>Ga0247843_1002011_pt1 | contig 38644 bp, 30 predicted proteins | sample LaCruzMarch2017__FD_192420 | JGI IMG/M metagenome (GOLD analysis project Ga0247843, IMG submission 192420) | Freshwater microbial communities from meromictic Lake La Cruz, Castile-La Mancha, Spain - LaCruzMarch2017_8m | ecosystem: Environmental > Aquatic > Freshwater > Lake | place: Spain...
AGATTGGGGCGGAAACCCAGGGCGTCGTTCGTTCCTTACTTTGCCCTGGGCTATCCGGTCTCGGCCCGTTGGGCCTGTCAGCCGATCATCCGCACGTTATGACTTTTAAACCTGACGCCAATGGGCTGAAATCCACCGCCACGAATTTCCCCGAAACTCTCGCTTGATATTGTCAAATCCCTAAGTATCTAAGGAAAGTTAATTATCGCCACGCGCTTCGATGTACTCCTCCGCTTCTCTCGATTCCAACTCGGATTTCGGTTTGACCCGAGAGGAAACTGCCGCTTTGCAACGCATTGCCGGTGACTTAGGAGTTCCCAACCTTGCGGAATTGGTTTCGATCCTGCTACGCGATGTGGCAGCGGCTGAGCTCAATCCCGACGGTTGGCAAACGGAAGCCGTGGCTGATTGGTTGGAATTCCGCCTCGCTTCCGCATGAGCCGCAAGACGTTCTCCGGTAACTTCACTTCTTCCTCTCCGACGGTCTACTCCATCGCGGAGCAAGATTCGGTTTGTCCAACCGCCACGGACCGGATGAGTCCCTCGGAGCAAATCGAACGGGCCGGAGCCTATCACTTCCTCGGCCTGCACGACGAGGCGATGGAGTGTCTCGATTTTTTACCGGATGCCCTCCGCAATGACCGGGACATCAACGTTCTGCGGCTTTCGATCCTCCAGGGCCAATCGAACTGGGCGGGTGCTGCGGCGTTGGCCAAGGCAACGTTGGCGGCGCGTCCGGCGGCTCCGGAGTTTTACGTGATGGGTGCCTTCGCGATCCGGCGTCAGGAATCCCTCGAAGCGGCCCACGCCTTCCTGCGCCACGGCGCTCCCTTCAGTGAGACCTCCGCGATTTGGTGGTACAATCTGGCCTGTTACGAATGCTGCCTTGGTAACCTCGACCGGGTTGAGAAGCTGCTCGGCCGTGCCTTTCTCCTCGACGAAATCTACCGGCGGATCGCCGAGTTGGACGACGATCTTGCCCCTTGGCGGGAGGCCCAGGCGGATTCAGGTGATTGACCTCACCGAACGCGAGAATTTCGTTGAACGGCCCGCCCGTTCCCCCCACCTTCTCCCTCGTATGGTATCGCTCCCCCAGCGCACTTTCCTCGCCTTTACCGTTCTGGCGTTGGCGTGTGCGCAGCTCTTCGGCGTGCAGCGGGGCTACCTCTGTCTCCATGGCGATCTTGCCTTGTCGACGGAGTCCGCGCATTGTCACGAGCCATCCCAGGATGGGCACCCAGCCGAATCGCATTGCGATGATTTGGGAGTCGATGACGACGAGCGCCACGGGGAGGAGCATCAGCACCTGGCCTTGAAAGGGAGTTTGCAGGGCGTTGCATCCAATGGAGTTTCTGCAATCGCTCCAGTCTTTTTCGCCGTGCGACTTACCTCCCCAGCCAGGACGCAGTTGGGAGCCCCTGCAGTTCGCTCGGTGATCGTGCCCCGCCATGGGATCTTTCCTGACCAGCCTCCATCCGTGGCGGTCCAGGTCGCGCATTGCGAGGTCATCTTGGTTTGAGGCAGGACACCCGTGCCCCCGTCCTCGCATGACGGGTACGGCGCTCGTGTTCTTTTGGCGGCGACGGGTTTCGCCCAGTCATCCTCAAGCCATTTCTGATCCATGTTTCGTATCCTCACGTTACTCAACCTCTTTTTCCTGACGGCGCTTTCCACGGCGGCGGACCTTTCCGTGTCGCTGTCCGGCATCGCGCCCCGGGTGAGTTCCTCGCATCCCGCCCTGAAGGCCGCCCGCCTCGCGGTTGAGGAAGCTCGGGGCCGCCAGCGCGCGGCGGGTCGTCTCGCCAACCCCACGGCAGGCATGGATTACCAGAACCAAAGCAAGGTAAGCCCGAGCGCTTTGGGTTTTTCCATCGACCAAGCGTTTCCAGTTACCCGCCGCCTGGCCGTGGAGAAGAAGCTGAGCGCACAGCTGCTCGCGGCAGCGGAGTTGGAAGTCCGGGAAGCGGAACGCCGGATGATCGCCGAGGCCCAGAGTCTGGCGGTGCAGATTCTCGCGGTCCACGAGAAGCGCTCCTTGGGCGGGAAGCAGGGCCAGCTAGCCAGCGAACTTTCCGGCTTCGCCCGAGAAAAGGCTACTTCGGGGGAGATCTCACCGCTGGAAGCCACCCAAGCCCGCGTCGATGCCCAACGCCTCCGGGTGGAAACCCTCAAATGGGAGAATGAGAGCGTGAGCCTCGTCGGCATGTTGAAGCCGATGCTTGGGCTCGCCCCGACCGACCAACTTACGCTCACTGGCGGACTGCCCGCCGTCTCGGTCCCTCGCGGCACCGCCAATTTGAACCAACGACCCGACCTTGTCCTCGCCCAAACCAAGGTGGCCGCCGCCGAAACGGACGTGGATTTGGCGATGGAGCGCAAGTGGCAAGATCTCACCGCCGGGATCTTCGCCGCACATGAAGAACAGCTCGTCAGCCCCAGCAACACCGAGCACACTGGTTTTGCCGGGTTTCGCCTTTCGATCCCGCTCCCTCTCTGGAACCAGAACCAAGGCGAAATCGCTGAGAAAGCCGCCAGCGCAGAACGCGCCCGCCTGGAGAGGGAGGCCCTCGCCCAAACCATTCAGAGCGAAGCCGAGACCGCCCGGAAGGAGATGCTCGCTCAGGCTGAAGTGATCCGGGAGACCCGTGATGAACTGCTCCCACTCCTGGCCGATCAAGCCGCCGAACTGGAACGAGCCTATGGCAGCGGTCAAACCGACCTTCTCACCGTGTTGCGCGCCGGGGAGCAGCGGCTCCAACTGGAGGCCTCCGCCCTCGACGCCGTCCGTGACTTTCACCTCGCCCGCATCCGCTACGAGGCCGCCACCGCCCAACACGCCCCCGCCCCGCCCCCGTGATGCTTCCTCCCGTGCGACGCCCTCTTACCGATCTCCTCGTCTGGCTGACTCTTTGCGGCATCGCCCCAGCGGCGGACACTTCCCAGCGTGCCGCCAACACCGTCGTCCTCGACGAAACCGGAGTGAAAAATCTCGGGATCGAAACGGTCGAGACCGCCGAAGCCGATTTCGAGGAGACCATCTTCGCCCTGGGAAACATCGACGCGATTCCTGACCGGGCCGCCGCCGTGAGCAGCCGGGTCTCCGGACGGATGGTCGAACTAAAGATGATCCCGGGCGACGTCGTGAAGAAGGACCAAGAGGTGGCCAAAATCGAGAGTCGCCAACCGGGCAATCCCCCGCCGGTTATTTCCTTGGTGGCACCAATCGGAGGCTTGGTGACGCGGCTCGATGCGCGGCTCGGCGATCCGGTGGAACCTGAGCATGCCTTGATGGAAATCACCGATTTGAGCGAGGTCTACGCAATCGCCTGCGTCCCAGAGCACTTCGCCGGGCGCATGAAAGCGGGCACCGTCGCCCACATCACGGCGGCGGCGTTGCCCGACCAGAAGTTCGACGGCGAACTCCTCCGTTTCGGAACCAGCGCGGAGAAGGAAAGTGGGACGATCGACGCGGTTTTCCGGATGCCGAACCCGGGCGGATTGCTCCGGGCGGGGATGCGGGCGGAGTTCTCCATCGTCTTGAGCAAGCGGAGCAACGTCGTCAGCGTTCCGCGCATGGCCTTGCAGGGAGATTCCGCGAACCGATTTGTCTACGTGCGGGACTTCGAATTGCCCAATGCCTTCATCAAAACGCCGGTTCGGGTGGGCCAAATGAACGACCGCTTCGTCGAGATCACCGGCGGCCTCTTCCCTGCGGATGAAGTGGTCACCCGTGGGGCCTATTCCCTTTCCTTCGCCGGGGCGAGCGGAGTCTCCCTCAAAGAAGCGCTGGACGCCGCCCACGGTCATGAGCATGCCGCCGACGGGTCCGAACTGACGGATGAGCAACGTGCCAAGGACGAACAGGAACACGCGCACTCGCACGAGGAACAGGGCGGAAACCCATTCTGGATGGTGTCTACCCTGGTCTTACTCGCGCTCCTGATTCTCTCCCGTTTCATCAAGATTCCGGCAGCCGCCTGAACCAGCCATGCTCATCAAGCTGATTCACTGGGCCCTGGCCAACCGGACGATCGTCCTCGGAGCGGCGCTGGTCTGCATGGTGCTCGGGCTGCGCACCGCGACGAAACTTCCCGTAGAGGTCTTGCCGGATCTGACGAAACCGACCGTCATCATTTTGACGGAATCGCCCGGGCTGGCACCGGAAGAAGTGGAACTCCGGGTGACTCAGCCTATCGAAAGCGCCCTCATGGGTGTGGCCGGGCTGACCCGGTTGCGCTCAAACTCGGACGTGGCGCTGTCCCTGGTCTACGCGGAGTTCGGCTGGGATACGGACATCTACACGGCGCGCACCATGGTCCAGGAACGCCTCCAAGCGGCGCGGGAACAATTGCCGGAAGGCGTGCAACCCTTCATGACGCCGGTGGCTTCCCTCATGGGTGAGATCCTCCTGGTCGGCGTGCGTTGCACCATCCCCGAAGGTGCGCCGGGCCACTTGCCACCCCGGGAAGTCCGCTCCCTCGCGGATTGGACCATCAAGCGCCGCATGCAGAGCATCTCCGGCATCGCCGAAGTCCTCAACATGGGCGGCGGAGTCAAGCGGATCGAGATCCAGCCCGACCCACTCAAGATGCTGGCCCACGGCGTGCGTTTCGAGGAGCTTGAAGAAGCCGCCGGGCACGCCGCCAGCACCACCACCGGCGGATTCATCAGCACCGGCCCGACCGAAATCATGGTCCGCAATCTCGCCATGACCGTCGATCTCGATGACCTGGCCAGCACGGTGATAAAGAAGATCAACAACCGGCCCATCTCCATCGGCGATGTCGCCACGGTGGTTTGGGGCATTGAACCAATGCGCGGCGACGCCACGGTCAGCGTCGCCCCCGAAAAATCTCCGACCTACGGCGTGATCATGTCGATCACCAAGGCCCCCGGATTCGACACCCGCGCCCTCACCGCCCAAGTCCAAGCCGCACTCGACGAACTCAAAGCGACCTATCCGGCCGGGATCGAAACCACGCTGCTCTTTCAGCAGAAGGACTTCATCGATCACGCGATCGGCAACCTCACCGAAGCGATTCGGGATGGTGCGATCATGGTGTCGATCGTGCTTTTCCTATTCCTGCTCAACGTCCGCACCACGTTCATCACCTTGATGGCCATGCCCCTTTCCTTCGGGATGACGCTGCTCGTCTTCAAAGGGCTCGGCATCAGTGTGAATTCGATGACCCTCGGCGGGCTCGCGGTCGCCATCGGCATGGTGGTGGACGATGCCATCGTCGATGTGGAAAACGTCTTCCGCCGCCTCCGCGAGAACGCTTCCTTGCCGGAACCGCATCCCCGGCTCCAGGTGATCACCCGGGCCTCGGGGGAAGTGCGCAACTCCATCCTCTACGCCACCGTCCTCATCATCCTCGTCTTCCTCCCGTTGCTGGGCCTGACCGGGGTGGAAGGCAAGCTCTTCGCGCCGATCGCCATTGCCACGATCATTTCCATGATCGCTTCCTTCATCGTCTCCCTGACGGCGATCCCGGTGCTCTGCTCCCTCCTGCTCTGGCCCAAGGCGGGGCACGAACACGAGGATGGCGCGATCGTGAAGACCATGAAATGGGTCCTCGAACACACCCTGCTCCGCTTCGGATTAGAGCAACCCATCCCCGTGCTCGGCGGCGTCGTCATCTTGGTGGTTGCGGCCTTCTCGCTCTATCCGCAGATGAACAAGGACTTCCTCCCCAAGTTTCGCGAGGAAACGGTTCTCGTCGCGGTGACGAGCGCCCCGGGAACCTCCCTGGAACAGATGAACCAGATTTCCGATGTGGTGGAGCAGCAAATCCTCTCCGTGCCGGAGGTGCGCAAAGTCGGGCGCCGGCTCGGACGCGCGGAACGGGGCGACCACGTCGTGCCCGTTTCCACGGCGGAGTTCGATGTCGATTTCCGTCAGGAATCCGGGGCCAAGGAGATGCGCGATCGCGACGAAATCATCGCGGAGATCGCGGCCCGGGTCCGCACCGTGCCCGGTATCTTCGCGGCGGTGGGCGGCCCGTTGGCGGATCGGATCGGACACATGATGAGCGGCGTTTCCGCTCCGGTGGCCATCAAAGTCTTTGGGCCGGACCTCGAGAAATTGCGCCAGATCGGGATCGAGATCCAAGGCGTCGCCAAATCAATCCCCGGCTTTGAGGACTGCAAGTTGGACCAAACCTCATCGATCTCCCAGCTTCGCATCGAAGCAGATCGCGCTCGTGCCCAGGCTTACGGCATAGCCCCCGGAAAGCTCAATGAGCAACTCTCCGCGCTGATCGGCGGCAAGGAAGCCGGGGAACTTCGCGATGGCCAGCGTTCGGTCAGTCTGGTGCTGCGGCTGCCCATCGAATGGCGCGATTCTCCGCAACGGATTGCGGAATTGCCAATCGAGTCCGGCGACGGTCAACACGTGCCGTTGTCCCTGGTCGCGGAGGTGCGCGAGGCCAAGGGGCCCAACGTGATCTTCCGGGAGAACGGGCAGCGCCGGTTCGCCCTAGCCATCAAGCCGACCGTGCGCGACGTCACCAATCTGGTGGCCCAGCTGGAGAACGAAGTTAGGGAACGGGTGCAACTGCCGGAGGGATACTTCGTGACCTACGAAGGGGAGTTTCAATCCCAGATCGCCGCGACCCGTCGCATCGCGATCTTCACGGCCATCGTTCTCGGCGTGATCGGCCTGCTTCTCTTCGGCTATTTCCGGACGCCCTTCTTTGCGATCCAGGTGCTCTGTGATATTCCCTTGGCCCTGGTCGGCGGGCTCGTGCTCACCTGGCTGATGCTGAACAACATTAGCATCGCCACGCTCGTCGGCTTCATTGCCGTGGCCGGGGTCGCCGCGCGCAATAGCATTATGCTGATCAGTCACTATCTCCACCTCATGCAACACGAGGGCGAGGGCTTCACCAAGGAGATGGTTGTTCGGGGAACCAAGGAACGGCTTATCCCCGTCCTCATGACCGCCCTATCCGCAGGAATCGGCCTGATTCCACTGGTGCTGGCCGGCGATCAACCCGGCAAAGAGATTCTCCATCCCGTCGCCGTGGTCATCTGCGGTGGCCTCATCACGAGCACCCTGCTCGGCCTGGGAGTCACCCCCACCGTGTTTTATAGCTTCGGCCGCAAAGCCGCTCTCGCCGCCATCGAAAGCGAAGCCGCCGCCTCCCACTAATTTCCCGAACCAAGAACCAAGAACAATGAAACTAGCCATCATTACCCTCGCTCTCACCGTTTCCGCCTTCGCCGCAGAACCAGCTCACGATCACTCCAAAAAGCAAGCCGGTCCCTCGGGCGGCCGTCTTATCACTGAAGTTGAACCCCATGCCGAGTTCTTTGTAAACAAGGACAAGAAGGTGGAGATCCGCTTCGTCGATGAAGCCAACAAAGTCGTCGCACCTGCCGGACAAACCGTCAGCGTCGTCATGGGCGACCGCAGTGCGCCCACCAAGCTAACCTTCGCCCAGGACGGCGATAAGCTGGTTTCCGATGGCGCGATCCCGGAAGGCGATGACTATCCGGCGGTCGTCCAGATCAAGGTGACTCCGGATGCCAAAACGGTCACCGAGAAGTTCAACCTGAACCTGAGCGATTGCCCGGAGTGTGACTACAAGGAATACGCTTGTATCTGCGATCACGCGGAAGAGGCGGAAGGCGCCGCCAAGAAGAAGGCTGAGTAAGCGTAGCTAGTTTTAAATAGAAATGCGAAAGCCCGACACACGAAGTGCCGGGCTTTCCTACCAACTTAAGCGAGGTGGACCGTGACCGCCTTCTCCGCCGTGATGTTTTGAGCGGTAGCCTCCGCCCTCCCCCAGCGGAACCGGGCGAATCGCCCCCGGTGCATCAGCTGGGGACCATGGGGAGACCAGGCGAAACCCGTGCCCCCTCGTTCATGCACCGAGGCTCGGCCCACTTCGTCAGTTCAACATAGCTTGACGGCTGGTTGTAGCCGAAGCGGGATGAACGAACTCGAAACGAGACGCAGACTGTTGCAAAAGCCAACCCGCTGGGCGTCCAGGAGCGACTCACACACCGCCACGATTTTCCAGGACCATGGGCGGTTTTGCAACAGCCGGGAAGCCGTTCCCCTACAGAGCCGCTGGCGTCTGCAACAAGTCCGCGACCCGGGCGAGCAGCCGACCGGCGGCACCGCCGTCGAGGATGCGGTGATCGAAGCTCAACGTAAGCTCAGCCTCCGTGGCCGGGACGAAGGTACCGACCTCGTCGCTCCAAACCGGCACTTTGCGGCCGACCCCGAGCCCGAGGACGAGATTTTGTTCGGGGAGCGGAATGGGCGTGGCCCAGGCCAGGCCGAACGACCCGAAATTCGTCACGGTAGCGATGCCGGTTCCGGTGGCCTCGAGCGATAGCTTGCGGGAATGCGCCTGTTTCACCAGTTGGTGGTAGGGCTCCACCATGTCCTCGAGCTTTCGGTTGTTCACCTCGCGGATGATCGGGACGAGCACGCCGTCATCGACTTCCACGGCGAAGCCTATATCGATCGACTTGGGGTGGATGATCTTGTCGCCCACCAAGCGGCCGCCGACGGCGGTGTTTTCCGCGATGGCCAAAGCGAGTGCCCGCAGCACGTAGAGAGTCAGGCCGGGTTTGAAGGTGGATTGCTTGCGATGGAGCAGCATCCGGTCCATCAAGACGGGTCGGCCCACGGTGGCCAGTGGGCGGAGACAGCTGCGCCGCATCGCATCGGCCACCGCGATCCGCATCGGGGAGGCCGGGGACTGGGCGTGGCTGTCGAGTTGGCGGACGAATTTCTCAAAATCCTCAATGGTGACCCTGCCGCCGGCCCCAGTTCCCGGGATGCTGCTCAAGTCCGCAGCGTTGAGCCCGAGTTCCTGCATGCGCGCCTTCATCCGCGGCGAAAGATAGGTAGCGCCGGAGGCATTGGCCGGGACCGGCAAGCCCACGGTGGGGCGGACGGCGGCCGTTTCCGCCACGGTGAAAGTATCGTCCTCATCCACCTGAAAGTGGACCCCCGCAGTATCCGGTGCCGCCTTCTTGTCGACCCGGACCGGACTGCGCCCATTTTTCGGGACCTTCACTTTGCGGCTATTTCCCCCGTCTTTGAACCCGGCCTTGGCGGCGTCGGATGCGCTCACTTCGAGATAGCCCAGGGTGGCCCCCACCGGATAGCTCGCGTCCAGCGCGGCGGTGATCTCGATGACTTTGCCGCGGCAAGGCACGGTCACGCCCATGTTGGTCTTGTTGGTCTCGACCTCCATGATCTCCTGATCGCTTTCCACCCGGTCCTGCGGCTTCACCCGGATCGCCCGGATGACGGCCTCGGCGATAGCTTCGCCCAACTGCGGCATGAGGATGGGGATGCGCGGCATGGTGTGGAGGATCAACCTCGCCGGAAGGCGTCAGAATCCAAGCAATTTTCGAAGGGCCGTTGTGATGGAAGCGGCAGTCGGCCGATGCGCAGCCCAAAGATTTGGATGATACGGGATGGGGGTATCCCGAGAATTCAAGCGAAGCGGGGGCGCATCCAAGAGGTGGAAGCCTTCGGCCACGACCCGGGCGATCACTTCCGCGTTCAAGCCGCCCCAGGGGAACGACTCCGCCACGCAAAGAATCCGGCCGGTCCGGGCCACGGAGGCGAGCACGGTATCGGTATCGATCGGTTTGGCGGAACGGAGATCGACCACCTCAATGTCCCAGGCTTCCTCGGCCAGCTGATTGGCGGCCTTGAGGGCTTCGTGGAGCATGGCGCTGGCGGTGACAACGGTCGCGTGTGTTCCCGCCCGGGCGATCCGCGCTTTTCCAATCGGCAGTCCATTAGTCGGAAGCGCCTCGGCTTTGAGGTGGTAGTAGAGGAGCTTGTGCTCGCAGAAAATGACGGGATCGTCCAGCGCTACGGCGTCGAGCAACATGGTGTAGGCATCCTCCACCGTGGCGGGCATGAGGACGACGAGACCGGGAAAGTGGGCGTAGAGGGATTCCAGGCTTTGGCTGTGAAACGGCCCGGATCCTTTGTTCCCCCCGCTGGGAAGCCGGATCACGAAGGGAACCGGGACCCCCGTCCGATAGAAATGGGTGCCGGCCTGATTGACGATCTGATTGAAGGCGATCGACGAAAAGTCCGCGAACTGCATCTCAATGATCGGGCGCATCCCGTCGATGGCGGCACCGATGGCCATCCCGACCATGGCATCCTCACTGATCGGGCTGTCGAGAACCCGGCCGGGGAACTCCTCGGCAAGCCGCTTCGTGGCTTTGAAGGCACCACCGAACGAGGCAATGTCCTGGCCGTAAAGGAAGACCCGGTCATCCTCCGCAAGGGCCTTGGCCTGGGCCTCCCGGATCGCATCAAGGTAGGTGACGTTCATGCGCCCAGATTCCCCTCGCAGAGGTGTCGCACCGACAGGGAGCACCAAGCTTCCCCGGTTGGGTCGGGCTCAGGTTCCGATCCGGCCAGTTCCAAGGCATCGTCCACTTGATTGACGATTTCTGTTTTCCAGAGGTCGAGCTCTTCTTCGCTGGCCCACGCGCTTTCAAGAATGCGAAGGCGCGCCAACTCCAGGCAGTCGCCGGCCAAGGCGCTTTTCCGCATCGTGGCAGGGACATAGGAAGCATCATCGTGCTCTCCATGACCGCTGAGGCGAAGCAGACTGCCCACCACCATTTGCGGACCGTCCCCCGCCCGGGCCCGAGAGACCGCCTCTCCGAAGACGGCCAGGCATTCCTCCAGGTTGGTGCCGTCGCAGCGATAGCCCATCACTCCGTAGCCAATGGCACGATCGACCAGGTCGGCGCAAGCGTATTGCCGGTCCGTCGACGTCGAGTAGGCAAACTGGTTGTTGGCCACGGCGACCACGAGCGGAAGCTTTTCCACCGCCGCCTGATTGAGCGCTTCGTGAAAGGAACCGGTGGAAGTCGCCCCATCTCCCACGCAGGTGGCGCCGACTTGACCTTTGATCCCCCGCAAGCGGCGGGAAAGGAGGACTCCGTTCACCACGGAAACCATGGCACCCAGATGACTGATCATCGCCAACATCCCTTCCCGGGGTCGTCCGCGGTGGATGTTTCCGTCGCGCCCCCGCATCGGACCAAGCGGAGACCCGAGGTAGGTGCGCATTGGATCAATGAGCGGTTCTCCGAAAGCGAGACGTCCGGCCATGTCGCGAATGAGCGGCGCGTAAACGTCGCCGCCCGCCTGATCGAGATGGACGGCGAGGGCGGCGCTGAACGCCTCTTGACCACGACCAAGGTAGACACCTCCGACGATTTTCCCCGACCGGTAGAGGCTCCCCAGTTTGTCCTCAAGGACCCGGGAGAGAAGCATCCACTTGTAGGTGGGAAGAAAAAGCTTGTTCGGCGCGGTGATCTGGTCGTTCGGGGCTGCCTTGAGGAAGGGTGGCCGTTGGGTCTTCGCGGCGGGCACTCGGGCCAATCTAAAGAACGAGTTTCCTCCGGTGCAAAGAATTTCTTCGCGAATCGGGGTAGCGGTTGGAAACTGGAGCTTCAACCATGCCGTTGCTGAAATCCTCTTATCGGTCGCCTCTGGGCCTTTCCCATGGCCATCTTCAGACCATTCTGCCGGCCATCTTGCGGCGGGTGCCGCCCGTTACATCGCGGCGAGAACGCATCGAAACCCCTGACGGGGATTTCCTCGACCTGGACTGGACGACCGGAACGGGATCCCGCGTGGCGGTTCTCTCTCACGGGCTGGAAGGAAAATCGCAAGATGCCTACATCCAGGGAATGGCGCGCGCCCTGTCCCGGCGCGGATGGGAAATCGTCGCGTGGAATTGCCGCGGCTGCAGCGGGGAAATGAACCGGCAGTTGCGCTTTTATCACAGCGGATCCTCCGACGACCTCCGCATCGTGGTGCAGCACGTGCTCGCTCAGGAACGATTTCGAGAGGTCGCCTTGATTGGGTTCAGCCTGGGTGGGAACATGACTCTCAAGTTTCTCGGGGAAGAGGGAGCGGCGATCGATCCCCGGATCGTCGGAGGCGTTACCTTTTCGGTGCCCTGCGATTTGGCGGCCAGCTCCCGGCGATTGGAATCGACGGAAAACCGGATCTATATGCGGCGCTTCCTGAAGTCCCTGCGGCGCAAGGTCCTGAAGAAAGCGGAGCGATTTCCGGGAGCGATGAATCTGTCCGGCTTGAAGGAGATCCGCACGTTTAAGCAGTTCGACGATCAGTTCACGGCACCGCTCCACGGATTCACCAGTGCGGAGGATTACTGGGCCCGGGCGGGGAGTCAGTCATTTCTCCCGAGCATCAGGGTGCGCGCCCTGTTGGTGAACGCGCAGGACGATCCCTTTCTGGCCGGCGGCTGCTTTCCCGTGGCCGAAGCCGGAGCCAGTCCGCACCTCCATCTGGAAATGCCGAGCGGCGGCGGACACGTCGGATTTTGGAGTTTCGGCCAAGAATACTGGTCCGAGACACGCGCCGCAGAGTTTTTGGGAGGATGAGTGTCGCAAAAGGCACGCCCCCCCTTTCCTGGTCGTTGTCGTTGTCGTTGTCGTAATCGGCCCAATCGACTTTTCGACAACGACAACGACAACGACAACGATACTGGCTTGAGTGTCATACAAACTGGCGTGCCGGGTCACTCAGGCACGAATGGATGAACGACGAACTCGCCGACCAGCTCGAACGCCTGCACAAAGATGCCTTTGGTTGGGCGCTCCATTGCTGCGGCGGGGACTTTTCCAGGGCCGAGGATGTGCTGCAAATCGCCTACCTGAAAGTAGTCGATGGCCGGGCTATTCATGCGGGACGCTCCAGCTTCAAAACGTGGTGGTTCGGCGTGATCCGGTTTACCGCCCGGGAGGAATTCCGCCGACAACGCTCCCGGGAAACGTTGTCGCTTCGCTTCTGGCTCGGGTTGCCGTCGCCCGAATCCGCCCCCTCCACTCCTCCCCATCAAGTGGAACTCGACGAGCAAGCCACCCGTCTCCGCGAAGCGTTGCGCCAGCTTCCAGACCGGCAAGCCGAGGTGCTGCACCTTGTTTTTTACCAGGACTTGAGCCTGTCGGCGGTCGCCTCGGTGCTCGGGATTTCTCTTGGGTCGGTACGGCAGCATTACGACCGCGGGAAAACACGGCTCCGTTCCATCCTCTCCCCCACGTCCGATTCCCATGAACGATCCTGATTACGACGATTTACGCCAGGCTTTCCAAGACTGGCGGGCCCAAGAGGCGGAAGCCGCGCCCGCCATTCCCAGCTTGGCTCGAGTCACCGCCAAACCACCACGACGACTTCCCATTTGGACTCTCGCCACCGCCGCCGTGGTCATCGTCCTAGGCCTTGTGATCATGCCCCGCCAGCCCGTCCCCACTCTCGCGCAAGCTCTGCCCCGGCCTCTCCTGGAACCGGCGCAGCCCGGCGGCCTTCCGCTGAACGGACCGCAACCACTCCTCTCCGGCGGAACGCCCAGCGATTTTCTTTTTCCCACTTATCGATCCACCAACGCTCTGTTTTGAATCCCATGAAAGCGATCCTCTGTTCCCTTCTCCTCGCCACCCTCCCCGCCGCTGCGGGCCCCAATTTGCCCACCGCCGATCTCTTGCGTCTCGGGGTGGTTCCGCCGGAAGCGATCACTCGACACCGCGAACAACTGAACCTCTCCCCAGAGCAGGATACCAAGGTTCGCGAACTGTTCGACAAGGCCAAGGAGGAAGGTCCGACGCTGGAGACCGCCATCCAGGAAGAACGCGCTCGATTGGAAGCCATGGTGCAAAACGGGTCCGCTCCCATCGAACAGGCGGAGGCCCAGCTCGAAGCGCTTCTCAACGCCGAAGGAGCCGTCAAACGTCTGCAACTGCGCACGGTCCTCGGCATGAACGCCGCCCTTTCTCCCGAACAACGCGGCAAAGCGCTCGGGTTCGCTCAGAAGGACGCGGAACTGGAACCGATCATCAAAGCCAAAGTCGAACGCATCAAGACCGCCGTGGATTCCCTCGGTTGCAAGCCGACCCCGGCCATCGAGGAACGCGGACAAGCGATCGGCAAACTTCTCGAATCGGGAGATCCCGCAGAAGCGAACAAGGCGCTCGACGCCGCGATCGCCGACTTGGGGGTCGATGAACCAGTCTCGACCGAGCCGATCGACTTCACCCAATTTGATCCGGGTAACACGGAATTGACTGTCCTGGAACAGCGCTTCCACACCACCGAGGAAAAGATCAAGACCCTGATCCGCCTCCCCAAACTCCGCCAAATGCTCCAGGCGCACCAAGCCCTGGAGGACGCGAAAGCCTCCCAAGACGCCACGGCGGTCGGTCGCATCCTCACTTGGGCGGAAGGCAGTCTGAACTGATCCCATGCACCCGCTCGCACGCCTCCTCCCCTTCCTTCTCTGCCTGCCCACTGCGGACGGAATCGAACTCACCCGGGAGGACGCCACGGCGCGCCTTCGCATGGCCCGGCAGATCGCCCGGGAACACAATGATCGCGCTCTGGTCGCCCGCGTCGAAAAACTCGGGACCGAGTTCAGCAAGGGTTTGCCCGAAGATGCAGACGCCCGCCTCCGGGAGGCCGAACAAGCGGTGGGAATCGATCCGGGCGGGTGGTCGATGGCTGGGCAGCCGCTTTTTCATCCCACTCCGGAGATCCTCGTGCAGGCCGCGAAGCTCGACGGCGAACTTGAGGCGGCGATGCAGTCGGGCGATCCCAAAGCGGTGCTTGCGGTGACGGCGAAGATGGCCCAGGCGCTCGGGGATCAAGCCGGGGTTCCCGACGGCCGGCGGCCAGGCGTCAAAGCCACACCGGTCACGATGAACCAAGCGGAAGCGACCCGGCTTTTTCTCGATGCGTTGGCCAGCGAGAAGAAGGCGATTGATCAATTGACCTCAGGAAAACCGTTGCCGGATCAGATGGTGCGCTTTTACGCGTATCTCCTGGGAGGGGCGAGCACGATCCGGCCCTTCGTGAAAGCACATGAACCGGCGAGATTGCCGAACCTCGATGCCCTTTCCTCAGGCGTCGCAGGGATTCTCGTTGGCCTGCAACAACCCGCCGGGCACTTCCCCTTCCCCGATCTGCGCGGCCGGAACATCCGCTTTGGCGAGATGATCCAAGGCCAGATCAACGCAGGCAAGGTGGAGGTCAAGGACGGCTGGGTGATCACGCCCGATCCGGACGGGGGCACGCAGTTCGATACCGGATTGTGCGGCGTAGCCTTGCTCGATGCGGGACATGCATACGGAAAAGAGGAGTGGACCCAAGCCGGTCTGCGCGCGGCGGATTGGGCGCTTAGCCAACCGTGCGTGGGGAATTTCAATTACAACGCCTTCTCGGTTTCCCTTCTTTCCCGGGCTTTCCAGGAGACGGGTCAGCGCAAATACTTGGACGGAGCGCTCCACAAGTTCCGGCTCGGCGTCGCACCGGGGCAGGCCAGCAACGGACGGTGGATGGATGCCCACAACGCGCGCACTGTGTACCACCACATCATTTTGCGGGGCTTGGGAGACCTTCTCGTGGCGCTGCCCGAAGGATCACAGGCGGAACGCGCGGAAGTAGCGGAAGTCACGGAACGAGCCCTCAGCGCGCTGCTTGATGAATTCGATGCGATGGGGCTCACCGTTGAGGGATTGCCGGAGTTGCTGCTTCTACAAAATCTCTTCCCCGAAAACGTCCGGCTCCGCGCAACGGTCCGTACCATGGCCGGAAGCATTGCGGCCAAATGCACGGACGGACTCCGGGTGAAGATGGGCAGTGCGCCGAACCAGTTGGCTGCGTTGCCCAGGGCGATCGAGCCCTGACGGATCAATCAAAGACAATCCGCGCGGCGGACGGCACCGGTGCAGCCTGAGGTTTGGGGGCGTTGTCCAACACGGATGGCAAGCCATCTTCCGTGGGAAGAGACGGGGGAACTTGAATCGGCTGCGCTACGGGCCCCGCCAAGGTCCCGCCCGCCTCCTGAGCAGCGGGCGCAACAGCTGGAGCCTGACCGATGGGCACCGCACGGATCGGCGTGGCCACGGGAGGAACATCGCCCGGAGCCGTCCCGGCGGGAGCAGGAGCCGCGCCAATGACCCGGGCCTTGAGACGAGGCCGCAGGGAGTCGTAGGGATCGAAATTGACGACGGTCCGTCCCTGCAAGGTAACGGGTTTGACCGCCCGCTTATAGGACCCAAAAGGCCGCGCACGGTTTTCCGGAAGCGTGCTGGTGAGGATTTGATCCGTGGAAGGAACCAACCGGGTGCGGTCGATCTGCCCGTCAGGACCGTGAACAACGCACTCCCCTTTGAGGAGCAAGCCGGGCGACAAATATTCTACGTAGGTATCGTCCACCTTCTCTTTCTTTCCGTCGATCTCCTCCTCGTGATAACAACGCTCCGTGGCGGGTTCTCCGGAAATGCGGCAGAGCTTCACCTTCTGCGCGGCGATGGGCGGCTCGATCTCAGAAGCCGGAAAGATCGTGTTCCCCTTATTCATGATCTCGACCCAAGCGGGGAGAACGGTGCGGTTGCTGAAGGCTCCCGGATAAATCGCTTTGGCGTGGTCGAATCCGGCCCACACCGCGCAAGTAATCTGGTCGGTGTAACCGATGAACCATTCATCCCGGAAGCCGTAGGCCGTCCCTGTCTTGCCCGCCACGGGGTAATCGGCCAGTCCCTGGCTTTCGTAAGCGACCTTGCCGGTGCCGCTCTTGAGAACTTCCTCGAGAGCACCGTGGATCTGGTAAGCGGTGTATTCATCGCAAACCTCGACATCGGAATTGCGCAGTTCGTACTTGTACTTGTTCTGCCCCGCCTCATCGTAGATCGCGGAGATGATGTAGATCTCCTTGGGACGCCGTCCCTTGTTGGGGAAGGTGGTGTAGGCCAGCGCCATTTCGCTGATGGCCGCCTCGCTGTTCCCGAGGAAGGTGGAATTGTAGTTCTGAATCTCCCCTTCAAACGAGATCCCGGCGCGTTTTGCAAAATCGACCACCTTGGGCAAGCCCACTTCGATCCCGAAACGGACGGTGGCGGCATTCTTGCCCTGCACCAGTGCGCGACGGGCGGAGATCAACCCTTCGCCTTCGTTGGAAGGACTTTCCACGCCCCACTCACCGAGAATCCCGCTGGTGGCCCCGATCTGGACGAACCGATTGTCCATCGGACTGTCCTCCACCCGGGAGCCGGGATAGTGGTGTGCCGGACGTTCCGCGTAGCCCGCAGCGAAAACGAACGGGGTAAAGGCGGTTCCCGTCTTGCGGCGGGCCTGCACCGTCCGGTCATAACGGCTATGGGCGTAATCCCGCCCTCCCACCAGCGCGCGCACCCCACCGGTCTTATTGTCGAGCGCGAGCACGGCTCCCTGGAGATACTCCGGCGTGGGCAGCTTACGCTCCGTCTGCTCCTCCTCCTCGCTGACCTTTTCCTTATCCCACTTTTCGAGAATTTTTTCGTATTGCGCGTAGGTCTGGGACTCGAAGGTCGGGTTGTCCTCGATCTTGCTGAGCTGCCGGACCAAGCTGGCGTAAGCCGCTTCCTGCAAGGCGGAATCGATCGTCGTGTAAATCCGGAAGCCGCCTTCGTAGGCGTCCTTGTCCCCGACCAATTCGACGACCCGTTGCCGAATACGCTCGAAGGCGTATTCGAAGGCTCGCTTGCGGTCCCGGCCCCGTTCGCGGGTTTTCACTGGCAGGGCGATCAGCCTCTTGGCGGCGTCTTCGGTGATCATCCCCTCCACCACCATTCGACCCAGGACGTGATTGCGGGCCGTCTGCGCGGCCTTGGCGTTTTTGAACGGGGAAATGTTTTCCGGACTGCGGATCAAGCCGGCGAGGATGGCGGCTTCATCAATCGTGATGTCACTGACTTCCTTGCCGAAGTAGCCCTTCGAGGCGGCGTTCACGCCGTAGTAACCGCTCCCGAAGTAAATCCGGTTGAGGTACATCTCCATGATTTCCGCTTTGGAGTAGCGCTCTTCGATCCGCATCGCCAGGAAGGCCTCGACCAGCTTGCGCTTGTAGGAGCGTTCGCGCTTTAATTCTTCAAAGGCGTTCCGGGCCAACTGCTGAGTGATGGTGCTGGCACCTTGGGTCTTGCCCCCGTCTTTAAAGTTCCGCAACGTCGCGCGAATGATGCCCGCCCGGTCTACCCCGTCGTGCTCAAAGAATCGGGAATCCTCCGTGGCCACGACCGCCTCGATCATGTGCCGCGGCACTCGTTCCAAGGGGACCGGGTCCCGGTTCAACACGAAAATCCGGCCCAGTTCCTGCCGGTCCCGGTCGTAAATGATGCTGGCCTTTTCCAGTTTGCTGATCGCATCCAGATCGTACCCCTGTGCCTTCAGGTAAAAGGGCCGGACGTGCGCGTAAAGCATCACGCTCGCCGTGACCACTCCGGCAACGAAGAGGAACACGAGGAACTGAAACCACTTCCGAAAAATGATCGGGGGTTTGTAGCGGTAGGCTGATTCGTACCTCGGCATGGATGATCGGACGACTCCGGATTGCGCGTCAGGCTCTCCGGAGCGAGTATGGACTCAGTTCTGCCTCCCGGCAAGTGGCGTGGAGGATCGCTGTCAGCTTGCCCCGTTTCTCTCTGTGTTCCATGGGTTTGTACCAAGATCTCCTCGCATCCGCCAACCGTTTTGAGACCGGAATCTCCTTCGCCGAATTCATGCGGGTTGCGCTCTACGATCCGCAGGCGGGCTATTATTCCCGGCCCAGACCGATCGGACGGGCAGGAGATTTCTTTACCAGCGTGTCCGTCGGGGGCTGCTTCGGATTCCTCCTCGCCCAGCAAATTCGGCAAATCCAACGGGCACTCGCCCCAGGCGGAGCCATCGACGTGGTTGAACAAGGTGCCCACGACGGACAGTTCACCGCAGACCTTATCGAACACGCTGGGACCGGTCCAGCCTGGCACCATCAGATCATCGAACCAAACCCGCGCTTCCGCGAAGTCCAGTCCGCCCGGCTGGGTGATGGCGTCCGGATCATCCCCTCACTCCGGGAAGCGGCCCCTCTGACCGGCGTCTACCTTTGCAACGAATTGCTCGACGCCTTCCCCGTCCGTCGGCTTCGCTTCGATCTGGGCCGATGGCGCGAAATCCGGATCGTGGCGCGAGGCGATCTTCTGGCCGAAGCAACCTTTGATCTTCTCCCGGGAGAAGTAGACCAGTGGCCCTGGATTCCGCAGGAAGCGGCCGACGGCTTTCAGACCGAGGTTTGCCCGGAGATCGATCCGTGGCTCGACGATCTCTCCGCCGCGATGCAACGAGGAGTGGCCCTGATCATCGATTACGGCAGCAGCGTGACGGAAGCGTTTCTGCCCGAGCGCGCCGACGGCAGCGTCCGGGGCTACCGCGATCATCGCCTGGTGTCGGACCTTCTGGATCGGCCCGGGGAAACCGACCTCACCGCAGACGTCAACTTCACCCAAGTCCGGCGCGCGGCGGAAGCCCGTGGTTGGCGTTTCCTAGGCTTCGCAGATCAGGCCCAATTTCTCACCGGCATCGCGGCGGGACTTCCGGATCCCGATCGCTTTCCGGCTTCGATGCGCCGCCAGTTCCAGACGCTGGTTCACCCCGGCATCATGGGCCGCCGCTTCCGCATCCTGGGAATCGGCAAAGACCTGCCGGAGTTCGTCCTCGACGGCTTTCGGTTTAGCGTCAGCCCCCCTGACTTCGGAGAAAAGAACTGATCCCAATGCTTCGGAGCGGCATTGAGAATTGCGATCCTTTGGCCATGCAGGCGCAGCGGTGCGGGAGCCTGAGCCTTACCCACAAGTTGGAAACTATGGCTCGGATGATTCCGATCGGCCCAACGGGCCGGGACAGGATAGCCCAGGGCAAAGCGAGGAACGAGCGACGCCCTGGGTTCCATCCCGATCTGGCCACGCCCTGAAAGGGCGAGACAACGGTTGTCCCGCACTTACAGCGCGGACATCGAACTCGACCCATTCCCAGGCCTTCGGTCGCCAAAGGCTCCCTTCAACCTGGGCTATCCTGTCCCGGCCCGTTGGGCCTGAGGGCGAGCAAAACCTGTGGGTAAGGCTCAGGCGGATGCCCCGCCCTCCGGAGGGCGGACCTCCTGGCTGACCTTTACCCACAAGTTGGAAACTATGGTTGGAATAGCTGATCATGATTCCAATAGGCCCAACGGGCCGGGACATGATAGCCCAGGGCAAAGCGAGGGACGAGCGAAGCCCTGGGTTCTCCCCCGATCCGGCCAAAGCCCTGTAAGGGCGAGACAACGGTTGTCCCGCACCGATAGCGCGGATTCAAATCTCAACGTCCACCCAGGCCTACGGTCGCCATAGGCGCCCTTCGACCTGGGCTATCATGTCCCGGCCCGTGGGGCCTTCAAAGCAAGCAAAAGTTATGGGTAAGGGTCAGCACTCCTGTCCGCTTCGACAGTTCATCGCTTGAACCCAAAGTTCTCCCGTCGTAGTCTCAAACTGTTCTTCCCATGCCGGAACCTGACGACATCTTTATCACCTCGATTGAGATCCAAAAGCTGCGGCATCTCGCGAAGCTTTGGATTCCGATCTCGGGGACGGGACGAAGGCATCTCATTCTCACCGGGGCGAACGGGAGCGGGAAGACGTCGTTGTTGGAGGCGATGCATTTCCGGATGAGGCACGCTCTAAGGAATGGCGTCAACGCTGGAAACGTGTTTCGGCTCAATGGCAACGAAGTGAATGTCATCCTCGAGATGAGTGATTCTGATCCCGCGATCACGGATCAATTCAGAGCCGGGCACTTCGCCTATCACTTCTTCGCGGCCGACCGAAACGCCACGATAAATCCAGCGGAAGGAGTGACAAAGCTGGAGTGGGACCGGAGGCAGTTCAACGAACCCCACGCCGTTCACTTCCTCCAATTCGTCGTCAACCTCAAAGCCGAACGGTCCTTTGCCCGCGACGACAACGATGCAGCCACCGTCGCGGCTTTGGATCAGTGGTTCGAGCGCTTTGAACGGCTTCTCGGCGAGCTCTATGCCGACCCAGATCTCCGCCTCGAATTCAAACGCGAGACCTACGACTTCCTCATCCACACCCGGAACCGGGAACCGTTCTCCCTGCGCACTTTGTCCCGTGGGTATAACTCCATTCTCGCCATCGTGTCGGAAATCATCATGCGCGTCGAGAATCCCCGCGCATTGGCTTACGAGACCCAGGGAATCGTCCTCATCGACGAGATCGAGACCCATCTCCACATCGAACTCCAGAAGCGGATTCTCCCGTTCCTCACGAGTCTCTTCCCCAAGATTCAGTTCATCGTCACGACCCACAGTCCCTTCGTCCTGACCTCGATCGACGATGCCGTAGTGTTCGACCTGGAACGTCAGGAGCGAGTGGAAGATCTCTGGCTCTATTCTTCCGAGGCGTTGGTGGAAGATTATTTTCAATCAGACAAGTATTCCGCGCTCCTCAAGGCTCGCGTGGCGGAATATACGGCGTTGGCGGAAAAAGCCGACCGGACCCCACTAGAAGAAGAACGCCGGGCGGCCCTCAAGGCAATGTTCGCCAGTGTCACGTGGCATGCGGCGCCGGAACTCTTCGTGAAGCTGCAGGAGCTGGAATTGGACGCGATCGCCCAGTGATCAACCTGGAGAAGTCCCAACCCGCTCCGGTCAGCTTGGCCGCCGAGAAAGTCCGAGCCAGCGGAACCTACCGGACGCCGGAAGTGATCGAACGGCTACATGCCGATTTCTTCGGGAAATGCTATATCTGCGAAAGTGCGTCGCTCACCAGTGTGAACGTCGAGCACTTCGTTCCGCATCGCGACGACCGCGACCGGAAGTTCGACTGGGATAACCTCTTCTTGGCCTGCGGCCACTGCAACAACACCAAGCAGGCGCGATCCGAGTTCGATTCGATCTTGAACTGTACGGATTGGAACGATCCAATCATCGCCAGCATCCGTTGCGATTTCGAACCATGGCCCAAAGAACAGCCGAGTTTCGTCCCCCTCGTGGATGACGAACGGGTCCAGAACACCGCCAAGCTGCTGAACGACGTTTTCAACGGACATACCCCGATCAAACAGATCGAGTCCAATTCGCTCCGCCGTCTTTTGCTCGCCGAGATCAAGGACTTCCAAATACTCGCGAATGCTTTCTTCGAGCCGGGCACACCTGAAATGGAACGCGATCTCCTCCGCGCCCGCATCGAACAGCACCTTCACCCGTCATCGCCCTTCTGCGCTTTCAAAATCTGGGCGATCCGGCGCCGGGACGCACTTGAACGGGAGTTCGGGTATGCCTATGCGCGTCATCAACCCGCGGCACCCTAGAACGCTTCGATCGGCGCGCGAAGGATCGCCGAGTCACGGTACGAGGCTTCGGTGGGCGCTCGACCGATCGACGGACGCGCCGATAAGGCTTCGATAGACCCGAAACCGTTTGGACCGACCGGCCAGAACGCTTCGGTTGCCCCTTTTCCGATCGACACGGGCCGACCGAAGGCTTGTAGGGGGCCGAGAACGATTGCCGCGGCACGACCGAAGCGTCGTAGGGCTCCTGGAAAGGGTGGAATGGGCCGACCGAAGAGGTGTAGGGGGCTCGGGACGCTCAGCGCGGACCGGAGGACGCGTGGTACGGGGCTCGCGCGCCGTTGCGGGAGGCACCGGAACGCTTCCGTCGGCACGCGACGACGCGAATTAGGTGAAACGATGCGTTGTTTCCGTAATTTCTATCATAAAATCTTGCGGTCGTGGAGAATATTGATATTATAGAGGCACGTAATACCAACCAACAGAAACTATGTCGTCTTACTTCATCGCAAAGTCGTTGACGGATCTTTCCGCCCAATCCACCGAGTTCATCGAGGGGATGATCGCCCACGAGAAAACCATCGGCGTCACCCAAAACACCGCGGCGGCGATCGCTGCGGATCTGGCAGCCGCCAAGGCAGCCGACGATGCGTTTGAGGCGCTCAAAGAAGGGCGTTCCAGCACCTTGCAACCTGCCTTTCGCAAGGCGGATGCCGAGGGCTTACAGTTCATCGTACGGGCCAAAAAGGTGCTCACCGTCCATCTTGGGGAACGTTGGACGGAACAGTGGGCTGAGGCTGGCTTCGCCGATCAGTCGATCCGGATTCCGCAATCGATTACTGGTCGGGAAAACGTCCTCAAACTGCTGGCCTCCTATTTTAAGGCGCGCTCTTCCCAAGAATCCACCGATCTCAAGGTGAGCGCCGAGCGCGCTGCTACCCTGCACGCCGCATTGGTGGCCGCCCGCACCGCCGTGGAAAATCATCCGACTCGCCAGAAGAACGCGCGAATCGCCCGGGACGAAGCGAAGTCCGCCCTGCGCAAGCGTCTCCGCGCCGCGATCGCGGAATTGGACATGCGTTTGACTGGCGATTCCCCGGTCTGGGCCGCCTTCGGGTTGGTTCCTCCGACCGTCAAGAATCGCCGTCGCTCAAAGAAAGAAGCCGCGACAACGTCGGCTCCCGCGACCGCCACCCGGCCTACGGCTTCTAACGGTTCTGCGGCAAATGGCGAGGGCGTGGCCTTGGCCAAGTGACCGGGGAATGCTGCACTCCCTGAAATTTCCTAAAGACAAATGATTGAGCGGTGTTAATCTCTCGGAGAACCTAACAATACGCTCAAAAAGATGCCTGGATTCAGCACTCATGTCACCACCAGCGCCGCCCTCGGGATCGGTGCTGGAGTCGCCGGCTATTCCGCCGGATTGCCCGTCACGACCTGCGCGGTTGGGGCGGGGCTTTGCACGATCGGGGGGATGGTTCCCGACTTGGATGGGGACACCGGGGTACCGGTCCGGGAGACCGTTCACTTGATCGCCGCCGTGGTTCCTGCCCTCATGCTCGGGTCTTTGCAGGCGGCCGGGCTGGACCGGGAATCCACCGTGCTGGCGATGGCCGGGATGTATATCCTAATCCGGTTCGGTTTGGGAGAATGGTTCAAGCGCATCACGGTTCACCGCGGGATGTGGCACAGCATTCCCGCCGCGATCAACGTTGGTCTGATCGCGCTGCTGATTTGTTCCGGGGAGGACATCGTGCCCCGGGCCTTCAAGGCGGGGGCGATTGTGATCGGGTTCCTTTCTCACCTGATTCTGGATGAGATCTGGTCGTTGGACATTTTCCGGGGCCGGGTCAAGGAATCGAGCGGCACCGCGCTGAAGCTTTGGATGGGAGGGCAGCACTGGTGGCCCAATGTCCTGACCTACGTGATGTTATTCGGCTTAATCCTGGCCGCTTACCAGCATCCGGTGATTCGGGATGGCTACGCTACCTGGCGGCTTGAGGCCGAAGAAAGAGCCTTCGCGAGTCCAGAACCTACCGCGACCTCGACATCCGCCGATGCCTTGATCCCGGTCACCGGCGAGAGTCTGCAGCGTTGAGAGTTGGTCTGAGGCGATCGCTAGCGGCCCAGGAGGTCCGCCCTCCGGAGGGCGGGGCTTCCGCCTGAGCCTTAACCACAGGTTTTGCTCGCCCTCAGGCCCAACGGGCCGGGACAGGATAGCCCAGGTTGAAGGGAGCCTTTGGCGACCGAAGGCCTGGGAATGGGTCGAGTTCGATGTCCGCGCTATCGGTGCGGGACAACCGTTGTCTCGCCCTTACAGGGCTTTGGCCGGTTCGGGGGAGAACCCAGGGCTTCGCTCGTCCCTCGCTTTGCCCTGGGCTATCATGTCCCGGCCCGTTGGGCCTATTGGAATCATGATCAGCTATTCCAACCATAGTTTCCAACTTGTGGGTAAAGGTCAGCAGGAGTGTCCGCGCTCCTTTCCTTCGAGTCGAAGAAATCCCTGGCGTCGTACCCATTCCCTCCCTATCCATGACCACGTCATGATCCGCTGGATTCGTCGTCGTTTGGGTTGGGCTCAGGATGCTCCCGCTCCTCCGCCCGAGGCGTCTCCCGCCGATGTGCCCGATGCGGCCCCGGTCCAGCCTGCGATCCCTCGTCCGGCGCCCGTCCCGCCCACCTCCACGCCGATGCTCAAGCCGAAGTACGACGTCTTTATCTCCTATTCCCACGCCGACCGCGCCCAAGCCGTCCAGCTGGAGGCGGACCTCGGGAAGCTCGGCTTGGTGGTCTGGCGCGACGATCGCCTCACCGACTCCGCCGCCCAGGATTTCATCGGCTCCATCAACGAAGCCCATCGGCTCTCCGGCCGGGTCCTCGTCTTGTGGTCGGATCACTCGGTGCATTCCCATTGGGTCCGGGAAGAGGCCGAGGAGGCGCGCAATCAGAAAAAGGTCGTCTGCCTGGCCCTCGCACCATTCGGTTCCCTGAGCATCCCCATCGGGTTCCGGACCTTGCCGACCATTGAGCTGACCGACGTCGCCAAAGACCCCGCCCTCCTCCTCCGCGCCCTCGGCGCCACCGAAGATCCCGGGCGGCCCGGCAGCTTCACCTTGGTCGTCCCGGACCTGAGCATCGAGCATCTTCCGCCCACCTTCGCGACCACCCTCTTTGGCCGGGACGAGGAACTCGCGCTCCTCACCGACGCCTGGGACGGCACGGAGACCAACGTGATCGCCTTCGATGCCGTGGGCGGCGCGGGCAAGACTGCGTTGACAGTCCACTTCGTCGATGGGCTGCGCAATTCCGGTTGGCGCGGCGCGCGGGCGGTCTTTGCCTGGTCCTTCTATTCCCAGGGCTCCAACGAGGACAAGCAATCCGAGTCCACCAAGTTCTTCGAGGCCGCCTTTGCCTTCTTCGCGAAGCAGGGGCCGTCCGAGGAATGGAAAAGCCGCCAGGCCCAGGCCGTCAGCCAGGGGCTCGATGCGCCCGTCTGGCCGCCCAAGGACGAGCGGGAGAAAGGCGCGGAACTGGCCCGCCACGTCCAGGCCCGGCGCGCCCTCTTCATTCTCGATGGCCTGGAACCGCTCCAATACGCCGCGGGCGCCACCGGCGGAAAACAGACCATGGTCGTGGGCGGGATCAAGGACCCGGCGGTCAAGACACTCCTGGAAGCCCTCATTAAGCACAACCCCGGCCTCTGCCTCGTCTCCACCCGGATCGAACTCCGGGAGTTCCGCAAACGCGCCGGGTTCCGCTCCGTGGCCCTGGACCGGCTCGACACCGTCTCCAGCATGCGCCTGCTCCGCGGCCTGGGCGTGGAGGGGACCTATCCGTCCACGGATTACCTGGCCTGGCGAGAAGCGTTCGGCGAAGCGGAACGCTTCGGCGCAGGTAGGGCGGCTGGTCCCCCAGCCGCCGCTTCGGGTTCTTCGGAGCCCACCTTCCAGCTCCCAAAGTTCACCGCGTTCCGGGATCGGCTCGCCCAGGAGATCGCCTCCAGCCACGTGCTCCCGGACTTCCAGCTCCCCAAGGATCTGGAGCCGGAGTTGACCCGGATCGTCCGCCAGCCCATCGACGACAACGTCCCCGCGTCCCTCGCCTTCAAGCTCCTCCTCGCCGCGATGCGTTTCGACGGCCACGCGCTTTCCCTCACCCTGGTGGGGAACTACCTGCGGACCTTCCACGACGGGCGGATCGAGGCCATCGACGAGGTGCCGCTCCTCGAAGTCTATGGGCAAGCCGAGCGCAATCCATACAGCGTGATGCGCGCCATCGAGATCGCCCTGGCCCGGCATCTGGCGGATCCGGAGAAGAACCCCAGGCAGCATCCCGGGGAGACCGACGCCGGCAAACGGCTCGCCATCCTCCTCTTCCTCGGCTTCTTCGACCGGCCCGCTCCGGCCAGCCTCTTGAAGGTGGTCTTCCCGGCCATCCAACCCGTCCTCGATCCCACAGAAGATCCGCCGGTGGAGATCGAGGGCTTGGAGAAGCTCTACCGGAAGCCGGAGGACCAAGCGGATGAATGGAAAGCCCGCGCCCTTCGGGGGGAAACGGAACGGCGCGCCCTGTTCCGTGCTCTCTTCCCCTGGACCGCCGGGTATTCAGGCAAGGGACTCGCCCACACCCTCGGCCAACTCGCCGCCCAAGGCCTGATTCACAAGGTGGACGACAAGGCGAACTGGGACGAGACCGAGATCGACTGCCATCCCCTGGTCCGGGAATACTTCGGGGCGCGATTGCGCGCGCTGGATCCGAAGACGTTCGAAGCGGCGCATGGGCGGTTGTATGATTGGTTCCGGTATCAGGGGTTGCCGGAGGAGTTTAGCAATCCCGAAGCTTACGCGGTTCTGGCGTTGGTCGCTGCATACCCTGATAACAAACCATATGTCCAACAGCACGCTCTCAACGGGAAGGTTCCTCCCGGTGCAGAAAACGCGGTTTCTTCAAGCTGGAGAAATGGCGATCCCAAAAAGATTAAGTCCGCCGCCGCCCTCCTGGACCAGCCGGTTTTCCAAACCGCCCTGCAAACATTCCTCCCGGAAGACGCAGCCGGGATGGAACCACTCTTCGCCGCGATCACCCACGGCTGCCTCGCCCGTCCCCACGACGAATGCTGGAGCGAAGTCTACTGGCCCCGCGTCACCCGTGGCGGCGAGGATTACGCGTGCAAGAAACTCGGCCTCTTCGGTCAAGACCTCGCCGCCCTGGCCAGCTTCTTCGAGGAGCCCTTCGGGGTTCCCAGCCCGCTCTTGAATCCGTCGCGCCAGGCCCTCGTCCTCAACTGTGCAGGCTACGCATTGCGCGCCCTCGGCCGCCTCCCCGATGCCGTCGCTCCGATGCGGGCTGGCGCCGCGCTTCAGGCCAGCTCGAACGACTGGAAGAACGCCTCATCAGGACACGGCAACCTCAGCGAATTGCTCGTCACCCTGGGCCGGTTGGAGGACTCCGGGGACGGGGGGGAAGGCGCCCTGGCCACCGCCGCCCGCGCCGTCGCCTTCGCCGATCAGTCCGGCGATCTCTTCATGCGACTCGCGTACGGTCGCACCGTTGAAGCCGCCGCTCTCCTGGCCCGGGGCCGCCTCCGCCAGGCCGAGGACCGCTTCCGCGAAGCCGAGCGCCTCCAGAAAGAACGCCAGCCCTCGCTCCCCCGCCTCTATTCCGTTGCGGGCTTCCTCTACGGCGATCTCCTCCTGGCCCGCGGTCGGGCGCGGGAAGTGGCGGAGCGGGTTGCCTACAGTCTTCCCGTCGCTGAGAGAAACAACGATCTTATCAGCATTGCCCTGGACCTCCTCAACGCCGCCCGCGCCTCCGCCAGCCTCCAGTCTCCGGCCTCCAGCCTCTTCCTCCCCGCCCTCCAGAAAGCCAACCACGAGGAGTTCCTCACCCGCGGCTACCTCGCCCTGGCGCAGATCAGGCTGGAGGCTGGAGACCTGAGGCGGGAGGAGGTCCGGAAAGAAATCCACGAAGCCCTCACCGAAGCGGAGACCATCGCGACGCGCGGGCCGATGCCGCTCTTCCTCGCGGACGCGCATCTCTTGGCCGCCCGCACCGCCCTGGCGCTCGGGCTTCCCGATCTCGTCCCCGAGCACCGCGACGAAGCCGCCCGCCTCATCCGCAAACACCACTACGGCCGCCGCGAACCCGACCTCGCCGTCCTCGATGCCGAGATCGCCCCTAACCCCGAAACCTTCCGCACCGCCTGCGACCTGGTGGGCACCGAAGGCTGGTGGCACCTCCTCCCGCGCCTCGAAGCCATCGCCCAAACCCTTCCCGGCCCAGATCCCCAGTCCCGGATCACCGCCCTCCGCGAGGCGGAGACGGAATACAACCAGGAGCGGGATGCCTATTTGGCCTCGCAGGCCTACTAACGGAAGATCACGTCAATCCCCATCGCACTGTCCCGGGCGAACTCGGGAATCCACCCCGGTCGCCTCCTCTTCACCAGCCGGTAGAAGAGCGACAAAAGGTGAAGAACGAAGATCCGATCGACGATCCGGTAGCCCGGGTGCGTCCGGAACGACGTTTTGATCAACCAACGAGTGAAGCGCCCGGGATCTTCGAAACGGCGGAAGCTGACGCTAATCCGGTAACGCGGACGGGAGTCGTGCGCGTATTTGCGTTTGTAGGAAGCCTTGGTGCGTTGGATGCGGCGGCGGATATCTTCGGTGTCCGGGCCCATGAAGAATTCACGAGCCAAGGCGAGGATTTCAAAAGTGTCCCGCATGAACTGGATATCCCGCACCGGCAACCCGGCCCGACCGGCCAGTTCCTCCATCCGCTCAATCTTGCGCATGGCCCGGTGCGCGGTGCGCACGGCGGCATCCCGGTCTCGGGCGAAGTGGCCGAGAAGTTTGCGGATGGATTGGTGGACGAAGATGGTGTGCCAGTAAACCTCCACCAAAGGGGGAATGCGGACCCGGCGGAAGTAGAGTTTCTCCCGGGCATAATCCTCGAAGTAAAGGAGCTCTTTGACGACTTCCTCGGAGAGCCGGAGCAACTCGAGGACCGCGTCGGTCTCCCCCAGGCCAAAGAAGCGAACGCATTCCTGGACGGCGACTTCCACGGATTCCTGGTGGTGGAACAACCGCACGCAGATGAAGGCGTTGATCTCCGTCCAGATCGCGTCGTCGTCGATGAAGGCGAGCCGACGGAACGGCAGCCATCCGCCGGTCTGGCACCAGACGGAGAAGCCCACGAGGTTCCCCGCCTCGCGCAAGTCCTCGGCATAGCGTTCGTAGTCGTGCCCGATGAAGGAGGGAAACTCCCCGCTCCCCTCGTATTCGCGCCGGGCCTGGAGCTCGATCAAAGTCTTGTGCCCGGTCCCGAAGAAGTTCCGATTCAACGGGAGGTGCCGGAAGAAATCGGATTCCCCATACTTCATGGAGAGGACGAGGGCGTCGCTCCGAATTCCGCCCAGGGCGCGCGCCAACGTTCGGCGGTGCCAAATGAGATCCCCCACACTGTAGGCGCCCACGGTCCAGGTGCGGAAGATAAGCGTCTTGCCCGCCGCTTCGAACACCGGGAGGAGTTCCTTGAGCATGCGGCGGACGTCGGTGGCCGTCCGCATCACCAGTTCACTCCGGAAGTCCCCCTTCACATCGAGCCCGTCGCTTTCGCCAATCCGCAGGATGAGCCCAGCCACCTCGGGAAAGGCGCGGAAACAGCGATCCACCAGTTCACGAAGGAAGGCACTGGCATCCTCGGCTGCGGTGCCGATGCGCAGGAGCATTTCCGGCGTGTAGGAAAGGACGTCCTGAGTCAGGAAAATCTTGAGCCCGGCATTCTGGAGAATCACAAAGAGGGCCCGATACTCCTCCTGGAACACCGCGATGCGTCCCCGGATCTCAGGGGAATGATCGTGGTCGACCAGATGGATCGCGTCATCGAGCGAGACCGCGTTGTAGCCCACCGCAGCGACCCGTTCGGCGAACAGCGTCATGTCCGCACGAATCTGATCCCACTGGAGCCTTCGCTGAGGGCCTTCCGTGGCGAGGTGCTCGAAGGGAATCTTGGACCAATTGATCCGCACCAACGGGTAATCCCGGAAAAAAGGCCCGATGGCATCGATGAGACGGATCTCCATTCAAGGGGACGGTGGATGCCGGGTTGAGTGGATGCAACCAGTAGTCCGGCAGTGCGCCCAATCAGCTACTGCTGCGCCTGAAGCAGTCCCTCCGCCCAAGCTGCTTCGTCGGCCGGGAGCGCAGGCTCAAGTGGGCTGGAGTAGTCGATGACCGATCCATAGCGTCCCCGTTCGTAGCATTGATCCACGATTACCTGCAGATCGAGGGCGACGTCGGTCTCGTTTGGGCGGAGCGGCACCCGAATGGCTGGCAACCGCTGCCGGAGAGGGAGAATGTAAAACTCGCAGCGCTGGATCCGGGGCGGGCGGGTGACGGCGACGTAGTGGCAAACCCTCCCCTCTGGCACGGGTTTCAGCAGGGAACGGCTGGGGAGAACCCACGAACCGCCGCGCAAAAGGTCGATTTCGACGACGTTGATTCCGCCCCGCAAGTAGTCCTCCCGCTTGCGCCGCCACGCCACAGCGGCGTCGAAATCGATCTTATTGGAGATGGAAAGCAATTCGATCGCCGTGATGACGTGGGCCCGGCTGTCCACAATCTCGACGTGGCGAAGCACTTCATCCCCAAAGTCTACCACGATGGGTTCCGCAGCGGCGACAGCATGGCCACCTACGCCCAGCACGGGTCCCGAGGGCCGGTCCCAGGGTTCGATAACGGCCACATCTGGAAGATAAGCGTGGAAGGTTTCGCCGCCGGCGTCAATCGCGAGACGTTCATCGACCCGGGCTTGAAGGCCTGGGGGGAGTTCACCGTTGAGCTGGTCTGCGGCATAGACCAGGAAGCGGGCATGCACATCCCGCCAAAACGGCTGCAGCCAGGGGTTCATGCCTGGAAACGGGTTGCTCATTGAAATACCAGATAGCATAGCGAAAAACCCCGGGCACGGGAAATTGTGGGGATCAGCGTCTGGCCTGGAACCAAACGGGCGTGGTGCTCCCCCGAATTCCATCCTCGAAACGCGGAATGAGTTGCGCTTTCAGATTTGGGATTCAAGGGTCCGGCGATGAAGATTGTTCTCGCCTACTCTGGAGGTCTCGACACCAGCGTGCTGCTCAAGTGGCTCGGCCAAGTCTATGACGCCGAAATCATTGCTTACTGCGCGGATGTCGGCCAGGAGGAGGAGCTGGATGGACTCGAAGCCAAGGCCCTGGCCACCGGTGCCAGCAAGTGCATCATCGGGGATCTTCGGGAGGAATTCGCCAAGGATTACATCTTCCCGATGCTCCAGGCCAACGCGGTTTACGAAGGTCAATACCTGCTCGGCACCAGCATTGCCCGTCCTTGTATCGCCAAGGGCATGCTCGATCTCGTCCACCAGGAAAGCGCCCAAGCGGTGGCCCACGGCGCGACGGGAAAAGGGAACGATCAGGTCCGTTTCGAACTGACCGCTGCGGCGCTCGCCCCGGAAGTGGAAGTGATCGCCCCGTGGCGCGACGCCAAGTTCAGGGCGGAATTCCCAGGCCGGGCCGAGATGATCGCCTACGCCGCCGCCCACGCCATTCCGGTGCAGGCTTCCGCATCCAAGCCCTACAGCATGGACCGCAACCTCCTCCACATCAGCTTCGAAAGCGGGATGCTGGAAGATCCGTGGTTCGATTCGAGCCAGCCATCGAACAAGGGAATGTTCGTCCTCAGCGTTTCCCCCGAGGACGCGCCGGACAAGCCGGAATACGTCGAACTGCTTTTCGAGAAGGGCGATTGCGTTGGCCTGCGTTGCGATCGCCTCGGCGATCTCGTGAGCAAGCTCGGGGTCAAGCCGACGGGCGAAAAGGATGGCTACACGCTGTTCACTCCGTTCGGCATCATGAAGGTTCTCAACCGGCTCGGCGGCGACCACGGCGTGGGACGGGTGGATATGGTGGAAAACCGCTTCGTCGGCATGAAGTCCCGCGGAGTTTACGAAACACCCGGTGGCGCGATCCTATTGGCGGCGCACCGCGATCTGGAAAGCCTCACGATGGACCGCGAAGTCATGCTCTTGCGCGACTCCCTGATCCCGAAGTATGCGCAGCTGGTCTACAACGGATTCTGGTTCGCTCCGGAACGGGAAGCCATTCAGTCTCTCGTGACCACGAGCCAAGAAAACGTCACCGGCGAGGTCCGGGTCAAGCTTTACAAGGGCAACGTGATCCGCGCCGGACGGAAATCACCGCGCAGCCTCTACCGGGAAGCGGTCGCCACCATGGAAGCCGACCCGACCCAGGCCTACAATCAGGACGATGCCACCGGCTTTATCCGTCTCAACGGCCTGCGTTTGAAGAACGAAGCCTTGCGCGACCGCCGCAAGAGCTGATCCGGCGTCACAGAGGGGACACTCGCGACCATATCTCTTTGCCAGGACGAAGAGACTGGAACGATGAGTGATCCCCATAGTGTCATCTTGCTTCCCCCCACCAAAGGGAGGCCGGTCCGTCGGCGGATCGTCTTCCCTTGGAAACGGGTCCGCTCCTTTTTGCCGATCGCGGCGGCCCTGGCGCTCGGCTGGACGATCGGATTCTTCCAGGGAAGCCATCAGCGATCCGACCCGACACCGCCGGTCCTCGAAGCCGAAGCGAGTGCTTCCGTGCCCGACACCGGGGCCTTGCCAGCTTCCGCGCCCAACCTTCCCGAGGTCGAACGCCTCCCCTTGGTAGCGAAGAAAGACGAAGTGACGGCGCCCGTGCCCGCTCCGGTGACGCCTCCCTCACCGCCTGCGAAACGGGTGTCCGCCCCCCAGCCGAAAACGCTGGCCCCCGTAGCCGCCTTGCCCGCCCCAAGCGTTCCGCTGAACGGGACCATCCGGATCGATAGCCAACCCGAGCAAGCTCAGGTCTACGCCGCAGAGAAACTGCTGGGGGTGACCCCACTGGTTCTCGATAATCTTCCCGCCGGAACGCACACTTTCCGGGTGGAGAAAGAGCGCCACACCCGTAAAACGGTCGACGCCAGGCTCAAGGCGGGAGGGCAGGTCGATCTCTCAGTCGAGCTGCAATACGATCCAGAGCCACGTACCGGCGGCCCCTTTACGAATGGTCAAGAGGTGCGCATGCGGTGGATTCCGTCGCTCCGCGGCTGGGCGGCCTCGGTGGAAACCACGCAGGCGGTCTATGAGGCAATCACCCATGAGGACCCCAGCGAGAACAAGGGCCCTGAACTCCCCGTCACCAACGTCACCTGGGCAGCAGCCCTGAAATTCTGTGAACTCCTCACCATCGCGGAACGCGGTTTGGGGTTCCTCCCGGAAGGTTATGCCTACACGCTCCCCTCGGATGAGGAATGGAGCCTGCTTGCCGCGGGGACCTCTCTGGCCCAGGCCGTGACGAACAAAGACGGTCTCCGGCAACAACCCGCTACGGTCGGTTCCCTCGCCGCCAATGCCCTGGGGCTCCACGATATTCGCGGCAATGTTTGGGAATGGTGCCGGGATTCCTACACCGCCGAAGTTCACCGGCGCGAACAGGTGGAAAACGGCACCGGGGATCGCGCGCGGATCAACCAGCGGTACAAGGTGCTCAGGGGCGGAAGTTGGACTCGATCCCTCGAAACCAACCTTGCCCTTGGCTACCGGCTCGCGGCGGACGCAAATGGGCACAGCGACTACGAAACCGGGTTCCGGGTGGTCCTGCTGCCGGAGCCCTGAGTGTGTTGATGGCGATGGGCGCATTGCGCGGGTGGACTCGCGCTCCTTCAATGAATGGGGGCCTTCAGTCCGGTGAAACTTGAACCCTTAGCTGATCAATTCTGAGATGGGCGCATACTGGGCATCGACGAGATATTGCGGGCGCCCCGTGAGATCCTCAAAGGTGATCCGGCGCGCATCGATGCCGAGATTGTGGTACAACGTCGAAAAGATCTCCTGAAAATGGACCGGACGTTCCACCGCTTCCCCGCCCAGGCGATCGGTGGCGCCGATGACCTGACCGGTTTGCATTCCGCCCCCAGCGAGCAGCGCGCAGGAAACTCGCGGCCAGTGGTCCCGCCCACCCCTCGGATTAATGGCCGGAGTCCGGCCGAACTCACCCCAGACGACCACGGAAACGTCCCGGTCCAGTCCGCGTTGGTGGAGATCCTCTACGAGCGCGCTCAGGCCCTGATCGAGCAACGGGAACTCTTCGCGCCCCTGGCGGAAGTTGTCGAAATGCCAATCCCACCGGCTGAAACTCAAGGTGACCACGCGCGCCCCAGCTTCGACGAGACGACGCGCCATGAGGAATTGATCGAGTCGGCGCCAACTGCCGTCGTCCTTCAAGGCCGTGGTGCCCCGGCCATAACGTTCGATGGTGGAGGCGTCCTCACGGCTGGTGTCGAGGGCTTCAGCGAGACGGCTTGAGGTGAGCACCCCGAAGGCCTGCTGATGAAAGGCATCCATCCCCTCAATCACCCCGGAGGCATCGCACTCCCGGCGGAAATGATCGAAACTGGCCAGCAATCCCTTGCGGTCCTGGAGTCGTTCCAAACTAACTCCCTTGAGGAGCAGGTCCTGCTGACCTCCGCCGCGAAATGGCTGGAACGCGGAAAAGGCGGGCCCGAGATATCCCGCTTGACCAGGATCGCTCCAGGGTTCGTGCCCCGTCTTGGGGGCGAGTCCGAGAAATGGAGGCGTTGTCTCACTGACTCCGCCTTGAAGCTTGGCAACCGCCGCGCCGATGCTCGGCCAGCCCCCGGGAGGAGCGCCACGCAAGGGACGTCCGGTCATGCATTGCTGTGCATCGTGCCGTCCATCGGCCCCCACCACGGAACGGATCAGGGCGAACTTGTCCATCATCCGGGCCATCCGGGGGAACTCCTCGCAGATGTGCAGGCCGGGGATGTTCGTCGGGATCGAGGAAAATTCGCCGCGCACCTCCCTGGGCGCATCCGGCTTGAGGTCGAACATGTCCTGATGCGGGGGACCGCCCGGGAGGAACACCATGATCAGCGCCTTGTGCCCCGGCCGGTCCCTCTCCGCACGCAAGAGACCGGGCAGGCTTAGTCCCGCCGCCCCCAATCCGCCAATGCGGAGGAAGTTACGGCGGGTGCGCCCATCGCAGAACGCAGATGCGTGATTGGATTGGATTCGCAGCATGGGGTTTCGCGCTCCTGGATTGTGAACACTGCGGTGGATCCTGACTTCTTGCGCGTTCCAGAAGAATGAGTCCTTCAGGCCAACCCCGGGATCGGCGCGCCATGGTAGACAAAGTTCGGCCGCTCGACCCGGTCGCGCCAAACGATCTCTCTGGGCAGTCCGAGCGCTTCGTAGATCGTCGCGGCAAGATTCTCCGGCTTCTGAGGATCGCTGGCCGGATAGGCCCCGATCTTGTCACTGGATCCGACAACTCGCCCCCCCTGGATTCCGCCACCGGCGAGGAGGACAGACTGCACGCCGCCCCAGTGATCCCGGCCCGGAAGCGCCTTTTTGGAGAGCTTGGAGACCTTCGGGGTGCGCCCGAACTCCCCCGCCATGACGACGAGAGTGCTTTCCAGCAAGCCGCGCTCATGAAGATCCGTGAGCAACCCAGAGACCGCCCGGTCCATCGGCGGAAGCAGGAAGTTCTTGAGGTTCGGAAAAATCGCCTGGTGGTTGTCCCAGCACTCGTTGTTTCCCAGATTCACCTGAATCATGCCCACCCCGGCCTCGACCAGTTGCCGCGCGAGGAGAAGCGACCACCCGAAGGCATTGCGCCCGTAGCGATCCTGGAGCCGAGGATCGGCGGAATGGACATCGAAGGCCGCCTTGGTCCGTGGATCGAACAATAGATCCATGGCCATGGCTTGATTGCGACTGACTCCTTCGGTCTCAGCAATCGCTTCCAGGTAGCCCTGTTGCTGATTGAGACTCGCGAGCAATCCAAACCGGTCGCGCAACCGTTCGAAATCGAGGCCTTCCGGCAGGTTGAAACTGGGGACATCGAAAACCTTGGTGCGGCCGTCGGTTTTGCCCGTTTCGTGATGAAATAGATAATCCGGGTAGGCCCCGTAGGTCACGGGGTTGTAGGCAGAGCACTCCAGAAAGAACGGGTCGTAGGCCGCGCCCATCTGGCCTGCGAACTGCCCGGGCAGAGTGCGGCCCGTGCGATGAACCATCTTCTCCGGCAGAACGATGGCAGGAGGAAGATTGTTGCGCGGCGCGAGAAGCTGAGTGGCGATGGCTGCGATCGCCGGATGATCTCCATCCTTGGGCTGACTGGGATTGAACCCCGTGGGCATGTCCGAACGACCGGTCAACATGGCGTGATGGCCCTGGGAATGCTCATTAAAGGGGTGCGTCAGGGAACGACAGAGGGACCAGAGATGGCTGCACCTGGCCAACTCCGGCAGGTGCTCGCAGATTTGCAGCCCGGCGGTGCGGGTAGGGATCGGCCGGAATTCTCCGCGAATCTCCGCCGACGCATCCGGCTTCATGTCGAACGAGTCATGCTGTGAGAGTCCGCCCGAAAGGAAGATGTAGATGACCGACTTCGCCGGAGCACGACGCGCGGGACCAGGCTCTGCCGCTAAGCCCCGGAGAAGGGAGACATGATGCATCCCCAAACCGAGCAACCCGATCCCACCCGCTTGCAGGAGCGAGCGACGGGGCACGAGAGGATGCTGAAACCGGTCTTCGGAGTTCATCGCTCCCTTAGGCACCGATTCGAGCTCGAACTTCTATCGCGCAGCCGTGTCGAGCACCACGAATCGTCTCTTCCCCCACTCGCTTCAAGAGACCGTGAACGGACGACATGCCACATTGAAAAAATGTGCACAAGACGACATCTCGCAGCCCTAAATCGTGACCGCAAAACAAGCATGCCCCAATCCGGGAAGCCAAGCAAAGCCCCATAGGGAATGGGGGGCAACCACACTCACGCGAATCAAAACCGCCTGATTTTTACAGAAATTTTCTTTACAACCAAAAAGACAACATTATGAGAAAATTGCGACGGATCGAGTCTAGTAATTAGGAATTCACCCCTAGAGAAGCAAAGCGTCTGGTCATTCTGGCCCCAGGATCACTAGGCACTCATTCTCGGCGGCAACCGAATTCCCAGCTCTCAATTCGGCGCAACATCCCAGTACATCTGATCTCCCCATGCGCCTCCATCTCTGCCGTCTTCTCCTTCTCGTCACAGCCTGGCTACCGGCAGTTGGCGTGCAGGCCCAAACCTTCCAAATCAATGCAGGAGGCCCGGCGGTTTCCCCGTTCGCGGCCGATAGCAGCTTTGCGGGCGGATCCAACGCTTACGTGACCACCGCCGCGATCACGGGCATCGGCTCCTATCCGATGGCGATCTACCAGACCGAGCGCTCCGGCAACTTCACCTACACGCTCACCGGATTTCCCGCCAATTCGCCATGCGAAGTCCGCCTTCACTTCGCAGAGACATTCTGGACCGTCACCGGGAAGCGGGTCTTCAATGTCCAGATCAACGGTGCTACCGTTCTCTCGAATTACGACATCGTCGCCAAGGTTGGGAACAAGAACATCGCCACCACGGAAACCTTCCTCGCCAATTCCAACGCGAGCGGTCAGCTGCTGATTAATTTCATCAGCGGGATCGACAATGCCAAGGTCAGCGCGATCGAAGCCAAAGCACTCTTTGCGGGAAACTACACGACGAAGACGAAGGTTCAGCCTGGCAAGGGAGCCGCCGGGGCCGTGGGGCCATACCTCAACGGCAAGCTCCCCTCCCTCAACCCTACGCAGACATCGGCTTCCGGAGGTTGGGACGTGGTCAACGCCTTTCCCGGCTTGGCCGGACAGTTCCCGAATATTATGAGTCTCTATGCGGTTCCTAATACGACTCCGCAAAAGCTCATCGCCCGGCTTCGTGGCGGCCAGATGAAGATCTTCGATGAGAATCCAGCCGCGACTTCGACCGTGACGTTCATGAACATCAGCGATCGAATCTCGACCAACCACAACGGGGGCTTGAGCGCGTTCTGCTTTCACCCGGAGTTCAACGTCCCCGGCTCACCGAACAAGGATTACGTTTACGTCTACTATCAAACGATTCAAAGCGGCGTGATGTACAATCGGCTTTCCCGGTTCACTCGCAATCCGACCACCGGCAAGATCAACAACGCCACCGAGTTGATCATGATCCAAACTATAGACGTGGTCATTTTCGACCACACCGGCGGGTCCATGATCTTCGACAATCAAGGTTACCTCATCCTCATGTACGGAGACCTCGAATGGACCGATGAGGAGTATGCCCATTGCATGACGTTGGACACCATGTTCCAGAGTTCCATCATCCGGATTGATGTGGACATGAAACCCACCAATCTCAAACCCACGCGCACACTCCAGGGCGGGGTCGTCTGATCTTCCCCCAAGAAAACGGACAGAGGTCTCTTGATATATTAGTTCATTGAAAAGGCGTGCTGAGCAAGGAATTGCTGTGGGCTTTTGTATCCCAGTGAGGAATGCTTGCGACGGCGGTTGTAG
>Ga0247843_1002012_pt1 | contig 38633 bp, 36 predicted proteins | sample LaCruzMarch2017__FD_192420 | JGI IMG/M metagenome (GOLD analysis project Ga0247843, IMG submission 192420) | Freshwater microbial communities from meromictic Lake La Cruz, Castile-La Mancha, Spain - LaCruzMarch2017_8m | ecosystem: Environmental > Aquatic > Freshwater > Lake | place: Spain...
AAAGTGGCGGCTCAGTGCTCCGCAGACACATTTGTGGTTAATCAAAGTTTGGTTCTCCGCATCAACATTTGTGGTAAAAATCGCCACCTTCGCCAAGCCCGAAACCGTTGTGTGTCAGTGTAAAAAGACAGCCGACCCGCAAATGGCACATTTGGTTTTTGCCGTCACACAAACCAACCCCGCTGCCGCGCGAGTCCCCTCGCGTGGCCTGAGCATGTTACGGCTCGTGCCTTAACACGGCTGTTGGGCGAATCCATTCGCCAGCGGCGCCTAGTGTAGCGTCTCAAGGGCGTAAATGGCTTCGAAAAACTGTGCGGCTTGAGGCTCTTCGGCCCTCCCCCCCTTCCCCCTCCCACCACAGTTCCCCCCAAAAGCCCCCCATATTACCCCAGGGTTGCGGAAATGACCAAATCAACACCCTTCTAAAAACCCAGAACAAAGCAGGTCAGGGGCCGTTCTCTTAAAACACTAATACCCCAAGATCCATGAACATCGTAGAAACCGCCATCGACAATGGCTCATTCACAACCCTCGTAGCCGCCGTAGTAGCCGCCGAGCTGGCCGAAACCCTCAGCGGAACCGGACCCTTTACCGTATTCGCCCCCGTAGACGCCGCCTTCGCCGCCCTGCCCGCCGGAACCGTAGAGTCTTTGGTACAGCCCGAAAACAAAGAGAAATTGCAAGGCATCCTCACCTACCACGTCGTAGCCGGTAAGGTAATGTCCAGCGACTTGAGCGACGGAATGGAAGCCGCCACCGTAAACGGAGGCAAGATCACCATCCATCTGAAAGACGGCAAAGTCCACATCAACGACGCCGAAGTCGTAACCGCCGATGTAGAAACCAGCAACGGCGTAATTCACGTCATCAACAGCGTATTGCTGCCCGCGTAAACCGCATCGGTTCAATGAGAATGCCCCGCCCTAGAGCGGGGTTTTTTTATGGGATGGCGGGAAGTTAGGGGGAATGGGGAGATAGTTTGCAGTTTGGAGTTTTCAGTTTACAGTTTGGAGTTTTCAGTGCTCAGTTTTCAGTGCTCAGTTTGCAGTTCTCAGTTTGCAGTTTGCAGTTTTTAGTTCTCAGTTTGCAGTTCTCAGTTTTCAGTTTTCAGTTCTCGGTTTTCAGTTTTTAGTTGATCAGGAAAGTCCTGTGAGCGCGGTACAGTGGCTTGATTGTGACAGTTCGAAAATCTTTTTGTTGCGTATGCTGCACTAGGAGACTCCTGTTTATCATCCCATTGGACAGAGACTTCCGGTTTTAGCGACGAATCTGACACTGCAGAGACCAACCAAAAAACCCAACACAACCTTGTAATGCTGAGGAACCGCTCTTCGCAGAAATAGCCCGTAATCCAAAACACAGAGGACTGCGGGCATTCAAGAACCATTTAGGTATTTTCGACCAACCAATCACCTCAATAATGAAACGAATACCGCTCTTGCCTTTTGCCTTTATGCTCCTCCTGTCTACCGCCCTAAGCGCCCAAGACAAACCCAACATCCTCGTCATTTGGGGCGACGACATCGGCACCTGGAACATCAGTCACAACAACCGCGGCATGATGGGCTATCAAACCCCCAACATAGACCGGATCGCCAAAGAAGGCGTAGGCTTTACCGACTACTACGGCCAACAATCCTGCACCGCAGGCCGCGCCGCCTTTTTGTCCGGCAGCGTACCCGTGCGCTCTGGCATGACCAAGGTCGGGATGCCCGGAGCCAAAGAAGGCTGGCAGAAAACCGATTGCACCATCGCGACCGTACTCAAAGGCCAAGGCTATACCACCGGTCAATTCGGCAAAAACCACCAAGGCGACCGAGACGAACACCTGCCCACCATGCACGGATTCGACGAGTTCTTTGGGAATTTGTATCACCTCAACGCCGAAGAAGAGCCCGAAAACGAAGACTATCCAGCCGACATGGTCATGGCCGACGGACAGACCTTCCGCAAAAAGTTCGGCCCGCGTGGCGTGCTGCACACCTATGCCGACGGCAAAGGCGGACAGCGCATCGAAGACACCGGACCCCTCACCAAAAAGCGGATGGAAACCGTAGACGACGAATCGCTGGCCGAAGCCAAGCGGTTTATCCGCGAAGCCGTCCAGAGCGGCAAGCCCTTTTTCTGCTGGTGGAACGGCACCCGGATGCACTTCCGCACCCACGTTAAAGAAGACCGCCGCCACAAAGGGAACGACGAATACACCGACGGCATGATCGAGCACGATATGCACGTAGGCGAACTACTGCAGTTGCTCGACGAATTGAACATCACCAACAACACCGTGGTGCTGTACTCTACCGACAACGGCCCCCACTACAACACCTGGCCCGACGCCGGAACCACCCTGTTCCACGGAGAGAAAAACAGCAGTTGGGAAGGCGCCTATCGCGTACCCGCCTTTGTTCGCTGGCCCGGAAAATTCCCCGCCGGAACCACGCTCAACGGCATCGTGGCCCACGAAGATTGGCTGCCCACCTTTGCCGCCGTGGCCGGGAACGACAAAATTGTCGAGCAATTGAAAAAAGGCACCTCGATCAATGGGCGCTCGTATAAGAACTACATCGACGGAGTCAACCAACTCGACTACCTGACCGGAAAGACCAAGGAATCGGCCCGAGCCGGGTTCATCTACGTCAACGATGCCGGTCAAATTGCCGCTCTGCGCTATGGCGACTGGAAGGCCATGTTCCTCGAAAACCGCGCGGACCAGCTCCAAATTTGGCTCGAGCCCTTTGTCGAATTACGCGCCCCTTATTTGACCAACCTCCGCCGCGATCCGTTCGAAAAAGCACTCAAGGGTTCCAATACTTACTACGACTGGTACATCGACCGCGCCTATATTCTGATGGCCATGCAAGGATATGCGTTCAACTTCCTCTCCACCTTCCAGAGCTATCCACCCAGCCAAACCGCAGGCGACTGGAGCTTGAGCAAGGTGCAAAAGCAGATCGAAGACATGACCAAGACCCATTAAACCGGGATTCTTATTCACCCACAGCGGATTCTACGCTTAGGAAAATCCGATGAGCACAACACCCCTGTTTCTTCGGAATCGGGGTGTTTTTCTTTCTCCCAGGCTACTTCCTCGTGCACCGTATGGAACACTAAAAAAAACAGGAGCCCAAAGAAGACGGATGGCAGTCGCCCATCGAAGGACGTCAAGCCTTGTGACAATCGAATCTATTGTCCAAACCACGTTTTGCCCCGAATGCCAAAGCGGTAGTTGACCGAAAGCAGCCCCCCTTCGCGATCGCCCAGCCCTTGGTATTCGGCCCGGAATTGCCAGCGCGGATTGAGCTGGTATTGAACCCCGATCAGCAAGTTCCACGGATTGGGAATCACCTTTTGCATTTGATAGCGGATCACGCCGTCGTCGGCCGCCATTTCCGCATTTTCGAGTTGCCCGCGCAAGGCCTCGTAAGGCCCTTGATAAAGCGCCTGTTTAACGGGGTTTAAACCGTTGTACCAAGCATCCAAACCGTCGATAAACCCCCCGACGCGCTGATCGAGATCGGGAAAGACCTCGTCCATAGCAATTTGCCCCTTGGTTTCGCTGTTCAAGCTCGTCCGCATCACCCCGGTCCAGACCACCCAGTTTTGATCGGGACGCGTCTTGGAGCGAAAAATGGGTCCGGTGCGGAAGCCCGAAATCGCCACCTCGGCCGGTTCGTCGAGCTTGTCGGTATAAATCCACTGATGGTTGAAATCGAGCGAAAACATCACGTTTTGGTAGGCTCCCGCCGCGAGGAAGCCAAACCCCACAAACCCTCCATTGGAAGGAGTCTTGGTTTCGAGCGCGAACGGCTCGGCGATGCGCACCGTAACATCGGTGGTACCATAACCCCCAATGCCATAGACGTTTAAAAACGGCAGCAACCAAGCGTCGATCCGCACATTGGGCGAGTGGGCCACGGCCGAAACCTCCTCAAAACGCACAATTTCGTCGAGTGGAATGAGCTCGGAAGAACCGAATCCCACTTTGAGCCCCGTAAGCTGCAAATACTGAATCCCGCTGAATTGATTGACCATCACCCCAAACGGCAAGGGCAAGCCAATGCCACGTTCGGCTACCGCATCGCCCATAATCGGGAGGATGTAGGGATGGGCGTCGCTCGACGGAGTCGGTACTTCCACCGAAGGCAATGCTTGCGCCCAGAGCCCTGCGGCCGGAAACACTCCAAATAGACCTAGCGCAAGGCGTACAGAGACTTTTCGCATCATCTGACTTGGGGCTTATTGTACAAAAGGCAGTGACACACCGAACTGCAAACGGCTCAGGCTGTTCGGGACCAGATCGGCGTTCGAAATGCCCGCGAGCCACGCATAGCGCAGCCCAATGTCCAGCCCTTTGCCACCCCGGGCCTCGACCAAGCTGTAGCTCAAATCGAAAGCAGCCCCGTACCACACCGGGTTGATGGATTCGGACAAATCTGAATCGAGCTGAATTTCGCTTCCGTCTTCCCAGAGGGCGGTGCGCCGCTCGGTGGCCGAGGTGCAAAAACTCACCTGCGGTCCCGCCGAAACGCTCCATTGGTCGTTCAGCTGATAGCGAATCATCAGCGGAACATCGATGGTGTTGATGCGCCACTGGTTGTTGCGGTCTGTCAGCTTTACTTCGAGGCTGTCGGGCAGATTGCCGAGCTGGGGCATGCCATCGGTGATCGAATTGTTCAAGGGCGTAAATTCGGCTCGGAACGACAGCTTCTCGGTCAATTTCAAGTGATTGCCCAATCCAAAGTGCCATCCCAGTTTGGACTCGCCATCGGTCCATAGATCGTAGTTGGCCCCGGCGTCGATGCTAAAGTGGAACTTCTCGGTGGCGGCTTTGTCTCCAAAAATGAGGACCAATAGAGCCGCCTGGGCCTGTGCGGCGACCGCTCCTAGCATCAACCCGCAGAAAATCAAAGTGCGCATGGTTTCGTGGAAAATAAGATTGAATGGTTGTGCATAGATAGTGTAATTCAAATCCGAAATTGCAACTCTTAACGCACCCCTCTATGGCTTCGCCCCTCTACGACGAATTGCTCGCGAACAACCGACGCTGGGCCGCACACCGACTGGTGGACGACCCCGGATTCTTTAGCCGTTTGGCCCAACAACAAAAGCCCAAATACCTCTGGATAGGGTGTTCCGATAGCCGGGTTCCGGCCAACGAGATTACCGGAACCGACCCGGGCGAAATCTTTGTCCACCGCAACATCGCGAACCTCGTAGTCCACACAGACATCAATATGCTGAGTGTGCTGGAATACGCCGTGAACGTACTCGAAGTGGAACACATCATTGTGTGCGGTCACCACGGGTGCGGAGGGGTACAAGCCGCCTTGGGACACCATAGTTTCGGACTGATCAACAAGTGGTTGCGGAACATCAAGGATGTGTATTTCAACAACAAGGAGAAAATTGACCAATGCGCTTCCGATCAAGTCAAGGTCGATACGCTGGTCGAACTCACGGTCGTGGAACAGGTGTGGAACCTCGCCAAGACGAGCATTGTGCAAAAGGCCTGGAAGTCCCGAAACGCGCCGATGCTGCACGGGTGGGTCTACGATCTCAAGGATGGCCTGATCGACGACTTATTCCACCTCGAACCCGGCTGCTCGCTCGACCCCGTGTACACCTACGACGAAGACTGAGCGCGAATTAGGGGCTGATTGGGTCAACTGTGCCCATGCCCAAAATGGGCCGCAGCAAAGGCGAGCAATATGACCCCGAGCTTGATGAAGTTGAACCCGTGTCCCTTGCTGCTTTCGAAAAGAATCACCGTCGAAATGTGTAGGAACACCCCAAAGGTGATGGCCATCAACTGAGGCAGCGATTGTTGCAATGCGGGGAAATGCCCGGCCAACGCGATGCCCAACGGGGCCATCAGCACAAAAAAACCAAAGCTGAAGGCCGTGGCCCAAACCGGGAGTTTGAGTTGGCGCAATAGCGAGAAAAAGACCAAACCCACGGGGAGATTGTGGACCGCAATGGCCCGCGTCAAAACCGCCGCTTCGGGCGAATCGGGGGCAGCGCCAATGGGAAGGCTCTCGACCAAAGCATGGAGCGAAAGCCCCATCAGCATAGGCCAAGGGATGCGCCCGGCTTGAACCGAATCCATATGCTGGTGTCCGTGCTCTACGCCTTGGCTCAAGGCTTCAAACAGCAATTGAACGAGAAACCCGAGCAAAACAAACCAGCCCAGTTCGTGTCCGCCGTGCGCGGCATCCGAATGCGTGTGCGTGGAACCGTAGATGTGGGGCAACAAATCCAACACCCCGGTAGCGAGCAAATACGCCCCGCTAAACGCGAGCAACAACCGCAAAAACAAAGGGTTCTTGGAAGGCAACAACAGCGCGACTGCTGCGCCTCCTACGGCTGAGAGAACAAGGGTGAGGGAGTGCACGGGCTGCAAAGAAAAGACTTTGGGGGAGAGTTCAAGAGGGGGGCTAAAACACCCCAAACAAACGCAGGGCCGAGACGATTAAGACCACGGCCAGCGTCCAGCGAATCAGTTCCTTGGCCCAGCTAAGGCGAATCAGATAGCGCACCCCGATCAAGGCCCCCAATGCTTGCCCCGCGGCCAACGTGAATCCGACAGGCCAAACCAAGCGCGGGTCGAAGGCGAAAATGAGAAAGGGCGGAATCGTAAAGACCAAGGCCATTACCAACTTCAGAATATTCGATTCGACCAAGCTATACCGGCTGTAGAGGACAAAAAACACCAGCATAAACAACCCGATCCCCATCTGCAAAAAGCCCGCATAAACACCCATCAAAAAAAAGCCGATCCAAAGCCCTGTGCCTTTGCGGGGTCCACCGAGATCGGTTTCCCGATTCCAAATTTTGTTGCTGATAAACAACGTAGGAAACAAAACGAGCATCAATATTCCAATCAGGATGCGCATGGGGTCGTCGTCGATGCGCAGGGCAAGGAGCGCGCCTACAGTGCTCCCCAACAGCCCTGGGATGTAATAAAAACGACTGTCGTGGAGCAAGCGCCGGGTGCGTTCGTCTCTCGGTAGGGCAATGACCGAAGTTGCGGTTTGAACCAACACCCCGACTCGGTTGGTCAGGTTGGCGGCGGTGGCCGGCATCCCGAGAAAAATCAATAATCCGAGGGTTATGCTGCTGCCGTTCCCTGCAAGGACGTTGATGACCCCTGCCGAAAATCCACCAATCAACAGCCAGATCCAAGCTTCGGCGCCCCAGTCTGGACTCACGAGGCAACGGTTTTGCGCATCGACCTCCACAAGATGACCGCGCTGACTACCGCGGCCAAACCCCAGCCCAGAGCTGTGTCGGCAAAACCGAAAATAATCCCCCCCGTAGCGAACAAAACCGAATAGGTCAATACCACGGCCGCGGCCCAAGAAATGAGCAGTCGTCGATCGAAGCGATCGGGGCCCAAACCGCTGCCTTTCCACCAACCGTCGGGCCGCACGCGTTGATAGAATTCGCGCAGAACACCTACTTCAACGGGCGCCGTGCGGAAGGTAACGACCACCCAAACCACCGTAGTAATAGCTACCGTGAAGTAAAAACTGCCATTGGCCCGAACAAATTCGGCCCCAAAATGCGGTTCCAACCCGAATTTGGCGACGGCCAGGGCGAACAGAGGCGCCAACGTGGCCGCGATTTCGCTCCAGGCGTTGATGCGCCACCAATACCAACGCAAAATCAGCACGGCCCCCAAACCCGCTCCACTCGCAATCAGAAACTGAGCGGCCGCATCGATGCTGCCCACGGCCCAACTGACCGGAATCGACACCATCATCAGGAGGAGGGTGCCGATTTTAGAAGCGCTCACCAGCTTGGCTTCGCGTCGTGCTGCATCGGCTTTGAGCCAAAAACGCCCGTAGAGGTCGTTGACCAGATAACCCGCACCCCAGTTGAGTTGGGTGCTGATGGTGCTCATATACGCCGCGAGAAACGCGACAAACAATAGCCCTTTGAGTCCCGAAGGCAAATGGTCGCGCATCAAAAGGACATAGCCTTCGGCCGCGCGCTCGGTGCCAAAACTGGGGTGAACCACTAAAATGCACAACCCGACGACGATCCACGGCCAAGGACGCAATGCGTAGTGCGCAATCTGGAACAACAGCGAACTATACACGGCGCCTTTTTCGTCTTTGACGCTCATCATGCGCTGAGAGATGTATCCTCCCCCACCGGGTTCGTTGCCGGGGTACCAACTGGCCCACCATTGCAGGGTGAAATAGCTCAGAAAAGCGCCCAGACCCAGGGCAAAGCCCCCCACAGCGTCTCCTGTCGAGGGTGCCGCGCTCAAACGGGGGAAAAAGTCGAACCGCCAGGCGGGCAATTGCGACTTCAATCCTTCAATACCGCCGACCTCGGGCAAACGCAATACCACCACCGCCAACACCACCGAGCCAATCATAGCGAGCGCGAACTGGAATGCATCCGTAACCGCCACGCCGATCAGACCCGAAAGTGAACTGTAGACCGCCGTAAGCGCCATCAATCCCACCAAAATCAAAAACGCCTCATTTTCAGGAATTTCAAAAAAGACCTTGAGAATGGTCAACATGGCCCTGTTCACCCAGGCGATGATGATGAGGTTCAGAAATCCGCCGAGGTATACGGCTTTGACCCCGCGTAAAATCCGGGCGGGTTTACCCCCATAGCGCAATTCGATCAATTCGGGTTCGGTCAACACCCCTGAACGACGCCAATAGCGCGCAAAAAAGAAGGTAGTGAGCATACCGCCCACCAGCATATTCCACCACAGCCAGTTTCCCGAAATTCCGTTGTGCGCCACGCGTTCTGCTACCCAGAGCGGGGTATCGGCGGCAAAGGTGGTCGCCACCATGCTGAGCCCTGCCAGCCACCAAGGCAAATTCCGGCCACCCAACAGGAAATCGCCCAAACTCCGCGAGGCGCTTTTGCGAAACCACCATCCTATGCCCAGCGAAAAGAGCAGATAGGCGGCAATAATGATCAGGTCGAGTGGACTGAAAGGCATGCGGCGCAAGTTAGCCCCGAAGCCGGGGTTCGCATTGTTACCTTAGCGAAATGAACCGACTTTCGCTTGACCGAGCGGGGAACGCCACCCGGGCTTGGTTTCGAACCACGTGGTTGGCCAGCGGCTTGCTGGCGATTTCGTGCGCTACCGAACCGGAAACTCCGAACGCCTCTACAGACTTCCACATCGACCACCGAGTTCAAATCGGGGCCTATCCGCTCGGCGTCGACAGCGCGTTTAAGGTCACCCTGTCCTTTCACAATCTCGGAAAAGCCGCCACCTTTGAGTGCATCACCGAACTCAAAGTCGGCGAGGCGCTCCATTACGACACCACCACCCACCACGTCGACAGCGCCCAATCTGCGGGGGCCGAAGTGGTATTTGCATCCGTACCCTACCATGCCCGAATTCCGGCCGAAGTCCAAGTCCGAATCTCCGAAATCGAACCAACCCGAAACTAAATCGCCTCCCCCCGCCCGCCGCGAGGAGGCTGATTTGTCGTTGGTCGCCAAAACCCAGGCCGGGCTGGAAGCGGTCTTGGCTGAAGAATTGCGCGCGCTCGGGGCCCGAAACATCGAACCCCTGCGCAGGGCGGTGGCCTTTAAAGGCGATAAAGGGTTTGTCTACAAGGCCAATTTGTGTTTGCGCACAGCCTTGCGCATTCTCGTTCCGCTGTTCGAATTCGAAGCCCGGGATCCGGACGATTTGTACCGCAAAGCCGAGGCCTTTGGCTGGAGCGAACTGCTCTCGCCTGACAGCACCTTCGCTATTTCATTTACCGTTCATTCAGAGGTCTTTACCCACGGGCAATTCGCAGCCCAACGGCTCAAAGACGCCATCGTAGACCGCATTCGCAAAGACAGTGGGCGCCGTCCGAATGTAGACAAAGCCCAGCCTGAAATGCGCATCGACTTGATGATTGCCGGAAACCGCGTAGTCGTATCGCTGGACAGTAGTGGCGATTCGCTCCACCGCCGGGGCTATCGGAGCGAGACAGGGATGGCTCCACTAAACGAAGTCCTCGCCGCGGGCTTGCTCCTCCACACAGGTTGGAAGGGCGGACGCACCCTGGTCGATCCCTTTTGTGGTTCGGGGACCTTGGTATTGGAAGCAGCCATGATCGCCCACGACATTCCCCCCGGTCTGTTCCGACGCGATTTTGGCTTTATGCGCTGGGGCGACTACGAACCCGAGTTGTTTGAAACGATTCGGGAATCCAAGATGAATCGGCTCCGAGAGCAAGCCGCTTTGGTGCACGGCTTCGACAGCGATTTTCGCATGATTTCCAAAGCCGAGATCAACGCTCGAGAATCGGGGCTCGAAGAGTTTTGCCGTTTTGCCCTCGGCGACTTTTTCGTCAGGGCGCCCCTGAGCGGACTTGAAGAATCCGGTCCAAAAGAAGGGATTTTGGTCATGAACCCCCCCTACGGTCAAAAGCTTGAATTGACCGATCACCGCTTTTTCGAACATTTGGGAGACCGTTTGAAAAAGGCGTATGGCGGCTGGGATGCGTGGATTTTGCTCCCCGAAGAAATTCAAGGCATCGGGCTCAAGCCCGACCGCAAACTCAAGGTTCAAAACGGGGACATTCCCTGTGTATGGAGCCGGTTTGAGTTGTTTTCCGGCAGTCGAAACCAAAGGCGGGAAGCGCAAAAGGGCGAAACGCGCCCACGCATCGAACGCCCTCGCATCGAACGTCCTCGACCTGCAGCCGGCGAAGAACCTCCGCATTCAACCGAATAACAATGGCAATCTCCATGAAGCGAATTGGTGTAATGACCTCGGGAGGCGACTCTCCCGGAATGAATGCCTGTGTACGGGCGGTGGTGCGCACCGGGCTGGCCCGTGGTCTAGAAGTGTACGGCATTTACCGGGGCTACGAAGGCATGATTGCCGGAGAAATAGAACCCCTCCAAGCGCACAGCGTGAGCAATATTCTCCAAAAGGGGGGGACAGTGCTCAAAACGGCGCGAAGCGAGACCTTCAAGACCGTTGAGGGCCGGGCGCGGGCCGCAGAACAACTCAAAAAGCATGGCATCGAAGCCTTGGTCGTGATCGGAGGCGACGGTTCGTTTCGGGGCGCCATGGCGCTCGAGGCCGAGCATGGCATTCGGTGCATGGGGTGCCCGGGCACCATCGACAACGATTTGTACGGCACCGACAATACCATCGGCTACGACACCGCGGTCAATACAGTGGTGCAGGCCGTCGACAAGATCCGCGACACGGCGAATTCGCACGACCGTTTGTTTATCGTCGAAGTGATGGGGCGCGACGCGGGTTTTATCGCCTTGCGCAGCGGGATTGCGACCGGGGCCGAGGCCGTTTTGATCCCCGAAACCAAGACCTACATTCCCGAGTTGATCGATCTCCTCGAACGCGGTTGGCAGCGCAACAAATCGAGCGCCATCGTGATTGTGGCCGAAGGCGACGACGCCGGGGGAGCCTATCAGGTGGCGGAAAAGGTGAAAGAGAAATTCAATCGATACGACATCCGCGTCACGGTGCTGGGGCATTTGCAAAGAGGGGGCAGCCCCTCGGCCCTCGACCGCATTTTGGCCAGCCGGATGGGGCACGGAGCCGTCGATGCGCTCTTGGCGGGACGCACCAGCGAAATGGTCGGGGTGGTCAACCACAACATCACCTATACCCCCTTCGACAAGGCCACCAAACACCATATGGAGGTCAGTCCGTACTTGCTCGAGCTGGTCCAGGTCTTGTCGAGCTAAATGGCCGATGTGCGCTGTGCCGAGGTCTTGGTGCCGGCCCCCGTCGGGGGGCTGTTTACCTATCTGATTCCGGACGACTGGGACAAGCCGCTTGACGTGGGGCAGTGGGTGGTGGTTCCGTTCGGACCGAGCCGGCATGTCCTTGGTGTGGTGGCTTCTCTGAGGCCGAAATCGGATTTGGAACGCAGTTTAAAACACCTTTCGGCCCAAGCTCCAGAAGCCGCTGTTTCCGGCGCGGCCATTCGGTTTTGGACCTGGCTATCCGACTATTATCTGTGTCATCCCGGAGAAGTGCTCATGGCGGTCTTGCCCTCGGGCTTTAAACTCGAGAGCCGCAGCCGCCTCCGCGCCCTGCCTGCGGCCGAGGGGGAATTGGCGGTGCCCCGCGCTGCCTTGAGCCCCGAAGCCTTCGAACTCTATTCCTCCCTGCTCCAAACGGGCGAAGAGGAAGTCCAGACGCTGGAAAAAGAACTGAAAATAAAGAGTTTGCGCATTTCGATCAAGGAGCTGCTCGAAAGCGGTTGGGCCGAACTCGACGGATCGTGGGACCGAAAACTCCCCGAGCGCAAAAAGCAGGTCCTGAGGCGAAATCCGGAGGCCGATCCCCGCCTTTGGAACGCCGTGCTCGATTCGAAGCGCGCCCCTCAACAAGCCGCGCTTTTGACGTGGTTTGCGCAAAACGAAGCCCCAGCAGGCATCGATCGGTCCCGGGTGCCTGCAGAATGGAGATCGGCTACCCTCCATACCTTGATCGGAAAAGGGTTGTTGCGCATCGACGTGGAACGCGCAGAAACCCTTCGCAACATTCCTGCCGATGCCGCGGTCCTCAAAACGCTCAATCCGCCGCAATTCACGGCGCTCGAGGGCATACAACGCGGATTTTCCGAAGGCAAAACGGTGCTACTCCACGGGGTAACCGCCTCGGGCAAAACCGAATTGTACGCGCATTTGATCCGCGATGTACTCGAAAAGGGCCAATCGGCCTTGTTCCTGCTCCCCGAAATCGCGCTGACCACCCAGATGATCGAGCGAATGCAGCGGTTGTTTGGAAACCGGGTAATGGCCTACCACAGCCGCTTGGGCGAACGCGAGCGCATGGAGTGTTTCCGCACGGTCTTGAAGGCAGAAGTGCCTATGCTGGTGCTCGGGGCGCGTTCGGCGGTACTCCTTCCCTTTGCGCAGCTGGGCTTGATCGTGGTCGACGAAGAGCACGAAACCTCGTACAAACAAAACGACCCAGCCCCCCGATACCACGCCCGCGACAGCGGCTTGATGCTCGGGCGGTTTCAGGGCTGTCCGGTCTTGCTCGGATCGGCGACCCCTTCGTTGGAATCGATGATGTTGGCCCAAGACGGGAAATACGCCTATGTACCGCTACTCCAGCGGTTCAACAATCACAATCTGCCCCACATCGAGCTGAGTCGTTTCCGCCCAAAACCCCCTTCCGAATCCGAGCCTGAAACCGCACTGGGACCTGCGCTTTTGGAAGCGCTTCAACAGGCCATCGATCAGGGGCATCAAGCGCTGCTCTTTCAAAACCGCCGGGGTTTTTCGCCCTATGTGCAGTGTTCGGATTGCGGGGCGGTCCCAGGCTGTCCGCACTGCGACATCAGTTTGACGCTGCACCGTTCGAGTGGGCGGTTGCGCTGCCATTATTGTGGTTATTCCGAAGCGTATCGACAGGCCTGTACCGAATGCGGTTCGATGGGGATGCACTTTCGCGGGTTTGGGACCCAGCGGCTCGAAGAAGAGCTCGAGGCGCGCATGCCCGAGTGGAGAACCGCGCGCATCGATTTGGACAGCACCCGGCGCAAAGAGGCGCTGGGCGAATTGCTCGAACGTTTTGAGAACGGACACCTTGATGTGCTGATTGGCACCCAAATGGTGACCAAGGGATTGGACTTTCAGAATGTCTCCATCGTGGGCGTAGTCGATGCCGATTCGCTGATGCGGCAACCCGACTTTCGGGCCGAAGAGCGCAGTTTCCACTTGTTGGCGCAGGTGGCAGGTCGGGCGGGCCGTGGCCAAACCGAAGGGCGGGTGTTGATTCAAACGGCCGATCCCGCTCACGATTTGTACAAGGACCTGCGCGACGGCGATTTCGAGGCCATTTATCGCCGATTGCTCTACAAGCGGCAGTTGTTTCGGTATCCGCCCTATTGCCGGCTCGTTCGGGTATTGCTGCTTCAGGCCGATCCGGCCCGGGTAGAACGCGCCGCCCAATGGCTGGGTCCTTTGTTTAAAAACCGCTTTGGAACCGATGTGCTCGGACCCGAAACCCCGTCCGTGGCCCGATTGCGCGGAATGCACCAACGGCAATTTCTGCTCAAAATAGACCGAGACCGTTCGCCCATGGCGTACAAGCGGAGTTTGACCGAAATGCTCCAGCAAGCAGCGCGCCGAACCGAATTCAAAGGGGTTCGGGTGTTGGTGGATGTAGATCCCTGAAAAACAGAACACAACAAGATTATTGCCCTTGCGCCCCCCTTCAGAGGCCAACAGGGTGCATCGGTTTGACGGACAGGGCTTAATTTCGACCGTGGAGCCCACGCAGTGCTCCACACCCCACCGAATTGCGCAAAACACAGACGCTCAAAACATGGCACACATTACCCTCAAAGGAAACACCCTTCGCACCCAAGGAGAACTGCCCGCCATCGGCAGCAAGGCGCCCGACGCCGTTTTGACCGGTGTTGACCTCAGCGACTTCAAAATCTCCGACTATCGGGGCAAAAAAGTGGTGCTGAACATCTACCCGAGCATCAATACGGGCGTTTGCGCGGCTTCGGTGCGGCGTTTTAACGAAGAAGCCGCAGGTCTGGAAGACACCGTGGTGTTGTGCATCAGCCACGACTTGCCCTTTGCGCAGAAGAACTTTTGCGGGGCCGAAGGCATCGAGAATGTGGTGATGGGCAGCCCCATGCGCCCGGGCAACACCTTTGCCGCCGATTATGGGCTCACCATTTTGGACGGCATTTTTGCCGGTCTGCTCTCTCGGGCCGTGGTGGTTTTGGACGCCGAAGGAACCGTGCTCTATACCGAGCAAGTGCCCGAAATTGCCCAAGAACCCGACTACAACAAGGCGTTGGCGGTGCTGTAACCGATCGAAGGAGTTATGGGATGTGGGCCTCTTCCCAGGCCCGCACTTGAACCCGGGCCCGATCAAACAGCCGCTCGTAGTTGCCTTTGGTTACGGCTTGTCTTTGTTCAGCGGTCAATAACGCCCAAAGCGGGTCGTACAGATGGTACACCTGCATATTGGGTTTTTGGCTGTTGGGGGCTACGTTGTCGGTTCCGAACAAGAACCGATCGGGATAACGGGCAATCAGGGAACGGGCAGCTTCGAGCGAAGCGGCGTCGGCGGTGATCCACTTGGCCACTTGATCCCAACTGATATCGATGTAGACATGCGCGTAATCGGGGTCGCCGAGCATTGCGTCGAGCAACCCCCCCATTTCAGAAATGGGGCGAACAACCCGCCCCAATCCGGCGTGGGCCCAAATGATCGGGGTGTTCGGGTGTCGTTTGACCAGGGTTTTGAACTCCTCTAAATAATTGTACGCTCCGGGTTTGGGGAACGGATTGTCGATGTCGTTGTGGAGAATAACGAGCAACCCCGTTTCGGTGCAAAAATCGAGGATTCGGTCAAGGGCCGGGTCGTTGAGACTGGCGACATCGCCGGCCACTTTGCTGCTGACGAATTCTTTGTGAATCGAGAACTCGCCAATGCCCGAAAAGACGCCAGGAAAGGTGGTCAGCACGCGCCGAATATGGTCCACCGCATACATATCGGTGGGGTTGAATCCGGTAATCATCGGATCGAGCCTTTGCCTTTGTGCCACGGGCAAACCGAGATATTGGGTCGCAATCCAGGCATCGGTAAAACTGTAATAATACAAGGGCGCGTCGCTTTCGAGGTAGTAGGTCGGAGCATTGGTGCCCGTAACCCGATAACTCCATTGCTGTTGGAGCGGGATACCAAATACCGTTGACCGGCCCACCGAATCGCCCATCACCTGTTCTACGTAAAAGGAAAGAGAAATCCCCTCTTGGATGTAGTTGGTCAAGTGAAAATGGCTGTCGTGAAACAGCGAAACATCGGGCTTGGGCGCGGCCTTTTTCTTATTGCTCTTTTGGGCATAGAGGGCCGGCATACTCCCGATGACGGTCAACAAGGCAATTCCCACCCACGTTGTCCTCTTTTGAGCTGTGGTTCGCACTGCACTCATGGCTTGGGTTCAACGCGATACAGATTCGCTTTGAGTTCTTCGACCACTTGGGTGATGGCGCGTTGTCCTTTGACGCTATTGCCCGCGGCATCCAAAGGAGGGGCGATGACCGCAATGCCAAATTTACCCGGGCAGACCGCAATCAATCCGCCCCCCACACCACTTTTGCCGGGCAGGCCTACGCGATATAGCCAAATCCCAGAATCGTCGTACAAACCGGCCGTCGCCATGACCGAAAGCGTGTGTTGGGCCGCCACGGGTCCTACCACCGTCTTTTTGGTGATCGGATTTTTTCCCCCGTTGGCCAAGGTCGCCGCCATGGTAGCCAAATCCTTAGCGTTTACGTTGATGGCGCATTGTTTGGTATACAAATCGGTCGTTTGAACCGGGTCCCAATACATGCGATCGTAGGCGAACAGCAGATGGGCAATGGCTTGGTTTCGTTGATTGGTCGCCGCTTCGCTCTCATAGACGGGACCGTTGACCGATAGAGAACGACCGGCAAAATCGCTGTGGGTCGAAAGGATGTTGTTCCATTTGGCCTCGTAGGTATTCCCCGCAATCAAACTGGTTGTCGCGATGGCCCCGGGGTTTACGCAGGAGTTGATTTCTCTCCCCTTCATGCGTTCAATGGCCGTAATGCTGTTAAACACTTCGCCCGTGGCATCAACGCCCACCTTTTCCACGATGACCTCGGCCCCTTTTTCGTCGATGACCCGCGCGAGCGTAAACACCTTCGAAATGGACTGGATGCTCACTTCCGAGTTGAGATCGCCCGTGGCAAAGACCTGACCCTCGACGGTTACCAAGGCCATACCGAACAAATCGGAAGGCACTTCGGCCAAGGCAGGGATGTAATCGGCATTCTTGCCTTCGGTTACATTCTGAACCGTGTTGTAGGCTCGTTCCACGATGGCTTGATAATCGGGGCCAGCGGGTTTTTTCTTGCTCGGTGCAAAAGCGGCGGTACCCAGCAAAACAACGAGGGCAGAGGCCAAAGGCAAGGGACGGAACATGCGTAGCATAATAGGGTTGGTTTACGGTTTCAGGGTTACGGGCAAATCGAAATTGTACTTGAACGACATTTGAATTTTGACGATGTCATAGCTCCATCCATCGTTGTGGTTTTCTCGACCTCCATACTGGACTTCAGCACCGTACATAAAATTGTCGACGGGCTTGAACAGGAGGTTGACCAGGGCATATTGACCCGTTTTAAACGAATTGGGGGCCGAACTTTCAGCCAAATCGAAGTCGGTTCGCGAATAGCCCACGGCGGTGCTCAAACGGGAGTTCCAATTGTGGTCGAAAAACAGGCTAAACGCAGTGATCGGAAGCGCATAGCCCTCTAAGGGTTTGCGGATATCATCGGTGGTCCGCACCCCGATATCGGTGGTGGCATCGTTCATATAATTCTGAATACCCGCGCCATAGACCACACCAAACCGAGCCGTTGTCTTGCTGCCCAGCGCCACATTTCCGGTCAAGTTCAATCCCCATCCCAAAGCGTTGTCGCTCAGATCGCGCACACTGTCGGGGCTCAGGTCTTCCCAAGCCACATTGCGCAGAATCCCTGCGAGTTCGAGATAACCGAACCCAAAGGCCTTGCGGTATTCGACGCTGAAATCGGGAAGGGGGAAGCTAAATTCCACATCGGAGAGCGCAATTTGATCCGAGTAAATTCCGCCATCGGCGCTGGCTCCGGGCCGTTCGAGGGCGAACGTCAGCTTGTCCTCTCCTTGGAGGGGCATATAGCGAATTTGAATGTTCCGAAATAGCGCCATACCCGAGGGACCCCAGTATTCCAACGAATTCGGGAAAATATCGATGTCCATAAACGGACTCCAATATTGACCAAAGCCCCATTTCCCGATTTGACCATAGGCGTGCCGCAATCGAAAGGTGGTTTGACCCGCGTCGGCACCCACCCCGAACAATTCCCATTCAAAAAGCGTGGTCAATTCGCCCAACCGCGTCTGGGTGCTGCTCTTTACCCCAAACCGTGTCTGTCGAACGCCGAAGTAGAAACTGCCTTCGGCCCCAAATTCGTTTTCAAACGAGGGCAGTTGCGTGGGGCGAACCACATCAAACCAATTGGAATTGATGGAATTCATATTGTACCCCACATCGGTCATCAAAGCACCGTATATGTTGAACTGGGTCGGCGTTTTCGCTTCCTGGGCCCAAGCGGTGCCTATGCCCATAAGGCCTGCCATCAGCAGTCCCCCATTTTTGATTGGATTCATCGGTTGTACTTCGAATTAAAGATTGAGCATCACATTGGCGTTGAGGATTCCCCCCGTACCCCCTACCGAATAAGGCAAAGACAACCCCCCCACCGGGCTTCGATCGGTATGGATGTATTCCACGTTCAATCGAACCACCTGGTTTTTGGCGGGATAATAATTGAGTCCGAACCGCGCTTCCCAAGGCTCCCCATATTCTCCGTGGATCAAGGCATAACCCGCATAGGCTTGCCACAACCGAGGGGCGATCATTTTCGATAGAATCGCTTGATGTCCCCAATCGTTCAGTTGGCTGGGAGCCAAATCGACCTTTTCGCCCTTAATCGAGTTGATGGTGCGCAGATACAGAGCCGCATCCAGAGACCATCCCTTGAATTTGAAACCCGCGTCCAAACTGCTCATATGATAGCGCGCCTTGTCGATCAGCACACTGTCGCCAAACAATCCATTGGAGAAAATCACATTGCCATCGCTCAATCGAATTTGGCTGTTTTCAGGAGCCTGCTGACCGGGTTGACTTTGCCGATTTTCTTCGTTGTAGGTATAGTGCACTCCGAAACGGGTGGCTAGCGAAGATCGACCTTCGAAATCGCCAAATCCATTGGGGCCCCCGTATTCCCCGGTGCTCGGTTCCCAACCCAAGGCCAAAGAAACCGTGCTCGGATCGCTGTCCAGTTGGGCTGCATCAATACCCAATTGACTGAGGTTGTTTCCGAGCATGGCCTGGTAGTCCCATTTTGTTCCGAGTTCGCCCTTCAACCAAAGACCGGTGGTGTACGAGGGGCGGAAAAACTCTTCGGCAATAAGCCGGTTGTCCACAGGCAGCCAGTTGGGGAAATTGCCTTCGGTGCTCCGCGTACCGGGAAGGGCATTGATTCCCATACCCAGCGTGGCCCATCGACTGAACCGATACGACAAATTGCCCGCAACGACCACCTGAGCACCTTGACCCAAAGCGGTATTGTTGGTCCATACATACGCCAAATAGCGAAATCGGGGATCGACCAACCACCCGTGAAACTGAATATTGACCTTGTTGAACTGAAAGTCGTTTCGCTGCTCGACGGGCTTAGTAATGCCAAATTGGTCCGTGTATTGAGCGTTGAGTCCACCGGAATTCAGATAGCGCACATAGGCAAAGAGCTTTAAACTCAATTGGCCATATTCGCTTTTGGCAATCTTAAATCCGGAACCCGGGGTGTAGGTGCCGTCGCCCAAATGTTGAATGCTGTCGTGATGCGTCCATTGTTCTTCGACCGAGCTGAGTTGGGCGAATACGCTGTGCGAAAAGAAAAGGACGCCAAGGCAAGTCGGAAAGATTCGATCGGAAAGGTACTTTTGACCGGTTCTCCGCTTCATATCGGCTCGTTTAGGTTGGAAAGTCGCGATGAAACTAAGTGAATAGCACCAAATCTTTGTGGCTTTGGCCAAAAAAAAACTCCATTGAGAATTAAGAAAATTTAAGTTTTGATCGCCTTATGAACCAATGGGGGCTTTCGGCATTCGTTATCTTGTTGACATACAATGTCTCGGCCAAAGACTTTCCCGATGTCCTTGCCCTTAAAAACGGGGACGAACTGCGGTGCGAAATCAAGAGCATGTCCAAGGGCGTGCTGATGGTCGAAACCGACTACAGCGATTCCGATTTCAAGGTGGAATGGGAAAAGGTGGTGCGCGTGAACAGTTCTCGGATGTTCAGCATTACGCTCAGCGACGGAGACCGTCTGCAGGCGAGCCTGAATTCGACCGTGGCCGATTCGGTCAACCTCCTCGATCGGAGCGGAACCGTGCACAAGGTGCTCCTGGAAGATATCGTCAATTTGCAAAAGCTCGAAAGCGGGTTTTGGGATCGATTGACTGCTTCTGTCGACCTAGGGTTCAGCTATGCGAAAAACAATAATCTATCCCAATACAACGCCCGGGTCAATTTGGGGTACAGGGCCGAGATGTGGTTTACCGAATTGACCTACAGCGAAGTGCGTTCGAGCCAAGACGACGTTGGCAACGTATTTCGCTCGGAATCCAAAATCAACTATGTCTATTTGCTGCCGAACGATTGGTATCTAACCAGCCAGTTGAACTTTTTGTCGAACAGCGAGCAATTGCTCGATTTAAGAACGACGGTCAAGTTGGGGGCAGGTAAGTTTATCATCCATACCAATCAAATGTATTGGGGATTGGGTGCAGGTTGGGCGTTTAACCAGGAACAATACGCGGGCAACGAACTCAACGATCGGAGTTCGTCCGAAGCGTATTTGGGCTCGGACCTGAATATGTTCGACACGGGCGATTTGAGTCTGCACGCCACCGCCACGGTCTATCCGAGCCTGACGGAATCGGGACGGATTCGCTTTGATGGCAGTTTTGATTTGAAGTACGACCTCCCCCTCGATTTCTACATCGGGTTGGGCTTTTCAATCAACTACGACAACCAGCCCGCCGTGGTCGAAGGGGAGCGCGGAGCCGAAACCGACTACGTCACCCAGCTCAATTTTGGGTGGGAACTTTGAGTCGGATTAAGCCGTCTCGACAAAGTGCGCCCGGTAGAGATCGCGCACAATCCCATCGCTCAACCCCACTTTGGGAACAAACATTTTGAGGCTGCCCGCCCATTCCATGGCGCTGACGTAGATTTTACAAGCGGGCACGATAACGTCGGCTCGGTCGGTATTCAAATCGAGGCGCTTGACCAATTCGTCGGGGGTAAACTTCTGGAGGAAGACGTATTGAGCCTCGAGATAATCGCGGCTTAAAGGCACCCCTGGAGCCTTGCCCGACATCTTAAACAATCGGTTGATGTTGCCCCCGGACCCAATCATGGCCACTTCGTCGATGCCCGACACCACCTCCTTGAGCCATTCGCGCATCGCCTTCCATTCGTTTTTGTCGTCGGTGCCTTGGAGCACGCGGAGCGTACCGATTCGAAAACTGCGGCTGGCCTGAGGGGCGCCCTCGCTCAAGAGCGTAAACTCGGTGCTGCCCCCGCCTACGTCCATGTAGAGAAAGGCGTCTTCTTCGGTCTTAAAATCGCGCAATACGTTGGTGCTAAACAACAAACGGGCTTCTTCTAACCCGTCGATGATGTCGATCTGGATTCCCGTTTCGGCGTTAACTCGCTCCACCACTTCAGCCCCGTTGGTCGATTCGCGCAACGCACTTGTGGCACAGGCCCGGCACCATTCGACCCCGTTGACTTTGAGAATGCGGTCAAAGGCTTCCATGCCCCACAACAAGCGTTCGATGTTGCGTTTGGAGATTTTGCCCTTTAAAAATGCGTCCTCGCCCAAGCGAATCGGCAAGCGGCTGAGCGACGACTTTTTGAACAACACTTCGTTGCGGTCGGGTATGGCATTGGCCACGAGCAGACGAACGGAGTTGGATCCAATGTCGATGCCGCCGAGCCGAATAATCTTCACCGTTGTGTTGTTTGGGGATGGGGTCAAAGGTAGAGTCCACAGCCCGAGCCGAAGGGCAGAAATCGGGACAGCGGAAATTTCTGGGGACTGGGGAGAATAGTTTGCAGTGTGCAGTTTTCAGTTGTCAGATGGCATTTCCGAGCATTGCCGTAAAGTGGATTTCTTGTTAAAGTCAGAAAATCTTTTCGGAGCCAATGCTGCGCCAGGAGACTGGCGACTGTAATCGCATTTGTCTGACAATTCATGATTTAACAATGAAATCAGCACTTCAGATGCCAACGAGGAGACCGACCCCCAGGCGTATCAAACCTCTCGACTCCGGGACCCCGAGTCGCTTCAAGCCGCAACGGCCAGTGAGCCTTGCGGCGCGACCTCGGCCAAAGCTGTAGCGGGTGGACAAGAGAGGTTGCGCCGGTCTAAAAAAGCTCCTTTCTTTCCTTCTTTCTTTGGAGCAGCAAAGAAAGAAGCCCACCGCGGGAGCGGGGTGCACACCAAAGTCGTAGAGAGGGAATGAACAGCGCAGGCCAACTTTGAATGCTCATCGGCGTAGCCGGAAGATATCGACCCGAAAACTCAGGTTTGTTTTAGAAGACCCGCGCTTAATCAATTGTAGGTTTGATACTATGGAAGAGTTAAATCCTGAATTATTGAAAAAAATATGGCTCCCCAGAAATCCTGTGACCCATCCCTTGACCCCGGAGAAATCGAGGACTTTTCAGGGAAAATAAAACGCGCTGACCCTAAAAAAAGGGCCTCTTTATAGACTTCGACCCGTCCCCTCTACAACTCCACTTTCCCCCCGAAATACGAATACAACACCATCTGGCTCCGGTGCTCGGGTCCGTCGATGCCGCGATAGGGATTGTCGTTTTCGCGGGTGTGCACCCGGGCCTTGACGTTGTCGTTCCAAATGATGCGGAACTGCTCCTTTAGGTCTTTCTGGATCTTTTTATCGTAGATGGGTACAGTGACCTCGACCCGATAATCGAGGTTGCGCTTCATCAAATCGGCCGAACCGATAAAATAGCGCGGATGCCCGCCGTTCTCGAAAATGAACAGCCGCGTATGCTCCAAAAAGCGGTCGACAATCGAAATCGCCTCGATGTGCTCGCTCAACCCTTGCACTCCCGGAATCAGCGAACAAATGCCGCGGACCACCAATTTGATTTCCACCCCGTACGCATTGGCCTCGTAGAGTTTGTCGATGAGTTCTTCGTCCGAAAGGCTGTTCATCTTCATCCAAATCCGCGCGGGCAAGCCATTTTTGGCATTGTCGATTTCGGCATCGATCAATTTGCCGATTTCGGAACGGGTAAAGTGGGGCGAAACAATCAGGTGGTCATAGTTCTGCACCCGATAATTGGCCTCGAAAAACTCGAACAACCGGTGCAGGTCTTTGGTGATGCGCTTATCGGAGGTCAAGAGGTGGTAGTCGGTGTAAATGCGCGAGGTGTTCTCGTTCAAATTCCCCGTTCCTAAGGCCGCATAATCGCGAAACTTTCCGCCTTCTTTCCGGCTGATGAGGCACACTTTGGAGTGCACTTTGAGCCCGTTGACCCCGAAGATGACGCGCACCCCTTCCTGCCGCAATTCTTGGGTCCAACGGATGTTGGCTTCTTCGTCAAACCGCGCTTGCAGTTCGATCACCACCGTGACCTGTTTACCGTTTTTCGCCGCGTTGATCAGGGCCGAAATCACCCGCGATTTGTCGGCTACGCGGTAGAGCGTAATGCGAATCGACACCACGTCTGGATCGAGGGCGGCCTCGCGCAAAAACCGGATGTAGTGCGAAAAGGTGTGATAAGGCGTACAGAGCAAGACATCCTTTTTTCGGATTACGCGAAAATGGCTTTGCTCCAAATCGAGATCGGGATGGTACAGCGGTTCGAGCTTGGGGTACTCGAGTTCAGGGCAGCCAACGTTGGGAAATTTGATGTAGTCTCGCTTGTTGTGATAGCGCGCCCCCGGCAACAAACTGTCGTTGGGGTCTAAATCCACTCTTTTGACGATGTAGTCGAGAAGGTCCTTGGGGATGGCCTGATCGAACACCAGCCGTACGGGGTCTCCGGTGCGCCGATTGCGCAGACTTCGGCTCACTTTGTCGATAAACGACCGGCTCAGATCGTTGTCGAGATCGAGTTCGGCATCGCGGGTAATCTTGATGGTATAAGCCGATACCTCTTCGTAGTCGAAAATGAAGAAAATGTAGCGGAGGTTGTAGCGGATCAAATCCTCCAAATACATGATGTAGCGCTTGCCGTATTTGGGCAATTCAATAAACCGTCCAATGAGGTCGGTAGGGACTTCGATCAGCGCATATTTGGGCTGTTTGTTGTCCGAACGCCCCGTCATTTTGATCGCGAGATAGATCGAACGGTCTTTGAGCTCGGGCAGTCGCTGTAGCCCGTCGATCAGGAGCGTAAAGACCGTTGGACTGACCTTTTCGATAAAGAACTGACGGACAAATTCCTGCTGGCCCTTGGTGAGTTCGGTTTCGTCGGGAATCACAATGTCTTCTACCTCGAGCAAACGCACCAATTCGTCGTGGATCGCCTGTCCCCATTCCTGTTGGCGCTGGACTTCGTCGCTGATTTCGTGCAGCAGTTCCTCGGGCAAATAACCCCCTAGTTCTTTGCGGGCCTTTTCGCCCAACACCACCGTCCGTTTGATGCTGGCATAGCGGACGCGGAAAAATTCGTCGAGGTTGTTCGAAAAGATGCCGAGAAACCGCCAGCGTTCAATGAGGGGTACACGGGGATCGGCGGCCTCTTGGAGCACCCGACCGTTGAACCGCAGCCAACTGAGGTCGCGGTTTACGAGGCGTTTTTTGATCGAAATCACGAGGGGTTGCGTCTGCGCTTGGGGTAGTCGAAAAACACCAACTCGGCCCGGTTGTCGAGATCGGCCCAGCGGTCGATTTCAAACCGCAAGCAAGCCACGCCGGTGGTCGGTACGTTGTCGATGTGGTGCGCGATGCACTGGTTCACAAAGGTGGTGATGGCGGGGTTGTGCCCAAAGATCATCGCCACCTCGACGGTATCGGGAATGGAACGGGCCTGTTTGGCCAAATCGTCGGGACGGCATTCGTAGAGCGCTGGAACGATTTCGATCTCGTTAAAGGGATAGTTCATTTCCCGAGCAAAAATCAAAGCCGTGTGCAGGGCGCGGGTGGCCGGGCTGGAAAACATGCGCTGCGCCACTTCACCGTGCCGCATCAAATGCTGAGCGGTCTCGTAGGCATCAGTAATGCCGCGGCCTTTGAGGGGTCGGTCCATGTCGTGAACCCCATCGTGGTCCCAACTGGACTTGGCATGGCGCACCAAGTAGAGCTTCTTCACCGGAGCCAGTCTGCTTTGGGGGGGAAATTAAGCCAAAACGCGCGCTCGGGCCTCGGTTTGGATTGAACGGGGATTAAATCTAACACAGGGGTAACCCGGATTTTACATCTCTTTTTTGGCCAAGTCCCACAGTCTGTTCATGTTGTCGAAATCTTGAGCCGATAAGGAGCTTCCCTCGGCTTCGGCCAAACTTTCCATGCGGCGAAAGCGGGTCATAAACTTCTTGTTGGCGCGTTCGAGTGCCGCTTCGGGATCGACTTGAATCCAACGCGCATAGTTGACCCAGGAAAAGAGGACGTCTCCGAACTCTTCTTCGATAGGGGCGGCTTGGCCCTCGGCCACAGCCTGGGCGAGCTCTCCTTGCTCTTCCCGAACCTTTTCGAGCACCTCTTCGGCATGGTTCCAGTCGAAACCGATGCCGTGGGCTTTGTCTTGAATGCGGTAGGCCTTGACCAAAGCGGGGAGCGAACGGGGCACGCCTTCAAGCACCGACTTTTTGCCTTCTTTCAATTTGATCCGCTCCCAATTGGCCTTGACGGCTTCTTCGTCTCCCGCCACAAAATCGCCATAGATGTGCGGATGCCGCCGAACGAGCTTTTCGTTGAGCGACTCGAGCACGTCGGCGATGTCGAAGGCCCCGGTTTCGGAGGCGATGCGCGCATAAAACACGAGGTGGAGCAAGACGTCTCCGACTTCTTTGCGCAGTTCGGTCAGGTCGTTGTCGAGAATGGCATCGCCAAGCTCGTAGACCTCTTCGATGGTGAGGTGGCGCAGGCTGTCGAGGGTTTGGGCCTTGTCCCAAGGGCATTGCTCGCGCAGCTCGTCCATGATGGTGAGCAAGCGGTCAAAGGCTTGGAGTGCCTGTTCCCTGCGGGGGTTCATGCTTCGTCGGTCTCGAGGGTCGAAGGGGTTGCGGCCGGGGCTTTGTCCGTTTCCTCCGCTTCTGAAGGCTTGGCCGCCTTGGCTTTGGGCTTGGACTTGGGCTTCGGTTTGGCTTCAGTCGCCTCGGCAGCCACTTCGGCGGTTCCTTCTTTGGCTAATTCAGCGGGGGCGTGGATTTCCCACTCGGCAAACCAGCGGAGCACTTTGCGCACATCCGAAGCGTAGACTTTTTCGCGGTCGAAGTTGGGCACGGCGGTTCCGAAGAACTGCAACAGCTCCGCGTTTTCGGCCTTGGGAGAAGGCAGGGTTCCGCCCAGGGTCCTCAGGGCTTCGAAGACTTCGATCAGGGGTTTTTCGCCCGCATCGGTATACATCGCAATGTCGCGGAGCGCGCTCACCTTGGCAGAGGCACCGACCATTTGGCGCTTGCCATCGGCCAGCGATTCCACGAGGGCTCCGCTCTTGCTATTGCCGACCAGGCGGAACAATCCGGGTTTGCCGCCTACGGCGAGGAGTCCGTCGAGTGGATGGGCGGTTTTTTCTTTCTCTTCTTGCATGGGATGGTTGTCGTTCGAGCCCGTTCCCGATCGGGGAATGGGGGGATAAATGTACGGTTGTGAAATTATGCCGAAACGAACCGCAAAATGGTGCGATGAAACCGCGCCATTATGAAAACCATCGCGTAGAGCCGCAAAATTTTGCGGCTCTACCATGCGGTCATGAATTTTCGCCGAAACGAACCGCAAAATTTTGCGACTCTACGCTCAATGATGCTCGACGATGTCCGTTTGAGTGATCTCAATCAAACTACTCCTCGTTAACATTGTACGGATCAGATCCAAATGATCCTCAAAGAATTGAAGCAACATCCGATTTTGAATATTACCAGTCCGTACAACGATGAGCTTCTCAGGCGCGTTGCTCAATAGATGGGATTCTAGAAAATCCGCATCCTTGCTCACTACAACTCTTCCCTCGCGCAAAGCACATTCGATCACTTCGCGATCCGTGGTTACATTTTGTCTAGGCAAATCGCGCGTATGAATCGAGTCGTGTCCTCTTCGATTCAACAGAAATAACAGAGAATGAGGCAGCTGGGCATCAATGAGAAACTTCACGAAGCAATCCGGTGGATACTTTTTATTTGTATCAATCGGGATGCATATTCAAAACACGCCAAAAAATCCTCCTTTTCTAAATCCGGATAATCCATCAGCAATTCTTCCACAGTCATTCCTGAGGCAAGCAGCTCAAGTAAGTGCTCTACGGGATAGCGCAATCCCCTTACCGTAGGCTTTCCGTGGCAGATATCAGGATGGATTGTAATTCGTTTGAGCAGCGGGTCCATAAGGGGTCTATTGAATCAAATTTAACGAAGAACATTGGATACACGGTGCCGTACGATGCTGTATTTTCTATCGCGACGCCTCCACACCGGGGCCCTTTTCGGCGGCTTCGCGTTCAAAACGGCGAATGGTTTCGAGGGGGTCTTCGTCCTTTTGAAGCAGGTCCAGCTGTTCCCGCACCACGGGAATCAGGGCGTGGTCCGGATAGCGGTTGAGGAATTCCGAATAGGCTTCGGCAGCGGGCTTGCGCTGTTCGACATCGGCCTCCCAGCACATCGCTTCGTTGAACAAGGCCTCGGGCCCGAGCCGGTGCTCTGGATAGCGCTGGCGGAGCAACCGAAAATGCGCAATGGCCTGCAAGCCCTGCCCCGGGACATTCCGATAGAGCAAACCCGACTTGAAGAGCAAGGCGGCATTGGCCGTATCGGTCGGAACTTCATCGGCCAAATTGCGATAGGCCAAAGCCAACGAACGGATCCGGGCAGTGTCGTTCAAATCGCGCAATACTTCGGCTTCGGTTTGGCGCAATTGCTCAAGGCGCTTCGCTCGGTTGGGTTCAGAATGGCACCCCCACAACAGTACCATGAGCATAGCAATGCTCATCCATCGACCCTGTTTCATTTCGCCTCGGGAAAACGCATTCGGTAGGCTACATCGCACTGCCCTTTGGAAATCTTCCCCAATCGGCCCTTGAGCAACTGCCGTTTAAACGCCGTGAGCCGGTCGATAAACAACACCCCTTCGATGTGGTCGTATTCATGCTGAATGATCCGTGCTTGCAGACCGCTGAATTCCTCTTCGAACACCTCCCTTGCCTCGTTCTCGTACCGCAGCCGAATTACGGGCTTGCGCAGTACGTCTTCATGGATGTCGGGGATCGACAGACAGCCTTCGTTGTAGGCCCAGGGCTCCCCGTCTTCGTCCAGTATTTGGGGATTGAGAAAGGCCTTTTTAAACTCCTTGAGCGCGACGCGATCTGGTTCTTCTGAATCCTCGGAAAAAGGGCGACCGTCGACCACAAAAATGCGGAGCGACATCCCCACTTGAGGCGCGGCCAAACCCACCCCCCCTGCGGAATACATGGTTTCGAATAGGTTGGCCACCAGCACCTCGACTTCCGGAAAATCGGGGGCCAAGGGAAGGGCTTTTTTTCTCAATACCGGATCGCCATAGGCGACGATGGGATAAATCATGTTTGCAAAGTTAAGACCGGGCCCAAGGTGGATGTACCCCGTCCCCGCTACTGCCCTTCCACATGCGATATTTGCACCCCTATGTCCGCTGCCTTTCAGGAACTGCTCGAAGCCTATCGACGCAATCACGACCTGCCCAGGGTCGAACAAGCCCAGTCGGTCGGTCTCAACCGCGTGGCGGGATCGCAATCGTCCTTGATCGCCTCGGCCCTGTTCGAACAACTCGGTCGACCGGCGCTCTGTCTCTTTCCCGAGCGCGAGCGCGCCGCCCACAGCTTCAACGATCTCGAAACCCTGCTCGGACCCGATCGGGTACTGTTCTATCCCGCCAGCTACAAACGCCCGTACGAACTCGAAGAAACCGACAACGCCAATGTGCTGATGCGGGCCGAGGTCCTCAACCGACTTCGCGAAGCCGAAGGTCCTTTTGTGTTGGTGAGTTATTGGGAAGCCCTTTTCGAAAAAGTCCTCCCCCCCGATCGCATTGCCCAGGCCAGTTTTAAGGTCAAAGTGGGCGATAAAATTGGGCTCGAATTGCTGCGCGAAACCCTGAACGAATACGGCTTTGAACACACCGACACGGTGGTGGAGCCCGGGCAGTTTTCCATCCGGGGCGGCATTGTCGATGTGTTTTCCTATGCGCATCCCCTGCCCTGCCGCATCGAGTTGTACGATCTCGAGGTCGAAAGTTTGCGCAGTTTCGATATCGAAAGCCAGTTGAGCGTAGAACGGCTCGAGGAAATCGTGCTTTTTTCGAACCCCGAAGACAAAAGCCGTTCGGAAACCCGTCAGCCCTTGACCGACTCGCTTCCGGCCGACGCCTGGCTGTGGATCGAAGAGCGAGAAACGGGCGCTGCCCTGCTCGAAAAACACTTTGAGCGCGCGGTCGAAGCCTGGAAAAACAAAGGGCAAGGCCCCATTCGGTTTTCGACCCCCGAAGCCCTCTTTTGCCGTGCCTCCGAACTGGGGCTCGAGCGATTTGGCCGCTACGAAAGCCCTGTCGACGGCGGATTCGACCTCAAAGGCAGCCCCCAGCCGAGCTTCAACAAGCAATTCGACTTGTTGGCCCAAAAACTCGACGAACTCAAGGTGCGCTCGTTCACGACCCATCTGGTGTGCGCGGGCGCGAAACAGCTCGAGCGCTTCGAAGCCATTTTTAAAGACCTCGGGCAAAAGGTGGACTATCGCCCCTTGCTCGGAAGCCTACACGCGGGATTTGTCGACGATCGGCTCAAGATTGCCGTGTTTACCGACCACCAGATCTTCGAGCGCTATCATCGCTTTAAGCTCAAATCGGGATTCGAGAAGCAAAAGGCCATTACGCTCAAGGAATTGAGCGCTCTGGAATACGGAGATTTTATCACCCACATCGACCATGGGGTTGGGCAGTTTGCGGGCTTGCAGAAAATCGACGTCAGCGGGAAAGTGCAGGAGGCCATCAAGCTGATCTACCGCGACAGCGATGTGCTCTACATCAGCATCCACTCCCTTCATAAAATAGCGCGCTATTCGGGCAAGGAGGGCATGAAACCCGCGCTCCACAAACTCGGAAGCGGAACCTGGAACAAGCTCAAAGCCAAGACCAAATCGAAGGTGCGCGAAATGGCCTTCGACCTGATTCAGCTCTATGCCAAGCGCAAAGCGGCTCCCGGATTTGCCTACAAGCCCGATACCTATCTGCAGCACGAGCTCGAGGCCAGTTTTATCTACGAAGACACCCCCGATCAGATCAAGGCCACGGCCGATGTCAAGGTCGATATGGAAAAACCCACGCCCATGGACCGGCTGGTGTGCGGGGATGTGGGCTTTGGCAAGACCGAAATCGCCATCCGCGCTGCGTTTAAGGCCGTAACCGACGGCAAACAGGTGGCCGTGTTGGTCCCCACTACGCTCTTGGCCTTTCAGCACTACAAAACCTTTAGCGAGCGGCTCCGGGAGTTTCCGTGTACGGTTGACTATCTAAACCGTTTTAAAACCGCGAAGCAACAGCGAGATACGCTCGAAAAACTGGCCCAAGGCCGCATCGACATCCTGATCGGGACCCACCGTTTGGTCGCCAAAGATGTGGTGTTTAAAGATTTGGGGCTGATGATCATCGACGAAGAGCAGAAGTTCGGGGTCTCGGTCAAAGACAAGCTCAAGACGATCAAGGTGAATGTGGATACGCTGACGCTTACCGCGACGCCGATTCCGCGCACCCTGCAGTTTTCGCTGATGGCCGCGCGCGATTTGAGCGTGATGACGACCCCTCCGCCCAATCGCCAGCCGATTGAGACCCGGGTGGTGCGCTTTGATGAAGCGACCGTACGCGATGCGATAGCGGCCGAACTCGAGCGGGGAGGGCAGGTGTTTTTTGTCCACAACCGGGTCGAGAGTTTGCCCCAAATCGCGGGGATGATCCAGCGGTTGGTGCCCGATGCCCGGGTCAAAACGGGGCACGGGCAAATGGATGGAAACGCGCTCGAAGAATTGATGCTCGATTTTATTGAAGGGCATTTCGATGTACTGGTCTCGACCACCATTGTTGAAAACGGCATCGACGTGCCGAATGCCAATACCATTTTGATCGATCAGGCGCAAAACTTCGGCTTGGCCGATTTACACCAAATGCGCGGGCGGGTGGGCCGGAGCAACCGCAAGGCGTATTGCTTTCTGATCGCCCCCCCGGCTTCGACCCTGACCGAAGAGGCCCGCAAACGACTCAATGCCCTCGAGCAGTTCAGCGATCTGGGCAGCGGGTTTTCGATTGCCATGCGCGATTTGGAAATCCGGGGGGCGGGCGATTTACTCGGGCCGGACCAAAGCGGGTTTATTGCCGAAATGGGCTTCGAGACCTATCAAAAAATCCTGGCCGAGGCTGTGGATGAGCTCAAGGAGAACGAGTTCAAAGAGCTCTATGCCCACGAATCGAGGGGCGACAAACCCATCGAGACCCAGTTGGACACCGACCTCGAAATTTTGATTCCGGACGATTATGTCAACCAGACCGAGGAACGGCTCCGGTTGTATCAAACCCTCGACAATATCGAAGACGAGGCAGGGTTGGCGCGATTCGAAGCCGAGCTTACCGACCGTTTTGGGCCCTGTCCGCCTCCGGTTCAGGAGTTGATGGATTCGATGCGGTTGCGGATGCTGGGCGGGCAGCTGGGCTTTGAGAAAATCATCCTCAAACAGGGCAAGTTTATCGGTCAGTTTGTCGGCGATCCCCAACACGCCTATTTCGAAGGGCCTATTTTTCAGGGGATTTTGGAATCGCTCCGCCACAGCCGCAAAGTGGAAATGAAGGAGCGCAATGGACGGCTGTCGCTTTCGGTGCCCGACATTGGATCCGTGGTGGAAGCCAAACAACTTTTGATGCGCTGGGTTCCTATAGAAACCCCGGTATAATCGCCCTCCAACCCTCGCTTTCCGAATCCATGAACAAATCCGATTGGTATGCCGAGGTCCGCGCCTCGCTCGATTCGATCCGCCGGCAGTTGCAGGCCTCGCTCTATTATGCGGAAATCGACGTCCTCCAACAGCGCCCAGGACCCGGCCAATGGAACGCGCTCGAGTGTTTGGAGCATTTGACGCTGGTGAACGAGACCTATGTGCGCAACATCGAAAAGACGCTCGAAAAAGCCCGACCTTCTGCCAAAATGCGCTTTTCGCCCGGTTTTTTGGGCGGTTATCTGATCAAAGCCAATCGACCGGGGGCTGGGGGACGCATCCCGATGCCGACGCGGACGTTCAAGCCCTTCATTCCCCAACCCGACCGCCGCGCCCAAGCGGTGTTTCAGGATTTTGACCGCAACCTCGATGCGCTTTCGGCCTTGCTTGAACGCGCCAAAGACTACGACCTCCACGCCTCGGTGCTGACCTTGATGCCTCCCTTGCGCATCCGTTTGGGTGCCGCCTTTTTGGTCCTCACCGCGCATATGGAACGCCATTTGCTCCAAGCCGAACGGGCGGTGCGGGGGTAGAGCCTGGGTTGTTGGAGATTCCAACCTGCCCAGCCAAGTTTAGGGGTATTTCCCGAAGGTATTTTGGGCAGTATCGCGCGAGCAGTGACGCTACGGAGTCACCACCTGGGCGGTTTTAAAGAAAGCGACCCAAGTGTCCTGTAGGTCAGTGGAGATAGAGGGGGCTTTCACGGCGCGGAAACTCACAAACAGTTCGTCGGTTCCCTGAACGGCATGCCATATTTGAGATTCGCTTCGCTTGTTCGGACATTCCAATTTGAAAATAATCCAAGGGTACTCGGCTTGTTCGTTCTTTTCGATCATCGTGACTTTTGAATCCGGACAGTCTTTCCGGGAGCTTTCGTAGATGATTTCCATGGACTTCTCCAAGGGCATATTGAGGGAGCGAGGGATGTTTTTGTAGACCATCATGGTTCCCAATTCGGACCAGTTCTCCAGTGTTTCTGTGCCCCGAACGAGTTCGACCATTTTGATTTGCTCATTTTCCTGCTGATGGGCAACATGCCAATCTTCGGATTCGGGCCAATCCAGCCGAAGCGACTCCATCTGGGCTACCAGTCCGGAAGAATTCGAGCAGTATTTTTTCAACAATTGGTCTGCCCTCGAATCGCCCAATTCTTTTGATTTCTGAAAATCGGTGCACGCCGACGGTGGGTCACCCAGTTCTCGATGTACCTGCCCCCGCATCAAATACACCGAAGCATCGTTGGGCTCGAGTTGAACGACCCGGTCAAAGTCTTGCTGGGCACTTTGCCATTCGCGGGTCTGCATTTTTGCGACACCCCGATTTTTATAAGCACTGATAATTTCCGGGTTCAATTCGATGGCCTTGTCATAATCCTCTATGGCGCCTTCGTAATCCTCTAAGTACATTTTCGAAGTGCCCCGATTGAAATAGGCGTCGGTGAATTGGGGATCCTGTTTCAGGGCCTTGTTGAAATGCTTAATCGAGCCTTTGTAGTCCTGAGCACTGGCTTTATCGTTGCCTTTGTTGTATTCCTCGCGAGCGGTCTGGGCCGAGGCAATCAACGACGCAGTGAGCACCATGGAGGTTAGCCAATTTTTCATCACCGGTACGATTCGTAAATGGTTTTGTTGCGATGGGGATTTGTGATTCAAGATTACGGCATAGATAGGACTTCCCACGAACGAAAACGGTTGATCGGCAACATCTTCAGGATGCGCTCTTGATGTACTGCTCTGCGCTCATTACGGCGATTTCTGCGGGTTTGTAGTCTTTGAGATTTCGGGTCAGCAAAAGCGAAATGCCCGCTTCAATGGCCGTGAAATACTGCAATCCATCTTCAAAATCAGCAAATTCAGAAGTCAGAGCACGTTCAACAGCTTTATCAGACATCGACAGAACCGTTACCAAGGTTTTAAAGTGCAGAAGCATGGATCGTGATTGACGCGCTGAGTATTGTTTTGAAAGCAAATAATGCGCATTGGCAAACGTCAAAGCGGAAACATACAGTTCCACCGCCCCTCGTTCTGCTTTCGAAAACAACTGTGCGGAATGGTCGTAGAACGGTTCCCTTTGAGCCAATACATCCAAGACGAGATCGGTGTCGACGAATACGCGTTCCTTCATTGATACTTTTCCGACAAGTAGTCACCGTAGTCCTTTTGGACTTTATCAGCGTCGGGCAGCTCGAGGATTCCCGAAAGACTGCGGACCAAGGGGGTTATTTTTTCCGCGCTTTCCTCTTCGGCGGTAATTTTGATGAGGTAATTCTCTACCAGACGGGACAAACTGATTTTGTGCGCTTTGGCATATTCCTTAGCCCGCTCAATGACCGTTTGCCCCAACAATAAGGTCAGTTTGGTTTCCATGGCGCTTTTGCTACGTACGAATTTAAGAATATTATACGTATCATTTCCTTTTTGCCGTGAACCAACCATTCATGCACCTCCGATCTTAAGTGAACGAGATTCATGGCGATTTTTTAGTTTTACAAATGTACGAATATCCTTATTTATTGAATGTGGTTCATTCAATGTCATCCGAGCCTACGACCGTTCTAATTTTTTGCGATGCATCTGAATCCCATCCAACAATGGGACTTTTGATTCCCTGTGCTTCGTTTTAGAACTGCCAACAAAATTCGAACCTGGGAAAGCCTAAAGCCGGGCTTATGCCGGGCCCCATCGATTTTCGCTCACTGCTCAAACCGCGCCCTTCGGTTGAGGGCCGCGAGCGAAACGATGTTCTCGATGCGCTGAGCACGAGTCTCAGGGCGTTTAGCAAACGCAATCCATTCGAGATGAGCCCTTTTTACGGTGCGCGGAAAAGCCTCCCAATAGACTCGGGCTTGAGGAAGGAGGGCAAAGGCCTCTTCGAGCTCTTCGGGCGCGATGAGTTCTTCTACCGTATCGAGCAAAGTCCAACTGCCCAGGGCTTTAGCTCGCTCAATTGAAGCCCAGCCCGCGGGCTGCATCCGCCCTTCGGCGATCACCCGCTCTAATTTTTCCTTGTTGACCTTGCTCCATGCGCTCCGGGGCTTGCGCGGTGCAAAGTATTGAATATAAGACAGATCGTCTCTTTTGTTGGGCACACTATCGATCCACCCCCAGCACAAGGCCTCGTCGACTGCTTCAGTATAGTAGATCGAGGGTTGGCCTGATTCTTTTTTGAACATCACCAACCAACACCCTTGTGCGCTTGCGTGATTCAAAGCCAACCACTGCCGCCAAGCCGCTACATCGGGCGCTGCCAAGGCGGGCTTGCCCCGGTAATCGGGATACGAAACAAAGGCTTCTGCTTTTGTGGCTTCCATGATGAATTCTGCGTTCCCCAATCCGATTGTTGTGCAATTTCTTCAAAAAAAAGCACGCGATCCACGAGGGAGGGCTCAAACAGAAACGGTCGAACATCGGCAGCCATATCGGACATCGACAAACCGGCACAGTGGGTCAAAAGGCGTTCCTTTAATGATGCCACTGAGTGAATTCCCGTCTTGAGCTCGAGAAAATCCCAATCGGGAGAAACCCCTCGGCTCAGTAAAAAGACGATGCCCCCTCTTTGGTCATCCGTTGGCCTTCCACCATGGGTTCTAGACTAACTACAGAATTCACTTTGCGTTAATTTATTGTTCAATAGAGCAAATTTCTATCGCGTATTCATGTCGATCACAAAAAAAAGCCGCCTCTTTCGAGACGGCTTTCGGTCCAATCAAACAGTCGATTAGCGAATCGAAATGCGGTGCTGGGCGTTGGGGCTCACGAGGAGATAGGTTCCTTGGGCCAAGCCGCGGACATTGATTTGCTGTTCTCCGGCTTCGATGGCGGTATGGCGCAGCAAAACGCGTCCCTGAAGGTCGATCAACTGCACTTCGGTGCCTTGTTCGGCTTCAAAGTACACCACCTCGGTGGCTGGGTTGGGATAAGGCAGGCTAAGCCCTTGGGCCAAAGCTTCTGTGCCCTGAGCACCTCCGTCGAATTTGGGCGTACCCCCGTTCCAGAAACCGTATACGGTGCACGAGCGGATCGAGTTGCGAACAATGTCGCCCGTTTTTTGATAGCGAACGCGGAGGTTGAAGGCATACCAACCGGCGGGCTTGCCGCTAAAGTCGATATCGAGAAAGCTGGTGCTTTGGTTGGTGATGAGCGGCTCCTTGGTCTGGATGTTGGTGGTGGTGTCGATGTGGAAGATGCGATAGCTTTCAAACGCCACGCCTCCAGGCAATACCACGGGAGTCCAATCGAAGCGCATGGAGTTGCCCATTTGGGTCGCGCCGTTTACCTGGGTGGTCCAGTCGCTCGATTCGGGAAGCAACACCACTACGGTGTCGTAGGCCGTGCATCCCAAGGCATCGGTGGCGCCTACCCAGTAGGCTCCGTTCTCGCCCTGAATGCTCGAGGTGGTCTCTCCGGTATTCCAGAGATAGGTATAGGCACTCAAAGCGCCGGCTACGTCGGCTTCGATCAGCGCCATCCCCGTGCAACGAGCGCGGAAAGAGGCGGTCAAACCGGGGTCGGCACAATCGATGTTGACCAAAAGCAAGCAGCTTTCCTGCCAGGTTCCACCCACATTGGCGCCGATTTTGTATTCCCAATCGCCGGTGCTCGTAAAGTTGATGATGCGGCTGTTGGTCGCGCTCGACTTGCGCTCAAAGGTGGGAGCTCCAAGCGGGCGGTAATCGACGTAGTATGAGGTGGCTCCGGGAACGGCATCCCAAGTGATGTTGCGGGTATAGGCACCCGAAGGTTAAACCGAGGCATTAAACGTATTACAACCGCCATCCCAATACACATAGCCGTAGCAAGAGCGATTCGAGTTGAGGACGGAATCGCCAGGGTTTTGATAGCGAACGCGGTGGCTAAACTGATACCATCCGGCGGGCTTGCCGGTAAAGTCGACATCGACCGAGGTGGTGTTGACGTCAAAAATCAAATCGAGTTTGGTCTGGGGACCGCCCATGGTGTCGCTGTAGAACACCCGGTAGCTGTTGAACGATGCCGGAGAGGGGATGTTGGCGGCTTGCCACTGATAGCGCACGTCGTTTCCGTTCTGGGCGGCAAAGTCGACTTCGGTGGCATAGTCCTGGGCTTGGGTCATGGCGACCGTCAAGGTGTCGGAATTGATGCAGCCGTTCAAATCGGTGATTTGCACCCAATAGGTTCCGTTTTCCACGAGGATGGTCGAGCTGGTTTCGCCCGTGCTCCACAGGAAGCTGATGTTGTTGACCGACTGGGTCAAATCGACCAAGAGGAGGGCTTTGCCCGTGCAGCTCGAGCGCGTGCGCAGGTCGAGCGAAGGGGGCGTACAGGGGGTCTCGGCTACAGCGCTGAGGCTGGTGGCCAGGGCCAGTCCTAAGGCGAAGAAATGCTTCATAAAGAGGTTTTTGGATGTTAGGGGAAGGCAGCACCAAGGTAGGAACAAGGTTTGAACTTTGATGTTCAGTGGGTGTTATTTTTATCCACGAGACAGGGCTATCGCACAGGGTTTCGAACGGTTTGATCTGGGCGTTTTCGAGCCAAAGTCCCCGCTATAGGATACTTTTAAACCGAACCTGTCCTGTTTTTCTTGTGATGAACCCCATTCGATCCTTCCCTTCTCTGCTCTGGTTTATCCTTGGGATGTTGGGGTGCACGCCCGATCGTGTTTCGATTGAATCGGTGGTCGAAAAAGTATTCGCTGAGGGCGGCCTTGAACTCTATGCTTCGGCCCCTGATTCGAACTGGCTGAGCACGGGGCTTTGCACCCAAATGGAAGCGGTTCGGCAGATTCGGCAATGGGATGAGGAGCGGATTCGCCTCAGTCCTTTTCCGACCGACAAGCCGCTGATGGTCGATGGGAATGTGTGGGTAAGCTTAATCGAAGGCTTTTCCGATTATACGGTGCACTCCGTGTCGATTTCTGGAGACACAGCCAGAGCCATAATGGAATTGACCTATGCCGAGACTGAACATTGGAACGATACGGTGATCCTCATTCGGCAGCGGGGTTGGAAGGTGGACAATGTCCGCTATGGCGCCGCCTTTGCACCCGAACCCGATCTGCGTTCTCGATTAGAGGAGATTGAAACGGATTGGTCAAAGACCGTACTCTAATTTCGATCAGGAGGCGGTTGTATCTGAGTTCAATCCACAATAAACACCGTGGCCCCAATCGTGGATCGGGCTTTGTGTGCCGACGTATGGTCGCCGACGACATAGGTGGTATTGGGACCCACTACCCGCTCCGCTTGGTCCACGTGTTCCAAAATCAACGCCCCAGAGACAACATGGACAATATGCCCCTTATCGCACCAATGATCGGCCTCGTAATTCGGCGAATACTCCGCCCATCGCATCCGAATCTCGCCCAACTGGAGGCTCTTGATTTGCACAAAACCCGAGGCGCCTTGTATGGTCTCCGCCTCTTGGGTTTCCCAGGAGTGGATAAACGGATTGGGACAATCTAGGATCATCGGGTTTTGGTTGTAGTGGCACAAAAACATCTACCGCTTCCATCGAATCTATGCCATTCACAATGTGCACGGCAGGTCTTGAAGATATGACCCTTTGAAGACAATTCTTCAGAACCCTTAAAACGCCTTAGTCGCTCTATACTTGGCTTTCGCGTTACAGAACACCCCGAATAGAAATGCTCGGGCCGTTTTACCGGTTCTGTGAAACCGCGCGAAGGGACTGGTTCTGCAGCTGTGGCTATCTATTCCGCCTTTAGGTAGCGATCTACTTCTTCCTTAAGTATGGGCAAATGCCTTGACACGATCCCCCAAACCACTACATCGTCTACTTTGTCATAACCGTGTATCACCCAGTTGCGGGTATCCACGATTCTCCGCGCGCTCGAAAGCTCAAAATCAGGGTCCATTT
>Ga0247843_1002013_pt1 | contig 38625 bp, 37 predicted proteins | sample LaCruzMarch2017__FD_192420 | JGI IMG/M metagenome (GOLD analysis project Ga0247843, IMG submission 192420) | Freshwater microbial communities from meromictic Lake La Cruz, Castile-La Mancha, Spain - LaCruzMarch2017_8m | ecosystem: Environmental > Aquatic > Freshwater > Lake | place: Spain...
GGAAGTTTCCGTGGAAACTGACGGTGGCGCATTGCCATCACGGCCTCCGCGGTGCCGATGCGGATGGGGATGCGGACTGGGTTCGCGCTCAGTCGGAGGCCCTTGGGTTGCCCTGCGTGGTGGAGAAGGTTTCCGTGCAGGCGGCCGCCAAGGCGTCACGCGAGTCCCTCGAAATGGCCGCACGCCGTCTGCGCCATGCCTTCCTGGCCCGGACGGCGCTTTCCGCGGGTTCGCTCGAGGTGGTCTTGGGCCATCACGCGCAGGATCAAGCTGAACTGATTCTCCTGAGGCTTCTGCGCGGAGCCGGTTCGGATGGCCTGGCCGGAATGCGCGAACGATCGCCGTCGCCGTCCGATCGGCGTGTTTCCCTGCTCCGACCATTCCTGGAGATCGACCGAGTTGCACTCGTGCGGTTTGCCATCAAACAGAAGATCGGATTTCGCGAAGATGCCTCGAACCAGGACTTGTCCATCCCTCGCAACCGCGTCCGACACCAGTTGATTCCCGACTGGATGAACCACCACAGCCCGGCCCTGCCCCGCGTTTTGGCACGGATCGCCGACATCGCTGCACACGAGTCCGACTACTTGCGAGAGCAGGCCCGGCGCTGGCGCGAGTCCAGCCATCCGGAGCCCTGGAAGGGTCTCCATGTGGCCTTGCAGCGGGCGGTACTGCGGGCTGAACTGCTGGAGCGGGGACGGAGTGCGGAGTTCGATGAAGTCGAGCGATTGCGTCGCGCTCGCAATGCCGGGGTGCCATTGGCGGAAGTGGGAAACCAGGGTCAAACCGGAGCCAAGAAATGGATCAGCCCTCAGATCCAGACCGTGGCGATTTCTTTTCGTGGTGTCCGGGGGCAACGTGTGTTGCCCGATGGAACCCGCTTCCGCTGGAAGCGTCTGCAACGTCCCCTGCCCTTTGGACAAGGCTGGGAACAGCTCGATGCGAAGACGGTTCCCGAAACCGCTATGCTGCGCCATCGCCAACCCGGGGACCGTTTCCAGCGCTTGGGGCAAACCCAGGCGGCGCGCTTACAGAACCTCTTCATCAATCAACGGGTTCCAGTTGTCGAACGATCGCGCCGTTGGGTCCTCGACCTCGGAGACGGCGCCTTGGCTTGGGTGGAGGGCTTTCCCGCAGGCGAACGTCATCGCTTGGGGGCCTCTGCTGAAGGAATCCTGGCCATCCAGATCCAGCGACCTCCGGACTGACTGAGCGGACACCGCAACTCGGAAAGACCACATGCGAGCAACCGACAATCCGTGTGTCCGTCGGGTTGCCACCCGCGAAAGATCTTCGTAAGGTTACAAGACTTGATGGAAAAGTTGCTGCTCATTGATGACGAGGCGGATGTTCAATATTCATTCCGCCGGATCTTTGACGCCTCGGACATTGAGCTTCATACCGCGTCGAGCGGCGAGGAGGGGATACGGCTCATCTCGGTTTTGAAGCCAGACCTGGTTCTCAGCGATATCCGCATGGCCGGGCTCAATGGATTGGAGACTCTGCGGCGCATTCGGCAGTTGGATCCTCAGCTTCCGGTGATCCTCATGACTGCCTACGGCACCACGCAGACGGCCATCGAGGCCATGAAGCTGGGGGCCTACGATTACCTCCTCAAGCCCTTCGATGTCCCCCGGCTCAAGCAATTGGTGGCCAATGCGCTCAAGGCGGCCCGGGATACGCGCCAGACCGTGGCCATGCGCCCGCAATTGGAGCAGCAAGACTACGAATTGGGAGTCATCGGCCGCAGCGCTCCGATGCAGGAAGTCTTCAAGCTCATCGGGCAATTGGCTGCCTCCGACGCCACCGCGTTGATTACCGGTGAAAGCGGTACCGGCAAGGAATTGGTGGCGCGTTCGATTTTCCAAAACAGCCGACGGGCCAAGGAGCCGTTCATGGCCATCAATTGCGCGGCCATCCCAGAGAACCTGTTGGAGAGCGAACTCTTTGGCCACGAGAAGGGGGCCTTCACCGGAGCCACCGCGCAGCGTCCCGGTCGCTTTGAGCAGTGCCATCGAGGCACCCTCTTCTTGGACGAGATCGGCGACATGCCGCCGGCCACCCAGACCAAGATCCTTCGGGTTCTGCAGAGCGGCACCTTCGAGCGGGTGGGCGGCAACACGACCCTCGAGGTCGATGTCCGTATCATTGCTGCGACCAACAAGACCCTGGAGGAAGCCGTCGCCCGCAAGGAGTTCCGGGAAGACCTGTTTTACCGACTCAACGTGGTCCGGGTTCACATGCCGCCACTGAGGGAGCGTCAGGGTGACATCCGTCTGCTGGTTGATTTCTTCCTGCGCAAGATCGGTGGAGCGGGTGCCGGATCCAAATCCATCGGCGAGAAGACCCTCGCAGTGCTGGAAGCTTACCATTGGCCCGGCAATGTCCGTGAACTGGAAAATGTTCTCCGGCGGGCCGTGGTCGTCGTGAAGGGGTCGGCGATTCTGGAAAGCGATTTACCGCCCGAGATCCTTCAGTCGGTGCAGGCTTCTCGCACCCCCTATACTGCGCCAGCCTCAACGGCCAGCGCCTTACAGGCTTCAACCACACAGAATTCATCAACTCCTCTAGCACCCGCATCTTCAGTCGCCTCTCTAGAGGCTGCGACGTCGACGGCGCTGGCTTCCAACCTGGACCCGGCCATCACCGGAGACATCCGTCCTTTGGTGCTTCAACTCTTCCGCTGGGCCCGACTCCAAAGTGGCATCAAGGTGCTGCCCGCAGTGGAACGGGAACTGGTGATTGAGGCGCTCAAAGAGACCCAAGGCAACCAGGTGCGCGCCGCAAAACTCCTCGGAATCACCCGAGCCACGCTGCGCAAGCGGGTGGACAAATTCGGCATCCGCCGCGAACTCAGCGTCAGCTGAGGAGTCCCAGCTGAGAAGGCCCAAAACCCTTCCCAAAACCCTTCCCAGAATCCGTCCCAAAACCCGATTTAGTCACCACTCAGTCGGCGGGCCTGGAAGCCACACACCGGAAGAAACTCAAGCCAAGGGCGAGCGTCCTTCGTCGGCGTCGATGTAGTCGACGAAAGTCGTGATATCGGTGCGATGGGCCAGTCCGGATTGCTCTTTGCGCAAGGCCAATCTGGCTTGCAGTTCCGGGTCCTCCTCAGATCCGTAGTGTAGGAGCCATTGATTGAAGGCCACCTGCTCGGCCGGCTTGTGAACATGGCTTCGGACCCAGTCCGCCACCTGCCCATCGGTGATCGTGTTGCGCACCACTTCGATGAAGGCTTCGGCCTCCAGCCCAGCTGCCTTCAGCCATTGGGCGTCAAATCCCCGCTTCGCGAAATTTTGCTGATAGTCGGAGTGGAGCCGACCTGCCAAGGAAAGGCGAATCTTGTCCACGAAGCGGGGTAGATAGAGCCAGCCGGACATCGTTTCCCGGGCACTCCGGGGATGGATCACGTCATTCATAAAAAGACTTACGGTTCGATCAGCAGTTTCTCCACCTTCGAGGCCAGATCACTGCGTGCTTCAAGATCCCGAAGGTTCCCCTTCTTATCCACCAACCACATGGCGGGGATACCGCGGATGCCGAATTCAGAGCCGAACTTGTTCTTCCAACCCTCACCATCGAAATACTGGGCCCAGCTCATCTTGTGCTTGGCAGTGAAGGCTTTCAACGCATCGGCCTCTTCGTCGAAGCTGATGCCCACGATCTCGAAACCCTTCGGGTGAAGCCGCTCGTAGGCGGCGACGACATTGGGCACCTCGGCGACGCACGGACCACACCAAGTGGCCCAAAAGTCGATCAAGACCACCTTCCCCTTCATTTGCGCGAGATCCACCTTGCGACCGTCCGTCGCCGTGAAAGCAATGTTCAGGGGTTTTCCGATGCGTTCTTGGGTCTTCTGTATCCCCTCGGCCATGGCACGGATCTGAGAAGGCACCTTGTCGGACTTGAGAATCTTAGCCAGCAACTCTTTGGACTTTTCGCCGCCGCGCAGTTGGGCGATCTCAAGGTAGGCAGCGTAAATCTCTCCGCGTTCGGGAAATTCTTTCTCCAGCACCATGAGGCGCTTCTCAAACTCACCCAGCACGGCCTCCATCCCTTGGGATTGCAGTTTGCGTGATTGGGCCACCGCATCCTGCAGTTTCGCACCCACAGCAGCAGCGGCGACCTCTTCCTGAGCCTTTGCCGGGTCGGGACCCAGCGCCTGAAGTTCGGAGACCTTGCCTTCGTTGCCGAGGCTCACGGCGACCTCCAGCAATTCTCGGTACAGGCGTTTTGCTTCGGCCGCTTTGGGGTGATCTTTGAAGCGTTCTTGGAACTCCCGAGCCTTGTCGGCGCCGATGCCGGAACCCGTGGCTTTGAGTTGACGGAATGCCTTCACCTCATCGGAGGTCGGCTGTCGACCCTTCCACTCGGCCGGGGGGGCCGGGGGCTTTCCCTCGGCCTCCACCATCGACCAGGCCTTATCGGCATCGTCGGGGAGCAAACGGCGCGCAGTACCGGTAGCCGAACCGCCCTGGGTTGCGGGAACCGATACGGACTCTGCCGCGCGCGCTCCTCCAAGAGTCAAAGTCAATCCCAAGATCCCGATCGCCAGTTGCTTCATGAGCGAGAAACTTGGACGGGGACTATCGGATTGCCAGCCGTTTTTTCTGACCCGATCCCAGAACCGTCTCCGGGATCGGGTCCAGAGGCACCTCAGCGGGTCAGGTAGTACTTCTTGGTGTATTCCTGGACCATTCGCCAAGTGCTGTATTCGGCGGCCAGCGTGGACCACGACTCGCGGATCTTCGAGATCCACAAGCGCGGAATTCCGTCGGCGTCCCGGTTGAAGTAGGTGGGGATCACCTCGCGGGTCAGGACATTGTAGAGGTTTTCGCTATCCACCCGATCCTGCTCGTGCACGTCTTCCGGATGGGAATCAGGTCCGATGGCAAAACCATTGGAGCCATTGTAACCCTCGCGCCACCAGCCATCCATGATGCTCATGTTCAGACAGCCATGGGCGGTGGTCTTCATGCCGCTGGTTCCGCTGGCCTCCAACGGACGGCGGGGATTGTTGAGCCATACGTCGCAGCCGGAGACCATCTGACGGGCGACGTGAATGTCGTAGTTCTCGATGAACACCAGATGCCCCTTGAGCTCACTGAACTTCGAAAGGTGGATGACCTTCTGGATGAAGGCCTTGCCATGGTCGTCTCTCGGATGGGCTTTGCCAGCGAAGACGAACTGGATCGGGTGGCCGGAGTCCTTGACCATCTTCACCACTGCCTCGAACTGATCGAAGATGAGCGGGGCGCGCTTGTAGGTGGCGAACCGCCGGGCAAAGCCGATGGTCAAAGCGTCCGGATTGAGGAAGGAATCGAAGGTGATGAAGTCGCCATGGTGGAAGGTGCCGCCCTGCAGCAGCAGCCGGCGGCGAGCAAACTCCACAAGCTCGCGGCGGAGGCGATACCGCATGGCCCAGATTTCCTCGTCGGAAACCACTTTGGGATCGGCCAGGCGCTTCCAGAACTCCGGAGAATTGGCATCGGCGAACCAATCCACCTCGGTTTTGGTGGGGTAGAGTTCGTGGAACTTCTTCTGCCAGACCTTGCGAACAGTTCCCTTCATCCAACCGACCAGATGAATACCATTGGTGACATGGCCGATGGGAACCTCGTCCGGATGCTTGGCTCCGTAGAGTTTCATCCACATCTCGCGGCTCACTGCCCCGTGGAGTTCGCTGACACCATTGGCGGCCCGGGAATACTTCAAGGCCAGAACCGTCATGCAGAACGGCTCGGAGGCATTGTCGGCAACCACGCGGCCGAAATTCATCAGCGCCTCGTGACCGATGTGAAGGTCTGCCGTGAAGGGGTGCCCGGCGTAGCCCATCAAGTCGCTGCTAAACCGGTCATGGCCGGCTTCCACAGGGGTGTGCGTGGTGAAGAGGCATTCCTTTCGGGTTTCAGTACCCGCCTCCGCGAATCCCTTGCCGGCGGCCATCTTCTCGCGCATCAGCTCGAGGGTCAGGAAGGCGGCATGGCCTTCATTCATGTGGAAGGTGGACGGTTGGACACCCAACGCACGCAGCAATCGCACGCCGCCCACGCCCAGCAGAATTTCCTGCATGATGCGCGTGGTGCTATCACCGCCATAAACCCGGAGGGTCAGGTCGCGGTACATCGGCTCGTTCTCGGGCCGGTTGGTGTCCAGCAGGTACACCGGAACCCGACCGATGTTTACGCGCCACGCATGGAAACGGACCGTGCTGGCCGCTATCTTGACTGAGCAGACGACGGGTTCGCCACGGGCGTCCAAGACTGGTTCCAGGGGCAGATTTGCCGGGTTGAGATGCGTGTAGAACTCAGTTTGCCAGTTCTCATGGTTGACCGTTTGCTGGAAATAGCCCTCGCGGTAAAATAGCGAGATGCCCACAAAACTCAGTCCGAGGTCGCTGGCAGATTTGGCATGATCGCCCGCCAAAGCGCCCAATCCCCCAGCCGCGATCGGCAACGTTTCGTGGAAGGCGAATTCCGCCGAAAAATAGGCGACCGGCTTGCCAATCAGTGCCGGGGCATTCAGGGCACCCCAAGTGGCCGTATCCGAGAGATAGGCATCGAATCGGTGCAATACCGACCGGACCCGATTGGCAAATCCGGGCTCTTGGAGTCGGACTCGCAATTCATAGGGGGAAACCTCTCGCAATATTGCGACGGCATTGTGGTAGAGGTTTTGCCAGCCCCGCGGTGAGAGATCGTGGAACACCTCTTGGGCCTGCTGGTCCCAACTCCACCAGAGGTTCCGGGCAAGTCGGTTGAGTCCAGCGGCCAGTTCGGTCAGTTCAGCAGGATGGATCGGATTCATGGATAGTCGTAGGGATTGAACAACAGTTCACCTGTCGGTTGCCGGGTCAGCGGTGACATCATGAAGCGATTTTCAAAAAATGAAAACCCTGAAGATGGAAATGGGCGCTCCTGGATCCCAGAGAACGCCCTATTCTTCGGACCTAAAAGCGGTCCCCCCGGGTCTGGTTCAGACCAGATAGCCCGCCGCTTGCACGGCTGTAGTGCCATCGTGGACCAGGGACATCAGAGCCCGGGTCATGCCGGCTGGGTTGGCGTGCTGGATGATATTGCGGCCGTACACGATACCCGATGCGCCCTGGGCGATGAGTTGTTCGGTGCGCTGGAGGATCTCGGTGTCGGAAGCCTTGCCGCCGCCGCGAACAAGCACTGGGATGCCGCCGGCGATTTGCACCACGCGGTGGTACACCGACACGTCATCAGTGGGGTCGGCCTTGATGATGTCGGCTCCCAGTTCCACGGCCTGGCGCACCAAGGGCAGGATCTTCTGAAGATCGCCATCCACCATGTACCCGCCAGCCTTGGCGTTGGGCTGGAACACCAGGGGCTCGATCATCAGCGGCATGGCATACCGGTCGCACTCGGGCTTGATGCGCAGGATGTTCTGAATGCACTGGTCGGTGACCTCGGGCTGACCGGGAATCCGGAAGAGGTTTACCACCACACACGTGGCATCGAGGCGCAGAGCCTGCTCCACAGGAGCCTCGATCATCCGGCTGAAGAGAGTCCGTGGAAGATCTTGGCCGTAGACGTTGGCCACATCAGTACGCAGGACCAGTGCCGGCTTCTCCTTGCCAGGCAGCGCCTGAAGGTGCCGGGCCTGTCCCACGGTCAATTGGACCGCATCGGGTGCTGCGGTGACCACGGTTTGCACCGCCTTGCCCAGGTCTTCGATGCCGGAGAGGAACCCGTATTCGTTGAAGAAACCATGGTCCATCGCCACATCGAAGCAACGGTTGGACTTGGAGTTGAACAGCCGATTGAGCCGGTAGGATTTCATGAACCAGAGTAGGATTGCTGAGGGACGCTCGGCCGCCAATCTCGAAAGATTCGCCCGCCAACCGGACACCCCTATCCAATAGGCAGGTTTTCGCCCACAGTCGCCCGCGTGTTCGAACTCCTCTCCAAGGATCCTTCCTCCCGGGCCCGGCTGGGCCGCCTACACACGGCGCATGGCGTCGTCGAAACGCCTGTGTTCATGCCCGTGGGCACGCAGGCGAGCGTCAAGGCCCTGGACAACCGCGAACTGTTGGAGATGGGCACGCAAATCATCCTCGGCAACACTTACCATCTGTCGATCCGCCCGGGCATGGACATCATCCGTCAGGCCGGCGGATTGCACCGCTTCATGAATTGGTCGGGGCCGATCCTGACTGACTCCGGTGGCTTTCAGGTTTTCTCCTTGGGCAAGATCCGCAAGATCCGGGATCACGGGGTGGAGTTTCGGAGCCACCTCGACGGGTCGCCGATCTTTCTGGGGCCCAAGGAGAGCATGGAAATCCAGCGCACGCTGGGTTCGGACATTGCGATGGTGTTCGACGAGTGCCCGCCGCACACCGCCGACCGCGACGAGGTCAACCGCGCCGTGAAGCGCACCCTCCGCTGGGCCGCCGAGTGCAAGGCCCAACCCCGCGCTGAGGGACAGCTGGTCTTCGGCATCGTCCAAGGAACCCACCATGCCGACTTGCGCAAGAAGTGCGCCGAGGCACTCGTGGAAATGGACTTTGACGGCTACGCCATTGGCGGCGTGAGTGTCGGTGAACCGGAGCCCGAGATGATGCACGCGGTAGAAATCTCGGAACCTCACTTACCGGAACACAAGGCCCGCTACGCCATGGGCCTCGGCACACCGGCCCAACTCATCGAGTTGGTGGCCCGCGGCGTGGACATGTTCGACTGCGTCCTGCCAACCCGTGTTGCCCGCAATGGAACGGCGTTCACTTCAAAAGGCACCTTCGCCATCAAGGGTGGGGCCGTGAAGGCCGACTTCGACCCCATCGAGCCGGGTTGCGAATGTTTCGCCTGCCGCCATCACACCCGGGCCTACATCCGTCACTTGCTCAACGTGAATGAGATCTTGGGCCTGCGGTTGGTCAGCATCCACAACAGCCACTTTTTCCTGAAGGTCATGGCCGATGTGCGCATGCACCTGCGGAGCGGCACTTTCGGCGAATTCCGCCGCCAGTTCATCGCCAACTACGTTCCGACGGAAAAAGTCCGCGCGGATCGGTTGGCCCATCAAGTCAAGAAGGCGAAGCTGACCAGCCCATCGCCCACGCCCGAGACGGCTCAGGAGTAGGCGCCTGCCGGGGGGGGCATGGCTGGCAAGTCGTCCAACGCCCACATGAACCAACGGCGCGGCTTGCGTCGCCCGAAAGACTGCGGCTTGATCCATCTCATTCTCCCGATGATTTTCCCGTTCCAATGGTTGAGGCGAGGCCTGCTCCTGTGGGTCCTGAGTGGTTGCTGCCTTGTGCCTGCGGTGGCCGCACTCGAGTCGCAGCCTGACCGGGCGTCCAATCACTGGTCTTTCCAGAAGTTGGTTCGTCCGAAGGTTCCTGCCGGAGCGCATCCCGTGGACGCGTTTGTACAGTCGGCCTTGAAAACTCAAGGATTGAGCCCCAATCCACCGGCTTCCCCAGGGGATTTGATTCGTCGCATCCATTTGGATCTGACAGGCCTTCCGCCGGAACCACAGGTCGTGGCGGAGTTCGAACGGGATCCCTCCCTGCCTCGTTATCAAGCGTGGGTGGAGCGCCTTCTGGCGTCACCGCAGTATGGGGAACGCTGGGCACGTCACTGGTTGGACGTGGTTCGCTACACCGAAAGCCAGGGCTTTGAATACGACCGTCCCCGAGACCACGCGTGGTATTACCGCGATTACGTCATTCGCAGCTTCAATGCCGATGTGCCCTACGATCGGTTCATGCGGCAACAAGTGGCCGGTGACGTGCTGGAACCGGTGACCTCGGAAGGAATCATCGCTTCGAGCATGCTCGTGTCCGGACCGTGGGATCAGGCCGGCAATGCCCAGGCCAACGCCACGCAACGAGCCATCACCCGGGAAGAGGAAATGGATGATTTGGTGAGTGTCGTCGGACAAACCTTTCTCGGGCTGACGGTGAATTGCGCCCGATGCCACGACCACAAGTTCGATCCCATCCCGATCGACGACTACTACCGGGTCAAGGCCGTGTTCGATGGGGTCCGTCATGGGGATCGCTCCCTTGAAGGCGCTGAGGACGTGCGCCTGCGTGAACAACGCAAGGAACAAGGGCGCCGGGACATGGATGCTCAGGCTCGGGCCATCGCGGCCATCGAAGCCAAGGGTGCAACCCGCGTCCCTCGCCGATCAACCCAGGGGCCTCTCGCACCCCTGCCCCGCTTCCAATGGAATTTCGAGAAACTGGAAAGCGCCGAGATTTCCGGAGACTTGCGCGGCGAAGCCAAAGTAACCGGCGGCATCTTGGAACTCCCCAAACCGGGGGCTTATTTCCAATCCATGCCCCTCACCCGGGACATTCGTGAAAAAACCCTCTCCGTATGGGTTCGCCTTTCTGACCTTCAGCAAAGCGGTGGTGCGGCCATTTCACTCGAGAAGTCCAACGGACAAGTCTTCGATGGCATTGTTTTCGGAGAGCGGCAGCCCCGGAAATGGATGGCCGGCAGCGAGGGGTTTCAACGAACCCGGGATTTGCAGGCTCCGGAAGAATCCGAGGCCCTGAGTGGTTGGGTGCACCTCGCCGCCGTTTATTCTGCGGATCGCAAGGTGGCGCTGTACCGGAATGGCCAACCTTACGGAGAGGCCTACGAAGCCCCGGCGCTGATCACGTTCCTCGCTGGTGATGCCCGGGTGGTCATTGGCCGGCGTCACGAGGGGGGCGGCAAACCGTGGCTGACCGGAGCCATACGTCAGGCAGCCCTCTTCGATCGGGCCCTCTCGGCGCAGGAGATCAAAACCGTGTTTCAAGAGGCGGGCGGAGGCCCTTCGCTTTCGGAAGTTCTGGCCCGGTTGACTCCGCGTGAGGCGCAAGAACGAGAGGCAGCACGACGACGTCTGCAAGAAGCCCAACAGCGCTGGAAGTCCGAGGAAAAACCGACGGAGCAAGCCTACGCTGGACGCCGCGAGCAACCGGCCCCGACTCGGATCCTGCGCCGCGGCGATGTGAAGTCCCCAGCCGATACGGTCAGCCCCTCAGGATTGTCGGCCTTGAGCCCTCTTCCCGGGAATCTGGGATTGGCCCCGGATGCACCCGAGGCCGACCGTCGCCGCCGCTTTGCCGACTGGTTGGCCGATCCCCGCAATCCGCTGCCTGCCCGTGTCTTGGTGAATCGGATCTGGGGATTTCATTTTGGCCAGGGACTGGTCAGCACACCCAGCGATCTCGGCCGGAGCGGATCCAAGCCCAGCCATCCGGAACTCCTCGACTGGTTGGCGAGCGAATTCATCTCGCAAGGTTGGAGCATCAAGGCCCTGCACCGAATCATCGTTTCCTCTGAAACCTACCGGCAGTCGTCCGAAGCGCGCAGTGAGGCTTTGGCGGTCGATGCCGACGCGGTGTTCCTGTGGCGCTTTCCTCCGCGCCGTTTGGAAGGCGAGGTCATCCGGGACGCCATGCTGGCAATTAGTGGTCAACTGAACCTCCAGACCGGAGGCCCCAGTTTCCGTCCGTTCACCACCAGCGAGTACGGCGCCACCTTCTACCATTTGGTGGACCGCGGCACACCGGAGTTCAATCGCCGCACTGTCTACCGGATGAACATCAATTCCGGCAAGGAACCGCTTCTCGACGCCTTGGATTGCCCGGATCCATCGGTGCGAACACCGCGTCGAGGGGTGACCACGACTCCGCTCCAAGCCTTGGGATTGATGAACAGTAGCTTTGTGCAACGACAGGCCGATCATTTGGCCCAACGGGCGTTGTCCTTGTGCGCCCAAGACCCAGACCAGGCGATCACGTGCATCTGGAGGATGGCACTGGGACGCAACCCCAACTCCGGCGAATTCCAGATGGCCCAGAGGGCCGTGCGCGAACGAGGCATGCCCCATGTCGCCTGGGCACTGTTGAACACCACCGAGTTTGTCTATGTCCGCTGAAGCCACTCTCCTCAACCGTCGCCACTTCCTTTCCAGCAGTGTGGGAGGACTCGGCAACATCGCGCTGGCCTGGTTGATGGCTCGGGATCGTGCGTTCGCGGCGGGGTCTGGCTCTGCGTCGGGCATAGCCCCGCTCGCAGGGCAGTTGCACCACCGGCCGCGAGCCAAGCGCATCGTCCAGGTGTTTTGCTGCGGTGGGGTGAGCCACCTCGACACCTTCGACTACAAACCCGAACTGGAGCGCCTCAACGGCACCGAGCTGAAAGGGCGCGGCGAGAATCTCGGTTTTTTTGGTCAGCCCGGTCGGCTGATGAAGAGTGTTTACCCGTTCCGTCAACACGGCCAAAGCGGCGCCTGGGTGAGTGATTTGTTGCCGAATCTGGCCGGATGCGTGGATGACTTGTGCTTCATCCATTCGATGTTCGCCAAGAGCAACAACCACACCCCAGCCACGTTCCAGATGAACAGCGGCTTTACGCTGAACGGGTTTCCGTGCATGGGGGCTTGGTTGAGCTACGGCCTGGGCACTGAGAACGAGAACCTGCCGGCCTTCGTGGTGCTGCCCGACCCTCGGGGGCTCCCGGCCGGTGGATCCATCAACTGGACCTCGGGTTTCCTGCCGGCCAATCACCAAGGTGTCCCCTTTCGCACACAGTCCAAGGAGCCGGTGGTCGACCTCGAGACCCCCGCGTCTGTTTCCGCCGACGCCCGCTCCGCCGACCTGCAAATGCTCAACCAAATCAATGGTGACTTTGCTTCGGCCCATCCGGGCGATCGAGCCTTTGCTGCTCGGTTGCGTTCCTATGAGCTGGCCGCGCGGATGCAGGTGAGCATTCCTGAGGCCACCCAACTGACCGGCGAAAGCGAGACCATCCGTCGCCAGTACGGCCTCGATGATCCGGCCAACAAGGGGTTCGCCCGCAACTGCCTCATGGCGCGCCGCCTGTTGGAACGAGGAGTTCGCTTTGTCCAAATCATCAATGGCGGAGCCTTCGGGAGCCCCCGCATCAATTGGGACGGTCACGAAAATCTTCGGGAAAACCACGACACACAGGCCGCGACCATGGACCGCCCGGTGGCAGCGCTCATCCAGGACCTCAAGCAGCGCGGTATGCTCGAAGACACCCTCTTTGTCTGGTCCACCGAGTTTGGACGCAGCCCGTCGACTCAGGGCATCAATGCCTCAGGCCGCGATCATCACCCGAGCGTCTTCACCACCTTCCTGGCCGGTGCCGGAATCCGACCCGGACACCACTACGGCACTTCCGATGAAATCGGTTACTCGGTGGGCGAAAATCGGGTCACCATCCCGGATTTCCACGCCACGATCCTCCACCTGTTGGGTGTCGATCACGAGAAGCTCACCTTCTATCACAACGGCATTAATCGACGCCTGACCGATGTTCATGGCGAGGTGATTCGCGGCGTGATGGCCTGATCGGCGATTTTCGGCACTGTTTGGCGGTCAGTTGGATTTTCAAACAACCCCTTTCGAGTCGAAGTACGCCGTGCGCCGTAGCCGATGGTCACCCGTAGATCCGTCCGCTGAAGATTCTCCCAAGGTTGACTTCAGGGCTTCTGCCCCTTTTGCTCCGAAGGTCCTTTTTCGAACGCCATGGCCACCATCACCATTTTACCCGCCCAGAAATCCGCCGAGGTCCCCGATGGAGAGTTGCTGGTCGAGGCCGGCGAGTTGGCCGGAGTGGAAATGGAAGCGGGTTGTTTCAACTGCTCCTGCGGCACATGCGCGGCGGAAGTGGTTTCTGGTATGGAAAACCTCTCCCCACCCACCGACGAGGAATTGGATGTGCTCGATCAGTGGAACAAAGACCCGGAGCGTTTCCGCCTGACTTGCTGCGTTCGCTTGCTCAAGGGCCAATGCACCTTGCGGGCAGGGCATTGAGGGTCATCGCCGTCGGTATCGAGAAGGTTGAAACCCGCCAATCGGCGGTTGCCGCTGGCCGAAGGCTCCATCCAGACTGTTCGACATCATGAGGTCCGGTTCCCCGCTATTGGTCATCTTCCTGACGGTCTTCATTGACCTGATCGGGTTCGGCATTTGTCTGCCACTGCTGCCCAAATACGCCGAACGCTACGGTGCACAAGGTTGGAAAATCGGTGCGGCTATGGGCGTTTATTCGCTCATGCAGTTGGTCTTCGCTCCGTGGTGGGGCCAATTGAGCGACCGCATTGGCCGTCGCCCCGTGCTGCTGGTCAGCAACTTTGGCTCAATTGTCGCGTACGGACTCTTCGGGTTGTCTGCTCAATTCGTCGGCGAAACCGGGTTTTGGATCCTCGTGGGTTCCCGGGTCTTTGCCGGTATTTGTGGGGCCAACCTATCCGTGGCTTCGGCCTTCATCGCCGACGTCACCACTCCGGAAAAGCGATCCAAAGGCATGGGCCTCATCGGTATGGCTTTCGGCTTGGGTTTCATCCTGGGGCCGGTGCTCGGATCGCAAGCCTTCAAACACTTCGGTCTCGCCGGTCCCGGCGTCGTGGCTGCGGTGATTTGCGCCATCAACTTCGTCCTCGGCTGCATCATCCTTCCCGAAACGCGAAAAAAGGATGCTGCGCCACCCGTCCAGCGTCCTCGCCTGGAGCAAATACGCCACGTGCTGGCCATGAAGGAGGTTGGTTTCCTCATCGGCATTTACTTTCTCGGCACCTTCGCCTTCACGTCGTTTGAGTCCACTCTGCCCCTGCTGCTCAATGCTAAACTGAGTTTCGACGAAGAGCATGTCGGTTATGTCTTCGCGTTCTGTGGCATCATGGCTGCCATGGTTCAAGGCGGTGGCATCGGACGTCTGGTGAAATCCTTCGGCGAGCGGCGCCTCATCGGGGCGAGTCTCATCGTGGTTGCCATCAGCCTCGTGCTCATGCCCTTGGCCAATACCTTGGCCACACTGCTCGGCGCCCTTGCCGTGTTCGCCATCGGTTCTGGAATCAACCGTGCTCCAACCATGGGGTTGATCTCACAACTCAGCCCAGCCGATGAACAGGGAACCACGCTTGGCGTTGCCCAAAGCGCCGGCACACTCGCCCGTGTGCTCGGGCCCACCGTGGCCACGACCCTCTACGATCTTTGGCTGCCCGCGCCGTATTTGGCCTGTGCCACCATCGCCCTTCTGGCCGGACTGCTTGCCGCGTTGCGCTTGATGGGTTCCACTGCGAAACCCCCTTCGGCATGAAACCTCTTTTCCTCAGTCTCCTGACCGCGAGCTCTCTCCTGGCCGCCGACAAAAACTGGCCCGAATTCCGAGGGCCTCGTGGCGATGGTGTCAGCACCGCGGCGAAGCTTCCGCTGAAGTGGTCTGAGCAACAGAACGTCGCCTGGAAGACCGCGATCCATGACAAAGGTTGGTCCTCGCCGGTGATTTGGGGCGACCAAGTCTGGGTGACCACGGCAGACGACGGCGGCCATCGACTCTACGCGGTGTGCCTCGACCGAAACTCGGGCAAAGTGATCCACGACCTGCTGGTCTTCGAGGCCGATCAACCGGATCTCTGGAAACGGTACAACAGCTACGCATCCCCCACCCCGGTCATCGAAAAGGGCCGGATTTACGTATCGTTTGGCGAGGCGGGCACGGCTTGTCTGGACACGCGCACGGGCAAAAAGCTGTGGGAACGGCGCGACCTGAAGTGCAACCACTTCCGTGGCGCGGGTTCTTCTCCGATCCTGCATCAAGGACTCCTGTATTTGAATTTCGACGGCAGCGACCGGCAATTCATGGTTGCCTTGGATGCCAAGACCGGGGCCACGCGCTGGCAGAAGGACCGCTCCGTCGACTACAAGGATTTGGGAGCCAACGGAAAACCCGAAGCCGACGGCGACATGCGCAAGGCCTTTGCCACCTGTGCGGTCACCACCGTCGACGGCATTCCCCACCTGGTCACCCAAGGTGCCAAGGCTGTCTACGGCTTGGACGCCCGTGATGGCCGAGAACTCTGGCGAGTTGAAGAACGCACCAGTCACTCCGCCGGAACCCGTCCGGCCATCGGGCACGGTCTGGTGTTTGTTCCCAGCGGATGGTCTCAGGGGCAGACCTTGGCCATCCGGCCCAACAGTGCCGGCACTGTGCTCGACGCCAATGTTGAACCCGCTCCCGCCGGGGGCGTTCAACTCGCTTGGAAGTCCAAACGTGGCACGCCAAAGAAACCCTCTCTGACCTTGGTGGGTGATCTCCTCTTTGGAGTGGAAGATGGCGGTGTGGCCAACTGCTGGGAGGCCACCACCGGAAAGTTGGTTTGGAGCGAGCGCTTGGGAGGCAACTATTCAGCCTCTCCATTGGCCACCCGGGATCGAGTGTACTGCTTCAGTGAAAGCGGAACTGCGGTCGTGATCGCCGCGGACCAGACTTTCCGTCGTTTGGCCGACAATCAGCTCGACGGGGGGTGCATGGCCTCTCCCGCTGCGGCTGGGGAAGCCATTTGGGTGCGCACGCAAACCCACCTCTACCGCATCGAAGATCGCCCTTGAGCGTGTCGGTTTTGGTGCACCTTATGGCACCATGGGCAACTTCCATGCATCGGATGCCTTGGATCCATGAATAGAATTCTTAGGCCTCAACGCAACTCGGTGATTCTCCTCGCCTGAGTCCGGGTGTAATCGTAACACGTGCTGAGCGCTTACGACCCAAGCGGCTACTTCGACGAGATGTCCCCGCAAACCGGAAGCTTCCGGAAATCCTACGAAACCTTTGCACAGCGCTTCCAGCAAATCACCCGGGATGATTTCGATGATCGCCGGCGCGCTGTGGACACGGCCTTCCTCCGACAAGGCATCACCTTCAATGTCTACGGCGATTCGGCCGGCACGGAGAAGATTTTCCCGTTCGATCTCATGCCGCGGATCATTTCCGCCAAGGAGTGGGAATACTTGGAGCGCGGACTCATTCAACGCATCACTGCGCTGAACCTGTTTCTCCACGACATTTACCACGAACAGCGCATCCTGAAGGACGGAGTCGTCCCGTCCTACTTCGTTCTGTCGGCCAAGCACTTCCGCCGGGAATTCGTCAATTTCAGGGTGCCCAAAGACATTTACATCCACATCTGTGGATCAGACTTGATTCGTGGCGGTGACGGACAATGGATGGTTCTGGAAGACAACGGACGTTGCCCTTCGGGTGTCAGCTACGTGCTCGAAAACCGACGCGCCATGAAGCGCACGTTCCCGGCCATGTTCGAGAGCGTGGGTGTACGGCCTGTGGACCAATACCCGCAGGAGTTGCTCAAGATGCTGCAGCACATCGCACCTGGCGGTGTCGCAGATCCGACCGTCGTCCTGCTCACGCCGGGGGCTTACAACTCGGCCTATTTCGAGCACACCTATTTGGCCCGGGAAATGGGCATCGAAATCGTTGAGGGTCGCGACTTGGTGGTCCGCAACGCCCGGGTGTACATGCGGACGACCAAGGGGTTGCAACCGGTGCATGTCATCTACCGGCGCGTGGACGACGACTTCATCGATCCCACCGTGTTCCGACGAGATTCCATGCTGGGAGTCCCGGGTTTGGTTCATGCCTATCGATCTGGCAATGTTTCGCTGGCCAATTCCATTGGCACCGGAATCGCCGACGACAAGGTCATGTATTACTTCGTGCCGAAGATGATTAAATACTACCTCGACCAGGATCCGATCATCCCCAACGTGCCGACCTACCTGGCCAGCGAAGACGCCGACCGCAAGTACATGCTCGAGAATCTCGACAAACTGGTGGTCAAGGCGGCCAACGAGTCCGGTGGCTATGGGATGCTCATGGGTCCCATGTCCTCCGTGGCCGAACGCGAGGCCTTCCGTGGTGCCATCGAGAAAGATCCTCGCAATTACATCGGTCAGCCGATGATCAATCTCTCGACGCATCCCACCCATGTCGGCGGTGGTCGCTTTGAACCCCGCCACATCGATTTCCGACCCTACATTCTGTATGGCGAGAAAACGGTGATCATCCCCGGAGGTCTGACCCGGGTGGCCCTGACCAAGGGATCCTTGGTCGTCAATTCCTCACAAGGTGGCGGCAGCAAAGACACTTGGGTTCTCTACGGCGACGAATAACCGCAATTTTCCAATCCGACGACCATGCTCTCCCGAGTTGCCAATTCCTTGTACTGGATGTCCCGGTACATTGAGCGAGCCGACAACACATCGCGCATCGTGGATGTCAATTTGCAGTTGCTCCTTGATCATCGGAACATGAGTTCGCAGCAGTTCTCGGAACACTGGCTGCCCATCATCGAAGCCACCGGAGACCCTGCTGCGTTCTGGAAACTGAAGGATGTCGCAACCGCTGAAACGGTGACCGACTACCTCGTCTTTGAACCCAAGAACACCAACTCACTGGTTTCATCCATATCGCAGGCTCGTGAAAACGCCCGAATGGTTCGAGACCAATTGACGGTCGACATCTGGGAAGAACTCAACCGCCTTTACCTTTACCTGCACTCCCAAAAAGCCCGGGAAGATTGGGAAACCAGCCCGTTTGATTTCCTGCATCAGGTCAAATCCAGCTCGCTGACGCTTCAAGGCCTGACCGACGCCACGATTCCCCACAACGAAGGATGGCTCTTCTTGCAGGCGGGCAAGTTTCTGGAACGGGGGGACATGACTTCCCGCATTCTCGACGTGCGGCACGGCACCTTGCCGGAGCGCGGCGTGCCAGCGACGGTGAGCCAAGTGGACGCACTGGCATGGGCCTCGGTTCTGCATTCCTGCAGCGCTTGGGACGCCTACAAATCCATCCATGGAGCAGAGGTTCATCCGCGTCTGGTGGCTGAATTCCTCCTGCTGTCCGACAATTTCCCGCGCTCCGTCAAATTCTGTGTCGAACGCCTCAACCGTTCACTGCGACGAATTTCCGGGGTTTCCGAGGGTCGCTTCTGCAATGATTCCGAGAAGTTGGCCGGCCGGTTGGTGGCCCAACTCCAGTTCGGCACCATCGATGAAGTGTTCCAACTGCTCGGTTTGCACCAGTACATCGACGCATTGCAAATCCAGTTGATCGACATCGGCAACGCCCTCTTCAACGCTTACATCTTCCAACCGTTCCAGAACCTCGAAGCCGAGATTTTGGTGCAGCAAGAAGAACAGCAACAGCAGGGCCTGCAACGATCCCAGGCAGCCTGATCACCACCCGGTGGCAGGCGTGATGGCACGGCTCTGAAGCACGCCTTGCGAGACGAATAGGTTGTGAGAGGTCTTTGACTTCGGGCTCAACCTCCCGTTTCTTGTCTACGCATGTCTTTTGACGGAAAAAAACTCGGAATCCTCATTTCCGCACCACCCGAGGCTCCGGCCTTCCTCCATGGGGTCCGGTTTGCGGCAACGGCGCTCGCGGCCGGTTGTTCGGTGTACCTTTATTGCATCGATACGGCCGTCAAAGGCATTGCTCACCCTGAATTGCAGGCACTGCGCGAGCGCGGACTCAAGTTCTACGCCTGCGCCTACGGAGCGCACCACCACGGGGTTCCTGTGGACGATCGGGCCATTTTCGCGGGACTGACTGTCGTCAGCGACCTCATCGCCAGCACCGACCGATTTGTGAGCTTCAACGCACCATGAAACCCAAGGTACTGATCGTTGTTGAATCCGACCCGCGGACGAGCGGTCGCCCGGCAGAAGCCATTCGGGTGGCGGCGGGCATCGGCACCTGGAAGAAAGCCGAGGTGCTGCTGTATTTGCGAGGCCCCGCAATCCTGTCCTTGGCGGAGTACTCCGACGAATGGATCGATGAAGACAATTTCAGCCGCTACCTACCGATCCTCAAGGAATGGGGGCGTCCGGTTTATGTCCAGACCGGGGCTTCCGAGTTGGAGTTGTTGGAAGAGCCCTTGACCTCATTCGAGGAGGTTTCCGATGCCCAATGGGCCTCGTTGGCCGCCCAGTCCACCTACGTGCTCCGATTCTGAACCTCAACCTATCATGAACCAGATCCTTCACATCCTGACTCAACCCGCAAAACCTTCGGTGGAACAATTGATCCTCGACCAGCGCCAATTGCCGGATCAGAAGATTTTGGTCATTTCTCTGAACCAAGAGAACCCCGATTACCGACTCCTTTTGGAAAAAGTTTTTCAGTCGGATTCTATCGAATGCTGGTGAACCTACCCGGTTGTCGGACGAAACCCATCCATCAAGTGAAGTGTTCCCAGAGAGTCGGACTCGGTGCCGGAGTGCCGTAGCTCCGACGCAATTGGTGGGATTGCTTGAGCATGACGTTGGAATGCTGACGCTCGGCTTCCAAAGCCAACAGTGCCCGTTGGAACTCCAGACCCATCGCTGCCTCTTGTTCGAGTACGGCCCTCAGGAGTTGTCGCTGATCCGATGTCATAACGTGCGTGTGAGGGAGAAGCACCTCCAGAGTCTGCTGGCATTCAGTCTTTCGCTCGAGGATCGTCTCGACTTCGGACCAGTCCTGAAGCGAAACTGCATTTTTCAATAGACCGTTGAGCTCTTCCCAAGATCGCAAGACCCCTTGGATCGAGTCTGGGAATACAGGTGGCGAGTCCATTACACACTCATATTGAAATTGACCCGCTCGGTAGCGGGCGCGCTGGTGGGGCGTGTCGAAGCCGGCTCGGCAACAGATCCTGCCAGTTGTGCAGCCAACATTTCGCGCCAAGCTTCTTGGATGACTTGCAAATGGCGTTGGGCCTCCTTCAGAGGCGCCGGATCCTTGCGAATATTGCCTTGGATCAGGTGGTCACCAATGTAGCCGTATAGGCCGAAAAGTTTTCGGGAAAAATCACCGCCCAATTCCAAATCTAGTGCCACTCGCAGTTGGGAGACAATCGCCGCCGCTTTGGTAATTTGGTTGTGGACGGTCTGCTGACGCAGACCGAAATCATCGATATCGAACCCATCGATGGCCCGTTGGGCGGCAACCACCGCACCATCCAGCAGCATCTGAACGATGCGCTGCTTCGAGACGCTGGCCTCCGAGGCGGAACGGTAGGCCGCGAACGCAGTACGGGCCTGTGACATACGCTCAAGTTTCTGAATTCAATTCAGATCGTTGAAAGACCGAACAGATTCGCAATGCGGTCCACCCCGTCCAATGGGGGGTAGGCACTGTCCGGGCTAGCTTTACGGACCAGTTCTTTGACCAACTTAAAATCGTTTTCGGCCCTCACTTTGGCATGAATCAACTCCTCACGGGAAATTTTTGGCGCTGGCCGCAAAGAAACCGATTCACCCGGCTCGGGCGGGTGACCCGTTTTGACCTTGGTCTCTGTGGACAGGGTCGGTTCCTGAGTTTTTATGGCTTCTATTTTCACAATACCTCCTCAGTTGATAAAATGCGACAGAGTGAGCCTGCCCTTAAGAGAAAATCGAATTCCTGTCAGGATTTTTTAGACTGAGACGCCGAAGAGGGTTTCTGAAGGTCATTGGTTGCGCCCAATTGTGGATTCGGTGCCGGTTGGAAGTCCTTCTTGAGCAGGCGCACAGTTCGCGAAACGCCATATCGGATGAAACGCTTCGGACTGTCGACCGACAAAGCCGGCGGTGGATCAGTCTCGATACCCATGGATTCTCTCAGGTATTTTCTGGCATCATTCAACGTCAGCGCTTCCCCAGCGTTGAACCCGTCATCGAATTGCCAAAGCACCACCCCATCGTGGACTCGAACAAGGGTCAACTTGATCCCGATGCGCAGCGGTGGGTACGGTTGGAAGGTTGAGAGGCTGGAAAAGAGCATGGCATCCGCAGAGGTCTGCCGCTGGACATCCTGCAGCAATTGGCTTGGAAGAGCCTCGGTCGTCCGCAATTCCAAGGCACCTTGCAACCATCGTCCCTTAGGAGGCGTATAGAAAACCGATTCGAATGGGCCATCTTGTCTCAGTTCGGCTATAAGCCCCGCTTGAACCTCAATAGCCGCCTCGGATTGAGGCGTCCCCAAGCCGCCTTCCGGCAACGCAGTAGGCAAAATGGCCACCCGAGCCACGGTCTTCAGGGATTCAAAGCCCAACGAAGAGTGGTTGTACTGGCTCCGAAAGGGGCCGGTGTAGGAAGGGTCCGTCAGTCGCTTGGCCACCGAGCTGCAACCCATGGCCAGACAAAGCGCTACTCCCAGATTAAGGACATGCACCGGCCGAATCATGTGGATATTCCAAGTTTCTGGTTGAGGAATTGTATCTGAGAGTTGGATTTGGCCTGAGCGGCTTCCATGGCTCGGAACCCTGCCAACAGCCTCTCTCGGTTGGACTGGACACGTCGTTCCATGGCGGCCAACTGCTCATCCAGCCGCGTGGATTGTTCGGTCAGCCCTTTCTGCCGTTGGGGCAGAGTGCCCGAGATCTCGTCCACCATGGGTTTCACGAAGGTGGTGATCCGCGCACTCAGACCGGTCGTGGTCGTCGAAAAAAACTTCTGAACTTCAGTCAACTGGCCCGACAGGGCACTGGTCAGAGCGGCTGAGTTCGTGGCACTCAGCTCATTGGTGTAACCCGAAGTGCTGTAACCCAGATCTGTGAGAGCACGAATCGTGGTGCTGGGCCCTCCCGACAATTGGGGGGCCAGCAAACTGCGGAGGTTGGAGCCCAGTTGAAACACCGTCTGATCGTAAGCCAGAACTCCGGCGGTTATCTTGCCCGCCGCATCGCGATTGCTGACCGTCAACGATGAGATCAGTGATTGGACCCGATTGACCGAGCTGATCAACGCATCGACGGCGGATCGGACTGCGCTCGTGTCGTTGGCGCTGGCGATGGTGGTAGTCCCCACCTTGGAGGCGGTGATTGTCAAACCCGTCAACCCCGAATCAGCATCCGTGATGGTGTTGGAGCGGGCCTTGGCAGTGGCTCCACCATTGATCGAATACACCAAGTCCGTCCCACTGCTGAGTGTGCCTCCTTTTTGGCTAGTTAAGCCAAAGGCTGTCAGGAAATTACTCGAGCCACTTTGCGACAGCACAACGCCTCGGTTTCCCGGTTCCTTGTTCTTGAGAACAATCCGGTTCATTCCGGAGTCGAAGGAAGCCTGAACACCGGCGGCCGAGTCGTTAATGCTGTTGAGCACCGAAGACAAGGTGCTGCTGGAGGAGTAGTCGATGGAAACCCCGTTGATGGAGAAAGACCCGGTCGTTGCGGTTGTCCCGTAGTCCAGCGGTGTCACCAAGGGCTGACTAGACAGAGCGGAGGCGAGTTTGAGAGAACCCAACTTGGAGTCGCTGACTGCGCTGGCACCGGAGGCAGGAGTAAACAGTTTGAGGCAACTGAGGAGGTTGGATGTGTCCGAAGGGGCTCCTAGGATAAGGCTCTCCCCGGCAACCGGAGCCAGGGTGACCTGATCGTTGCTCGTCGAATAGGTGGCGCCTGCCGTTGAACCGCTGACGTTCCTCGTCGAACCGATGGCAGTATCTAGTTTGACCAGCAGGTCCCTAAGAGTATCGGTTGTGGCTACGGTCACGGTCGTATTGGTCACCAAACCTGAGGCGTCCCTACGTCCGATGGTCACGGTTCCGGCTGTCAGCGAACTCCCCCACCCTGCTTCTGAAAGCACGGGGCCTGTGGCGCTGTTGACAGCGACCGGCGGGTTTGCCGTGGTGTAGGTGTTGACGTCCTGAGAGTGCAGCGGGCTGATGATTCCGGTGTTCGCCCCCAACCAACTGGCCGGTGTCGCGAGGGTAGCCACATTGATGGAGTAGCTTCCAGTCACGGCTCCTGTCGCCGCACTTACCGAAGCGATGGTCGAGTCTGAAGTGCTGACCGATCTGCGGGTGTACAAGCTGGATTCCCCGAGCGCCGTGGCCTTGGTCTGGAGATCATTCAGTTGCGAGGCGATCTGCCCAAGGGCGTCGCGGCGTTTGGCCAAGGTGGACTGCTCGATCCGGACCGCGTTTTGCGGAGTCCGCTCCACCGCCGTGAGTTGATCCACCACCGACTTCCAGTCGAAACCGGAAGCCAGACCCGAAATGGACATGTCCAAGCCAGCCATAAGCAAAAATCAATAAACGCAGTCGAGTGAGATCCGCTCACCGCAGGGGCATTCGACGGTGACCTTTTGGACCACCTCCCCTACTCGAGTAACCACGATGCCGGGCGCCTTAGGCTCCTGGGTCTCGGCGGGAGGCTCCACTTCGGCAGCGTACAAATCCCGCAATGAAATCGGCCGCGACTTGGTTATCGTTCGGGGGGAACGAATACCGGAAAGGATGGTTTCGATAACCGCTTCATCGAGCCCCATGCGGAGTGCCTCCGAAAGATCGGCCATCGCCTTCTCGGCTGGAATCGAGACCGAGGGCTTGGTGTCGACCGGTTGGGTGACCGGGGAAAACTCTGGAACAACCGAAGCCGGCGCAAACTCGTACCGAGGAAATGGAACAAACTCAGCGGCCATGATCACTCGTTCTTGGAAGGCATCTTCCCGGCCCGGACCACAATGGCGACCCGCCGGTTGCCGGGATCGTCACGCGGGCGATCCGGTAGCGGTTGCTCGCTGCCCATCCCTGAAATCTTGCGAATTTGTGATGGTTTCACGCCAAACGATTGCAGCAATTGGCGGGCCGAGTTGGCTCGAATCGCTGACAATTCCCATGGATCCCCGTCTGCTGTTCCCGCCTCCCCAGCGGTGTGGCCGTTTAACTCCAATTCCACCTGAGGGTAGCGGGCTAATTCCCAGCCCACGGTCTCGAACACCAACTGACCATACTCAGTCATGCCCCGGGCTCCGGATTGAAACAGCGGTTTCCCGGGATTATCGAAAAACGTGATCAGCAATCCTTCGCTCGTCCGATCTACCTTCACTGAACGGGTGTCTTTCCACTCGGGATTGTCCATCACGGCCCTCTCCAAACGTTCGTCCAGTCGCTGCATGAACTCCAGCGGGACGGCCGACTGATTTTCGAAGAGTTGTGAGCGGTTCGGAGTGCCATCCGATTCAGACGTCTTCTGAGGCAGAACTCCCAGGGAGTTCTTGACCGTGGACATCATCCGGTTGCGGAAGTAGCTGGCCAATTCACCCTTAGTTTTCTCGTCCTGCGCGACGATCCACATGACCATGAAGAAGGCCATCATGCCGGTAACAAAGTCGGCATAAGCCACTTTCCATGCTCCTCCTCCTCCAGCTCCCATAAGTTAGTTTGTTTGGAAAACCCTGTTCACTTCATGGTCTTGAGCATCGTCTCCAACTCGGAGGATGCCGGGCGAACGTCATCGCTGAGGACGCGTCGACCCACTTCGCAGGCCAACAATGGAGCGGCTCCGTTGGCAAAGCTCACAGTAGCCTCCTTGATGGCATTCATGTACATGGATTCAGCGCGGCCGATGAAGTCGATGTTTGTGGCCAACGGTGCTACGACGCCGTAGGAAGCGAAGATGCCATAGAACGTTCCGCACAAGGCGGAACTGATGCTCGCTCCGACCACCGTAGTTCCCTGGTCGATCTTGCCCATCGTCAACACGATGCCCAGCACCGCGGCAACGATTCCGAAGGCCGGCATCGAGTCGGCCACCTTACCCAACACCTCCACCGGTTCATGATGCTCGGCATGGGCCGTGGCCAGCGATTGCTTCATCAAAGACTCCAGTTGGTCGGGCTTGATGCGGCCATCGACCACGGGCTTCAGTCCATCACAGAGGAAATCCATGGCGTGATGGTTGCCGTAGAACTTGGGGTACTTCTTGAATAGGCTGCTCCCGGTGGGGTTCATCACGTGCTCTTCCAAGGCGATCATTCCGCCGCGACGCCCAAGGACGAAGAGCTCATAAAGGCACTTCAACAGTTCCTCGTAGTTAGCCTTGTTGTAAGGAGCCCCTTTGAGGGTCGCAGTCAGACCATGGACGATTCCCTTCAGTGTCTTGACCGGTGCCATGATGACCAAGGCGCCGGCACCCATCCCGAAGATGGGGATGACCTCTCCGGTGTGATATAATCCAGCTGGGTTGCCACCGTTCATGACGAAGCCAAGACAGGTGAGACCGATGATGATGACGAATCCGATGATGACTACCATAGGGTTTAGATGGGATTGACTCGCTTGATGTAGGCACTCAGTGCCGAGACGGCCTGAACATGGATCTGGCAGGCACGCGCTTCGGTGAATCCGAGGATTTCTCCGATGTCCTTTAATCGAAGCCCCTCGTAATAGAACATGTTCAAAACCTTTTTCTGAACGTCAGGCAAAACCTGGATCCGGTCCCGGATCTGTTGGTGCAATTCCCGCTGGAGCAGCATTTCGGAGGGGCCCTGCTGATTCAGGTCCACCAACTCCCGAGACGGCAGCTCGTCGCTCGCCAAGAAGGCGGGTTCCGAGAGGCTTTCAAAGATAACTCCACGCAACCGGTCGAGCAGTTGCCGGTACTCCGACATGCCGATTCCAAGTCGCGACGCGATTTGCTCCTCTGAGGGCGGCCCGCCCAGTTCGTTGGTCAGCGTATCGATGGTCTCCTCAAGCGCCTGGCGCCGCGCCAAGTCGGACCGAGAGAGCGGACTGATACGGCGCAATTCGTCGAAAATCGCATTTTTAATGCGAATGCGGGCAAAGTGGGGGAAGGAAGCGCCTTTGAGTGGGTCGTAGGTCCTCCCAGCTTGGACCAGGGCAAAGAGCCCAAGATTGATCCAATCATCCAAATCAGTCCCTGCGGGAAGCGCCGGGCAGTACCGTTGAACGGTTCTGACCACCAACGGAGCGTATCGGCGCAGCAAGTCATCCTCACCATCAGCGGGCCCAATGCTGTCCCGATAGCTGTGGAGCGCCCTAACCTTGTGGGTCAAGGAACTCGGGGCAACCGGAGCATCTGTGAACTCAGTGGCTGGCATTGCCCCTCGTATTCGCTGAATTATCCATGGCCGCCTTCTCGTCACCGCCTGTGGTGGCCGAGTCGGATTCCTTACTGGCTCGAAAAATCAATCGGCACCACTGTCGGGAAATGAGTGCCATGACGCCGCCCGAAATGGCCGAATGAAACAGGCTTTCCACCCAGTTAACGCCATTGAATAGGGAGATCGCCAGAAGCAGCAGGGCAACTCCGGTTCCGATGGCAGCGCTGACGAGTTGAATCATACGCTGCGAAGCTCCCGAACCTTCGGATGGGTTTGTATAACTTCGAGGATGGCGTCATTGCTGACGAAGGGCTTGCTGGCATCCAATCCACCCTCCCACTCGATCATCGCGGACGAAAGGAGCCGAGCCTTCATGGCAGGATGGGTGGGGACTTCGTCTTGAGAGGCGTTGTTGCGGACCGAACGCATCTCCCTCTCCAGCCAGGACACGGAAGACAAGGGTGTTTGAAGTTCTCGGGGCAAATCCACGACCGAGAGCGCCGAGGCCTGACCCGGACCTGCTGCCTTCACCCAAGCTGAAATGGGGTGACCTTCGGATAAGTACTTCGCCCAGCCCTCGGCCAAAGCCATCGGATCGCCTCGGAAACCCGGATCGGACCGTCGCCCTTTGGCGTTGGCGGTCGCTCCGCGAACCCGGGATAGAAATTGCTTTTGGCAAACCTGCAATCGGGCCTGCGGCCACTGGGTGGCTGCAGCCTCAAAAAGCCCGGGGGTCATCCGTGCGGTCAAACCGCAAATCTCTCCCATGCCCCGCTGTTCCAGCGCGCGAAAAATTTCAGACCAATTGGGATTGCTGGTCGTGCCCAAGGCGAAATCGGCGACCATGCGATACCCATGCTGATCTACCGCGACGAGGCAAGTGGCCGGCAGGCACTCCGATCCAGAGTTTTGGCTGATCCGCTCCCGCCAAGTGAGCACGAAGAGCCAGAAGTGCCTAGGGAGTCTTCGGCGGCGCCATCCCCGGATTTGGGAATCCAGAGTGAGGGCCGCCCGCTCCACTTGGGACTCGTCAAAGCGCAGCCCGCACCGTTCATCGAGCCAGTCTCTGGCCGCATTCGGTGCCTCTCTTCGGAGCACGGCCGCAGCGACAGCTACCTGTCGGGCACGATCCATCCAGGTGCCTTGATCCAGCGGCGGTGGACGAAACGGTGTGAAGACAACAGTTCCACCCTCTGGTGATCGAGATCCCGGAGTTGGTGTCGGGAACTCTTGGGGCAAGCTGGCCACCAATTCCCGCAGGATTGAGGCCAGTCGTGAGTGCCCTTCGCGGGCCAAGACCTGGATCGGATTCTGAGGAACCTCGGTATCTTGAAGCTCCATGGCAGATGAATTTTCCAAAGTCATGGAAGTAGTGATGAATAAGCGGTCACGTGGACCAAGGAGTTGTTGGCGACCATCGGTGCGGGCGGTGCCAACTCACCCCGCTCCTCGACCTGCATTCCCGGTTCGGCGTCGACGCCACTGACGCGAAGGAAGTCTTGAATGTAGCGGGCTGACAGAGCGATTGCCCCGGAGTTGGGGTGGGACTTGGGCGCAGGATCGGTCACGATTCCAAGGATTTGGCCGGAGACATCGAGCACCGGGGCGCCCACCGTGGATAAAGGCATCCGATCGGAGATAGTGAAGTAGCGCGGATCGGCCCTGAGCCCGGAGTTTCGCACCACACGCGCCCGGTGTGCCTTGGGCTGGAGGCTGTCCCGCGAACTGGCTCCTGGCTCCATGTGCATGCAGAACACCCAAGAACCCGGAGCGATGGAGCTACGATTGGTTTGGACCGCCAACGAATGAAAAGACCGGGCTCCTCCTTGGATTTGCACAATGGCCAAGCCCAATAATGGATCCACCTTGACAGGGCTCGCCCGGAGTTTGCCACCGACAATGCCCACTGTAATACTGCGGGCAGAACTGGGCACATGGGCCGCACTGGTCAGAACATGCCCAGCTCCGGAGACGATGAATCCCGCGCCAAAAGCACTGGGCGTTTCGTCAGTCATCCGGGAATCGGCTTGGATGGCGGCCACCCCGTCATCTCGGAACGCAGAGGCAACGGGCCGAAATTCGCTGACCAAGACGCGACCGCGATCCAGATCGACAGGCGCCATGATCCGGAGCAACTGACGCCGAGCAGCCGAGGCGACCTCCAGTCCACTCATCTCGGACAGCGTCCACCAGCGGTAAGCCTCCGCCATGTCTGCACTCATGACCCGACCTCGGTAGTAATACTGACCCAAAAGGTACTGAGCCTCCCGATGCCCATGCTCTGCGGCCTTCCGCAGGTAGTTCTCAGCCATGACCGGATTTTGAACACTGCTTCCCGAATCGTAGATCACCCCCAATTGATACTGGGCAGGCACGAAGTCGGAGTCCGCTGCCCTCCGGTACCATTGAATCGCACGAGCCATATCCACAGGCACCCCCCGCCCGTAGTGATGAAGGCTCGCCAGACTGCACATGGAAGGAACAAACCCATGCTCCGAAGCGCGGGTGAACCAAACCACCGCATTGGAGGTTTGATTTTGATCTAGATTGAGTTGCCCTAATAAATGCTGAGCGGCAACAAGCCCCTCACCGGATGCATGGTCCAGATACTTCCGGGCCGCCGACCAATCCAGAGGCAGACCGTTGGTTCCCGTGTAATAGCTGCGTCCCAAATTGTAGAGAGCCACTGGATTGCCCAGCTCGGCCGCCTGCCGGTAGTAGGACATGGCTTTGGAGATATCCTTGGGGACTCCCTGCCCTGTTTCATGCAGGTATCCCAGATTCACCAAAGCCGGTGAACTCTGGCTCTGTGCGGCCCGTGAATAGGCATCCAGAACAACCGCGGCCGTGCCCGCAGCTTGCTTGAGTTGGTTGGATAAACCAACGTTGAACCAAGACCAAGATGTGTCGGATGGCCCCGAGGGGTCGATCACGCGGTCCACAGTTTTCAGCACATCGTTGGTCGCTTCGGCCGCGTTTCTCACTGAATCCGGAACCCGTTGTTCCGTTCCCTGAGCTACCGAATCGACTGCCCACAGCGAGCCGCCCACCGCGGACATCATCGCACCCAGAAGGAGCCCAGAAAGCGCCCTCCGAATCCGGGTTCCTGTGGACTGCTTTTGACGCGATACCGACATTCATGCACCTCGCAGCAACTCGCAGGCCAATCACTCCTGTGGAACCTATGGCACGACCCGTGCTGCGGGGCGAGTATGACTGAAGCGCTGTTTGGCAGCGTCAACTACATGGCGGAGAAGCGAAGTCTGGATGCGTGCGTCGAACGACAGCGCGCGCTGGCCTCGAACATTGCCAATCTGGAGACGCCGGGCTTTCGGCGGATGGACGTTCCGGCGCAGTTCAGGAGCCAACTGTCCGAGGCGGTCCGCCGCCAAGATGTGTCCACCATGAATAAGCTACGGCCTAGTGCCTCGGTGGACTTCTCGGCACCGGCGAGGACCCCGGATGGCAACTCGGTCAACCTGACGGACGAGTTGATTGCCATGCAGGACAACGGATTGGAGCACAGCCTCCATGTTCAAATGATCTCCGGTCGTATGTCGCGGCTCCGCGCCGCCATCAGCGGGAGGATCTCGTGAACCTCATCCCAGGAGCCAATAGCGCCTCGCAGGGGCTGCGCGCCGAGCAAGTTCGGCTGGAGATCATCAGTCAGAACATTGCCAATGCACGCACGACGAAGACCGCCGATGGCGGGCCTTATCAGCGTCAGTCCGTCCGATTCAAAGCGGCTCTTGGTGATGCCATGGCGGTGCAGTCGTCGTCGTCGGCCAAGAATGAACCCACTTTGGAGATCGTTCGGGATCCCCGCCCTGCCGTCCGAGTCTACCAGCCCGGTCATCCGGATTCCGACAAGGAGGGGTTCGTGGCCTACCCCGCCATCAATGTGCACGAGGAGATGGCTGACCTGATTTCAGCCAACCGCTCGTATGAGGCGAACATCGCCGTCATGCGCAACGGACGAGCATTGGCGCAACAGGCCCTCTCCATTGGGAAGCGTTGAGCACTGACTAATCCCTGCCCGACACCATGACTCCCATCACCAATAGTTTCTCCAGCAATCTCGCTGCGGCGTGGGCGAGGCCCGCGATGGCCAAGACGGCTGGAGCAGCGTCCAGTGTCTCCGGTGAGTCTTCCGTAGCGGCACCCGGTTCCCGATTTAGGGATTTGCTCTCGGAAATGGTCCAGAAGACCGACGCCAGTCAGAAAACTTCTGCGGCGACAACTGGCGCCATGCTCTCCGGTCAGAACGTGCCGCTCCATCAAGTGATGATCGCTTCGGAGGAGGCCAGTGTTTCGTTCCAACTGATGTTGGAGGTCCGCAACAAGCTGCTCGATGGCTACCAGGAACTCATGCGCATGCAGGTCTGAGAGCCCCCCTGAGTCCACGTTCAGAAGCCCCGTTTGATTTCATCCATGGAAGTTGTTCAAAACCTGACCAAGCAGTTGCGAGAGATACTCGCCAAACTGAGCGTCACCCAGCAGGTGTTGTTCGGTCTGGCTGGGCTCGGCATCGTGATCGCCGGTGTCGCGGTTGCCCTATTGGGCGGCAGGACGGATTGGCGGTTGTTGTATGGTCGGCTGGATGCTGCCGAGGTCGGACGGATCGTGGGTGTCCTGGAAGCCCAGAAGATTCCCCACCGCATCGTCTCGGGTGGATCGGCCATTCAAGTCTCCGCCGAACAAGTGCATTCCGTGCGGGCCCAACTTGCTGCCAAGGGCATGCCCAAGGCAGACGGCACGGGATTCGAGATTTTTGACCGCCCCGCCTTCGGCATGTCGGACTTCGTGCAAAAGGCCAACTACGTCCGGGCCCTTCAGGGCGAATTGGCCCGCACCCTGCAGCAAATCGATGGCGTCGAAAGCGCCCGAGTGATGATCGTGCTCCCCGAAAACCGGTTGGTGATCGACGCACAGAGAAAGGCCACAGCTTCGATCTTCCTGAATGTCCGCATGGCAGGTTTGCTGACTCAAGAGGCGGTCAGCGCCATCCGCTTCTTGGTGTCCAACTCCGTCGAAGGCTTGCAGGCACGGGATGTCACCGTGGTGGACAACTACGGAGCCGTCTTGTCGGAGCCGTCCGATGAAAGCGGAGGGGCTTCGGCCGTGGGTGGGCAACTCCAGCAGCGTAAGAACATCGAGCGTTACCTGACTGAGAAGCTTCGTTCGATGTTCGAGACCATACTGGGTCCTGGACAGGCTGTGGTGCGTGTCTCGGCAGAAATCTCTTTCGACGCTGTGACCCGCAGTTCGGAATACTATGACCCGGCCGGATCAGTTCCGAAGAACCAAAAACGCACCCAGGAAACCACCGATTCGGTGAATCCGATCGCTGGCGGCGTAGCCGGAGTGGCTCCGAATACCGGCACCAACCTGAATGCTGCTGGCTCACAAGGTTCCCGGCTCCAGAAGCTGGATCAGACCGATGACTTCTACGTGAGTCGCAGTCAAACCAATGTGGTGGGGGGCATTGGTGGACTCCGCAAGGTCAGCGCAGCGGTATTCGTCAATCAGCGCTACGAGGGCAAAGGCCCTGATCGCAAGGCGGTCCCTCGCACCCAGGCTGACATCGACAAACTCAAGCGGGCTGCTGAACGCGCCCTCGGCCTGACCAAGGGAGATGAAGCATTGGGGGAGGTTGCCGTCGAAGAACTTCCCTTCAACGAAGAACCCAAGATCGAGGAAACAGCGCGATTGGATCGTGAAGCGCTCTGGTTCAAGGGCGTCGAGGCGGCTCGCGTGGGCGGCATGTTGCTGGGTAGCCTCCTGATTTTGCTCCTGCTCTGGCGAATGCTGCGGCGTGGCTCTGAAGAGATGATTGCCGCCGGTGTTCCCGTCGGCCAGCTGATTGCGGGACAGCAGATGATCCTGGCCAACGGCGTGGTGGTGGCTGGGGGAGCACCGGGAGCCGCCGGGATTTCTGCTGCAGCAGCCGGTGCACCCAAGGGCGAGGGAGACGCCAGTGGCGAGGAGGAGGACAACGAGGCTGCCCAAGAGCAGAAGAAGAAAATGAAGATGGATTTCGGCCTGAGCAAACAGCGTCCGGAGCGAGTCACCCTCGAAGTCCTCAAGGACCTGATCCGGGACAACCCGCAAAAGATGACCCAGGCCGCACGTGCCTGGCTCACCGCGAAGCCTGAGGAGGGCGGCGAATGAGCGGCATGGAAAGCGTAGCCCGGGACATGCTGCGCGGGAAGCCCGCCTCAACAGGGCCGGTCCGACTCACTCCTTCGCAGAAGATGGCAGCCCTGCTGGTGCTGCTTGGCGAGGAAAGCGCCAGCATCTTGCTCAAGAGTCTCGATGACAACGAGCGCGAGTTGGTGTCGTCGGAAATGGTCAATTTGCCGCTGATGACCGTCGAACAGCAGACCTCCGTGCTCAAAGAATTCACCGAAATGGCCATCCAAGCCAATTCCGGGGTGAGCGGATCGGTCGAATACACGCGGATGGTGCTCGAAAAGTCGGTGGGTCTGTTCAAGGCGGCCGAGGTGATCGGCCGCGTCGGCACTCGACGCACCTCGGTGGCTGCGATGCAACAAATCATCGATCTTGATGCCACCTCAATCTGCAACCTCCTCAAGGAGGAGCAACCGCAGACCGTCGCGCTCGTGCTCAGTTATCTGACGGCCCAGAAAGGATCGGAAGTGCTCAAGAGCCTTCCTGAAAGCCTTCAAGAACAAGTCATCGAGCGCTTGGCGACCCTGGCATCCACCCCGATCGAGGTCGTGGAGACGGTTGGAGAGGTGCTGTCCAAGAAGATCGGTCGCAAGGTGACCAAAGCCCTCAACCAGACCGGAGGCATCAAGGCGGCAGCAGCCACCCTGAACGCGATGGATAAGACCATCCGCTTGGGAATCCTCAACAAACTCGATGAGCGGGTGCCGGATTTGGTGCGGTCCATCCGCATGAAGATGTTCACCTTCGACGATCTGGCCACGCTGGACGTCAAGTCTCTCCAAAAGATTCTCCGCGAGGTGGAGGCCGCCCGTCTGGCCATTGCCCTGAGCGCGGCCAACGAAAATTTGAGACAGACCCTTCTGGGAGCGCTGTCTAAGCGTGCGGCCGAAACAGTCAACGACGAAATTTCCAACCTCGGGAAGACCAGTCTCCGAGAGATCGAGCAGGCTCAGGAAGGCATCGTGGATGTCGTCCGCAAGCTCGAGACCGACGGTGAGATCTCCCTCGATTCCGCCTGATTCATCCCATGACCCAAACCCTGCTACAACATTCCTCAGCGCTTCGGGACATCCGTCTTTCGGTGCTCGGTTTCCACCGCGAAGAGCGACTGACTCCACCGGTGGACCTCGAAGCCCAACGTCGAAAGATCGAGCACGAGGCCTATCGCCGTGGTGTGGCCACAGCCACCGAGGCCTGCGAAGAGCGGGTCCAGGTCTTGCGCGACGAGCTCGAGAAGAAACACCGGGAAGAGGTCGGCGTGTTTCTCGAGCAATTGTCCCAGAAGATGTCCACTCAGTTGGCCGAGCGGATGGAGATTCTGGAGAAGGCGTTGCTCCAACTGACGGTTGAGGCGGTGGCCAAGATTGTCGGCAGTCTGCCCATCACCGTGGACGTCATCGAAGCCAGCCTTCGAGAGACTTTAGGCGCCGCCATCGGCACTCCGGTGGTGCGGGTGATGCTCCATCCAGAAGATATGAAGATGCTCGAGAACGCCTCCTACAGCGAGATTCGCTCACAATGCGCGGCCCGGGGGATCCAACTCGCGCCTGATTCTGCCGTCGATCGTGGCGGATGCATCGTGGAGACCCAGTCGGGTTTCGTCGACGGCCTCCGTTCTTCCCGCATCGCCAGCTTCAGCAGCGCCCTTGAAGGGGCTTGATGTTTCAACTGGTTCCAGACAGCCCGACCGGTCTGAGATTTGTCCAGCAGGCGCAGCAACGCCTGCGGGAGGCACGTTTGACTACCCCGGTTGGATCGGTGGTGCGGGTGGCGGGACTGACAGTCGAATCACTTGGTCCAAAGGCGGCTCTTGGAGACGTTTGCCACATACGTTGCTCCAACGGTCGGGAGATCAGTGTCGAGGTTGTGGGGTTCCACAATCAGAACCTGATCCTGATGCCCTTGAATACGATCGACGGATTGTGTCCCGGGGACGAGGTCCGAGTCAGTCCTCAGCGTCGAAAGGTGCCCTTGGCCTCCGGTCTTTCTGGGAGGGTCATCGATGCTTTGGGCAAGCCCATGGACGATGGTCCCTCACCCCAGTGGATTACTTCCACCGGAGATGGAATGGTACCCAATCCGTTGACCCGAGCCCGAATCCAGCATCCACTGATCACGGGGATCCGGGCTATCGACAGTTTCACGCCCCTGGGGCGTGGTCAGAGAGTGGGCATCTTCGCCGGAAGCGGCGTCGGAAAATCAACACTCCTGGGAATGATCGCCCGCCGCTCGGATGCGGACATCAACGTGGTCGCATTGATCGGTGAGCGCGGGCGCGAAGTGCGTGAGTTCCTCGAGAATGATCTCAGCGAAGAGGGGCGCGCTCGTTCTGTCGTGATTGTGGCCACCGCCGACCAACCGGCCTTGCTCCGCGTGAAGGCAGCATCGATGGCGCTGCAAATCTCGGAGCAACTCCGTGATGAGGGTCGCAAAGTGCTGCTCATGATGGACTCGGTCACCCGATTCGCCATGGCCCAGCGGGAAATCGGTTTGGCCGTGGGAGAACCGCCCACTGCAAGAGGATACACGCCATCGGTCTTCGCCGCATTGCCTCGACTTTTGGAACGCGCTGGAAACTCCGATCGCGGCTCAATCACAGGCATTTTCACGGTTTTGGTGGAGGGTGATGACCTGACCGAGCCCATTGCCGATGCCACCCGTTCCATTCTCGACGGCCATATCGTTCTGACTCGCGAACTGGCTGACCGCAACCACTGGCCAGCCATCGAGGTGCTGGGCAGCATCAGCCGCTTGAACCGGGATCTACTGGGGTCCGACCAAATCATTCTCCAAGGAGAAGCCCGAGAATTGTTGGCTTTGCACCGCCAGAACCGGGATCTGATCGGCGTGGGCGCCTACGTGGCCGGATCAAATCCCAAACTAGATCGGGCCATTGCGACGCTGCCCCACCTCGAGGGATTCCTGCGTCAGGGGCAGACCGAGACACCGTCTCCGACCCCATTGTGGGAGTTGCTGGCGCTGGCCTTGCGTCAGGGAGTGACATCGACTGGCAACGCCATGGGAGAGCGCTCAAAGCAGGCTGGCGCGTTTCGTGCTGCGGCGCCTCGATAAGGTATGGGTCGATTCCGATTTAGCCTAGAAACATTGCTTCAGATACGTGCCTCCCAAGAGAGCAGCGCGGCTCAGGCTTTGGCGCAGGCCAATCAGGAAAAGTCCCTCTGCCAAAGTGACCTCGATCGGGTGATGTCCGACAGTCGATCATTGAACGACGCCCTGTCCGAGGGTGGGATCGCCGCGTCCATCTCCATCGCATTGCGGCCCGGTCTGCGACTCAACGCCGAGCGCGCCCGAGTCGCTTTGACCGCAAAACAAGTTGTTGTCGACCAATGCTTGGGCGAATGGCAGCAAGCCAAGCTCCGGTTGAGCCTACTCGAAAAACTTCGCGAAGCCCGCCTCAAGGAATACCAGCGATCGGAACGGTTGGCCGAAGAACGCTGGCTCGACGAGCGCGTCATCCAAAGCCTCTGACTCCCATGCGCACCCTCCTTCTGGCCTTTTTGATCGTTCTGCTCGGTATTGGAACCTCGGTCGCCACATTCCTCTGGGGAGGCAAGGTGGCGCGGGCCCGCATTCAGGCGACCCTATCCCAGATCATCGAAGCTTCGCAGGCATCTGCAGCGATCAAGTCTCCCGAACAAGACATTCTCCAAGACCCTCCGGATATCCAACCGGCCGGCAACGAGCGACAGACTGAGCTGAGTTTGGCCGCTTTGGAGGCCATGCGGGAGACCTCCGAGCCGGGATCGCTGCGATTCGACAATCCGGACGTGGTCAATTTGCTCAACCAGTTGCGCAGTCGCCAAGAGTATCAGGACAGTCGCGAAAAGCGTCTGAAGGAACTCGAGGAGCGAATCCGCATGGAAATGCAGAATCTCAATCTGGCCACCCAGTGGATTGCACAGGCGAGGGTCGCCCAAGACAACTTGCTGACCAATCGGATCACCTATTTGCGAGTGGAAGAGCAGAGAAGTCTTCTGGAACACGGTCGCAGACTTTCGGCTCTTCCGCCGGCCCAGGCGGTGGCCATCCTGACCAACTACACTCCGGATGAAATCGCCCGGACTATGACTGTGATCAACTCCACCAATGCGTCGTCCCTGTTGGGAGCCTTGGTGGTTACCGGCGATTCGGGGGTTCGTCTCGCTGCGGATATCTCCCGCCGGATGATGCACATCTCCCTGCGGTCGCCCGATGGAACCAATTCCAACGCGGCTCCTCCCACACCATGATTCCAGGCGATCTAAAAGCGCAGGATTCGATCCCGCGCGCCTCCCTGACCTTTTCATGGAACGCTGATGGAGATTCGGGATTGCCGCCAACCGGGCCAAGTGGAGGGGCAGCCTTCTTGCAGCATCTCGATACTGCCCAGTCTGTCCATTCTCAGGCGACTGGGTCTGCTCCTAAACTCAAGGGCTCAGCGTCTCATGAAAGAGGGTTACCGTCCGATGCGCCCTCCAGTCCTGAATCCGTGCCGCCCTCGGTCCAGCAACCGGACCGGCCTTTTGTCAAGCCGAGCCGGAAGGTGGCAACCCCTCACCGGGCAATCATCCATGCCAAGGCAAGATTCGTAGGTTCGAGCGTCGGTTCGGTTCCCACGTCCGACGGGGTGGGTGCGACCCCGTCGGAAATTCCGGGACTGCATTCTTGTGAAAATACTCAGGCACAGTCCCCCAAGTTAGACTCGGAGTTGCCCCACCGGCATTTCCCAACTAAGGCGGTTCACCCCCGGACCGAGTGGGAACTTGGATTGCCGCAGCGTCCGATCATGGATACACCGCGCTCGACGGAATCCAGAATTACCCGGTCGCAAGAAGGATCGTCGGAGCATCACCCATCATCCGATTCCCTGCGGCCTGCCAACCATACGTTCATCAGACCATCGCTGGCTGTTTTGCCAACTACGTCGAAAGCGTCCGTCTCCAAGCCAGCTTCGGCATCCCCATCGAATCCGCACTCCAAGGGGCAGGCCCCGTTCGCATTGGTCCTCGACGAGTTGCCGCCAAAAGTTTCGATGGAAGCGCACGGAGGTACATCGACTTCAGAAACCTGGGCGAACCCAGCCACCGGCAGCTCAATCGTCATAGCGACTTTGAATCGAGCCAATCGGATACCGCAGGTGGCGAGTGCGATGGAAGCTCTCCCGCCAAACACCAGCTACAGTTCGTCAACCGCCTTGGACCCATCGGATCTGAAACATCCGATTTCAAGCGAAGTTCGTGACGCTGCTCATCGGGCTGTGGCGCTATCACAAATACTGGATGCCCCATCGATTTCCGAACCGACTGTTCGTCAATCGAACAACACCGGGGCATTGCGCAGCCTTGTTCTAGATCCCGGCACCAACACCCCTGCCAACACCAAGTCGGAATTGGTTCCCGCCTCGGCTGAATATTTAGAAAAAACTGACGGGAGGCTGGATTCAGAGTCACCACTCGCTCTCGAACAGGTCTCCGAGAGGCAGGCCCCGTTCGCATTAGTCCTCGACGATTTGCCGCCAAAAGTTTCGATGGAAGCGCACGGAGACGCATCGACTTCAGAAACCTGGGCGAACCCAGCCACCGGCAGCTCAACCGTCGTAGCGGCTTTGAATCGAGCCAATCGCATACCGCAGGTGACAAGTTCGATGGAAGCTCTCCCGCCAAACACCAGCTACAGTTCGTCAACCGCCTTGGACCCATCGGATCTGAAACATCCGATTTCAAGCGAAGTTCGTGACGCTGCTCATCGGGCTGTGGCGCTATCACAAA
>Ga0247843_1002014_pt1 | contig 38625 bp, 28 predicted proteins | sample LaCruzMarch2017__FD_192420 | JGI IMG/M metagenome (GOLD analysis project Ga0247843, IMG submission 192420) | Freshwater microbial communities from meromictic Lake La Cruz, Castile-La Mancha, Spain - LaCruzMarch2017_8m | ecosystem: Environmental > Aquatic > Freshwater > Lake | place: Spain...
CAAACCAACCGCCTCCGCCTGCGCCGCCGCGGTAATCGCCTTGTCCGCCCTGTCCGGCAGAACCGGCCTGAGGGCAGCACCAGTTGCCACCGGCAGCACCGCCTGAAGTGGGCGAGCCACCGCGACCGGTATAGCTGGTGTTTCCTGTGCTGCTGCAGTACAAACCGTCTTCGCCGGTAGTGCCGCCGCCTTCTCCTCCGCGTGAACCGTCGGTTCCGCAGTTCCAACCGCCGCCGCCGCCGCCACCGGCAACAAGCACCCGGTTGTTCACGCTGGTGCCGCCAATGCGAATGTCGGTGCCGCCACCGCCTGAGCAACCAAATGAGGTGCTATAAAACTGATTTCCGCCGCCGTTGTAACCGCCGCTGCTCTGGGCATTGCCAGGCCAGCCGCCAACAAAAATGGCTAAGGTTTGACCGGGCGTAACGGCTAAATTGGCAACCACACGACCGCCAAATCCTCCGCGGTTGTTGTAGTTCGTATTCCGGCTGCCTTCGGCACCTTCCATGTTTACTTGTAGGCTAAATACACCTGCTGGAACTGTCCAGTTTTGCTGACCGCCGGTATAGTTAAAGGCAACCGAGGCCGAGGGGTTTAAGTTGTTGGTCGCCTCAACATAATAGGTTGTTGTTTGTAGGGTGCTGGGCGGAGTAAAACTTGCTCCCGTGCCCAACACAGAACCGCCTGTGGGAGCAGCAAACCAACGAAACAAACCGGTAGAGCCCGAAGCAGTTAGGGTTGCCGCGCCGCCGCACGTTACAGTAGCTCCAGTGCCCGTTGGCATGGCCAAGGGATTCACCGTAACCACCAAAGCGGCCCGAGGGCTAATGCAGTTGGGGTTGTTGTAGCTGTTTACCGCTTCAACATAATAGGTTCCTTGTGCGAACATGGCGGGAGTGGTGTACGAACCGCCCGTTCCAAGCACAGAACCGCCGCTGGGCTGGCTGTACCAACGGTACAAACCGGTAGAACCAGAAGCCGTGAGCGTAGCGCTCTGCCCGCAGGTTGCCGCAGAACTCAAGGCGGCGGGAGTAGGACACTGAGCAGACAAACTGCCAATCAGGCCCAAACCTAAAAGGAGCATCGTGGCACCCCTTTTTAATTGAGTAAAAGATTTCTTCATGTAATGGGATTTGTTTACTTTTCTAATGAAACACATATAGAGGCGATAAAGTTAAAAAAACCAAAAGGATATTTGCAATTTTTTTTTGGCTTAAAGTGAGTTTAACATGTAATTTTTAAAGTCCGGCGTTTTAACCTGCGTATTGATGCAGTGTTTGCACCCTTTTTTGGGGAACATTGAAAGAGACAATAGGCTGCACATTTTGGGTTTAAACTTTAAATTTCGACTCTTTTTTGATTTCGCCAAGCCTAAATTTATGCATTGCCGAATGGTTGTTCATTTTTTGTGCACTCGGATGTGGTTTTTTTTGGGGGGCGGCGGGCGGGCTTTCCGGGCTAGTCCGCGGTGCAGAGTTGGGGCCGCTGTGGCGGGCAGGTAGCTCCCAAGGTCGCTCCTGCCCGCCGCAGCGGCCTGCCAACCTGCCCCTGTCGGGCTAGCCTCGTCAATCCCTGCCGCGGGCGGCTCCGTACCGAGAATCCCTACACACGAGTTGGCTCCCCTGTGCAGGCCGCCTGCGGCAGGGATTGACGAGGCTACCCCGCAAAGGCCAAAACGGCAGGCAGCCCTTGCCCGGCAGAGCGACGCGAGGAGCTACTGCCGGGCCTGGGCGGCCCCGTTTTTGGCCTGCGGAGTAGCCCGGAAAGCCCGGCTGCCGCCCAACTCCCCTTTCTCCTTGCCATGTTTACTTAGCGGGTGGATTTGCCGAAAAAGGCATTCTCTTTGCCTGCGGGCAAAATGTAGCGCAGATCGATGCTGAAGTAGCTGCCGCCGATGTTGATTTCTTGGGTTTGAAAGCCAATGGGCCCTGTGGGTTCCTGCCTTTCAATAAACATGTCGGTAAGGGCGAACATAGGCCGCTGAAAGGTGCCCCCCAGGTAAAAAGCTCCGCTGCTTTCGGTGCGCCATTCCAAGCCTACGCTGGCGCGCAGCGAGGGCACCACCCAGCTGTTGCGGCCATTGAAAATCTTAAACTCGCTGTTGGTGTTTAGCTTTTCAGTGCTGCTGGGAAAAAAATCGATGCTGATTCCAATGGCATTGTTCAAAAAGGCGTTCTCGCCCAACTGGGCGTAAAACAGAGCCATTAGGGGCAGTTCATACCCAATGTAATTAATGCCCTCTTGAAAATACAAGGAATCGAAAGCCTGTTGCAGGCTGCCGGCAGCGCCCACGCTCACCTGAAAGCGACGGGAATGGTAATACAGGCCGGTTTGCAGGGCAAAAACTTTCGAGAAATCAATGCGTACGGCGGCGCCAAACCGATATCGAAGCAGGGGCGAAACGTCCCAAAGCGTGTCGCCGCTAAAGCTGCGGGGCTGCTCGCCGAAGGTGGTTGGAAGCGTCATTGACACCTCTGGGCCGCCCGTTACAAACACCTTTTGCTTGCGTTCGGCTTGGGCTGGCTTTGCGCGCATAATTCCGGTGGTGGGCTGGGCCTGCAACAAAGGCAGCAAGCAAGCCAGGGCCAAACCTAGAAAACCGGCTTTACGCTTTAGGGCCCACATAGGCAATGGCCTTTACTTCAATGGCAATGGGAGTTGGAAGGCTAAGAATTTCAAGGGTGGTACGGCAAGGCTGGTTGTCCTTGAAATACTCGGCATATATGCGGTTGTAGGTTTTAAAGTCGGCCTTCATGTTGGTTAGAAACACGGTGATGTCAACCAAATCCATCCAAGAAGCTCCCGACTCTTGCACCACGGCCTGCAGGTTTTGAAATACCGAGTGGCATTGAGCCTCTATGTCGTAGGCTGCAATTTGGCCTTGCTCGTTTAAGGTTACTCCTGGAATTTCTTTTTTGCCGCGGCTGCGGGGGCCCATTCCGCTGTAAAAAATAAAGTCGCCCACTTTTCGGGCATGTGGATAGGCGCCAACGGGTTCGGGGGCGCGTTGCGATTCAATGATGCTCATTCCCTAAATTTTGCCTAAAGGTAGGCAAGCTTAGGAAATCTCGGGGCGGTCGGGAATGTATTGGCTCACTTCTTCGGTCCAAGGCCAAAGTACGGTGCGCTCAAATTCGTCAAACCGATGCAAGAAGGCTTGCATAAAATCGCCCTCGGCCTCTTCCAAATCCGAAAGATGCATCAATGGATACAAGGCAACGGCCGGATATTTTCCGCGGCTGTGGCCGCGCTCACTTAAATAGGGCTGAAGCGACTCGAAGCGCTGCATGGTATCGAACATGGAATCCTTGAGCTGCTGAAGGTACTCCCGGCGTTCGGCGTCTTTATGCCAAATTCCGCCGAAGGTGAATTTAACCATAATGGCATCTTCTTCAAACACCATTTCAAGGCAGAACATTTCGTACATGTGGTGCCATGAATAAGAGCCGTAACGGAACTTGTCTTGAATAATGACCGGCAAGAAACGAAAGATTTCGTCTTTTTGTGGAGTTAGTGCCGCGTAGCGCTCGTCTTCGCGAAAAAACTTAAATACGTCTTGAAAATGCTCGGGCGTATTCAAAATGGGTCGGTTGGCTAGAATATAATCCAGGGCCGATTTGTGTTTCCAATAAATTTGTTGAGCAAGATTGCGAAGTTCTTTGCCTGCACTCATAACTTCTAATTTTAAATACCGTTTGTAATGATCAATAAACAGGGCAATGGGCTCGTCTAACTCTAAGCTGCTTAAGCCTTCGCCGAGCCACTGATGCACTTCGTTGAATAAAATGGTGTCGTAGCCGTCCATTCCTGGCAGGCGGCGGGCTTCGTGGGGCCTTGTGGCCAGCAAAATGTAATGCACATAAGCCTGGGGAGCAAAATCGCGCTGCGAATGCTGCTGGTATTGAATGGCCAGGTGGTCAATGGGCAAATCCTCTTCTGGGGCGGCCCCTACCAACAAGGCCCAACCCGAACGCCGGTTTTCAATCACCAAATCTTGGTGGTTGTATTGGTTATGCACCTCGGTGTAGCTGTGGTTTGAAAGCTGTATTTGGTTTTTTATGGCCGCAGGAATGTGGTAGGCCGACAACACCAACTTGCGCAAAAACCAATCGCGGCAGCCGTGGTTTTGATTTGGATCCAACAACCACTTCCAGAACACCAAATGATGCGCCCCGTTGCTGTTGCCCATCAAATGATAAAAGGGATTGAACCGCGTGGATTCGCGGCGCAGTTTTTCCAAGTTGAATTCCTCCTCCAGCAAAAAGTGCTGCAGAATTTCAGAAGAAATGGATTTTGTTTTTAATTTCATTGGGTGGCAAAAGTACAAAGAAAACGCTAACTGAAATTTTTCTTCATAAGGTCAGCCACAACAAATGTGCTTCCGCCTACATACACAACACCGTTAGGGCCGGCTTGGTTTACCGCGGCCCAGTAGGCTTCATCTACCGACTTGGCCTTCAGCAGTATTGGAATGGAATCGGGGATTTTTTTGAGCAGCTCGGCCACCGGCAGACCTCGGGGCAGGTCAGGGCAGGTTAGGTAAAGCTGGGTATGGGGTGGCAGCATGTTCAGCATAGATTCCACATCTTTGCCTTGAACCACTCCAAAAACCATGCAGATGGGTTTTCCGGCAGCGCTGTGGCTTAGTTGTTCCATGGCGGCTTTCCAGCCGGGGGGATTGTGGGCGGTATCGGCAATAACCAGGGGGTTTTGGCCTAGGATTTCCCAACGACCGCGAAGTCCGGTGTGCTTCACCATGTTTTGGAATCCGGCTTCAACGGCTTTGGCATCAAGCTTCCAATCGGGGTAGGTGTGAGCAAACACTTGCAGGGCGGCAAAGGCTGTTGCGGCGTTTTCTTTTTGGTACCAGCCGCCCAAGGGGAAATGGAGTTCTGTGCAGGGCAGGTTCATTTTTAGGGGGGCTGCCTTCAAATCCCAGCCCCAAATGGAGGGCGTTGCGGCCGACCAATGCAGCAGTTCGTCGGCGAAAAAGAGGGGAGCTTGTTGCTCCTTGCTTTTTTCTTCAAACACGGCTTGGGTTTCGGGCTGCCGCCGACCTATCAAAACGGGGGTATTGGGCTTAATGATGCCGGCCTTTTCGGCGGCAATGCGGGGCAAGTCGGGGCCAAGAAACTCGGTGTGGTCCAGGCCTATGTTGGTAATAACGCTGAGCAGCGGGCTTAGCACGTTGGTGGAATCGAGGCGGCCGCCCATTCCGGTTTCAACGATGGCAATATCGACCTGTTGCCGAGCAAAATACCAAAAGGCCATGGCGGCCGTCATCTCAAAAAAGCTAGGCTTTTGCTCTTCAATAAAGGCTTTGTTTTGCAGCACAAATTCCACCACTGCCTCTTGTTCAATTTCCTGTCCGTTGATTTTTATTCGTTCGGTGTACGAAATCAGGTGGGGCGAAGTGAAGAGTCCGGTTTTATACCCTGCCGACATAAAAACGGAGGCCAAGGTATGCGAAACGCTGCCTTTTCCGTTTGTTCCGGCCAAGTGAATGCTGGGAAACTTGTGTTGGGGTTGGTTTAAATGGGCGCAAAAGGCCAAGGTGTTGGTTAAATCGGCTTTGTAGGCGGCCGCCCCGATGCGCTGAAACATTGGTAGGCTAGAAAACAAAAAGGCCTCAACCTCGGCGTAATTCATCGAAGCAGCTGCAGGCTTCCCAGCCGGTTTACAGGTTCTTCAAAGCATTCGTTGCGTATCAGCAGACGCCAGGCGTAGGAACCGGCGGGCAGCCTTTCGCTGCCATCGGCGGTCCGTCCGTCCCAGGAATCGTTCGGCCCGTCAAAATCCTTTATTATTCCACCCCAGCGATCAAAAATCGTGAAATTAAACCCTTCGGTCAGGTCCAGTTGAGGAAACGAAAAGTGCACCCAAACGGAATCGTTGATCAGGTCGTTGTTGGGCGAAAAAGCAAGGGGAATCCAAATCCGGTTGGGGTCCACTTCAATCACATTCAAGTAATGAATAGCGGTACTTTGGCAGCCGTTGCTGTCAATTACCTGAAGGGTTATGGTATCAGAGACCTGCGGAATTACCAATGCTTGGGCCGTGGTTTGGCCATTGGACCAGAGGTATTGCACGATGCTGCCTCCTGAATCGGCCACCGCAACCAAATCAATCAAGGCATTGGGGCAAACAAGGGTGTCGGCCAAAATAGAAATTCCCGTAGGTGCAGCAAAGGCCACGTTAAGGGTGTCGGTGCCGGCACAGCCGTCTTTTTCAACCTGAACCCAATAGGATCCAAAGTTGGAAGCCAAAATAGTGCCGGTGGTGGCTCCTGTGCTCCAAAGGTATTGCGCCCCGGGATTTCCCGCCGATAAATTAAGGGCAATGCTGGAACAAGCTATGGTATCGGGGCCTAAGTTCACAACGGGGTATGGGAAAACCAAGACCGTTGTAGTATCGGTGGCGGTACAGCCCATGCCATCGGTAACGGTAACCCCATACCCTGTATTTTGAGTGGGACTGTAGGTTACTGCGCCCGAAATGGCTCCGGTATTCCAAGCAAAGGTTGGATTTCCTACGGCCGAACTTACTTGGGCGGTAAGTTGAATGGGTTCGCCTACGCAAGAACTGTCGGTGCCCACAATGTTCACCGCCAACTGACTCACGTTGATGCTTAGGGTGTCCAGATTCACCTGGGTGCAACCGCCGTAATTGGCTTGAACCCAAAGCTGGGCAGATTGAGTGCCGAAGGAAACGGACACCAGGGTGTCGTTGCTGGGTGGCAATAGCGTAGCTCCGCTGGCGCCCCACTGAAATCCCGGATTTCCTTCAAGGGGTGATTGGGTGTAGGTCTGGGCCGTTGCTGTGGCGCAAACCATGGTGGCACCTTGAGGCAATTGTGCGGGTTGGTAATCTTGGCACAGGCAGGCGGGTTGAAAATTCGGAAAGCTGGGAATCAGGTTGGGCACCTGTGGAGTAAATCCAATAAAAATGCTGGCCGTTCCCGCAATTGTTGGGTTGTTGACGGTAGAATTCAACGAAAGGGCTATTTCTTGGCAGCCGCTAAAGCCCAGGGTATCGGTTACCACCAGAAATCCATCTTGAAGTCCAGCTCCCAATCCGGAAGAATAGCCGGCCATGGCAAAACCGCCCGAGGGGTTGTTGCGCAAATCAAGGGCCATAAACTCTTCGTCGGCGGCGCTGCCATAGGCTTTTGCAAAAACAATGTTTTGATTGGCATCCAACACCACCAAAGCGGCGTCTTTGCCTCCGGCACCGCCGGTAATAAAACCAACTAGGGCCACCCGACCGCCGGGCAATTCCATGGCCATATAGGCTCGGTCGGCCGAGGGCAAGCCCATGGTTCTAGACCAAACGAGATTTCCCAAGGCATCCAATTTAAAGGCCCACATTTCTTCTCCGTTGCCAAAGCTAGAGGTAAAGCCCCCGCACAGAAATCCTCCATCGGCGGTTTGTTCAACCGACCAGGCTTGGTCGTCGCCGCCGCCGCCCACGGCCCTAGCCCATTGCACCAAGCCTAGGGCCGACACTTTCACAATGTAGGCATCGCTTAGGGGTCCAAAGCTTGTGCTGCGGCCGGCCAAGATAAACCCCCCGTCGCTGGTTTGTTCAAAATCGTAGGCGTATTCAAACCCTGCTTCGCCAAAGTGGTTCACCGACAAGATGTTTCCAAGGGGGTCGGCAATGGCCAAGGACATGTTTACCTGCCCACCGAATCCGTTGGCAAATCCGCAAAAGGCAAAACCGGCGGGTTGAATGGCTTGTCCTTTAAAAAACTCGTCGTCGGTGGTGTTGCTGCCAAAACCGCGGGTCCAAATGGGGTTGCCCGTGGCGTCGTAGCGGCCAAAAAACCCATCGTCTAAGGTAGGTGGCGCATTCAGGCTAGCGCCCGTCAGCAGGTAATCTCCGTTTTGAAGCAAGCTAATGTCCCAAGCAATATCGCGTGCCGCGGTGCCTTCTTGCCGGCTCCAAACCGCATTTCCGGCTTGATCGGTGGTTTGAATCCAATAATCCCGTTCTCCGGCACTGCCCGAGGCCGATGCCCCAGCAAGGGCGTACCCTCCTGAAGGCAGGGTTCGGATTTGATTGAAGTATTCGTTTTGAGGGCCTCCGAATGTTTTTTGAAAAACCAACTGGGCCTGCATGGTTGATGCCGTGCACAGAAAAATGAGCCCAGTTTGAAAAAAGAGCACCTTCCTAGTTATGGAAGAGAAAAACGAGAACACCATTGTAAAAGGCTGCATGAACCTTGATTAATTGTTGTGCGTTTTGGAAGGCCCGTAAAGGTAAATAAATAATGGGTTCAAATGCGGCCCGGTACAGACGCAATATTTTGCGTCTGTACCGCATGCCATGGCCGCCGCCATGAATCGCGGATTTCCTACCTTTGTATTTTGAGGAAATCCCACCCATGAAACATCCACAGGAACCCCTAGACGAATCCCGGCAAGGCGAAGCCCTTCTTTTGAACCCCGAACAGGGCTCTGGCAAAAAATTGTACCTTGAAAGCTACGGGTGCCAAATGAACTTTTCCGATTCCGAAATTGTAGCCAGCCTGCTGGCCGAAAGCGGATTCTCAACCACACGCAACCTGTACGAATCGGATGTTATTCTGCTGAACACCTGTGCCATACGCGAAAACGCGGAACAACGGGTGCGAACGCGGCTGCGCGAACTCCAACACCTAAAAAAAGCCAAACCCACTTTGGTGGTGGGCGTCTTGGGCTGCATGGCCGAACGCCTTAAAGATAAGTTTTTGGAAGAAGAGAAACTCGTCGATTTGGTGGCCGGCCCCGATGCCTACCGGGCCTTGCCCGCGCTTATTGCCGAAGTAGAAAGCGGCCAAAAAGCCGTTAACGTTCTGCTTTCGCTGGAAGAAACCTATGCCGATGTTAGCCCGGTACGGCTCACCGGCAACGGAATTTCGGCCTTTATCAGCATCATGCGCGGATGCGACAACATGTGCTCCTTTTGCGTTGTGCCATTTACCCGCGGACGCGAACGCAGCCGCGATCCAAAAAGCATTTTGCAAGAAGCCCGCGATTTGTTTGCCGCCGGCTACCGTGAAGTTACCCTTTTGGGCCAAAATGTAGATTCATATCTGTTTTACGGCGGGGGGCCAAAAAAAGAGTTCAAGGCCTTAAGCCCCGAAGAACAATCTTTGGCGGTCAATTTCGCCAAATTGCTCAGAATGGTGGCCGATATAAGCCCACAACTCCGAATCCGATTTACTACCTCCAATCCCGGCGACATGACCGATGCCGTGCTGGAATCCATGGCCGCCTACCCCAACATCTGCAAATACATTCACCTGCCCGTTCAATCTGGAAGCACCACTGTGCTTGACCGCATGAACCGGGGATACAGCCGCGAACAGTACTTAGACCGCATTGCCGCCATTCGCCGCATTTTGCCCGATTGCGCTGTTTCAACCGACATCATTACCGGGTTTTGCGGAGAAACCGAGGAAGACCACCAAGAAACCCTTTCGCTGATGCAGGAAGTCGGCTACGACTATGCCTATATGTTTGAGTATTCCGAACGGCCCAAAACCATGGCAGCACGCAAATTCAAAGACGATGTGCCCGCCGAAACCAAAAACCGCCGGCTCAAAGAAATCATCGCCCTGCAAACCCAATGGTCAAAACTCCGAAATGAACAAGAATTGGGCCTGGAAGTCGATGTTCTGGTCGAGGGCCTCAGCAAAAAATCGGACCAAGACCTCTTTGGCCGAACCTCCCAATACAAGGTGGTGGTGTTTCCTAAAAAACACTACAAAGCCGGCGATTATGTGCGGGTAAAAATCCAGAGCTGCACCTCGGCAACCCTGCTAGGCAATTCCATCGATTAACCTTTGATTTGGGGCACATGCAAATTCAAGAAATAAAAAATCGATTTGGCATCATCGGAAGTTCAGGCCGCCTTGACCGAGCCCTTGAAATAGCCCAACAAGTGGCCTCGACCAACCTTTCGGTTCTCATTACCGGCGAAAGCGGTGTGGGAAAAGAGGTCTTTTCAAAAATTATTCACCAACTCAGCTCCCGAAAACACGGCCCCTTTATTGCCGTAAACTGCGGAGCCATTCCCGAAGGAACCATCGATTCTGAATTGTTTGGCCACGAAAAAGGATCCTTTACCGGAGCGTCCGACAGCCGCAAAGGGTATTTCGAAGGAGTAAACGGAGGCACCATTTTTTTAGACGAGGTGGCCGACCTGCCCCATCAAACCCAAGTTCGCCTGCTCCGAGTCCTAGAAACCGGCGAATTTATTCGGGTAGGCTCCTCTAAAGTTCAAAAAATCGATGTTCGGGTGGTGGCTGCCACCAACATCAACATGCAAGACGCCATTCGAAAAGGCAAATTCCGCGAAGATTTGTTCTATCGCCTCAACACCGTTCCCATCCGAATCCCATCTCTGCGCGACCGGGCCGAAGACATTCCCCTCTTGTTCCGAAAGTTCGCCTCTGATTTTGCCGAAACCTATAAAATGCCCTCCATCCGACTCCTGCCCGAGTCCATTGATCAAATCAAAGAATACCCCTGGCCGGGAAACGTACGGCAACTCAAAAACGTGGCCGAACAAATCTCGGTGCTGGAACACGAACGCGACATCTCTCTTGCAACCCTGGTCTCGTATTTGCCCAGAAACGAAGGAAACGGACTCGGAATGCCCATATTGACCACAGGGCCTGAACCCTCAGGCGGGGGTGTCTTTTCCGACCGGGAAGTGATGTACTCGATTTTGGTGGAGATGCGCAAGGAACTGAACGACCTGAAAGGCGTTGTTTATGCCCTATTGCAAAAACATCCAGAACTGGCGAACCAACTGGCCGAAATGGGAAGAACCAGCTCCGGCAGCTCCGAATGGGCCGGCAGCAAAGCCTTGGCACAAGCCCCTGAATCCTGGGAAAACAGATTCCCAAACAATGAGGTGGCCCTGATTCCCAAAGAAAAAGCCCTGGCTCCCGGCCCCATGACCCACTCGGTTGAAGAAAGCCTAAGCCTGCAAGAACAAGAAATGGATTTGATTGCCCGGGCCTTAAAAAAGTACCGAGGCAAACGCAAAAATGCCGCCCGCGAACTGGGCATTTCTGAACGCACCCTTTACCGAAAAATTAAAGAATTTGGCATCAAATATTAGTTTTCGAAGCCTGTTGTTTGGATTCCTAACCGGGTTTTCTCTCCTCACTTCCTGCCTGGAAGAACCGGGCATCGGGAATTTCGCTGACCTGCGGTTTGACCGCGATACCGTCTTTTTTGACACCGTTTTTACCCAGCTTGGAACCGCAACCGAAGTCCTAAAACTCTACAACAGCGGGGGCGGCCGCATTCAAATTGATGAAATTCGGCTGCTGGGCAATTCGGTGTTCCGCTTTAACGCCAACGGGGTCCCAGGCCCCATCGCCGGCTCGTTTTTTATTGACCCCGGCGATTCCCTCTACGTGTTTCTAGAAGCAACCCTAGACCCCAACGGCGGAAATACGCCCTTGATTTTCGAGGATTCCCTGCTGATTTCCTTCGCAGGACAACAAAAAAAGGTGGTATTGGCGGTGCCCGGACAAGATGCCCTGTACTATTTGCCCAACGATACGCTGGTCTTCCCGCCTAGCCCCGGAAATCCCAACGGCTCTATTCTGCCCTACCGCATTCTAGATTGCTCCACCGAATGGCGGGCCGACCGGCCTGTGGTGGTGGTGGGATATCTGGTGGTCGATTCCAACTGCAGCTTAACCATTCACCCCGGCACCCAGGTGCACTTTTTCAACAACGGGGCCTTATGGATTTACCGGGGCGCACAGCTGCAAGCCTTGGGCGAGGCCGACCAACCCATTGTGTTTCAAGGCACGCGATTGCCCTTGGCCTGGGCCGAACAGCCCGGCCAATGGGACCGCATTCTAATCAACGACGGCGGCAGCAGCAACATGCGGCATTGTTTGATTAAAAACGCCTTTATCGGGGTGCAAGGCGACCATTTGGGCAAGCTAAACGGCAGCTCAGGACCCGGGCAGCTAAACCTGCACAACGTCGAAATTCGAAATTGCAGCGGGATTGGATTGTACACCCGTGGCCTAAACATCGATGCCAGCAACCTACTGGTGCACAATTGCGGGCAGTACAGCGCCGCCTTTACCCTGGGCGGCAGCATCCGCCTTCGGCACAGCACCCTAGCCAATTACTGGAACCGCAGCAACCGCACCTCGCCTACCCTGTTCTTCAGCAATTACGCCCTGGCCGGCAGCAACAGCATCGCCGCAGCCCTAAACCTGCAGGTATTAAACTCCATTGTGTACGGCAACAAAGAAAGCGAGCTGGAATGGGACTCGGTGGCTGCGGCCGGCTTTAGCTACCTGTTCGACCACGTTTTGCTCAAAGCTTCTGACGATTACCCCACTCCCCTTTCCACCCGATTCCCCATGGTTTGGCGCAACGAATCGCCAAATTTCTCAAACACAAATTCGGGCAATTACCAGCCTGCGGCCAATGGAGCCGCGGCCAACCGAGCTCAGCCCGGGCTGGTTTCCGCCAATCCCCTGCTGCTGCGTTTTGATCTGCGGGGCCGCAACCGCAGCGAATCCCTGCCCGATTTGGGGGCAGAAGAAAGCGAGAATTAGGTTTTTTGGGGCGGCAGCCGGGCTTTCAGCAGTAGTCCGCGGCCCCAAGCAGCGGGCCCAGCGGCTTTGCGGTGGCTCCTAAAGTCGCCTCCGCAGCACGCGGGCCCCCTGCTTGGTTCCTTGCGGTCTACTTGCTTCAATCCCTGCCGCAAACCCCCCATTGCTAAAACGCCAGCCCTCAAATTAGCCCTCAAATGGCTTTTTACATGTTAAAAATATCCAAAACGGGGTCCTTGCCTTGATGCCGCACAACAAGTGCGTATCTTTGTGCCAACTATTTTGATCATGAAAATTCAACGCATCCATTTCTTTTTGTTTCTTGTTTTGGCTCCCTTGTTCAGCAGCTGTGGCTACAACGCTATGGTAGCAAAAGAAGAAGCCACCACAGGCGCTTGGGCTCAGGTTGAAAACGTGTACCAACGCCGGGCCGACCTTATTCCCAATCTGGTAAACACCGTAAAAGGCGTGGCCGATTTTGAAAAAGAAACCCTGAAAGAGGTGGTTGAAGCCCGGGCTTCTGCTACCCAGATGAAGGTGGATGCCTCAAACCTAAGCCCAGAGCAAATTAAAGCGTTCCAGGCTTCGCAAGGGCAACTGACCCAAGCCTTAGGCAAACTGTTGATGGTGGCCGAACAATATCCCCAACTTAAAGCCACTCAAAACTTCTTGGAACTGCAATCGCAGCTGGAAGGCACCGAAAACCGCATCAGTGTAGAGCGCCAAAAGTTCAATGCCGTGGTGCAAGACTACAATGCCTACATCCGCAAATTCCCTCAAGTGATTTATTCAGGCTGGTTTGGATTCGAGAAAAAAGGGTATTTCGAGGCCGAGGCTGGAGCAGATAAGGCGCCGGAAGTTAGCTTCGAATAAGCCATGTCGGCCCAATTTTTATCGGAAGCCGACCAGCAACGTGTGGCAGAAGCCATTCGGCAAGCCGAACAGCAAACCGACGGTGAAATTAAAATCCACCTGGAACCCCAATCCTCCAATTTGCTCCCCCTAGCCCGTGCCAAAGAAGTGTTTCTGCAACTGAACCTGCAAAACACCAAACTCCGCAGCGCCGTTCTAATTTACATCGCCTACCAAGACCATCAATTGGCCATTCTAGGCGACGTAGGCATTCACTCCCAAGTAGGTGATTCCTTTTGGCAGCAGGAAAAAGACAGTTTAATTAGCCATTTTAAAGCCGGAGACCCCGCCGGAGGCTTGGTCCGAGTGGTGCAAGATGTGGGCGAAAAATTAGCCGCCTTTTTTCCAAAATCGGTCAACAACCCCGACGAAATCAGCAATGACCTTTCCTTTGGCGAATAACCCATCTATCCCAGGCCTAAGGTCCTTTATTTTAGGACTTGTTTGCATCTTCCCCCTTATTCTGTTGGCCAAAGAGGTGCCCGCAAAGCCAAAGCGTTGGGTAAACGACTACACCAATACCCTGCCTGCCGACGAACTGTCGCATTTGGAAGCCCAAATTCAAGCGTTTACCGATTCCACCGGACACCAAATGACGGTGGTGATCGAAAACTCCTTAGACGGCGACGACCTGTTTGATTACAGCCAGCGCTTGGCCCAGGCTTGGGGAATTGGCAGCAAAGAACACAACAACGGCCTTTTGCTGTACATTGCCCTGCAAGACCGAGCCCTACGCATTCACGTGGGCTACGGATTAGAAGGGGTAGTAACCGATGCCCTTTCTAAGCGCATCATAGAACGCACCTTAAAACCACGCTTTCAGCAAGGGCAGTACTCGGAAGGCATTCACGATGCCGTTGCAATTTTAATTGTGGCCGCTTCCGGAGAAAAGGTAGATATGCCTGCCGGAGAAGAGGACATGCCCCTGTGGGTCATTGCGCTTTTTGTTGCCCTGATTGTTGGAATTTTTGTGCTGTCGGCCATATTTGGAAACAAAGGTGGCGGACCCGGCGGTCGTTCGGCTTACGGTGGCCCTATTTTATGGGGCGGCACCTTGGGCGGCGGTGGGTTTTCGGGCGGAGGGTTTTCGGGCGGTGGTGGATTTGGTGGATTTGGCGGCGGAAGTTTTGGCGGCGGCGGCGCCAGCGGAAGTTGGTGACCCAGTAGAGACGCAATATTTTGCGTCTTTACGTGGTCGCAATATTTTGCGTCTCCATATATTATACGTTTTATCCCGCCCGATTTTGCGATTGGGCGTAGAGACGCAATATTTTGCGTCTTTACGTGGTCGCAATATTTTGCGTCTTTATACGTATCCCATAAACGGATTTACGCCGCCTGCGGCAGGGATTGACGTGGCTAGCACGCAAAGGTGCCGAAGCCTGGCCCGCTAGGTGCGGAGGCGACTTTAGGAGCCCCCGCAAACCAGCTGGGCCAGCCTTCGGCACCTGCGGACTAGCCCGGAAAGCCCGGCTGCCGCCCCATTTTGCGTCTTTACGTGGTCGCAATATTTTGCGTCTTTACGGCGGGGTATATGTAGAGACGCAATATTTTGCGTCTTTACGTGGTCGCAAAATATTGCGTCTTTACGGCGGGGTTATACGCGGAGACGCAAAATATTGCGTCTCTACGTCCAAATCCAATTTAATGCGCTGGCTCGGCCTGCTTTTCCTTTTCGCTGAGCGGCTCGTCTTGTGGAATGAAGTCCCGCTCCTCGCCGTTGGGCAAGCTGTAATCGTAAGGCCAGCGGTGTACCGTAGGTATTTCGCCGGGCCAGTTGCCATGCAAATGCTTAACGGGGGTAGTCCATTCTAAGGTTGCAGAATTCCACGGATTTTGTGGAGCCTTTGGCCCTTTGAACATGGAGTAGAAGAAATTGAACACAAAGACGAACTGTACCAGTCCGCCCACAATGGCGAAGATGGAAATCACCATGTTCAAATCAGAGAATCCACTGAAGAATTCAAAGTTCTGATAATAACGGCGGGGAACGCCGGCCAAGCCCATGTAATGCATAGGGAAAAACACTCCGTAGGCCGAAATCAAGGTTACCCAGAAGTGCAGATAGCCCAGTTTTTTGTTCATCATGCGGCCAAACATTTTGGGGAACCAGTGGTAAACGCCCGCAAAGGTGCCGAACATCGAGGCTACGCCCATAACAATGTGGAAGTGGGCTACCACAAAATAGGTGTGATGCAAATTCACGTCCAGGGCGCTGTCGGCCAAAATGATGCCCGTTAAACCGCCCGTAATAAAGAGCGAAACTACACCAATGGCGAACAACATACCGGGGGTAAACACAATGTTTCCTTTCCAAAGCGTGGTGATGTAGTTAAAGGCTTTGATGGCCGAAGGAATGGCGATCAACAGCGTGGTGAAGGTGAAAACCGAACCCAAAAGCGGGTCCATGCCGGTTACATACATGTGGTGCCCCCAAACGATGAAGGAAAGGAAGGCAATGGCCAACATAGAACCAATCATGGCCCGGTAGCCAAAAATGGGTTTGCGGGCGTTTACCGCCAACACTTCAGAGGTAATTCCCAAAGAAGGAAGCAGAATAATATACACCTCGGGGTGGCCTAAAAACCAAAACAAGTGTTGGTAAAGAACGGGGCTTCCGCCGGTTTGTTCCAAGGCTTGCCCCGACACGTAAATGTCAGACAGGTAAAAGCTGGTTCCCATAGAGCGGTCAAAAAGCAAAAGCAGGCCTGCACCAAGCAAAACTGGGAACGAAAGAAGTCCTAAAATTGCGGTAATTAAAAAGGCCCAAACGGTTAGGGGCATGCGCGTCATGGACATCCCTTTGGTGCGCAGGTTCATCACCGTGGTAATGTAGTTCAAACCGCCTGTCAATACCGATACAATAAAGGCAATGATCGAGAACAGCCACAAGGTCATTCCTAAGCCAGAACCGGGTGAGGCTTCGGGCAAGGCAGACAATGGAGGATAGACGGTCCAGCCGGAGCTGGCAGGGCCTGTTTCAACAAACAAAGAGGTCATCATCAACAGGCTAGACAGGAAGAAGAACCAATACGACAACATGTTTAGGAAGGGAGAGGCCATGTCGCGGGCACCCAATTGAAGGGGAATAAGCAGGTTTGAAAAGGTTCCTGACAAACCGGCTGTCAATACCATAAACACCAAAATGGTTCCATGTATGGTTACTGCGGCCAGGTAAAAATTGGGGTCCAACACCCCGTCGGGGGCCCATTTGCCCAAAAACGTTTCAAGAATGGGCATGGATTGGCCGGGCCAGCCCAATTGTAGGCGGAAGAAAATGGACAGCATCATACCCACAAGGCCCATAAACATTCCTGTAATCAGGAACTGCTTGGCAATCATTTTGTGGTCTTGGCTAAAGATGTACTTCGTAATGAAGCTTTCTTTGTGGTGATGGCCGTGGTCGTCGTGCCCATGGTGTGCATGCTCATCGTGCCCGTGCTGAACCGAGTGCGATTCGTGGACCTCTTGACTTAGGTGTCCATCAACGGCTGGATTGTGTGTTTGCTCGCTCATAGCTGATTTAATCGAGTTATCAATTGTTTTTGGCGAAGTTTGATTTTAGGCCCATCTTGGCAAGACGGGTTTTGGTTTCGTCGGCAAAAGTGGATTTCGCAGACAACCAGGCAGCGTATTCCTTTTCAGAAACAACACGGACAGGCAACATCATGTTGAAGTGGGTTGAACCGCAAATGTTGTTGCAGTACAAACGGTATTCAAATTCGGGGTCGTTCAATTTCTTCTTCATCTCCTTGGTCGTGGTGATGGGCTTAAAGGCGAAGTAGGTTTCAGAACCAGGCACACAGTACATGTGCACCCGGAAATGGGGCAAATAAGCACTGTGAATGACGTCCTGAGAGCGCATGTGCAATTTCACGGGGCGGTTTACCGGCAAAATAATGGTGTCGCGCACCAAAACATCGTCGTGGCTGGCCGCATACGATTCGGAACCCGATTTGAATTGATAATCAAACTCGGCCACCGTACGAATTTGGTGTACCAAACGGCGCAAGCGTGTTTTCTCGTCCTCTAATTTTTCTGCCGGCAAAAATCCAAGGGTTACGGTAGAATCTACAACCAATGAATCGCCGCGAACAATAGTGAGTTGTTCTTGAATGGCATCCGCCGAAATCAAGCCCAGAATGTTTCCACCATTGATCATGGTGTAGCTGGCTTTTCCTAATGCGTTGTCTTTGCCAGAATACCGGGCCGTCCAATCGAACTGACGGGCGTACAGTTCCAAGTTAAGCGTGTTTTTATCGGGGCTGGGATTGGTGGTGTGGTTCCATACAATAAGGCCTTTCAAAACCAAAACAGCCATCACAATTGCGGGAACAACGGTCCAAATCATTTCCAATTTGTCGTTGTGGGCATAGTGGGTGGCCCGGCGTTTTTTGTTGTAGCGGTATTTGTAGGCAAACCACATCAGCAACAACTGAGTGATGAAGAACGCCAGGGAAATAACAATAAAGTTTAGGTTCAACAAACTGTCCACCTCTACTCCGTGCTCAGAAGCGGCTCCGGGTATGTACTTTTCATTGTAGTACGTGGCGGTCAGGTAAAAGAACATTGCGAACATGCCTACCAAAGAAAGCAGGGTAAGCAAGGCGTTCATGTTGTTCTCGGAATCCGAAATTTCATGGGCCTTTTTGCCCCGCAATTCAGCGGCAAACTGGAATACCAAGAGCAAACGGGCCGATGTGATGATGGCCAGTATGACAACCGCAAATAAAATAAGGTTCAAAAGCATGGTTGATCGGTTAAAAGAGTAACAGAAATCAGGGTCAAGAGGTTTAAATATGATGTTGTTTGCTTTCGTTCAAGAAAGGATGGTTCTTGGGAACCAATGCCGCCTTCGATAATGCACGGAAAGTAAAGAACAGAAACAGAGCCATAAAGCCCAGCATGGCCAACACCGACAAAATGCTGACAGGCACATATTTGGCCATGGCTCCAGGCATAATAATTTGATACATATCAATAAAGTGGCCCAACAAAACCACCACTCCAGCAAAGAAAGCCAGTTTGTAGTTTCGTTTTGCATCCCGGTGCATCATAACAATCAAAGGGAAGGCAAAATTGATGCCCAACATCAACACCATCCAGGGTTGGTAACCGGTGCTAAAACGCTCTAAGAAATAGTTGATCTCTTCAGGAATGTTGGAATACCAAATCAGCATGTATTGAGAGAACCACAGGTAGGTCCAAAAAATACTAAAGGCGAACATCATTTTAGCCAAATCGTGGATGTGGCTTTGGTTTAGGTGAGGCATATAGCCGTTTTGTTTTAGCCAAAGTACCAGCAAAAGCATGGTGGTTAAGGCCGACACGAAGAAACCGGCGAAAACATACCAGCCAAACAACGTGCTGAACCAGTGAAAATCCAAGGACATAAGCCAATCCCAAGAGGAGGTGGAAGAGGTTACGGCGAAGAACACGAGGAACCCGGCCGACCACTGGTAGGCCAATTTATGGCTGCTCATGCCGCCTTCTAGGTCTTCTTTCAGCGAAAGTGCCCGCAGTTTATTGGCGAAGAAAATCCAGCCACCTAAGTACACCAAGGTGCGGATCAGCCAAAACTCGTTTTGCAGCCAAACCTTTTTGCCCGAGGTGTTGTAAATAACATCGTTGGCTTGAACTTCAGGATCTAGCCAATGCCACAGGTGGTGAATGTGAAAATAGCCGCCCAAAACCACAAGCAGCAAAATGCCGCTGCCAATGGGCAGGTATTGGCCCATGGCTTCGGGCACCCGCTTGAATCCGATATGCCAGCCGCCTTCGCCCACATAGTGAACAGCAACAAAGAACGTGGCCGCCAACGAGATAGCAGTAAACCAAAAGGCATTCAGCAGCAGGTTGGCCCAACCGTATTGAGGGTCAATAATAAAGGTGCCAATCAGGGCAAGCAGACCAACGCCCATGACGGCCATCAATATGTTTCGAATTTTACCGGGCAAAGAAAAGTTCATACGCGTAGCTTCTAGTCGGTTATCTAATGTTATTTCATAGCGGTGGTGTCGGCAGCAGCTGCAGCTGTGCTGTCGGAGGTCGCCACCGGATTTTGCAGGGTTTGTACAAAGCGGGTAATTTGCCAGCGTTCTACCGCCGAGAGCTGAGAGGCATAGCTGCCCATGTTTCCTTTGCCAAAGTGCATGGCATAGAAAATCTGGCCTTCCGAAATGTTTTTAAGCTGTTCGCTGCTGTAAGCGGGAGGTTGAAGACCGTAGTTTTCTTTGGCCAACAAGACCTTAACAACAGTACCGTCGCCTTTGCCCTCTTTGCCATGGCAAGCAATGCAATAAACGTTGTACAGGCGCTCGCCTTCGGCTAGGTGGTAGGCAGAGCGTCCCAGCGGGTTTTTCGATTCTAAGATGGCTTTTTCCCGACCTTCAGGCGTGTTGGCATACGGAAACGCCCCAAAGTTGATTAGGCCTAAAGAGTCTTTGGATTGGGCCACCGTTCCATTAACCGGGGGTTGATTGGTTTTGCCGTCGGCAAAATTGGGGTTGGCTTCGCCCGGACGGTAGGCAATGCTGTAATACATGTCGGGCATGTATTCGTACCCAGGGCTGTTGGGGTCGGTTTTGATGCAAGAGAACAAACCGGTGGCCGTGGCAGCCAGGATTAAGGCAAAAGAAAAGCGAGAGTTCCGTTTCATAGATTCCGGTAATTATTGGTCTTCGTAGCGAAGCACGTCGTCAGAGCATTCAATGGCTCCATGGTTCATTAAATCCGATTTCAAATCGTTCAAAACAGTGCCGGGGTTGTCGGTACCCACAATTTCAACCACAAACAAGTCGTTGGTTGACCTGGGTTCTGGATTTCTTGCTGGCATGCCCGGAAAAAGACGGGTTGCAAGAAAGAAACTGCCGATCATGCCATGGGCGGCAATCAATATGGTGATTTCAAATCCAACCGGCACAAAGGCAGGTAGGTTGGTCAACAGCGAGAAACTGGGCTTGCCGCCAATGTCCATCGGCCAATCTTGCACATTCATGTACCACATCATCAAAAAGCCTAAGGTGGTTCCTGTTACTCCATAGAAAAATGCAGCGGTTGAAATCCGAGTCTTAGGTATGCTTAGCACTCCATCGATTCCGTGGATCGGAAAAGGGGAATACACTTCGCGCACTTTTACTCCGCTCTGAACCAGATGCTCGCAGGCATGCAAGCAGGTGTCTGGGTCGGTAAATTTAGCCAATAAGGTTGCTTTGCTCATAACGCTTTCGGTTCAATGCTGTTTAATGATGTCCTCCATGTTCGCCCACCTGAGCATACTTGCTTTCGGTTTTCTCCTTCCAATTGTCGCCCGAAATTTTCAGAATCGACTTGGTTTCGGCGATCGCAATAACCGGGAAGGTCCTAGAGAAAAGTAAGAACAGGGTGAAGAAAATACCCAAGGTTCCAATGAAGATTCCAATGTCCACCCAGGTTGGATAGAACATGGTCCAAGAAGAGGGCAAATAATCCCGGTGCAAGGAGGTTACAATAATTACGAAACGCTCAAACCACATACCAATGTTCACCACAATCGACAACAGGAAGGTGGCCAAAAGACTGCGGCGGATTTTCCGGAACCAGAACAACTGGGGGCTAATGACGTTGCAGCTCATCATAATCCAATACGCCCAAGCATACGGACCTGTGGCGCGGTTCAGGAAGGCATAGTGCTCGTACTGAACCCCTGAATACCAAGCAATAACCAATTCGGTGATGTAGGCCACTCCCACTATTGACCCTGTAACCACAATAATTTTATTCATGGACTCCAGGTGGTTCACCGTGATGTATTCTTGCAGGTTCAACACCTGACGCATGATCAACAGCAGGGTAGCCACCATGGCAAAGCCCGAGAAAATCGCTCCCGCTACAAAGTAGGGCGGAAAAATCGTGGTATGCCAACCGGGAATCACCGATGTAGCGAAGTCGAACGATACAATGGTGTGCACCGACAGCACCAAAGGCGTTGACAAACCTGCCAAAACCAAGGAAACCTCTTCAAACCGCTGCCAACTTTTGGTGGTTCCTGACCAACCAAACGATACAACGCTGTAGATTTTCTTCATAAAAGGAAGCACCTGCCGGTCGCGCACCGTGGCAAAATCTGGAATCAAACCTACGTACCAAAATCCAAGTGAAACGGAGAAATAGGTTGAAATGGCGAACAAGTCCCAAAGCAGGGGCGAGTTAAAGTTTACCCACAACGATCCAAAGGTGTTCGGGACCGGGAAAAACCAATACACCACCCAAACTCGACCTACGTGAATTCCGGGGAACATCGCGGCACAAATGACCGCAAAAACGGTCATGGCCTCGGCCGAACGGTTGATGGCCATGCGCCACTTTTGGCGGAACAAGAGCAAAATGGCTGAAATCAGGGTTCCGGCATGGCCAATACCTACCCACCAAACGAAATTGGTGATGTCCCAAGCCCAACCTACGGTTTTATTCAAACCCCAAACCCCAATTCCGGTGCCAAAGGTGTACGCAATCAACCCCAGGCCCCATAAAGCACAAAGTGCGGCGACCGTAAAAACCAGATACCACAATTTATTGGCTCTTCCCTCAATAGGACGCACAATTTCGTCGGTAATCTGAGCGTAAGTTTTATTGCCCAGTATGAGCGGCTGACGTATCGGTGATTCGATGAGCATATCCGGTAGGATTGATTGAATTAATGGGATTTATGTTCGCTATGGGATTCGTTTCCAGAACCCGAATGGGCCTCTTTTCCAACTTCGTGGCCTTTTTCATGTCCGGCTTCATGCCCGGTATGCTCGGCACCATGATGGGCAGCGGCTTTGTGGCCGTAAGCCTCATCTACGTTGCGCACTTTGGTTTGATACACGATGTTGGGCTTCACGCCCACCTCTTCCAACAAATAGTAAGAACGGCCGTGTTGAGCCAATCCGGTGAGTTTGCCTTTTTCGTCGTTGAAATCGCCAAAAACAATGGCGTTCGTGGGGCAGGCCTCTGCACAAGCCGTTTGAACTTCGCCGTCGGCAACCATGCGGCCTTCCGATTTGGCGGTCAACTTGCCCGCTTGAATGCGCTGCACACACAAAGAACACTTCTCCATCACCCCACGAGCCCGTACCGTTACGTCTGGGTTCAACACCATTTTACCCAAATCGTCGTTCATAAAGTAATCGAACTTCTGATTGTCGTGGTAGCTAAACCAGTTGAACCGACGCACTTTATATGGGCAGTTGTTGGCACAATAGCGGGTTCCTACGCACCGGTTGTAGGTCATTTGGTTTAACCCTTCGGTGCTGTGGGTGGTCGCCAATACCGGACAAACGGTTTCGCAAGGAGCGTGGTTGCAATGCTGACACATCACCGGCTGAAAAGCCACCCTTGGGTTGGCCGATGGAATCTCCTTGGCCACATGGTCTTTGTTCCCCCGCTCATATCGGGTTGAAGGATCGGCATCGGAGGTATAATACCGGTCAATGCGCAACCAATGCATGTCGCGTGAGCGGCGCACTTCGTCTTTGCCTACCACCGGAACGTTGTTTTCTACGTGGCAAGAAACCACGCAGGCTCCACAACCGGTGCAGGAATTCAAGTCGATCGACATGCCCCAGCGGTGGTTGATCATTTTAAACTCCCGCCAGTAATCTACTTTGCTGATGGGGGCTTCATGTTCTCCCGCCGGAATCAAATCGGCTACATTCGTATGCTGTGTTTTTGGGGCATTGCCAGAAGCGGCATTGGCCTTAAACTCTTTCAAAGATGTTTCCTTTATGATGTCCCGACCCATCATGGTATGGTGGGTCTGCGTACCCGCTAAGCCATAGGTTGATGCCGTGGTATCGATTTTCGCACCATAGGCTATCGCACTTAAAACTCCGTTTTGGGTTCCCATAAACGGAAAGGCATTGGCACCCAAGGTAGCTTGTTCGGCTCGGCCAAACAACCTCCCATATCCCAATGCGATTCCAATGCTTCCTGGAGCTTGTCCGGGCTGAGCCAACACCGGCAATTCCAGCGAACGGTTGCCTAGGCTAACCTTCACCACATTGGCCTGTTGCTCTTGACCCATCATTTTGTTCAACTTCATCGCATCCATGTCAGCTGGCGCCATGGTGATGTAGTTGTCCCAAGTTACCCTTGAAATCGGGTCGGGCAGTTCCTGAAGAATAGGGTTGTTGGCATGATTGCCCCAGCCCATTCCTACTTTTTCGTACAATACCACTTCATAGCCTTGAGGGGCTTTTACCGCCAATGCAGCAGACGCGGCCGTGGCCGTCAAACCACCCTCCGGAGAAACCGGAGTCGCAGTGGCATCCACCGCCGGAGCGGCCTGCCAACAGCCTTCATACAGAAAGCCGTCCCAAGATTTACCCAATGGATTAAACACATTCACCCAACGGGCTTTCATAAACTCCCGGTAAGCGGTGTTGTTCTTATCGGAACGTTGCGCTTGTCCGGCCCATACCATCAATGTTTCCTGAGCTTGACGCGTGTCAAACAAGGGATGAATGGTAGGCTGTTGAACGCTAAAATGTCCGCTTACGGCTTCAAAGTCGTTCCAACTCTCCAAATAATGGTGGTCTGGAAGCAAGTATTGAGCGGGGCTTTCTTCGGCGCGGTCGGCAAAAGAAACCGACAACTTCAAACCGGCCAGGGCCTGATTGAAGGCCTGGGCGTCGGGCATGGAGTAGCCCGGATTCACTCCGTACAAAATGACTCCCTGTACTTCGCCCGATTTCATGCGCTCGGTCAATTTCAAAGCAGCGGCATCGTTGCCGGCAAACATATTTAGGCTGGTGTTCAGGCTCAAGGTTGAGCCATAATTGCCCAGCATTTGATTGATGCGGGCCACCAAATATTGGGCGTTCAGGTCGTTCAAACCGCAAACCACCAATCCATGGCCTTTGTTGGCAAGCAGGTGTTTGGCGGCACGGGCTATGTCGGCAGCAAAAGGCACTTCGCCTCCAGCCACTTTGCTGTTTCCAGTCTTTTCGGCCACGGCGTTGTACAAAGCCACAACGGCAGCTCCTTGTTGCGAGGCCTTAATCATGGAACGGTAATCGGCGTTTGAACCCGCCAAAGACATCACGGTTTCAAACTGAAAATGCCGAGACATGTGTGGGTTTTCGGGGGAGCGCGATTCGGCGTAACCGCTTTCGTATGCGCAGCTGTTCAACCAACCGTTCAAGAAATCGGCACCAATGCCAACAATGGAACGGGCTTTCGCAAAATCCATGTGTGGAATAATGCTTTTGCCAAATGCCTGTTGGTGGGCAAGGCGAATGCCTTGGTACGAAACCGCATCGTAGGCAATGTGTTCAACCTGAGGATAAGCGGTCAAGAACAAATCTACCGCTGCACGGGTTGAAGGAGAAATAAGGGTATTGGTCATCAACACCGCCTTTTTGCCTTCGGTTCCAATGGCTTTCAGGGCCTCGGCAATTTCCTTGTCGGCGGCAGACCAACCGATGGATTTTCCGCCTTTCATGGCCGTTTTAGCGCGCTTTCCGTCGTAAAGACCCAGTATAGAACCTTGAACTCGGGCGTTGCTGCCTCCGCGGCTCAAGACCGAAGCGGGATTCCCTTTCAGTTTAATGGGGCGGCCTTCCCGGGTTTTCACCACCACGGGGCAATAGTCGCGGCCATCGTAATACGTAGAAGCGTAGTAATTGGGAACGCCTGGGGTAATCGTTTCGGGCTTTACCAAGTAAGGAATAGCCTTGTTTACGGGCGTTTCGCAGGCGGCTAGGGTTGCGGCGGTAACGCCAAAGCCCAAAAACTTCAAAAAGTCCCGGCGGTTGGTTTGGGTGGACCCCAAGTTGGCCTCATTCCCTAGGAACTCTTCCATGGGCAAATCTTCCGCGAATTCCTTTTCGCGGCCAGCCACAAAGCCAGGTTCGTTTTCCAGTTCTTCGTATCCTTTCCAATAGTGTTGTTGGTTGCTCATAATCCGAGGTCAAACGATTTTTACAGAAACAGGATTAATAGTGGCATTTGGAACATTCCAATCCGCCGATTTTTTCTACGGTAAAGGCCTGCCCTTCCCGCATTTCGTATTCGCCTTTGTGCTCCTTATAATATTGGTGCAGGCGCTCATAATAACCGTTGGTGGCGTATTGCACCTCGGTTTCCCGGTGGCAATTGATGCACCAGCCCATGGTGAGCGGGCTATGCTGATACACCTCTTCCATTTCCCCCACCTCGCCGTGGCAAGTGGTGCATTCTACTTTGCCCACTTTCACGTGTTGAGCGTGGTTAAAGTAAGCATGGTCGGGCAGTTTGTGAATTTGCACCCATTCAATGTTCGATTGAATAAAAGGTTCTACCGCGGCTGCCGCATTTTCATCGCCCAAGTAGCTGCCATAGAAGGCGGCCAATTCGTCTTTGTCCATCTTGGCATAATCCTTAAAGTATTCGTTCTTCTCCGGATTCCAGCCTACCGCGGCGTAAATTTTGGTGATTTCGTTTTTGCCGTACTGTGGGCCTTCCTGAACGGCTTTGTGGCAGTTCATGCACACGTTGGCCGAGGGAATGTTGGCATGTTTAGATTTTTCAACGGTCGAGTGGCAATATTGGCACTCGATTTTATTTTGCCCTACGTGCAGTTTGTGCGAAAAGGCAATGGGTTGTTTGGGTTGATACCCTTCGTACACTCCAATGGTATTTAAGGCTACAAAACCTTTGTAGGAAACCGAGCCGACCAGCACCAGAGCAAGCACCGCGGTAATGCGTTTGTTGCGGGCCATCCAAGCCACGGCTTTGCCCACCACATTAATGGTTTCTTCTTGAACGGGTTCTTCGCCGGCTTTTTCTCGGCGCACGTTTTCAAGCGCTTTTGAAACGCTGTTCAGGGAACGGGCTAGAATCAGCAACAGCAGAGCTGCTCCAATCAACACAAAAGTAAGCAGGGTATTGTCGCCTTCGGCTTTTCCACCTTCAGGGCTACCGCTTGCATCGGTTTCGGCGGTGGCGGGTTTTGCCTCTTCACCGGGCTCGGCAATGTAGGCCAAGATGGATCGAAGTTCGTCCTCCGACAACTGAAAAGCGGGCATGACCGAACCGTTGTACTCGGCAAACAGCTTGGTAGCGTAGGAATCGCCTGTTTTAAGGTAATCCGACGAATTGCGAATCCAGGCCAGCAGGTTGGCCTCGTCGCTCCAGCGGTCTTGAACTCCGGCCAAACCGGGTCCAACAAATCGTTTATCGGTAACGTAGTGGCAGCGGGCGCAGTTGGCTTTAAACAACTGTTTTCCTTGCTCTGCACTGACTTCGGCCCGCATAAAGTGAGGCAGGGCTATCAAAAGTCCTACCATCAAAAGCCGGGCGTGGCGTAAAACATTCCTCATAGGAGTCGTGTGTTGCTCTATGTTAAAAAACCTTATTCACTCAAGGTGGCACAAATTTAATTGAATTCGGATTTTTTCGGCCCCTTTTGCTGGATTTTTTGCCTTTTTATTTTGATTGGAATCATTCTAAACAAGCACACTATTGGCTGTTCAACCTTAAAATGCGCTGAAAACTAAGGTGTTGAGCCGCGAATTCGGCTCGGCAAACCAAGGTATTTTCGCTACCTAAAAGTAGGTATGCTTTGAAAAAATGGGCTTAAATCTGGATTTGGGGGGGTGATTGGGGCGGCAAGCGGGCTTTCGCTGCTAGTCCTCGGTGCGAAGGCCCGTGCGGCGCGGGCGGCGGGTGGCTCCCAAGGTCGCCCCCTCTGCCCTGCGCCGCCTGGGGCCTCGCCCCTGTGGGCTAGCTGGCTCAATCCCTGCCGCGGGCGGCGGGGATTGAGCCTTGAGAGTCCAAGTTTCTTGCTACTTTTGAGAAAAATTGTTGCACCTAAGTAGTAAACCTATAATCTAAGCATGAACATTTTGGTCGTTGGTGCCGGTTTTTCGGGCGCCGTCATTGCAAGGGAGTTGGCAGAACAAGGTTTTAACGTTCATGTTATTGATAAAAGGCATCACATTGGCGGCAATGCCTACGACGAAACCAATGAATTCGGAATTCGGGTTCATAAATATGGACCGCACCTTTTCCATACGAACAATGAGGCTGTGTTTAATTGGTTAAGCCGCTTTACGGAATGGACCCCCTACAAGCACAAGGTAAAAGCAATGCTTGCAACAGGAAAACTGGTAACCTTACCCATTAATAAAGCAACCCGAAAAATTGTCGGGGCCGAAAACTTGGTTAAGACCTTCATTCGACCCTATTCAGAAAAAATGTGGGGGATACCCCTCGAGCAGTTAGACCCTAACGTTATAAATAGAGTCCCAATTAGGGACGACAACAACCAGTATTATTTCCCGGACGACCGATATCAATGTATGCCCAAACATGGTTATACTGCACTTTTTGAAGCTGTTTTTAGGCATCCAAAGATTCAAGTTCAATTGGGGGTGAGCTTTAATAAGGCTATGGAGCATCAATACGACCATGTTTTTTGCAGTATTCCGATCGACGAATATTACGATTTTCGCTTTGGGGAGCTGCCATACCGGTCCATTAAATTCCACCACATCCATATTCCTGCTCCTAAAATTTTCCCTGTTGCAGTGGTTAATTTTACACATTCCGGCAAACACACCCGAGTTGTAGAATGGAAAAACATACCTGGACATGGAAAAAACGAAGCCATGACATCTTTAACATATGAAGAACCCTGCGATTATAAAGAAAACCAACTTGAGCGCTATTACCCAGTAAAGGACCTTGACGGAAAAAATCGGGCCTTGTATTTAAAATACGAATCCATTCTAAACAAAAAAGTAACCTTTATCGGAAGGCTTGGCTTATATGCTTATTTAGATATGCACCAATGTATAAATTCAGCCCTAATCATTTCTAAAAACTTCATTCATGGATTCCATTCAAAATAACGCGATGCGGCTTTGTGTCATCATGCCCATTTTTAATGAGGAGGAGTCCATAAAAAAAACAGCTGAAGAATGGCTGCAGCAAATAAGGCCTTTCTCTGACCTATCGTTTGTTCTTTATTTAATAGACGATGGTTCCAAAGACCAAACGTTCCAAATCATTAGCGAATTAAAGCAAAACAATCCGGAAGTATTGGTGTATTCAAGGCCAAATAAAGGCCATGGGGCAAGTTGCTTGGAAGGATACCGATTCGCGACTGAAAACAACTTTGACTTGATTCTCCAATTGGATTCAGATGGGCAATGCGACCCGAAATACTTTAAACAATTTATAGAGCACATTAACCGTGGTTGCGATGCCGTTTATGGACTACGGTTTTATCGAAAAGACGGACTTGTTAGGTACTGGGTTTCTAGAATTTTAAGTGTTGCAGCATGGGCAAGAACAGGTGTATGGTTTTTTGACCCTAATGTTCCATACCGATTATTCAAAACCGAAACCATTTCTGCCATTTTGCCAAAGGTTCATAATATCACGCTGGTAAATGTATGGCTGGCTTTATACCACAAAAAGAACAACCGAATTCATTTTGTTCCCATTGTTTTCAGAGATCGGTGGGGCGGAAGTCCTTCCGTGAAAATTGGAGGCCTGTGGAAATGGGGCAACCAATTTTGGAGAGAGTTTGGCCAAAAGAACCTTCCTCTTTGACCTGGTAAAAATCAAGCTGGGTTCCATAGACCTGCTCAGAAAACAAATAAATTGGGATTAAATTTCGGGGCATTCTGGCTTGGATAGAATCCAGCCTAATGTGGCTATTCCCAGATTCTAAAATAAGGACTTCTCCTACAATCAATTTCTCCCCAACCTCTTTATAATAATCGGGCAAAAGTAATTCCCCATTCAATTTGGTGACCGGATAAAAATAACGGCTTGAAGACCTTTTATCCAATACAGTATAAATGCGACACATGTTTTTACAAACTGTAACCGCAGGAAAATCTGGCGCTTGCGAATTGAGTTTTGTGGTCCAATCGGTAACGCTGGACGACTTTCTCGCATTTTCGCAAACAAAATTAGGCAGATTCTGAATAGAGGCCCCCCACCGCCAGTACGATTGGAGCACAGATTTACTTACTCTTTGAAAAGAAAAAAGCAAAATCAAGCCAAAAACAATACTAAAATATAAACGGAACCTTTTGGATGGCATAAGAGTGTCCCAAAACATCAATAAAGCCAATAAACTTGGTAATAGCATCAAATCATAGTGTCCGTAACCTCTTTTTCCCAGTATAATTGTAAATAACGTAAATAAATCAAAAAGCAACCAAAAAACAAGCAATTTTCGGACAAACTCCTTATCGCGGTTGCCAAAAAATAAGATGAATTTACACGCGATAAAAAACAAGAAAAACCAATAATGTGGTCGATAAATAAGCCCAACAAATGAATCGAAAAACAAATTAGAATAAGTGACCCCGGCGATTCCACTGGCATATTTAAAATTGAAAAGGATTGATGCATCCAAAAAGCCTAGAAAGCTATGAATTCCATAAATCAATATATATAAAAGACAAAAAACAAACAAGAAAACACTTAAATAAAGAACCCCTTCAATCAAAACCAACCATCTTTTTTTGTTCTTTTCAAAAATCACATCGACTAAAAAGAAGGAGAAAATTGGAAATGCATACGTTAATTTATTAAATATCAGCAAACAAATTGAAGAAAAAACCAACCCCATTGACAGAGCATTCCTATTATTTATTAAACTAAAGCTTTTAATATTTACTAAATTATTGCTTAAGAATGTAAAACTAAACATCAATAATGGCAGGCCTATTATTTCAGTAAAATTGCCGCCCTCATAAGATTGTGATATTAAAATAAAAAAAAGAGCAACCATTAACAGTCTTCCTCCTTGTTTTAAAGAAAACAAGGCAAGCAAAAGAACAGAGGTCAAAAAAAAGAAATCAAAAACAAGTACTCCCCAGGTATTGCTAACTTTTAATGCAAGTGCATTTGAAAAATGAATAAGCGGCCCCTTATGGTCAAAATAGTCTAGATAAGGCTTATTGCCGTCCAGAATTGACCGGCCGCAGTATTTATAAACCTCCGAATCAATTTGAAATTGAGGAAGCAATGGATTATCCTCGGACTGAAAAAAAACAAAAAGAAAAACCAACAACAAAGACCCAGCAATAGAGGAATATTGTAGGATTGGATTTGACAGTAAATTTGAGGAATTTCGACCTGGCAGCATTAGCGGTACCGCAACTCCATATCAATGGGCAACAAATCGCCGGCGTCCAATTCATTCAAATCGGCCAGGGCTTGGGCATCCATATTAAACTGCCCAGACAAACTAAACAAATCGTCTCCGGCTTTAACCCGATAAAATTTTTCGCCGTTCTTTACCTTCAATACATGGTTCTTCCGGTACAGCTCGGCTACCTCAAACCGAACCTGTCCGGTCTCAAAATCAATCACCGAAGCCGGATCCATAGGCAAGCCCAAATACCGAACTTCAAAATGCAGGTGCGAACCGAAAGAGCGGCCTGTATTGCCCCCCAATCCCAACCAAGAACCGGCTTCTAAATATTCGCCAGGCTTTACCCCCAAATAGTCCAAATGGGCATAGTAGGTTTCCAGTCCGTTGCTGTGGCGCAGCACCACCAAATTGCCATAGGAAGAATTGTAGGCGGCATAGCGCACCATTCCTTCAAAGGCAGCCACCACCGTATCGCCTGTATTCAAATCCAAATCAATGCCATAATGCATGCGGCGCCAGCGTCGGCCAAACCCGCTGGTTACGGCTCCCGCTACCGGAGAATGGTAGTCGCACGAAGCCCGCATCAAAGCCACGGGCGACAATTGGCCTTCGGCCAAGGAAGGCCCGCTGTAGTGAATCTCCTCCGGATTCCAATCCATGTACAAATGGCTGGCAGGCACCTTTTTCTCCTCGGCCGGAGGACCGGCCGGAGGTTCCCCCGCCCACATATTTAGTGGGAACAGCAGAATTCCAATACATTGCAGTGCCTTTTGCATGGGGGGCAAAGGTAAAATTAATCCTTGAGTTCGTTGCGCGATATAACTAATTTTTGGATTTCCGAGGTGCCTTCTCCTATGGTGCACAGCTTAGAATCCCGGTAAAATTTCTCAACCGGAAAGTCTTTGGTGTATCCATAGCCTCCAAAAATCTGAATGGCATCGGTGGCCACTTTTACGCAGACTTCTGAAGCGTAATACTTGGCCATGGCCGAGGTGGTGGTAACCGGCAATCCCTTGTTCTTTAAATCGGCCGCCTTTAAGGTCAGCAGTTCCGCCGCTTCAATTTCGGTAGCCATGTCGGCCAGTTTAAACGAAATGGCCTGAAAATTGGCAATGGGCTGCCCAAACTGTTCCCGCTCTTTGGCGTATTTAATGGAGGCCTCGTAGGCGCCTTTGGCAATTCCCAAGGAGAGCGCCGCAATGGAAATGCGACCTCCATCCAATATTTTCATGGACTGCCTAAAGCCCTGCCCTACTTGCCCTAGAATTTGACTTTGGTGCACCCGGCAATTTTCGAAAATCAGTTCAGCCGTTTCAGAACTGCGCATGCCCAGCTTGTTTTCTTTCTTGCCCCCACGAAATCCCGGTGTGCCCCGCTCTACTACAAAAGCAGTTATTCCATCGGAATCCAGCAGTTCTCCGGTGCGCACCAAAACCACTGCCACGTCGCCTGAAATACCATGGGTAATCCAGTTTTTGGTGCCATTGATAACCCAATAGTCTCCGTCTTGAACGGCGGTGCAGCGCATGCGCATGGCATCCGATCCGGTGTTGGCTTCGGTTAAGCCCCAAGCGCCAATCCATTCGGCTGTGGCCAATTTGGGCAGGTATTTTTGCTTTTGTTCTTCGTTTCCAAACATCATAATGTGTCCGGTGCACAGGGAATTGTGGGCGGCCATAGACAAGCCCACCGAACCGCATACTTTGGCCAGCTCTACAATGGCGGTTACGTACTCTTCGTATCCCAGGCCGGCTCCGCCGTAGGCTTCGGGAACCAACACGCCCATCAAGCCCAGCTCTCCCATTTTCTTAAAGGTGTCGATGGGGAAATGTTGGGCTTCGTCCCATTCCATAAGGTAAGGGCGTACTTCTTTTTCGGCAAAATCGCGCACCATTTGGGCGATCATGGCTTGGTTTTCGCTGGGATTGAAATTCATGTTGGAGAGGTTAAAGGCGTTTCCGCTGCCGCGCGAAGTTAGTGATTTTTGTCTTATTTAAGCAGGGCTTTCTCCTGTTTTGCATTCTACTTCAGATACCTTTTAAGCCATTTTATTTTTTCCGTGTCCAAACCCAGCTCTCGGCATTTGGATTCGTCGGGCTGAGCCGCCCCGGTTTGATTCCTCCATTTTAACAAGGCCTTTTGTTGTCGGGGGGTCAAAAACCAGAGCTGTTGCAATTCCGGAAACCATATATACAGGAAAGAACGGGGCTGAACCGCAGGCAAAGGGCCTATCCTTTCTTGTATTTTGACAAGCCGAGCCGAGTCCATTCCCGGCAAAGATTTCCATTCGGCCCAATCGACCCAGCCGCCCCAAAGGCGGCGGTGCATTAAAATTCTAGAAACCGAGGCGGGCCCCAGTCCGGGCAGCTGCAACAGCTGTAGGGAATCGGCCAATGCCAGGTCCAGCGTTTGAGCTTGAGCTTTAGGCGTAGTTACCCTTTGTTCATGGGGTTTTAGTTCAGGAAAGCGCAGCCGTTGTTTCAGTTCCGCAACCAGGCTGCCGGGCAGCACCGACAGCCGGTCCAAGCGGTCGGGCCGATTCAGCCACCCTTCTTGCTGCCAGCGCAATGCCAATGCGGCTTGGGCGGGCGAAAGGCCCATGTTTTGCCAATCTTGCTCCTTTAAATCCATCAAGGCCGTACCGGGGGCCGGCAGCAAAATGGGGCGGCGGGCTTTGTTGGGAAAGCGCGTTCCTTGGTCCTTTGGGGGCTCCCATTCCCAGCCCGGCGGCAAAGGTTCCAGGCTCAAGCTTGCCGAATCTGTAGGGCCGGCCTCGGGAAAAAACACCGGCGACAACATGCGCAAAAGCAGAAAGAGCAAAAGGGCTCCCAAAATGGCTCCCAGGTCAGATCGAAGTACATTCATAGGGCAAAGTTCGGCCCGAAATCAAAAATAGCCGTTCGCCAAACGGATAAAGTTCTGAATTCCTTTTGTGCAAAGGCCTGCGGCGGGGGTAAAAAATCAATGCTTAAAAATGAGGGGGTAGTCTGGTCAGGTTTGCCGAGCAGAAACACATGGGTAAATTTAGCCCAGGGCTAAGTTGGAAAATCAAATTTTAACCTGTGTGAAAAAACCAGCCACTTACCGCTTAGCCACGAATGCACGAATGTTTTGTTTTCGGGGCGAAAATGGTGCAAAGAATTTAAACAGCGGGGAGCTTAGCCACGAATGCACGAATGATATGTTTTTGAGGCTAGATTGGCGCAAGGAATTTAAGCAGCGGGTAGCTTAGCCACGAATGCACGAATGTTTTCTTGCCTTGCCACATTAGTGCAACAAATTGAGCTTTAATTGCACCTGATTTACACCCAAATCCAAACTGTGATTCTATTGTATTGAATTTCAACTTTTTATAACAAATGACATGAGTAGCGGTGAATAAACGTTTGCCGAACAGATAAACTTTAAAAAAACCTCGTTGTCAAAGAGCCGCCTTATCCCTATAAAACCGTTTTGATTGGTTTATGCAAATTTTTGCCCCCTTTCACTTTTTATTCTGAATTAGTGGGGTTTGAGTAGATTGGCGGCCCGCCTCCTTTTTCATCCAAGCGCGGATGGGCATTTCAATATAGCGAAAAGAAACGGCAGAAACGGCCATCAAAAGAAAAAGGCCCGAGTAAAAGAAAACCAGGGGATGAAAATAGCCTATTTGTTTGAACCCCAATTTTAGAAAAAGAAAGACGGGCAATTGAAAAATGTACATGCCGTAGCTTATTTCACCCAAAAATACGGCCCATTTTGAACGGCCAAGTCTGGTTAACATGCCGGTATTTGAAGAAATCAATAGAATAAGGGGCAAGAAAATCAAGACCAGAAGCCCGTTGTTTAAAACAAACCATTTGTTGTAAAGTAAAACCAAGGCCAAAAGAAAAGAGAGCACAACAATTGGGACATCCAAATTTCGGGGGCGTACCGCTTTTAAAAAAAACAAACCTCCCAAACTGCCCAAAATAAATTCATGCCAGTGGATTAAAGGAAAAAAATAGGTTAAATCGTGCTGGAAAGAGGGCTCTGGTTTATAAAAATCAGAATAGCGCAGCAGATGGGTAAGGGCTTGGCTTATTAGGAAAAGAAAAACACCCAACAATAGAAGGTATTTCCATTGCCACCGTTTGTAAATCCAATTAAAAAGAAAAGGGAAAGACAAATAGAAAAACAATTCAACAGACAAAGACCAGCCGGGGCCGTTAAAGGACAAGGCATACCCTGGAATCCAACTTTGAACCATGGCCAAATTCAGGAAAAAACCTCTAAAATCGGATGGATATGGAGAAATAAAATGAAAAAAAGCCATGCCTAATAGTGCCAACAAGTAGGCCGGGTAAATGCGCGACAACCGGTTAACAAAATACATTCTTGGGGGAATGTATTCCGATTTTCCATAGGCCAAAATCATAACAAAACCAGACAACACAAAAAAATAACTGACCGCGAGCTCAGCCTTTTGAAACAACACATTCAATGGATAATGGTTGAACGGAAAAGCCCCCTTTCCAAAATGAAAAACCACAATTGAAACTGCAGCAATAAATCGAGTGAAAGTGAGTTGTTCCGTGCACATTTTTTAAACAAAAACCAGTGAAAAGGTACGATTATTACGAATTACGTCAGGGGTATTGGTAAGAATGAGCAAAGATGCCATAAATATGGAAGTTTGGGGGATGAAAGAACCACGCCCTGCGGGAGGGATTGACGAAGCTACCCCACAGGGGCCGAGCGGCAGGCGTTGACCGCCCCAAAGAGCGACCTTGGGAGCTACTTTGGGGCGGAGAACGCCCCGCTCGGCACCGAGGAGTAGCTCGGAAAGCCCGTTTCCCGCCCTACAAAAAGAGCATATTCCCTTTGCAATCTTCGATGTATATTTGAAGCATGAAGGATGTTCGGGCTTTGTTTGAGCGTGGATTGCGGCCGTATGTGCCGGCGGCGGCCCTGCCCGAGGTTGTAGAATGGTTTGCCGATGGAAAGGTGCACCTTAGAATTAGTCGGCCAAGGCACAGCAAGTTGGGCGATTACCGCCCGGCGCAGCCGAAACTGGGGCTGCCGGTGCCGCGCATTTCCATCAATGGCAATTTGAATTCCTATGCTTTTTTGGTTACCCTGGCCCATGAATTTGCCCACCACCGCGTTTGGGAGCGGTATGGGTCGAAGGCCCGGGCGCACGGCCCGGAATGGCAGGCTGATTTTAGAGATTTGACGAACCGCTTTTTGGGTCAGGGCGTGTTTCCGCCCGAACTGGAAGAGCAGCTGGTGATGTCGATGGCCCAAGCCAAAGCGAGCACCTGCGCCGACCCCGGTTTGTACCGCGCGCTGCGCGCCTACGACCCGCAGCAAGCAATACGGCTGGAAGATTTGCCCGAGGGCGCCGTGTTTGCCTTGCCGAACGGGCGGCAATTTAAAAAAGGGGCCTTGAGGCGGAATCGGTTCCTGTGCCGGGATTTGGGGAACGGCCGGGAGTATTGCGTGGCGGGGTTGGCGGAGGTTAGGGTTTTGGGGTAGGGGGGGGGGATTTGAAACATCAAATTAAACATCATCTTTTAATTGTAAAAACATTTTTGGTATCAAGGGATGGTTTTAATTAGGAGAACCGCTTTCGTTAAGTACTTTTATAACGTATCTTTAAAGCAATGTATTTCTTACGGCACATAATATCGTTTGGCCTTTGGAGGGCGATTAAAAAAGACATCTGGCTATATCTGATTTGGGTTTTCCTGCTCGTATTTTTGGTTCCGAAAGGACTGTTTTCTGAACCGGGATTCGGATTGGATCCATCATGGGTATTGGGTTTGAACTTGGCGGCGCATGAAGGATTGCTTTGGGGCAAGGAGTTGGTATTCACCTATGGTCCTCTCGGACATTTTATTACCCAGTTTGGAAATTTCCAACCCCAAACACCCCAAATTTTATTTTTCGCCTTTCGAATTGGATTGGCTGCGTTTTTTATGTTTTACCTGTTAAGCCGCTTTAAAGACACCGCATGGTTGTTGTTTTTTGGGGGGGCGCTTTTGCTGCTGGGGGACTTTTTGTTTTGGTCCGATTCTATAAGCACCTATTTTTTGTTTGCCTTTTCTCTGTTCTACCATTTTAAACACAAAGCAAGCCTAATGCTTTGGTCAGCCACACTTTTGGGTGTCGTATCTTTTTATGCCAAGGCAAATACGGGAATTATTTGTCTTTTTTTCCTCTTCGTCTATGCAGGATTGTTGATAAATTGCCGCCGCATCACCCTACGAAACGGAATTGGCTTTATGGCCCTGGTCCTTCTATTGGCTTATCTTGTGGGGTTAACCTTAAATGTAGATTTTGCAGGCTATTTTTTGAACAGTCTTCAAATCGTTCAGGGGTATAATGAGTCGATGGTTGTCCCTGTGTCCGACCTTTATGCTCCGCTTTTTGCGGCATTGGTCGTTTTTACGTTTTTCCTTGTGCTTACTCTTCCTTGGTTGGCTCAACGGCCAACCCTAATCGAATTTTCAATGACCTTGTTTTTGGGTTTTAGCTTTTTCCTGATTTTCAAACAATCGTTTGTTCGTGCCGACGGCCATGTGCAGGTGTTTTTTTATGCTACGCCCTTTTTCTATTTGTTGGCATTGCTCTTTATTCCAAATACCAAGGCCCAGGATTGGTTGCGCCGTGGCTTTCCCGTTTTTCTGCTGTTTTCAATGCATGCCCTCGCCTTGCAGCCCGGCGGCTATGTGGAGCGTGCTCTGGGCAAAAAGGTATTCCGGCCCAGTTTAATTCAGGCTTCAATACCTAAAAAAATCCGAACATTGCCTGCGGGCGTCATTCAGCATATTGGCGAACGCAGGGTAGATGTGGTTGGGTCCGAAATTTCCTTGGTGTACTACAATGGCTTAAGGTACCGCCCTAGACCCGTCTTTCAATCCTATTCGGCTTATACCGAAACTTTGGCTAAGCTTAACCAAACAACTTATGAATCGCATCTTGGCCCTGGGGTGGTTTTGTTTCATTTCGGCAGCATTGACCGTAGGCACCCCTTTTGGGATGAGCCATTGCTTTTAAAAACCCTGAGCACCCATTTTCAAGAGTCATACACAATTCATCTGGATACATCCAAAGGGCCAAACTGGACTAATTTAGGTCCTATCCTACTTTTTGAACGCAGGGAAACTCCGCTGGAAAGTAAAGAAATACAGGTTTTGGATACCTCCGTTTCCTTAAATTCTACCTTTAAAATGCCTGCCCATGAGGGAGTGTTGTTTGCTCAGATCGAAATAGAACCCACCTTTGCAGGGCAGTTAAGAAAGACTTTATTTCAGGCGGCCCTGCCTACCATAGAATTGCAGTACAGCGATGGGCAAACGGGTGTTTTTGATGTTGTGGTGCCGATAGCCAAACTTGGAGTTCCAGTTTCACCTAGGCTTGAATCGCCCCAAGAAGGGATTGGTTTTTTTAGGCACAACTCAGGATTGGTAAAAACGGTTCAACTGCGGATTGGCGGAAATGCCAGGTATTTCAAGCCTAAGGCGCGGATTCGGTTTTTTAAGGTAGAGGTAGAACAGCGAGGCCAATAGCAATACATCAAACCAAAAGGGGGTGCTTTTTTATTGCTCGAAGCTGTTTAGGCAATTGAAAAGAGATAAGGTTCAAATAGACCGTACAACTCCTTGGTCAGGATTGGATGTGCCGAAGCGGCTTTGGCGCCCCATGGATTCGGTCCTGATGAACCGCCGCTTTCTGAATGCTGCCTTTTGCGGAAAGATGCTTAAGCAGGAACGGGAAGGCAAGGAAAACCGGGACCGGCTTCTTCAAAACGTGTATTCGTTGGGGCGGTTTTTGGAACACCGTAAATAAGCAGGGCGAAACAGCGCCCCTTTGCAACAGCATTAAAGCATCCAAAAGGTCAGGTTGCTAAAATCGGCAGAAGCCCCTACACAACTTAATCATACCTGGTCTATAGATTTTATGGAAGATCGATTAGTAAACGGACGCAAAGTACGTTCCTTTAACGTCATTGATGATGCCAACCGGGAAGCCCTGTGTGTCGAAA
>Ga0247843_1002015_pt1 | contig 38600 bp, 41 predicted proteins | sample LaCruzMarch2017__FD_192420 | JGI IMG/M metagenome (GOLD analysis project Ga0247843, IMG submission 192420) | Freshwater microbial communities from meromictic Lake La Cruz, Castile-La Mancha, Spain - LaCruzMarch2017_8m | ecosystem: Environmental > Aquatic > Freshwater > Lake | place: Spain...
CCTACAGAACGGGCACCCCAATTCGATCAAAAAGGAAGTTCAACGAAGACGGCGTGCTCAGCCGCTGAATGCGATCGACAGGCTGCCGACACCAGATTTAAACGGAAAATGAAAGCCGTTCACAGCACCGAAGCGGCAGCTGCGGCGGTCAGAATCAGCGTTGAACTCCTTCCCTAGCCTGCCATACTTCTCACATGCCAAACATTATTCAAGCACCGATGGCCAAGGCTCGACCGAGGTTTGGTGATGGGGAAAATGCGTCCATCCTTGCTGCTATTGATTTTGCTCTTAGCGGCCAAAATACCGTCGATATTCCTGAGACCATGAACCGTGTGATTGGCTATTGGTTGAAGGATCAAGCGGTGGCTTTAATGCCCCACTGACTGCCGTGACATGCGACGGCATACAGCTCTACCATTTTGGCAAACAGAATGGGAGCGGACTCCCAAGCGCTGGTTTCAACCTTTTGCTCCATCGACTTACTCGCCATTTTTCGAGCAACCAGATACGCAAATGCTTCATGTGCGAACGGTCGTTGCTCTGCGTTGCTGATGCTCAAGAACTCCAGACGAATCTGTTTTCTGCGGGCATCCTTGAACACCATAGGCGCAGGTTCATTTGCTTTTTCAACTTTTTTTGTTGGAACTGCTAGGGTATCGATTTCTGGATGGCTATCGTTACCAGAATCATTTCCAAAAAAACCTGCTCTACGGGCGAGCACAGCCTGTTGCTCAAGGTTCAGCAAATGCACAGGCCCCGATAAACCGAGCACAGGATCGACGCGGCGAACTGTAATCCCATCCCGCACCAGGTGGAGCCCACCTACCTCAGTTACCTCACCCGAAGGTAGATTGGCGCGTAGTGAACTGGCTGCACTTACGTCTCGATTGCCTTGAGGTGCATCGGGTGCCTCAAACCTGGCCTTGCTGTAGTCCTCACCCGTGGCGAGGCATTTGTAGAGGTATTTGCTTGCGCTAACGCCAAAGATTGCAGCTCTGACCATCCTGTTGCCTACGTGCTCAAGAAGGTCCTGTAAGCGCGTTCTGGTCTGATGCGGATCCGTTTTCTTGGCGACCCTCATCAACATTGCAATGTTTTCAGGCTCAAGCCGAAGCGTTTGTGCCCATGGTGCTACATCAACAGGAATTCTGAAATCCGGCCTCCCTGTTTTTTGGTCTGCGCCTTTTTCTGGATAGCCGTTTTTCTGAAAAGTCGATTTTTGTTCACGCGTTACTAATAATGACTCTTTAACTACAGTAGATAGAGGGAGAGGGGAATAGTGCGCCAAATTTGGCGCATGGATTGGCACTGCTTTGGGGTTGTTTGCTACATCAATGGAGGCAACGGATGCTTCTGAGTGTTGTTCAGCCTCCTCTGAATCTGTTACTGACGCGATCTTTAATGGTCTTGCATCCATCTTCGTAATTTCGATTTGCTGAATGGGTAGGGCAGGGCGCTTGATTTCCGTTGCAACACCGGTTTTGGCAGCAGCTCTTTCTCTGTGCAGTTCGTTCAGAGCTTCACTCCTGGTGCGTCCTGGCATTACAAACAAGAGATCCCAAACTTGCTCGCTCCACTTCACGCACGTGCCGTAAAAGTAACCGCCTGGCAAGCGGTCTCTGACCATTCGCTCCAGGATTCCGTGCTTTTCCAGTTCGTCGAAGTGCCGATCAATCGTGCGCTCTGACAAGCTCAGCTTGTCTGCCACTTTATGGCGGGACAAATGGACGCGTCCACCCTTGGTCAGCGACGTAGTGGAGATTAGGTATGTGCAAAGAGTCAACAGTCGAGGCGCTATCCCACGCTCCAGGATAAATTTCGACACCCTCGCTTGTGCTCGGATCACCTCAATGGGCAAATCCGGGCGAAAACAGTCATCCAAAGTGGCAATCATGCACACTCTCCTTGAGTCAGGTATTGACATCGGAGGTGCTTGCCGCTACATTCAACTCACACCGGTCCAATGGTGGTGAGTGGTTAGCGGTAAGCACCAATAAATTTGGGGCCCCTTAGAACAAAACCCCTGAAGTTTCCAGCTTCAGGGGTTTTGTCTTTGTGGAGCCAGTTACGGCTCAGTCATCTTTTTCCTTTCTTGGCTCTCCAATCTACAACCTTTGGTCATAGCTCCGTGATTTCTGTCTGACCTTGGCCAACGTGTCTTTTTGGTCTGAAAATTATGACCTAGGTCATAATTTGGGAGTGCCCTGGATTTGGTCTTCATGGCGATTTTGCGAAGCTAGAAAATTATGACCTAGGTCATAATTTCAGGATGGCTCCTCACCAATGCAGATCTTTGTTCCAGGATTCACCGCCTCTTCCCGAAGCATCTCATTCAGACGCGTGGCAAATTGAAGCGGGTCTACCCCAGGGGACAAGTGAATTTGAACAAATCCCTTTGGCTTGATCTGTATCGTTAGGATGGGGCGGCTCATAGGGTCGGTGATTGAAAAGAGGCTGTTGGTCTTGGTGGCTCTACCTTCTTTTTTCTTTTTAATCATCTGGAACAGCTGAGCGACCAGGACGTCTGCAGTCCAACCTCCGCTACCTACCGAGGCAGTTGCTTTAGCTACGAATTCTTCTTGTTCAGGATTTTCGGCCAGGGCAGGCAAAATCTTCTCGACTATCTTGTATGAGTAAGCCCTTGGGTATTTATCAAGCTGTTCAATAACAGAGCGAGGCAGCTTGAAGAAGCTGAGGCGTTTACTGACGAGGGCTTGGTCGATGCCCTGCGCTAGCGCTATTTTTGCCTGCGTTATCTTCAGGTTATCTTTAAGAACCTTGTAGGCCCTGGCCCTCTCATAGTCGCCGACTTCCTCAGATCCCTCGTTGTCAGCTATCAGTTCAAGGGCTGCTGCTGCATCTTCAACAATGACGACGTTTGCTTTGAGATGGGAAATTCCTGAAAGGGCTGCAGCTCGCTTGCGCCTATGACCTGCAATCAACTCAAACTTTCCACCTTCCAACTGCCGTACCCTGATCGGTGACGTTTGTCCGACTGCTTTTAGCGAATCTCCCAGAGCAAGCAACTCTTTTTCGGGATATACAAGTCGATACTGATACGGGCTATCGACCAGCATTGAAATGTCAATGTCTATCAAGTCGCCGGCATCTTTCTCATCTACAGGTCCAGCTCTAAACTCCTCAGACACATTATTAAATCCTGTGTCGTTGAGCTTTTTCAGGTGATCAGCATTTATGGGGGAAAACGGTCTTGCATCCGGCCGTCTGCCTACAAGGCCGCTAACTTTTGGCGGTAATCTGGCTGCACTCATGCCGTCTCCTTATTGTCATTTTGGGGCAGGGTGATTCCATACAGCCGTATCAGGCTCTTAGTCAAATCAATGATTGCTCTGGCGCCAACACTTTTTGGTTCTCGCTCCAAAATTGGCCCTGAATCCAAAGGCTCATACAAACTCAGTTGGCGCATAAAGCCTGCGGCATGCGGGATGATGTTGTCGTCAAGAAGGTTGCCAAAGTTCTCTGTAATTTTGGCAAGAGAATCTTTGCATGTCTGGTAGCCACCGTGGTACCCATTTGCCACCAAATGCGTTTGAATGTTCAGGTTTTGGGCCGAAAACACATTGTTCAGTTCACTGATGTTGTTGTTCAAAACCTCGATGGCTGCGATGGCTTGGCCATCCAACCAGACTGGAGCGAGCACTTTTCTTGACGCGTACATGATGGCATTGGCCATGTTGTCAGTGCCAGGTGCGCTATCGATAACGATGCAGTCGTACTGCCCAAAAAAATCGCTGTACTGCTCAAAAAGTCGTAGCAGTGTGCCCTCTCTACCTGCTGTGTTGTGAAGCCACGAACTTGTCTCAGCCAGTGTGATGTCAGAAGCGATTAAATCCAACATCCGATCCTTGTAGATTGGAATAATTGCTGCTTTGACTGACTTGAGATCAGCTTGCTTTGTCTTTACGAGAGCCTCCATGAGTGTGCCGATGTGCGTGACAGGAGTAACGCTCCAGTCAATGCCGAATAGGGCCGTCAAGCTCGCCTGCGCGTCTCCATCGATCATTAGCACTTTGTATCCCATGAGAGATAAAGTAGATGCAATGTTGGCCGCAATAGTGGTTTTTCCGACGCCTCCTTTGGACATTCGCACAGCAATAACCGGTGGCAAAGTAGGGCGCTTAGCAGCAGTGGCTAAAGGCGCATTTTTTGCCGATTGTTTAGCTGGTATAGATATGCCTATCGACTGGCGAGCCTTTCGAATCTCAGCTGCCGTGTAGTAGCGAGTCTCATGCCTAGCAAGGCCGACATTGTCTGGAACGTGTTTCTTGAACTCTTTCAAAGGCCCTGTGAAGTTGCAAAACTCCATGGCAAGTGCAGCGCGGATTCCGACAAATGATCTTTCGGCAGTGGTATTCATAGAGGCATATTTGGCTAGGTCTGAGAATTTTATGTGCTTTTAAAAGTTTTGTCACGTTTTTTTTGCTAAACTTTCCGAGATCAAAAAATAAGTTTTCAGTAGCCTTATTGTTCCTGGACTTTTTTTAGATGATTGGGTGCATTCACATCCATGTCATAGCTCCATGAAAATGCTCTCTTCTTTGGCATGTTTGCAACAAACGAGATGCCAGCGTGTTTATCCATGCTTTTGCTGCTTCATAGTTCGTTACGTAAGGAGCATTTTGGGCTATTTGTGCGCAGATTTTTCTGCGAATGAGTACCTCTTACAGTGATCTTTCAACTGCCACTTAAGCTTAAATCGGATGTTTTTTGTGCTACGAGGACCCTTCATGCAAAAACCAATACCAATCGTCATCCCACCCAACATCGCCTTCGCCGACCTCAAACTGTCTCGGAATGCCTTGACAGGCGATGTCGCATTCGACTGGCGACCGATCGATCTCATTTGCGCAGCGAGCGGGATCGACCCCAGCCAGCTGCGACAACAGGACGAGGGCTATGTCGCGGAAATCCTTTCGTTTTGGTACGCGCATCACAAAGCAGCAGGCGGCGAGCTGGATGCGGCAATGGAGGATCTGATCGGCGAGGTTCGCGAAGAGGACGCGCATGGCTTTGGCTTCAGCCATCAGCCTGGAAGAGCCTAACAAGGGAGATAACTACGATGGAAACTTACAAGATCCCCGAATCACTCGAGTCCAAGTACCACGGCAGCGGCTGGGCATTAGCCGCCGTTGTGGACGGCGAGTTGGTGGATATCCGCTATGTGCGCGATGTTGCTTCGCAGGCCGTATCCGACCAGGTGGAGGAGGGCGCTTCTCACGGTCAGTTTTTCCTGAAAACTTGGCTTGAAACGGCAGATGCTGCTCCAGTGGTACGGGAACTCCAAGCGCTTGGCGATGTCGCCGTAGGAATGTGCAGTTGTTGGGAATTCGTAGTTCTCTGAAATTTATTGCTGAGAAAATGGCGCATTAGCAAGATTTTTGCTTTTCGAAGACAATCTGCGAATGGATGTTGCTCGCTGGGAAAGCCCGACCCGCTATTACGCTGCTCGCGTCTACCAGGACATTTTTGGTGGTTGGGTGCTGACGTGCGCTCGCGGTGGACGCCGAAACAATCTGGGTGCGCTCACCACCAAGCCTGTCGCGACGGCAGAGGCAGGGCGGCTGGCTATCGTCGCCATCGACAAAATCCGTAAGCGCCGCGGTTACGTGCGCGTGTGCTGTAGCTTTCCCGTTTAGAGCGCGACATCTCGTACCAGCATTTCAAAAGACGCTCTAAAAGCAACGCCATTCGAGCGCTGCCACAGCACTGTGCCGCGCTATCGTTAGGGCATGCCAATCGCACCTCAGCAACGATTTGAAATCCTTCGACATTCGCGTAACCTGAACGCAAAGGGGAGGGCGGCTTATGCGTTTTAACGAAGATATTGTTGTGTTCCACACGGACGATCCGATCATCACCTGCGTGACGATGGCAACAAAAAATCAGAACTCAAAGGTTGCTGTTGTGCTGTCCGGACCCACCAGTCCGCGCGACACGGAAATGCGCGCGCAAAGGCATCGCGTCTATATCGACGCGGAAATCGCTCGCAACGCGAATTCGATGGTCGAGGTGGCAGTGCATGCGTGCAGCCTGGCTGGGGACTGGATCGATCGGCAAGAGGCACAGGCCTGGTACTGGGAGCTTGTAGGCCTTTGTTTGCCGATGCGGGTGCGGTGCAACTCGCTTCTAAAAGCTATTTCTGCAGTCGCACGGAAACACTGGGGAACTCGCTATTGGGAATCGCCAGAGGCCAGGGAATTGCTGCGGCGAGAACTCGGATTCATGGGAATTCGTGTGCCGGCAGAGATTCGCTCGTTGCTCTCGCACCGCACAGACATCTTGCCGATCGGCTAGCAACCGACAGCCAATCGCCCAGGTTCTGATCAAACGCAAATTTGTACGCGCAAGACGCTCTCCGCATGAACCTGGTCCCTCTGTTTGTGAGAAATTTTTTGTCTTCGGTGGCACTCGTCGGCCTCGGCTGGCTGTATTTCCAAAATCCTGCAGCTGTGGAGCTTGGAAGCTTCGTGGTGTTTCTCAAGGAGCCGATCACCGCGATGATCGTCATGGCAGCTACGCTTGCGTTGTCGGTGGTCGAATGGCTGAGCTGAGTTTTAGTCCAAGCACTTTTGGCTCAACCCCCAGCACTTTCGGCTCTGCTGGTGCGATCGACACGGCGATTTTTGCTCAATCGACAGCGCTGATCGTCGATCCCACGCCAATGTCGCGATCGATATTGGTCTCTCAAGTGCGTGAATTTGGTTTCAAGACGGTCGCTCAGAGCACTAGGCTTTCCGATGCATTGGCACGATTCACCAATAACGAAACCTTTGACGTGCTCCTTCTCGAACACACATTTTTTAACGATCGAACATCATCAATCGATCTGGTTGATGACCTGCGCGCCAGGCAGTTACTGCCTTACAAGACGGTGGTGTTTATCGTCACTGGTGAGGCACGCTATTCGAAGGTGGCAGAAGCGGCCGAGAGCGGATTCGACGCGTACATTTTGAAGCCTCATAACGCGAATCAGCTGCACCAGAGGCTGCAGCTCTCGGCGATGCGGAAACGCTCATTGCAAGAGATTTTCGGTGCTATTGCAGAACAGAAATACGAGTGGGCAGCCGACCTTTGCCTTGAACGCTATTCGTTTCGCGGGCCATTTTGGCTGTACGCCGCTCGAATCGGTGCGGAGCTGTTGATGAGATGCAAACGGTTCAACGAAGCGCAAGAGTTGTACGAGGCGATTGCTGAAGCCAAAGCGATGCCTTGGGCGAAATTGGGTGTAGCTCGCAGCCAGTTGGAGGGCGGACAGACGGTGCTTTCGACAACGACGCTCTCTGCACTGATAGAAGATGATCCGACCTACGCCGATGCCTATGATGTCCTGGCGCGCGCCCAGTTCGATCTTGGCGATGTCCACCGAGCTCGCTCGACCTACGCGATGGCGTGCAAAATGACTCCAGATTCGGTCACCCGCAACCAAAATTTTGGAATGATGCTCTTCTACAGCGGTGCGATCGAAGAAGCACGCGAGCATCTGGATCGTGCGGTTCGCCTTGGACGAGACTCCAAGCTGTTCGACAACCAAAGCTTGGTTGCTCTCGGATTCTGTGCACTCCATTTATTTGACCGTAAGGCCCTACAGCGATGCATCCAAGATTTTGAGCGGATCCTTGCTAACAACATCAATTCTTCGCGGCACAAGCAAAATATGGTCATTTTGCGACTGCTGCTGCTGCTGTATGACAACAAGAGCGCTGGCTTTTTAGCTGAACTTACAGAGCTTCTCGCTGCTGCGAAGGAGCCGGACTATGAGTTCGAAGCTGCTGGAAATCTGGTCTCCTTGCTGACGTACGCCGCAAAGTTCCAGGTCAAGATCGATCGGCCGCATGTATCCATCGTGGAGTTGGGGATGCGTTTCTGCACAAACCGTTCACTGACCGACATGCTCGTTGGCGCCGCCACTGAACATCCCGCCTATGCTGATCTAATTAAGGAAAGCAGTCAAAAAATCCAAATGATTGCGCAAAACTGCCTGTCAATGTCCATGCGCGGCGATGCGACTAATGCTGTTCGCCAACTGCTGGTCGAAGGGGAGGGCACCCGCAACGGCAAGTTGCTCGAATTTGCCAGCCAACTGCTCATCCGGCACGAAAAAAAGATCAAAGATGCCGACGATCTCAAGCAACGAGCCAAGATCTTGCTCGACAAATTCTGCGTTCGACCCGCAGGCTCCAAAGACGCGACGACACCCACAGGCAATACAGCGTCGAGGTCGGCGGGCGAGCTTATTTTGCGAGCTTGAGGGCCGCCTGGACGCACAAAGTATCGACTAATTGGCATAAGGAAAAATCCCATGTATTCGAGCGGAAGTTTTTCGGTGGACGAGGTGGGCTTCATCCAGACGTCGCTCACCAAGGTGCTGGTGGCGGTTGTCGCTGGTGAGTTAGACCTGAATCGCCTCGCTTCGGAAGAGCTTGCTGCGCGCGGTATGAACCACCAGGGACGTTGGGTCGGTTTCGACGCTGCAAGGTCGCTTCTCCAGTCGACCGAACCGAAATTTCCGCAGGGCTAGAGAGCATGGAAGTCCTGAAGAGAGGCCAATTCGCCGTAGGGAAGGTCGTCGCGATCACTGCAATGGGCGTCTTTTTCCAATTCCCTGGTCGGGGACGTCGATCCGCAGGCCTGCTTCGATCGGGCCGAATTCGCGAGCTCGACAATTCGCAACGCTTGCGATTGTCAAACCTGTGCGACATTGATCGCTATGTGCGCGTCCTGGTCGAAAGCTGGAATTGGAAGGCCGAGTTTTACGAATTGGCCTGGCGGGAAGCTAGTAACACGACGATACACATCGAGGCATTCCAGCCACCTTGGGCCACAGTCCAAAAGTCTGAAAGATCGTTAGACCCTGAGATTATTGATGTGCCGTGGCGAGTTCCGACGCCTGTTTCTGATGTTGAGCAGGCGGCCGAGGTCGGCATTTCAGTGTCGCCAGAGAGCTATCCGTTCCAGGTTACGGTCGATTCAGCGACGGTGGAGCCTGTGCAACTGGCAGCGGAGCATGATGTCGCTAAAACACCGACCTGTCTGGTTACCTATAAGCGCCGGCGCAAGGCTAAGACTCCATCGATGGTGGAGCCAATCGCGACGCCAACCAAAGCCGCTCCGACACCAGTGCCAGTAGTGCCAGCACCACCAGTAGCGGCGCGCGCAATGGTCGCTGTAGCCGCTGCAGCCGCTGTAGCAGCTGCAGAGCCTGTTGTTGTCGCGAAACCGCAGCCCTACGAGCAGCTGCTGGCAATCCAACGCGAGATCGAGCTGTTGCGGCGGCAAGCGCAGGCGATTCGGACACGCGATTTAGATAAAACGATCGATTCGTTGCGTAAAACGATGCGGGCTTATGGAATCCGCGCGAAAGACCTCCTCGTTTGATTTTGTGACCAAATAAGCCGCGCAAGCCCCTCGCTTTAGCCATTGGGTGAGCGGCTGGTATTGCAGTATTTAGTGTCTTGATACATACTGATATTGTGTCCAGTACCTACCGATCCAATAGCAACGTCGTTTTCTCGTGCAAGTACCACGTTGTATGGTGCCCGAAGTACCGTCGCTCGGTTCTAGTGGATGGCGCCGATGAGGCGCTGAAGCGAATTGTTGAGCGCGTCTGTCTATCCCGAGATGCAGATCTGATCGAGCTCGAAGTGATGCCAGACCATGTGCACTTGCTTGTCGATGTGGACCCGCAATACGGCATTCACCGTCTCATCAAGGAAATCAAGGGACTGAGCTCTCGGGAGTTACGCCAGAACTTTCCGTTCCTCAAGCGCCGCCTCCCAACGCTTTGGACCAATAGCTATTTTGTCTCTACCGTAGGCGGCGCACCGCTGGCCATCGTTAAACAGTACATCGAGAACCAGAAGAACGTCTGATCCCATGGCCCGCGCCCCTAAGCCCACCTTCATCACAGAACTACCTCTGGTCGTATCGCACGCCCAGGATGCAGTGATGCTGGGCCGCTTCGAGTCGGCTCGCAGGCTCAACAACGCAGTGCTGGGAGACGGGCTAAAAGCGCTAGCACTCATGCGGGAATCCAAGGCTTGGGCGGCAGCCAAAGCCTTGCCCAAAGGCGAAGCGAAGAGCGCTGTACGCAACGCCCGCAACGAAGCCTTCAAGGCCAGCAATCTGCACTTTGGCTTCACGGAATACGCGCTCCAGGCGCTGGCCACAGCACACAAGAACGCTGCGGGCTTCGATAACCGTCTTGGCGCCCACGAGACCCAGAAGATCGCCAGCCGAGTTTTCGCATCGCTGCAGGAATACGCCTTTGGTAAACGCGGCAGGCCACGTTTTAAGGGCAAGCATCGATCGCTACACAGCATGGAAGGCAAGAGCAATGCTGCAGGGCCTCGCTGGCACGCAGATACAGCTACTGTCTCATGGGGCAAGGGCTTTGTGCTGCCGGTTGTGATGCCAACCAAGTCCAAAGACCCGTACATCCATGCGTGTCTGAATGCCAAAACCAAATACTGCCGCATCGTGTGGCGTATGGAGGGAGAAAAGCGGCGCTGGTTTGTGCAGCTCGTCCAGGATGGCGTTGCACCTGCCAAATACGAGTTCCTCTCCAGCGGGCAAGTCGTTGGGCTGGACATTGGCCCCAGCACCGTGGCAATCGTGGGCGACGACGCGGTGGGGCTTGAGAAGTTTGCGCCAAGCGTTCACCAGCCTTGGAAAGCAATGCGGGTCTTGCAGCGTGCGCAGGACCGTAGTCGCCGTGCAATGAATCCGGACAACCCTGATTTCTTTAGGTCTTCCCCCACCTTGGCCTTCGGCCACGACCTGCTCAACCAGCGACTCTTCAGCTCTCACCGAGTGTCGCGTCTTGTTCGTCGCTTTGCGCGCAGTCTTCGTGTCAAGATCGGCAGTCGTGATTCCAAACGCCTTCATTTCTGCGTTGATTTTCTCAACGACAGGTTTGAATTCTGCTTCTCGGATGGCGTCGGCTCTCGCTTGCAAGAGGGCAATCTCCACCTGGATTTGAGCTAGGTCTAGCATCTATCGTCCCTCTAGGTTCGGTGTATTTTCTGATGTTCGTTGAACAATCTTACCGAATATCGACAGGATTTCAAGTCACATTGGCTCGTTTCACAAACTCAATACTCACGCGACTTTGATTGCGTTTCTGCCGCTGCGCTTGGCGCGATAAAGTGCACGATCTGCGTTGGCGACCCAAGCGATCTCATCGTCACCATCGCCAAGCGCAGCGATCCCGCCAGACACCGTGATGCTGATCGGCAGCGGCTCTGGCTTGATGCGGCGCTCCCGAATTGCCGTCGCTTGAACCTCACGGCGCATGCCCTCGGCGAATCGCAACGCAACCGACGCCGTGCAATTGGGCAAAAGGATCGCAAATTCCTCGCCTCCGTAGCGTGCGCAGACCTGCATCCGTGATTCGTTGACGCGAGATCTCAGCACTTCTGCCAACACTTGCAGCACCCGATCACCCATCACATGGCCCTGAGAGTCGTTCACTTTTTTGAAATTGTCGATATCCACCAGAATCAAATGGTGCGCTCTGCCCGCGGCTGCTGGCTTGGCTATAGCCATCTTTAAGCAGCGCTCCAGGCCCAAACGGTTTAAGACTTTCGTCAGAGGATCTAGAACACTTGTATCGCGAAGGCGCGACAGTTCAATTTTCAGGATGGCAATCTCATCACGCAGGGATGCGATGAGAGCTTCGGTTTCTGCGTCCGTCTGAGTTGGCAGCCTCGACTCCACTTGCCCAAAAGCTCGTCGGTCGGCCGTGAACGAGTGCAAGTGCTGGACCTGGAGATCTATGAAAGTCGGCATTTCGAGCGAATTTTGGGTCGAGGTGGCGAACATCTGGCATTCCTGGTGGATGATTTCTACCAGTTAAATTTAGCGCAATGAGAGCCTGTAGAACTTTCAAATGACGGCGTTTGACATCATGCTTTCGCCAAGCACAATTGCCGCATGATGACTTTGGAGGATGCTATGTTTGTTCTTTGGTGCAATCTGACTCAGTCCAGCGAATCAGGCGAAGAAGACGAAGGCTGGCCGACTTACGAGGCCGCCGCCAGTGCGGTCTCAGGCGCCCAGGAACCCGCCTGGGTGGGTCGTCGCGGCTTGGTTCTCGGCAATCGCGCTGCGTTGTTGCGTGCCCAGGCGTTCGATAACGCTTGGGATCGGCGCGACCTGGAGGATGCAAAGCGTCGAGCTGCAACACTTGCGTCGTTTGCCGTCTCAGCGACGGTTGCTGTTGCCCAACCTCCCTTGGATCGCACCGCGACTTTACTTGCGATCAACCGACAAGCGTTGGCCACCGAGCAGGCCAAGGGTCGCAGAGCCGATGCGGCAGAAATTGCACGGCTTCAGACAAACGTCGATGCTTTGTTGGCGCGGATTGCCGAGGTTAACCAGTGACCACATCATCCATCAAAGCTGATTTTTTGGCGGCCAAAGCGAAAACTACCGTCATTGTTATGAATGCCACAGGATGGCAAGAAGGCGTGATGAATCCGACTGCGTTGGGCGTGGATTCCGTTTTCTTCTACGTGTTGGACCTTAAAACGCAATGGATTTGGTGCTGCTCGATACCGAAACATTCCTTCTTCGCATTGCTGGACCAATCCAAAGCAGGTTCGGAATCGGCGTATGCCGCTGGCTGTGGCCAGATGATTTCCGAGTGTGCTGCTGCTGGCAAAGGAGTGAGCAGAGACACGGAAAACGAGCTGGCGATTTCCCTGTCGGCCTACATCGGCATCACGAAGTCGTACCAGCTTACGGAGGGTGCGACAAAGCAGAATCATTTCGCAGTGATCAGGTATGGGCTAACAATTCGTCCGTTCGTTTTGGACGGCCCGCCTCGGCACCTCATGCCAGCCAACTTCATTCGCGATGCCATGATGCAAGTGGTTGCCATGGATACGCGAAATCACCCAGAGTGGATTGCCTAGCTGGCTTGAGATGCTGAGGCGTGCAGGTCAGCAGCTCAGTTCCAAGCCAATCCGCGCGGTCAAAGTAGCAGCTCTTTCCTTCTGCTCTGGGCGTAGCACTAGAAATTGCGAAAGCTCGAGCGGAGGTTGGCTGACGCCGTCCTGATCGACAACAACGACCATCTTGGCATGTTCTTTGTCATAGTCGTCCATCTGCATGAATCCGCCATCCGGATTTTTCGGCAAGTGTGGCGCTACGAACAAACTTGCAACGATGGCGCGTTCTGCGCACAGCACAAAATGGCCGATCTGCGTTCCATGCCCAGGCAGAGCCTCTTCGCGAAGGTTCCGAAACGTGCCAATGTAAGCGCCGATCGTGTGCATGTCGCCATGCCCGAGGTTGTTCGAAATCTCTTGCATAACTGCCTTGCGTTTCGGGACGCTCATCTCCTTTCCGAGACCGCCGAGGACTGGTGGTAACAGTCCACTCACGAGCGACTTGTTTTCTACGAATTCGTGTCGTAGGCCGTGCAGCGCAGTACCAGACTCCTTGAGCGTCAGGCCAATCTTGTCGGTGTAATAGTAGAGGCGCCTTTGGTTTTGTGCGTAGGTCCGACCAGGCCAGCCCAGCGCTTCGCCTTTCTTGCAAATCGCTTTGGCCATGTCGATCACCTTCCTCTCGGTCTTACCGAAATCGTCGTCCTTAATCATGTACTCGCGAGGGCGGCCGCCTTTGGTGATGTTGCCATCCAAAGATAAGCGGTCCCCCTTGTCGGCCAGATGCGGCTTAATCTGCAGCATTTCTTTGCGCCGAAGTCCAAAGAAAGCACCTAACAGCAGCATCTGGTACAGCCTCTCGTCTTCCTGCTTCGCTCGGTCCAGCACTCGCAGAATCGACACGCCGTTGCCAGATAGGCTCTTGCTGCGCTCGGTGTAACTTTTGACCTTGAGCGTCGCAGGATCGACCTCCGGCAAATAAGCTGGCAAGCCGCCTTCGCGAATCACACCAGGCTTACCTAACCAGCCGCAAAAGATGCGCAATTTCGACAGCTGGTTCTGCAATGTCTTCGCATTCAGCCCGTCCTTGTGCCAGTCCTTGACCAGTGCGTCGACATGTTTGGCTCCGATACCGCTAACGTCTTCCAGGTAAAAACCCATGGCGTGAAGTCGGCGGCAAGCGTTCGCCGCACTCTTGCGTGACAACTCAACCGTTCTGATGCTTGCTACGTTGCCGTTAGTGCGGACCTTGCCTTTTTTGTCGACGATGGCGTAGGCGCTGGCAATGAAGCGTTGTAGTTTCGATGTCTTTTCCATTTTTCAAATCCTTAGGTGCGTTGACGAATGACCTTGCGGTCGCGGTTATCCATCCCGCACAAGGCGGGTAAAAGTTGACCAAAAAATCCGACGCACCCCACTTCAACATGGGAGGTTTAGCTACAAAACGGGTGCGTGCCGTTCTGCAGCTCCTGGGCCTCGCGGGTGCCAGGTGGAAGCGGGTGGTGTTCCCCCTTCGTTCGGAACGTAAGGCGTTCCAGTCCCAGCGTTTTCCCTTGACGGGGTAGAGCTCGCTGTGCTCTTAATGTCAAAACCAACGCTCACAGGCGTTGTCGAGCCAATTCGCCGTTGCGGCTGTCAATGACAGTGCAGCGACCGAGGTAACTAACCTCCTGGCTCAGATAAAAGTTGGTGTTTTTCGAACACAAAGCGCGCTCTACAGCTGCACCATTGTTCGTTCGATGATGGTTCGCTACGTTTTCGGTAACGACGTTGGTATCGACATTGCAGGTGGCTCAGGAGCAGCCAACGTCAATGCTCACAGCAAGCGACAGCGTTGCCGTCGTCACCATGTTTGCCATCATTTCGGTCCCCGTTTTTTGGAAGTTTCAAGATCAGGTGACAACCATATTCGCAAAAATATTTGTATGTCATTGATTCCATTGAAGATTTCTAATAAATAAAGCACTCAGGCTCCGTCCTTAAGACAGTCATCAGCCCAAAAAAATTGATCTATGCCTGCGCCGTTCAGTGAATGGCGGTTCAGGGTCAATGTTTTAGTGGGTTGCAGCTCTGTGCGCGATGTGTGGAACCAGCGCGACCTATGGCCAGAGGTGGCCATGCTCTACATAGTCCGATGGGACTCTCTGCTTTTCCCCATATTGGGGCAACACGAAACTAGCAAGCCAAGTTGGCTTGCGAAAGCGATTGCTCGGGCGACATCGCTTTCGTAAGCCGTTTGATGTTTTGCTGTGTGATTTTGGTGGACCGAGAAGATGCGCCGAATGCTGGGCGGTCTTGTCCTTAGGTTTGCAACCTGGTTTTTCCGAAGGGAAAAGGCGATTGCGGCCGAGTTCAGTTGCCTACCAGAGGTCTTTGATGCGATTGTGATCGAAAACAGCCTTCTTGACTGCTTCGAAAGAGTGCTTTTTTTGCGATTCATTTGACACAGCGGGCAACGATTTTGTAGGCATAGTTGATCGCAAGGATTGGTGTTTGATCTCACCAAAATTCAAATTGCCAATGTGGCTGCCCTGGAGAGTCCCTGAAAAAGCCCAGCCCGAACCCTGAAAGAAAAAAATCATGAATGCAATTCCCGTACCTATCTCCAACATCGGCATCGCCGCCATCAATCTCGGATTTGGCTGGGCGAAGATTTCGTTGGACGGCCAAGAAGAACGGTTTATGTCTGTCGTCAGTCCCCACCAAAAAGACATTGCGATGATGAACGCCAAGTCCAAGAACCAACTTAATTTGGTACACCTCGACGGCGAGTCCTTCGAGGTTGGACTCGACGCGGCGATTGACTCTTGGTCAGAGCCCATGCGCTTGATTTCGCGCCATTGGGGACGCAGTCGGCAATATCGGATTCTGGCACAGGCAATCCTGAACCGAATGGCATTCACCGGCAAGAAGAACTGGCGAATTGTTACTGGACTCGCTGCAGATCATTACGAGGACCAGCAATACCGCAGCGAAGTTGTGGAGGTTTGGCGTGGCTCCGGTGGCATTCATCACACGCCTTTTGGCAACATCAACATTGTCTCCGTCAACATCATGCCTGAGACTGCCGGAGGTTTCGTGAGCCTAAAAGCGGACCCCACTGTGAGGGAAAAGATGCACGCGCTACAGGGCGTGGTGGTTGACTTCGGGACCTTGACGACGAATTGGCTTCCTTTTCGTTATGGCAAGCCGTTGACCGACGGTTTCAAAAGCATCGATATCGGAGTGTACAAAGCCATGTCGTTGGCGACGGAGTCGGTCCAACGGCGTGCCATGCCGAACGCGAGGACGGTCGATCTGGAAAGTGCTTTACTTGGGATGCAGCCGATGTCAATACTGGCCCATAACAAGGACGGTACATCACAGCTGCAACCTCTCGATATCAAAGGCGACGTCGCAGAGGCGGCAACGAAAATCTGGCCGCAGATCGAGACCGCACTAAAGACCAGCATCAGTAATCCAAATGGCATGTTGCTGCTTGGCATCGGCGGTGGAGTCAACGTCTACGGACCTCTCTTAAAGCAGAGCTTTGGCCAGTCTACATGCATTTTGTCTGAGCAGTCCCAAATGGATAACGTGCGCGGTCTTTACACAATGGGCAAGGCTTACCACGAAGCCAACTCGCGCAGCTGAGGTTCTGATGAGAGTTTCATTCGATCCGCTACAGAACTCGATTCCTCAGGGCCTGCGCGTCGATTTGCAGTCGGACAAGTCGAAAGCCAACAGGCTGCGCTGGATGGCACTGGCGGGAGCCAAGCTACAAAATAGCGATGAACTGGTGCTTCGCCAGCTGCTGCGATCGGCGCCACGTAAGGCGCTTTCAAACCAGCGGCAGCGTTACGTCGTCGAAGACTCGTCCGAGGTTGGCATCGCACTAAAGGCCACCAGCAAGCGCCTGAAGATTGATCACAGCCATTCGTTCGAATTGCTTTGCGTCGTTTTTTGGCAATCACTGGTGCCCGAGCAGAGCCATCCGACGAATGCCTTGCCTGAACCTGCAACAGGCTTTGCCCCGCTGTCTTCGCCAAGACTTTTCATGCCCGAGGCTGAAGCCATAGTGGTCTCCGCAGCGAGTGAGCAGAAGACGCCACCTATCGATCTGACAGAACACTCCGCTCAGAGCGATTTCCTCTCCTTTTTTAACGAAAACTAGCGTTACGTTATCAAGCAATGAAAACTTTCTTTTCGGAAAAAATCGATTTGACAAGTGCCGACTGCATGCTAATTTGTCCACAAAGCACCGCACCGTTGGAATTCGCCAACTGATGCCGAGCTGGAATAAGGAGTTAAGTGATGAAAAAACTAAAAGAAATCATGTTCGCTGAAGAGGCCGTTGGGTACGCAAAACTGATGGAGGTGCTGCGCCTGAGCAACTTCGATCTGATGCTGATCTGCGGCCTGCAAGTCGTCATCGGCTTTGCGCTCATCGTTTTTTTGGACATGCCTTGGGCGTTGCTCGGCTACGTGATGGTGATCGCCGCGGCGCACACGCTCAAGACGATGCCTGGCATCTTGGCCGAGAGAGCGAAGGCTGATGGTGCTGATCATGGCTGAGCCGCAAGGACAGTCTGGCCGAAATCCGAGGCTCCAGCAAATGCTGAAGTTTCTTGGATTCGGCTTAAATCTGTCGGCTGCCAGGAACGAATACCGCGCACTTTTGCGCTCGCAAGGCTTCGCGGAAGCCGATATTGAAGCGAACGTGGCTTTTCTGAGAACGCGGTTTCGCGTGCGTCTGTTTGCAGTCGGCATCACGCTGGCGATTGTCGGTGCCGTGATGCGGGAACTTAGCTCCAGTTTCGCCTCAACCGCTGGCGTTGTTCTCATGTATTTAGGCCTTGGGGCCATCCTCATTCAGGTTCTGGACAGATTTAACCCAGGACCAGTTTCGGTGCGACAGATGATTGATGTCGTGCGCGGTCGTCGTCGGCAGTGATGCCGACAGTTTTTAACTTTCTAAGGATTTTGTATGAACTTGCTTATCAACGACTCAGTCAAAGACACACTCGGTCAACTCATCGATCAGGCAACTGATATGGAAGGCGGTCTGATCCGTGTGAAGAACGGCGTTTTGATCGACGGCCGTCTCAAAAATGTCACCATCCGCAACGAAGGCGAAAAGCCTGTCGTGATCAGCGCCCTTGCCAATCTTGAGGCCTGTTCAATTGAGACCTCGTATTTTTTGAACGAAGGCTTCTTCAGCGGCCAGGTGTCAGTACTGTTCGACGCAGAGTTGACGGAAACCAGCACAACCACAGGCACCCTCCAGTATGGTCGCCGGTTCGTTTTGGGCGGCCCGCTGGCAGATGCGAAGGACCTGCGCATTCTGGGATTGCAACAGACGAGCAAAGTTGCAGCCATTGAGCAGACTAAACTTGCGGCCGTCGAGCAGACCTACATCGAGCCAAAGCTTCTTGAAGAGGCCTTCGTCCCCAGGCTATCGAGCGTCAGCGCGCACGGCAACGACTAATCAATCATCATGTCGAGCGACGGTGACATGCTGGCGTCTGCGCAGGAGCGAGCGGAGGCGCAGGCTAAGGCCCTGCACCACAGCAGGCTGATGGCCAGGTTGCAAAAGGAGGTCGATGCCATCGAGGAAATCCGCTTGACTCGCAAGAAGCGCGAGGCCTCTCGTAAGCGACTGCTTGCCAAAATTAGTGTGCTTGGAACGACACTGTTTTTGGCGGGTCTGGCGGCAGGTTCTTTTGGCAATGGCAAGATCAGCATCAACTTCCTGGATGGCAACACCCATGGGTTGCCGCAAACGGCCGCTCAATTGGAGCCGCAGCGACAGCCACCACCCTCCGCAACCCCTGCGCTAAGCGCTAGAGAGAAACAAGACACCAATGCCAATTCGCACGCAGACGGTGATGCAGAACGTCTGGCGGTGATCGTTGGATCTCAACCAAAATTGAGCGTAATTGCATCGCCAAATACGATGCCTCCAGCTCGCCCTTTTGTCCAGGGACTGGTCTTGCCAAACGCGCCGATCTACACAACGAGAGCGCCACCGCTCCTCACGGTGCCATTGCCACCGCTACCGCCATTGCCCTTCAACCCGCCTAATCGATTGCCTGGGCAGGGTGCTGCCGCTCCAGCGATTCAGAGCAGCGACTTGGTAGATGATGGCAAGGATGTCGCTGCAGCGGCAGTGGACGTCGTTCTTCGCGATCGAAGCGTAGTTGCACAAGACCCACCCAGGAATCCAGTGCCTGCGCAAGTGCCACTTCCTGCCAAGCCAGATACAGTGGCAGCAGCGCAGGCGACAAATCAAGTCTTTAGGGTGATGCAGTACCTCGACGGCTACGTTCTCGTCCGCGTCGGAAACAGGGTCGCAACCGTTCGAGTCGGCGAGCGCCTTCCTGATGGTCGACTGCTGAAATCTGTATCTGATGCCAGCATAACGACCGAATAGCTTTTCGTTCGAAGCAGTCGATGCCGAAGTTTTCTTAAGCCTTTTTGCGACTTGAATTTCTCGTGCCGCGTGTGAAGATGATCGAACTAGAACAAACAAAGGAAGTACCATGAAAATTTCACCAACATTTGCGAGCACCAGCAGCGGGCCATTGCTCGCTGTTCTTTCGATGCTCATCGCGGGATGCGGTGGCGGCGGTGGTGGTGGCGCCTCGGTTAGTGGTAGTGCTGCCAACAATGGAGCTAACCTCCCTGTGACGGATAGCGCAACTTCTCCGATCATCAACGCCGCGCTTTCTTCGAATTACATCGACGAAGACCTGAAGGCGTTTAACCTGCTCAACGCAGAACGAGATCGCTGCGGCTTTGGAAAGCTGGCCCAGAGCGCGAAGCTGGATGTGATGGCGAGCGGCCACGCCAACTGGATTGCACAGAATAACGGTTGGGGACACTTCCAGATTGCCGGCACCACCGCATTTACAGGCGTCACGGTTCAGGACCGCGCCACGAATGCTGGCTATGTGCCCAATGCTCGTATCTCCGAGGGGATGGGCGGCTTTATTGTCGTTGCTGACGACAGTCGTGGTGTCCGTGGTCTACTAAACGCACCCTACCACCAGATTAACATGCTTCGAGGCTATCGAGATCTCGGCGTCGGAATCCGACCTCCTCCCAACGTCCCTGGAACCCCGAGCCGCTACATCCTGCTGAACTACGGCACTCTGCCACCAGACACTGATCAGGCACCGATTGCTAGTACGGTACGCACCTACCCGTGCGGTGGCTCGACGGGAGTCGAGCGCATCATGAGCGGTGAATCGCCGAACCCTGTGCCAAATCGAAGTCTTGGCATAGAGCCGCTTGGCACGTCGATTGCTGTCGTGGGCGACCTTGGAAAGCAGTTGACCGTGACCAGCGCCACCATGACAGGCCCAGGCGGCGTTGCGGTGACTTTGCGCGCACCTTCGAACAGCCTGACCGACCCGAACCAAGGCTATTTGCGTATCAACGAAGCCTATGTTTTGGCAGATGCACCGCTGTCCCCAAATAGCACTTACCAAGTGTTCCTCACGGGTACCAACGGGACTTCGCCGTTCAGCCGTTCTTTCTCGTTTACCACGACAATTTTTACTGGGCCCTGAACATGAAATTATCGAAATTCACCTTTTTGTTGGCCGCAGCTTTGCTTGCTCCGATCTCTCACGCTCAGACCATGTACGACAAGATTGAGGCGGGCGCCACCTTGTCGGGCAGCATCAAGCTTGGTTCTTTCTCAACGCCGTTTCCCTTGCCGCCTGGGCAGTGGAAGGTGCTGAAAGTCAAAGTAGATCAGATCGCCCTGAGTAACGGGCAGTCGACTCCAAGATGGGTTTATTTTCTCCTTGAGACCTCAAAACAGAGCGCTATCCACAGCCTGTTGGTCTCCATTACGCCAGAAGCGAGTTCTATTAATTGGGGGAACCTACCTTGCAAGGGGAAAAACAATAACTCATTTTTAGTCGAGACACTGGATACCACTGTAAATTCCATCGAATTTTTTTGCGGAGTGGCCACGAAGCAGATTCCCTTCAAGGCAATGGTTGACTCGTCTTCGACCAGCACAAGTCCCTTCGTCAAAGATTTTTTTGGTACCTTGGTTCAGGAGCCTGATCTCCCCAAAGAGGTCGTCGAAATTTACCTTCGCGGATCGAAGGACAAGAACAAGCAGTACGCTTATACGGCGTTCGTTGCAGCGGATGTGAGTGACCCATCTGTGGCCGAAACATTACGCATATACGTATCCGAAGTTGGCTCAGCCTTGCGTATGTTTCTGAATTCACGAGAGAAACTTTTGCCAACGCTCGCCATAAAGATGCTCCAGTGATTCATCAGTCTATTGCATTGGGATCTGCGGCTGCATCCGCTTCTGCAGCAGCCTCTGCAGCTGGACCATTCGCTGCCGGTGCGAAGCCAGTGTCTGTCGCTGGCGTCGAACTAATGCCAACGACATTTCCGGAGTCGTCTGTTGTGACGCTGAGTGTGCTTCCGTCTTCGAAGGTCGTCGTCTCGGTTGAAGTCGAAACTCCTCGGCCCTCGCCACCTTGACCGCCTAGCGCGGCTACGGCACCCCCTCCAGGGCTTCCTGATGGCGCGACAGCAGGCTCGTAATATCCTGGGCAATAAATCACACCAGCCACGCCATCAAATTTAAGTCCGCCTGGCGCTGCGCAGCCATTGATCATCGCTGGCGTGATGATGTAAGTCTTTCCATCGGAGCTGAGTACGCGCGATGCGCCTGATTGGCTAATCGTCCCTACTTGTGCATGAGACATAGACAGGCTTAAAGCGAGCGCCGTGCAGAGAATAGTGGCTTTGAAAAGCGTCATTTTCACACCTGAAAGTTTATTCGTAAGGCCTCTATTGTTGGCGGCCCTTTGTGCCTAGGCGACCTCGAATAACGCTCTCGAAACGGTGTCATTCACGAGGTAGAACAGACTCCCGCAACAGCCAGTCGTGCAGTTCCTGCTGGTGTTACGCCGTCCGCTCCAACGATGGATACGATGTTTCCGGAGCCAACCGATCCTGAGAAGCTGCCTGAGTTGTTGGTGCATGCACCTCCACCAAGGACACATGCGCTCACTACGCCCATGGGAACCAAGAGGCCGACCATGGATGGGCCACAACTGGGTGAAGGCACGACTGCTCCATGGGAGTAGATGTCCATTGACATGACACCTTGCTGGCCCAGCAAGTCTTCTACACGGCGATAGATGCTGTTGCGGCAAACCAAATTTCCTCCGTTCATGGTTTGCGCGAATCGCCCCTCTGGTGCACACCCCGCCCCGACAACTGCCAAAGTTCCACCAGCGACCTTCCAAAGCCCGCCTTGGCATTTCAATATTGTGGGTACGCCAGCGATGTCACCCCAGAGCATGGCTTTGTCGGTGGTACAAGCGGCGTCTGGAGCTGCCGTTGCATTGATGGCGATGTTGCCTGTGACGACAGCATCGCCGTTAACCTGCAGCGTGGTCGTTGTGCCGGAAATCATCCCGCTGATGGTTTCGCCACCTTTGAAATTGGGGTCTCGGGTGTCGTTCAGGCGAAGATAGTCGTCGTTTTCCGTTCCCCAGCCGAATCGTGCGCAGACGATGCCTGCAGGGCTACCTGCATAGGGATTCGGAACTTGCCAGCTTCCATCAGTACCAGCAATGATGCTTTCGGTGCCCATCAGGGAGACACCGCCCTTACCTGCTAATTTTCCGAGAATCACGCCAAGGCCGACAGAGTCGATTTCGCCAACTGCACTGTTCCGTGAGCGCAGCGGCTGGTTTAGACACACGATGCCAGAGACACGGCAGTCTCTGCCCAATGGGCTGGTTTCGCATCCCACTGGTGCGCGGGTGATCGTGATGTCGTAGCCTGCTGTGGTCAGAGACTTGTAGATTCCCTCATCAGGGGCCGTATCTACGCCCAAGCCAAGAGCGCGTAGGTTCGCAACCGTAGGCTTTCTGGATGTCCCTGCTGTGTCCCCGTTGGCCAGGATCACGACGCTGTTTTTCTGGATGTCTTCGGCGTTTTGGTAGGCCGCGTAGTTGTCCATAACAAGTTTGTGCGCCGCACTTCTGATGGCCAAAATTCCATCAGCCTGAAGCGTGGCGATCTCGGCGTCTCCCGCTCGCTGTGTCGCCGTCCAGGTCATGAATGAGGCGATCGCAACCAGCATTACAGCGAACGCCGCCTCAAGCGACAAAAATCCCTGCTGCTTGGTTACGATGGCCATGGTTATCTCTCAGTTCAAGAGCGGCCGATGATGAAGGTGATGGCCACGTTATCCGAGGTCTCACACTGACTTGTCAGTGTCGCGATGTTAAGCGCCGAATCCAGTGGCTTCACATCGGTACCTGCTACGGCAATGCGCCGCATCGACGAGGCAACGCTGGTCACAATGTCGGGACACTGTGCTGCTGGTACGTTCCCCCAGGCCACCGATAGGGCGTCATTGGCGCCGCCTGTGCCAGTGGTAGCAGGCGTGACACTGATCGATGCACCAAATTGATTGGTGGCGGTCGGGTTCGTGCCATCTCTAAGATCAGCTGGAATGACGTGTCCCCTGACGGCGACTGCGGTGGTTACGGAGCCGTATTCGTTTCTCGCGCCGTAGGTGCTCTTTGCTGTTCCAGCGATCATTTGCAGTTGCTGCACGTTCGCGCTTACGGAAGTTTTCCGTAAGTTATCTGTGAAAAATAGGATGGCTGCGACGATCAGAATGCCACCAACCAGCATGGTCAGGCCCATTTCCACTGACACAAACCCCTTTTCCTTAGTCCGCTTCATCGCTTGACCCCTCTGATCGAGATAGATGTTTGGCTTTTTGGACACTTTCGACATGGTTACGCACTTCATAAAAAACCTCCGTTAAAAAATAGTTACTGACCTGCAAGTGATTTGCTGCTCTTCTGCAACAGTCGCATCTGGACCTTGGCTGGTGAATTGGCGTCCTGGATCTGGTACGTGATCCAACTCTGTCCGAGGTAGAAAAAGAGAATGAAGCCAAAAATTAGGCTCAAAATGATCGCGTTCAGCTTTGATGCGTACGCGTCTACGGCTTGCACCGCCTTGGCCTGTCCGCTAGTGCCGATATCCACCAAAATCTTGGCGAAGTCGTTTCCAACGTCGCGCCGAACTTGGGTGTGGAGTCTTGCCAATATTGGCGGTGACAGGACCCCATGTGAAAACGCCCCAACGTAGTCCCCTGGCATCAGCTGTAAATGATCCAGAATCCAGCCCAAATGGCGTCGCATCCATGGCGAAGCTGTATCAGCGAGGTCGGACAGTGCATCCTGCAGCCCGCGTCCTGCTTGCAACAAGGTTGCCAGATTGGCAAGCATGCGTGCGCTTTGAATGTCTCGGTAAAGTGTCAGCATTGGCACGACTGGACCAGCCAGTAACCAGAGCAAGCGCGCCAATCCAGTGGAACGCTCGCAGCTAAATCGCCACGATGCGGTCAGATTGGTAAATCCCCATGCCGTCAACCACAAAATCAAAGCTGCGATGCTGGCGACTGCGATGGGCCCCCAGAAGGTAAAGATGTGTGCTGCTGACCGCACCACTTCGCTGAAACCCACCCACACCTCTGGCGGCGCTGCTTTCTCAAAGGCTGGGATCGAGAAACTGGTCAGCATGTAGGCGAAGGCAAAGCCAATGGGCAGCAGAACCGCAGGCGGTGCCAGTGCTTTGCGTACCGTCGCGCTCATTTCCTTGCCGCGATCAATGCCATCAGCCAGTTGGCGCAGGCAGTCCTGTTTGGCGTTGGATGCTGTCGAGAATGCAAGCGTAGAGAGCGCCATCGAATCTGATGCCGGCATCGTCGAACGCAGCAATTCATCGATGTTGGTCACGCCTTCCTCCATTAGTTTCAGCATTTGCTTCAGGCCTGTGGCTCGGTTTCGATCTCGTGTTGTTGGCGCAATCGAAATTTCCAGCTCGCCGAGTAAAAAGTCGCGCAGCAGCTCCCGATCCTCCAGCGCCTGAGCCAAATCCCTATAAAAGACAGAGCGTTCCCGCCAAAAACCAGCAAGGCGCGAATAGCGGCCGAGTTCTCTGAATGCGCTCATGGCTGTGTCTCCAGCAGGTCTAACTGTCCAAACCGCTGTATCTGCCGCAAATCAATGAGGCCGTTGCAGGCCTTGTAGTAGGCATGTTCCTGCACGTTTTTCCCGTCCTGGTTGCCGCTCAGGAGGTCGCCGTCTGAATGGCGTTGGCGGTAGGACCGCCAGGCGAGGCGATCATTGCCAAGGGCAGAGTCATCCAGCCACTGATCGTCAGGCGTGAGCATTTCCGCAACCAGAGTTTGACCTTTGGTGCCGCGGTAGTTGCAGAGTTGACACCCCTTTGGGTTTTTGAGACGGAGTTTTCGGACGTCGGCGCCACTGCTCATCGCCTGTTTGACCAGTTGCTCGATGCCAGTTGAGTGGAAATCGGGCAGCGATTTGGCCTTGTCGATGGATATTGCGCAGTGAGGACAGACCATCGGCACCAGGGCCTGATAGACCAGAAGAGCCAGCATTTGCGAGGAGGTGATATCGCTGCGGCTGAGGCCCATCTTCTTGTCCGTCAGGCGGTTGGCGATACCCACGATGCCTGGCGCGTGCAATGTGCCAAGTGACAAGTGCCCTGTTTTTGCCACGTTTGCAGCGGCACTTGCACTGATGACGTCTCGCAGCTCGCCGACATCGATCAGATCCGGGTCCATACGCATCAACGATTCGATCACCTCTGAGTACGGGTCCTTTTTGCCTTCTTCGGCCAATGTGACGAGATCACGCTGTACATAAATCTGGTGGACGCCCTGAACCATGTATTCGATAGGGTCCGCCACCTGGTACATCGACATCGTGCCGTTGTCAGGATGGGTCTCCAACAAAGTTTTAGCGACGGTGGTTTTCCCCGAGCCCGTGATGCCGCACAGAAGCACCATCCCACTGGTTTTTTGTTGGGACAGACGAAGCTGTGCAATCTGGCTCGGTTCGAAGCCCATGTGCTCAAAGCTCATCGGCTTGGTGTTAATTTCGCTTGGCAACAGGCGGATAACGGCTTTTGGCCCAAAAATGCCTCGTTGCGATGCAAAGCGAAGACGCAAATTGGCCATTCCCAGTGCGCTGTCGATCATGCAACTCATGCTTTTGCCTTCCGAGAAGGTTCCATCGGAGTTGCTATTTCGGTCAGCCAGTGATTCATAAGCCGCTGTCATCGCGAAACGAACGTCTCTGTCAGTCACGCCTTCTTTGGTTTCCTGAAGCGTTTCCAGTTGTCCGTCGACGCGGATCATCACCTCGCCGCGCCCTCCCCCAAGGATTCGCATGTGCAAGTCGGTGGCGCCGGCATTGCGAGCATGGTCGATCCAACGGCGAAATTGCTGCACGGAATCTGACTTGGAAATCGATGCATTGGCTTGGCCATGTCGTTTTGCGTCGGCGGCCTTCCGGACCTGAGCCAAGATGGTGGAGCTTGCTAGCAGTGGTTTTTGGAGAACATGAAGGTTTTTGGCCAACAGCTCACTGCGCATGGGCACCAAATAGCTGTGAACCTGGGTATAGAACTCAGGGTCGTAGGCAATTTGGATTTGTGAACCGCTGAGTTTGACGGCCATCAGCTTGTCAGCCAATGCCGCAGGCACTTGCAGCCCTGCTTCGGCGCTCGACCCAGACAGGACATCCGCCCAAGTTGGGAAATCCCCTAAAACTCGGATCACTGGCTGGTCCGATTCCAGGTCAATGGCCTTTATTCGAGGGTTCCCATTGCGAGACGGGCTGAGTCCAGATGACTCAGAAAAGTCTGAATCATCTAGCAAGCGAGTTTCATCTCGCCGCATGATTCTGTCGAACATGGCGCTCATTTCAGAGAACTTGTTCCAGCTGTTGTCCAACGCCGAGAACGTGCGTTAGCTCAATGGGCGCTTTTTTGCCCATCAGCTTGGTGACCGACAGTTGCAAGCTGTCGGAGTTCACGGCTTTGACCTTGACGGTCACTGTTTCGGAGCTAACCAGAGTTTGGCCAGTTTTGATGGTGATGAGCTTGCCGTTAGCCAGTCCTTCGGCATTGAGTGCGTTTACCGTTCCCCAAATAACGGTTGGCTTTAATGTCCAAATGATTACAGGCCGCTCGGCAACCACTTTCTTGGGCCTTGGGGGCGGCGGTGTCGTGGTGTAGCCCATACGCTCTAGGACCGTCGCGCGCATAGCGGCTGCCTGCACCTCGGCCAGCTCGCCCAAAGTGATGCTCTGCGAGGCTGGACGGTACGCCAGAGGCCTTTTGGCGAGTTCGCTGTCCCTCCCCTGATCGATTGGTGGCGGCAGGCTTTGCGCGCAGGTCAGAGCGCTTGCAAAAAGTAGCGCCGACCCAACCACCAGGGCGTGGAACTGGTTAAATTTGTGCAACATACATCTTCCCCTTGAGAACGAGGCGCAGCTGATTCTTGGCGTCGCCACTGCCAATGCTCAGTCGAAAAGTTTGAGGAACGACCGATGCCGGCAGCAAGTCGAGGACTTCGGACAGTTGATGCGGCGGAAAATTCAACTCGAGGTCAATCGTGGCAAGCAAGGCCTCTTCGCGGACATTGCTGATGTCTATGACCGCCCAGCGCTTTGGCTCGCTCACAGTCGATGTGACGCCCGCGTTGGCCATCTTTTGCAGGACAGGACGCAGTGCGGACAGGGACTCGTTCATCTTTTTGATGGCGTCCTTTTTAAAAGCGACGGCCTCAGGTTGAAGCGCGAATGCCGTTACCGTGCGATCCAACGCTGAAGCAGCGACGTCGATGCTCTGCTTTGGCAGGGCAATCGCCAATTCCTCTGAATTTCCACCTTGGCGAATCCAGGTCAAGTTGCATTTCGACGCACTGCAGGCAACCGCTTGCAAGGTCCACCCCGCGAGCAGATACGGCTGCGTGAGGATTTGATCTTTGAAAAAAGAAACCAGTGTTGACCTGTTCCAGCCGTCCTTGGCAATGCTGGCAAAGGCTTCGGATTGGTACGCCGGAGTCTGGTCAATATTTGCCGATTGCATAGCCTTGAGCCGCTTTGCCTCTGGCACACGCACCAACTGGTGGTAGGCGGTGGCAGCGAGCACCCCCAAAACCAGTATCGTCATCAGTGCCAGTGACGTCCACGAATACGGGATGGATTTCAGGAGATGCGACTTCTTGGACCTCAGCGAGAAATAGGTGCTGGTGATTTCGTCCCAGGTAACCAGCCTGTGAGTGTGGGTGATCTCCGGATGCTCGCTCAGCACGATCATGTCGGTGGTTGAATTGATGTGCAGCATCAACTCGTCAATGGCGCGCTGACGCTCGAGAACGGCATCGACCGCCACGAATCCGTCCAGAATGACGATCAGCACTCGCTTTTCCGGAAAACCTTCAGGTTGCATCAGCAGGGCCACTGACACCTCTGATTCGTTATTGCCCTCACTGGCAATTTCGCGCATCAGCATCGCCAGCGACATAAGTTGCGAGGCTGCGTGCTTGGAACTCAGCGGCTCCGAATAGAGCCCAACGTAGGTGGCGATGCCTGCCTTGGCTGTGGTGTAGCGATTGGCGCCAATGGCGGTGGCCTGGCCGCGAATTCTTTGGCGTAAAGACTGCTTTCGCGACGATTTTTGACCATCATCGAGAACTGCCCAGCGCAGTCCAGCGGCGAAACCGACTCTCGCACCGCGCCCTTTTTTGGCTGTTTTGACGACGAGGCTCATGTTTAAGCCCTTAGAGCGGCGTAGCCCGAACCAAGATCAGAAAGTGTTCACGCTCAAGCTTCAGATTCTGTGAGCCACCGAGGACCATGGGAACTTCGTCACCCAAGCGTTTGTCGTCGCTTGTCGCGACATTGCGCGAAAGGCCAGTGATCATGACGGTCGTGCCTGGATTCAGAACTACGTTTGATGAGGCGCTCACGGAATCGACCCGCGGTGTTTGGACCTTTTGCAAAGTCGCGCCAGAGCCAACGGTGACGTCAAACAGTCCAAGGAGGTCGGATAAGGAAATGTTGTACTTCAGCATGACCGAGTTGTCAGGCAGCATCATGGGCAAGACACTGAACTGATCTCCAGTGGTGATGACATCGGTTTTTAGCCCTGGAGCGCCTGCTGCGCCACTCGCGCTGGCGACTCCTGGCGTGGTTTCCTTCAAGTACCCGCTCGATGACATCCTTGTTTTGGTGTCCCATTTGCCATTGAGCGTGGTGAGGCTGATTGGGCGATGCTGGACCGAATTTCCGAACTGTCGCATCGCTGACAAAATGGCTGTGCTGCCAGCGAGATCGTCGCCAATCTTGGCGTAGCTGAGTGATCCAGCGCCCGCTTCAACCAGACTTGACGGCGAGATGATCTTGGCGCCGTAGTTCGCTGAGAGGCTGTTGAAGATGACCGACCAGTCCATTCCAGTAGCTGATTTGTCGTTCACCTTGACGCTGTAAACATCGAACGTGACGTTGACCATCTGGCGCAACTTCTTGTTCTCTGCGTTCAAATAGTCGCGCACTTGTGCCTGGACTTCCTTGCTGGACGTGACCATGAAGGTGCCTGTTCCAGCATTAAAAATCAGCTTGCTCCCCTTCACAGGCTCAATAATGGTTCTGACCGAATCAACGATGGATCGAACAGCATCCCAGCTCGATTCCTCACTCACCATCGCGCTCGACTGCATGCTTTGCGAAGAGCCGGTACCCTGCCCTGCTGCTCCACTGCCCGATCCGCCAGTTGAAAAAGCGTATTTTTGTTGGCCTGGCACTGCAGCGATCCAGTGTGTTTGCGTCACCATTCGCATGATGACGATGGCACCGTCTCGATACTCCCAGCTCAGCGACAGGACGTTGGTTAGATGGTCCAGAAAGTCGCGCAGCCTGCCGTTCCACCGCATCGCGACCCCATCAACGGCAATGGGTGTGGTTGAAGACACTGAGCTTGATATCAGCGCTTGTGCTGCGATATCGGCCATGGAAGGGGCAGCCCTTGCATTCGCGGGTGGTCGCAGAGGACTCGTGCCCGTCGCTGGGACAGGCAACTGCGGCGCCGTTGCTGCAGGCCTCGCCTCAGTGGTGACTCGGGCCTCGAAGACGTCGGTATTGACGCGAACCGGCACGCCGGTGATCTTGGTGAGACGGGCGGCCACCACAGCAATCGACACCCTGCCATCACCAAAATCCATCGTGTACGTCTGCTGGAAGATTGCGGGGAGCTCATCCACGCGTGTTGTTGGAACCAAGCTGCCACCGATCCACGGCGCCTTTGAGTGGCTAACCAGCGATGGCTTTTGTTGGTTCAGCGCCTTGTCTTCGATCTCTTTGCCATCGAACGCCGCTTTCGATTTGCCAAGATCAGTCGGTAAAACATGGACAGGCACCTCCAATGTCTTTGCGGAAATGCGCGATTCCAGCTGCGGCGATGTGCAGGCTGACAGAAGCAGCGATGCCATTGCGATCACGCCTGAGGCGCGTTGTGGGGACCAGATTTTGCTCGTCATTTTGTGCACTCCATTTGTTCACCCAGTCGCGTCACCCGAAGCACAGGCGGCGAATTGGGATAGATGCAGGCTTGCAGTGGGTAATCAGATTGGCGAATAGCTGGCGAGGACAGCACGCGCAGCAATGCGTCGTCGAAACTTCCGACAAAGGTGTCCTCTGCCGACAGCATGACGTGCTGTTTTGCGTCCCAGATCACCTTCATGCCTGCGACAGCGGCCCATCGGTTCAACGTGTTGTCCAGGCGAATGTCACTTGCCAGGATTTGCCAGCGACGAAGATCATTTTTGGCCTCTACCGCAGGTGCAGTCACTGCAGGCGCGGTGGTGTAGATCTGCGCTACAGCTGGCTGTGGCGCAAGGGGAGTGAGCGCTGCGCCCTGCTCGGTTTTCAAGGCGATCCGGATAACACCGTTGCGGAACAATTGAGGTTCCAAAAATGGAAAGCCTTTATTCCGATTGATCGAATTGAGGGCGTTGATGAAGTTGGAGATCCCCTCAGCCGTAGAGGCCGCCTCCAAGCTGCCTTCGACCAGTTCGTTGTCGAGTTCTGCGGGAGCTTCCCACACCAGTGCGATAGATGCAGCTGATGCCCAACGCTGCATTGCCTGTGAGGCTCGTTCACCGTTGTTGGTGATGAAAGTCATCATCGGCGTCGGTGCAGCACTTTGCGCAACTGTTGCTTTTGGCGCAGCGCCTGGTGCGGCGGCTGCTTGTGTCGCAGCTGCTGGTGCCGCTGGTGCGGCTTGCTCACAGTAGCTGTTCGCGCGCGCGGCTCCGAGCGTGTTTCGCCATGAAGCGGAGGCTTCGTACTTGTTGGTGGCTGCGTTAAAGGTGCACTGCACCTTGTTCTGCGCGTAAGTCGTGGCACTGGCAAGCATCAGTGTGCACAGGGCGATAGTATTCGAATTTTTCATGTCGACGATGGTGCCTCGGTGGCCAAGCTGCAGGATTTGAAGAGCTTGTAACTAGAGACAATTCTTGATCTATTCGGCGCGTTTTTTTTGTCGAATGGCTACCGAAAAACATCAGCATTTGGCTTTTTGACTCTGTTTCCTCAGTTCAGCGCTTCGCAACCTCAACACCGATTCGCAAAAATCTCGGCCTCGCTGAGGCAGTCAAGCGGCTTACATGTTTTGTCATGGGGCGATGAAATGCCAACGCCACTGCGCCAGTGAGGTACGACGGTTCAGTTCGCTACTTGGCTAAGTCTGTGCAGCCTGCGCGGCGGAACGACACTTTTGACGGAGGCTTAGTTGCCCGTCTGGAAATTCGCTGCGGTGATCCAAACCGAGGTGCATAGCAATGCAGTAAATGCAGCGATCACCAGGGGTGTCATGGCCATCGGCAACAGTGGAAGAACTGCACCAATGCCAAAAACGATGATGAGGCTGTGCGATGCCGTCCAGAAATAAACAGGATTGTGGAAGTCGAATGTGTAGGACTTCCGCGCTCGCACGGCGAGGCCGTCGACCAGAGAGGGAATGCCCATGGCCAACACAATTGCAATGGCCGCTGGCCACATGGCCTGGATGCGCCAAATTGCACGGTACAGCATCAGCCACAGCGCCGTGTGATACGTCCCTGAGAAGCTGGACAGGCTCCCAGGCGAAGGTGATTTGCCAGCCGATACGCCTCCGCTCACCATCACGGATTTTGTGTATCCGAATGCTCCAGTGTCAACGAACAAATGTTTGAATCTCAGATCAGCTTGTGCAGATACAGCGCGGACATCGATGTCCATGACATCTTGGAAAAAACGCTTTTCTGCTGTGTCGACAGTGAACTCGTGCGGCGCGATGAACGCCGGCATAAGCAGAATTGCCAGAATCGGCAATGTGAGCAACCAGAAGATCACATGCTTTGCGAACTGATTTTTTACTTCGAACATGGCTCAGTCCTCGATAAATTCGATGGCGCCTTTGTAGAACGAACGACCCGATAAAAATGCGAAAAAGTGCAAGGGTGGGAGCTTCATCAATAGCGTTGGCGGCACCAATGCCGTTTTTTCGCGTTTGAGGCTTTTCGAGACGTTGGATCGAAATTCTGTGAAGGAACTCGATGACTCTGATCCAGTCGAAAACGAGGTTTCAAGCGATCTGGTTTTAACGTCTCCGAACACATCTGAGATGTACTTAGCCGTCTCAAAACTTCGAACACGAAGGGCTATCAGATTGTTCATGTTGGCCAGCATTTGCTCAGCCTTATCCTTGGATTTGAATCGAACGACCAGGTCAGCTATGGCTTGTACGGCAAGGAAAATCTTCATGCCTCCACCACCTGATTTATTTAAAAGTTGGATCAGTTGGTCGTTCGCAATTTCCGCACCCTCGTCCACGAACAGGTAGGCATCTGCGCGGTTGCTAAAGTTGTAGATGCTTCCCATCGTTGATGCAAGATCGGCGAGCAGTATCGAGCCGATGGCGGATGCGATGATTTTGTTGGAGAGCGAATCCAGTCCGACATAAAGCACTGCCTTCTCGTCGATGATGCGCCTCACGTCATAAATCGGTCTGGTGTCTTTGAGGTTGCTAGGGTCTGGTGCCAGCAATTCTCCGATTTCATCGGAGCCCAACATTTCCAAAATTGGCTCCAGCACCTGAATCATCTTCGAATAGTGTTCTTTGGAGTGGCGAATCATGGCGATTAGACCTTCGACAGTGTCATCGGACTGACCGCTTTTTAGGTAGAGAACGACGATCTGCTCCAAGCGAGTTAGCACGCCTTTACCGCCTGGCTGGTTACCGATGTCTCTGTCCCATTCTGGTCCGAACTTGTCAACCATGAACCTGGTGATGACCTTCTCAGCGAGTCCTTCGACACCCATTTGGACGTAATATTTCGTGTTTTTGATATTCGGTTTCTCGCCAGATGCGACCAGACCGCGTTGCACGCGGACCAGCGTTTTCCAGGCAAAGGCGGCGAAACTGCCGTCGGCGTCCACCAGCTGACCGATCCGTGTTGCAACTTCGCTTACGCTGTTGAAGTTCGCTAAAGGATTGATGCGGATGGACTCATTGGGCTTTGCAGCATCGAAATAGAGGAAGGTTCTGCCTGCGCGTGCGCACTCTTTTCGCAAGCGATTTACCCAGTCGTTGTCTTTTTTCGGATCTATCACGATCAACGCTGATCCTGTGTGAATGATCTGAGTCGTGATCGATTCGTACATGCGCGTTTTGCCTGCGCGTGTCGTGCCGCAGATCAGCGTATGGCCTGTCAGTGAGCCCAGCGGCAGGGCAATATCCTGATCGCCTTCCGTTCCCACACCGTGGATCCATGGAAGTCCGATGGCATCGTCGGTAATGGGCTTGGTATTTTTGGGGAGCAGGCCATCTAAAGCCAATCCCATGGCCGTTAGTCTGAGGCTTCGTTCCTCGATGGGCGTGGCATCGACTTCCTCGGCAGCTGCTTTCACAAAGTCAGGAACATCGGGCAAATCTTCGATGTTCCTGTTGGAAATTTGTTCAGCGATTTCTGCGTGTTTTTGCCCCCAAACGAAGCCTCGCCCTAGGTAAAGACTTTGTCGCTTGGCGCGCATTGTTTTGGATTTTTCCAGCAGTTTTGCGATAGGGATGGTCCGTCCCCGCGTGACAGCCAGCGACATTCGAAATGCCCAAAGTTTCTTGAGTTGACTCGCCCTGATGACAAGCATGACGATGGCAATCACCAGCCCGACGTACCAGAATGGTGGGCGCAATGCAATTAGCAAGATGACGCTGGATGACCAACCACCGACAGCCATGGCCTCATGGCTTGGCCTGAACATGTCTTCAAAGTTTCGCACGCTGCTCCGATCTGAAAACATCTGCCAAGGTGACGTTTCCAATAAATCCATCTGCTTGTTTGCTGACGACCAGGCCTGCTTCGTAGATCAGGGCATACATCCGTTGCGAACTAATGCCGAAGGTCAAAGCCTTCTTCGAAATTCGAACGCCTTCGTCGACAAACGATATTTCATCTGGCAGATTGGCAACGATTGCCCTCGCCCACTGACTAATTTGGATGGGTACCTCTGCGCCGCTTTCAGTGTCTCCCCGCGACGAAGTTCCTGCATTGTTGGGGGGCGGCGATTGCCCTGCTCCGAGCCTACCTGTCAGTGTGTTCAGTGCGGTCGGTGTTCCGTCGTCTACTGGCGACTCAGTTGCTGGCGTTGTCGCGTCCTCAGTAGATGTGGCGTTGGTTGGAATGAGTGACGGCGGCTCGAAAAACAGTTCCCGCCGCTGCGCCTCGATTTCTTTTACCTTTTCTTGTCCAGTGCGGACAATCTTGGCAAGTGCTGATTCCGATGGTGATTGATGTCCTGAGGCGTTGATTCCTTCGCACATGGCCAAGAGGACAGCTGGGTCGATGTTTGCAAACATACCGCGCCTGAAAAACCCTTGCAGCAGTACCACGCCGAGTGAATTCGACGGTTTCGTCGGCCTTGGTTGAGCCCAACTTACTTCGTATTCGCCTGTTGCTTCCGTCGCATCCCAAAGCGTCGACTGCTTGCTCGCCATGGTCCAGCTCTTATCACCAATTTTGACGTGCACGTTGTGCGCGACGATCAGGGGTACCGAGGCCAGTGATGCAACAAATGCAGCCCATCGGTATTGAGGCTCAAGCAGCATGCGCTGCACTGCAGTGGCTGAGGGCACAAAGATCACGCCAGCCGATAGTCTTAGTGTCGTTAAGCCAGCCGTTAGCCCAAACTTGAGGGCTCCCCCAGGGTGGTCGAACAAGCCTCGCTCAAGTGGCAGTGATTGGATCGTCAGCGCGAGCTTTTCGATGGGCGGCAGGTAGTTTTTCCGAAAACCTTCCTCTCCCGCGCCAGAGGATGTCAGCAGTTGCTGAAAAAGCGTGTTGCCAAGTTGTTCGAACAGCGCCTGAGGATGGGTTCGTTTGAGAAGCATGGCTTACATTTGGCCACGCGAAACGCTCCTTGGGCTATCGAATGATCATCAGGAAAAGGCGTTTTTCGATTCCCAACAGCTAAAAGCCCGTCGTGCCATGATTTGAAGTCATGAATGACTTTCAAAACAATTTCACAACCCAAAGGGGATCAGAATTTCGATCAGCTCTGAATTCTTAAAGGGTTTGCTGATGACAGCGTCCATCTGCAGCAGGTCGCCGCTCATCTGAGTTTTAACGAGTCCGGCGCTCATTCCAATCATGGCACTGCCGATTGCCTTTTCGCGGATGCGGCGGGCCAGTTCGATACCGTCTACGCCAGGCATGTGTATGTCGGTCAAGATAATTTTGTAGAAATGCTTTTCTGCCATATCCCAGGCCTGTTGACCGCCGTTTGCGATGTCAACTTCAAACGAAGCGTCGATCAAAGCTTCTGCGATCAGATTCAAAATCTCAACATCGTCATCAACGACCAGGATCTCCGCGTTTGGATTGGGCGCCTTACTGTCTGAAAAACTTGTGTCCTGGGTTGCGATTACACGCTGGCTTTCGACGTCAGACGAAATGGTGACTGGAATCGAGATTTTGAATTTGCTTCCGACGCCGAGTCGCGACGTCATGGTCAACGACCCACTCATTGCCTCTACCAGGCCAGTGACGATGGTCAGGCCCAGGCCCATTCCATTGGTGTGTTTGGTGGAATTGCTGCCGCGTTCGAATGGCTCGAAGATTCTTTGCTGGTCGACCTCCGCGATTCCTGGCCCAGTGTCTTCGACCAACAAGACAAGCCTACCTCCACCTCCCGCTTCTTCAAGGCTCACCTCAAGTGTCACGCTGCCTCGGTCGGTATAGCGTACAGCGTTGTTCACCAAGTTGCCAACGCATTGCGTGAGGCGATCTGAGTCAATATCGATCATGTCCATGGTGCTCAGCTTTGATGTCATGTGCCAGGTTAAGCCCTTGATGGAGGCTTTTTGTTGGCCAATGAGCGAGAAGGTGTTCGCCCATTCTGAGATGTTTGTGCTCGTCTTGTTAATTGACAATTTTGACCGAAGCATGACGTTGAGCACATCGTCGATCAGGCGCCTCATGATGCCTACAGATCTGGAAATTAACTCCGTTTTTTCTTTGAGAGTGGTTTCCTTCAAATTTGGCTGGGCCAGGGCTTCGCTTGCTCCTTGAATGACCGTCAGCGGACTTTTGAGGTCGTGTCCAATGCTCGATGCCATTAGCTCCAATCGTCTGAACTGTTGACCGCTGGAGTTTGAGATTCGTAAACCTGCGTATACAGCGACGGTCAAAACAACAACACACAAGGCCAGCATCCCAGCCATGATCTTTAATGTCTGGGATGTGAGTCGTCGCAGGTTACTGATGTTGCCCATCGAAATCGTGTCCGTCGTCAGTAGCGACCAATTTCGAGATGCCTGTTCATAGGCCCGCTGAACCTCTTCTTGGGCCTTGGCGTCGCTGATGAGCGTTCGAGCGAGTGGGAAATAGGCGATCACCGAAGCATGGGCTTCGGGGAATGACTGCACCTTACCGAGCCACATACCAATTGGTTCGCTCGTTGAGAAATGAGCAAAAACCGACTCAGCTGCGTCAATGCTGTCGGTCAAATCATCTTCGGTGATCTGTTTTGCCCCATACCGAACAACTTGCACGTGTGCTCTTGTGAGAGCGATTTGGGCCTGGTAGAGCTCTTCGGTTGTGTTGACAGGGTCGGTTGCCGTGTTGATTTCCAGGCCGTAGGACCGCTCCATCGTCTGGTAAAGCGTTACCGAACGCGCGACGAAATACAGCAAGATCAAAACCACCAATACCGTCGCCATAGCGATGGTTCGTGTCCTGAGTCTTGCTAGATGGCTTTCCTCACCTGGTGTCCTGATGCGCAATCGGCCCTCTTGCTCTTAGCTTGGCCAGAAGTCTACTGTACGGAGACCTTTTTGAGGTTCCACACCATGCGATCAACTGCATCACGCAACGACAATCCAGATGGTTTCTCGTCAAGCGGGTAGATCACCCACAGCGGCCCTTTTTCTTTTGGGGGCATCGCCTTGCCGTTAACTTCGTAGGCAATGATCACGTTCCACTTTGCGTCGTCAATGGGCGCTCTCACGGTGTAGCCGTCCGATCCTTCGAAGATAACGCTCTTTGCCTCTGGCTTTGCACCCACTTCCTTCAAAATGTCCCGCAGGAGGACGCCTTTGAAAACGGCCTTGCCGGTGACGTATTTGTTCGCCGCTGAGACGTCCGTTGCCGGCATGGATTTGAGCTTGGCAATTGAAAATTCAAAGGATTTTTGATCTTTTGAGGTTGTTTTCGCAATAAGGCCATCGACCTTGAGCTCCACTTTGTCCTGAGCGTGTGTGGCGAAGCATGCGATGCTTAAAGACAGCATGCTAAAGATGGAAGCGATTAGACGTTTAGATACCATTTGCGACTCTCCTTTAAAAAAGTGGTTCGATTCACGCCCTAGAGCGCTCTTATCAGTTGGCTTTGCAAGGCGTGCCATTGAATTCTCGTGAGGGAAATACGGCATCCGACGGATGCGGCGCCCTTGCTCCATTGTGTCTTTCGAGTCTGTACTTCGACCTCTTCGACCAGCGTGCTGCCCTGAAAAATGCGCCTGGCGACGTCGATCGCCAAGGCCTCTTGCAACACTCTGTCTTGGAAGCTAGAGCAAGCCTCATCGACTGCGGTGATCAACAGGCTGCAGTCGAATTCAGGCGTCGGCATCTTTACGAAACGCCGTGCGATGCACGGCAAAAGAGCCGTTACGTTGAAAATAACTTCCTCTGGTGCTTCGTGCCGCTCTGGAGCGGAACCGATTACGATTTGCTTGACGTAGCCGCTAAGTTCAAAGGCTAGAGGCTTGTTCAATTGGCCACTCCCAGTGAGAGTTCTCTTGCATTTGCTTCAAAGCGTGCCCCAGCGTCAACGAAGATTTGTTGACCGTAGATGGCGTGGCAGTTCGCGAGGAAGGCCGCTGTTTGCCCAATTTCATGTTCAGCGGGCGATCTACCGCTGATGGTTGACGCCTCTACGCGAGAGGCTAATTCTTTCGTTGACATGTCGTGCGACGAGATCGGACCAGGTGCGATTGCATTGATTCGAAGTTTTTTGGCGTGTGCAACTGTGAGGAACGGCACTACGCCATCCAGCGCGTGCTTTGCGATGCTGTAGGAAAAGTAATCCGAGTTTATTTTCCACACCTTATAGTCTGTGAACAGGATGACACTCGGAGGTGGCGCGGCCTTGTCATTGGGGGTTGTTACCGGCGGTCTAAACCCGCATAAATTTGGCGGCGGTAAATGGCGGTGTGAATTGGCAACCGGATCTGGTGGCCGATTCCGGTGCTCACCGCGCCACCAATAGCCAGGGCCCCGAGAGGGGCC
>Ga0247843_1002021_pt1 | contig 38522 bp, 35 predicted proteins | sample LaCruzMarch2017__FD_192420 | JGI IMG/M metagenome (GOLD analysis project Ga0247843, IMG submission 192420) | Freshwater microbial communities from meromictic Lake La Cruz, Castile-La Mancha, Spain - LaCruzMarch2017_8m | ecosystem: Environmental > Aquatic > Freshwater > Lake | place: Spain...
GCAAGGCACCTTGGCCCGCTCCGTGCTCGTCAAAGCGCGAGTGCGGCACTTCACCGAAGGCATGGCCATCGGAGGCAAATCCTTCCTAGAAGCCATCTTCGATGCCAGACGGAACGTCTTTCCGCTAAAACGAATCGACGGCGCTCGCAAGATCCAAGGCGTGCGCTGGGGCGGACTGATGGCGATGCGAGACCTGCGAGGGTAGCGCACGAGGTCGCGTCGATCCCAAGACCGCCAGCCATCGCGACTCTTCCGCCCGGAGCTCCCGGGACGTTACCCTACCTCAGGCGGGAGGCTCCGCCATGCCCGGAATCCGCCGCCAATTCCGCCCCAAAAGCCACCGTCGCGGCTTGACAGGTCGCGCTCTCTCCATCGACAACACAAAAGGGCCAACCTCCTTCGCGTCGTGCCAGGCAAAATGACGGCAAACGATCGCGATCGGCAGATGTTTAATGCGCACCGAGCCTGGCACCAAAAATCATGGAATCCAGTTCGGACTTGATCTACTGGACACCCGCAGCCCCGGGAACCTACGCGGGGCCGGAACCGAAGCGGTTCTTCCGGGTGCGGATTTACCGCGAGTAGACCAGGGAGCGTGACTTTAATCCCCGCGAGTGGCAAGGAGAGTTCGCGTGGACCTGTTTGACTGGAGTAGCGTTGCACCTTCGGAGTGTCCGCCCGATGGAACTGCCGGTCGTCGTTTGCCTAGTCCCGCCACGCCAGGGGTTCTTCGTCAGGCGAGTTCAGTCACGCTTAGATTCCTGGTTGGAATGGGAAATTCCAAGAGCCGGAAGTGCGCCGAGCACTAGAAGGAACACGCAGAACGCGGTCCCGTAAATACCGAATTTTGTTGGGAATTTACTTGTCGGCACTAGGGTTATGTCGAGCAAGGAAGAAAATTTCAGCCGATCCACTTCAGCAAACTTATCAGCAGCGTCTATCATTGCCGAGCGAACCATGGTTGACATTTCGAGAGAATTTTTGGTGCCATCCTTTTTTCACATTAGAAGTCGTAATGATCAGGTAATCCGAACCATCGAAATTGTTCTTGATCGCCGATGATTTCCGCCTCAGTTGCATGTCCGATGCGACCGCCGCGCAACTTCCAACCCGCCCACTCCACCGTGATCAATACCCACCTGATCTCCCGGGCGTTGGACCGGAAGATGATCTTCGATGACGTGGCCAAGGAGAAGTTTCGCGAGCTTCTGGCAAAGCAGTGCGCGTTCTCGCAGGTCGATCTGGTGACTTTTTGCCTCATGGGGAACCATTTCCATCTCTTGGTGCGGCTTGATTCGGTCGAGGCCAACCCGCTCCAGGATGCACCTGACAAAGCCTTGCTCGATCACCTCGAACTCATCTACAGCGCTGATGAGGTCCAGAAGATCGGCTGGCAGTTGGAGAGCTTTCGGGCGGGTGGGTTCGAGAAGTCGGCGGCGGAGTTGCGGCAGAAGTATCTGGACCGGATGCGGGATATCCCCAGTTTTATGCAGGAGTTGAAGCAACGATTCTCCCGCTGGCACAATCGCCGGGTGCGACGCAAGGGGACGGTTTGGGAGGATCGTTACAAGAGCGTGCAGGTGGAGGACTCCGAAACTGCAGTGCGCACGATGGCGGCTTACATTGATCTGAACCCCGTCCGGGCGGGAATTGTGGAAGACCCGAAGGACTACCGTTGGAGCGGGTATGGCGAAGCCGTTGCGGGCGGGAATTCGGCTCGAGCTGGCTTGAGCCGCCTGATCCGGACCGAAACCGGCGACGACACATCGACGGCGACGTGGGCGCAGATCCAAGCCATTTATCGCTGCTGGTTGTATGACGAAGGCAAGGTGATCCTCGACGACGACTGCAAAGTGATCCGACGCGGCTTTGCGGTCGAGACCGCCGAGATGGTGATCAATCGCCAACAAGGAGCTATCGCGCGACCGGTACTGGTGAAGATGCGCCTGCGGCATTTCAGCGAAGGCGTGGCGATTGGGTCAAAGGCATTTCTTGAATCGGTCTTCGAGTCCCGCCGCGAATTGTTCAGCGCTCGCCGAGTCGACGGTGCTCGCAAGATTCAAGGCGTTCGTTGGGGCGGGTTGATGGCGATGCGGGACTTGCGAGGATAGCCGCTCCCCACCCCTTCCCTGATTCAACCCAGAGCCCCGGCCCCCACCACAGGACCGATGCGGAGCCGTGCCCAAGTGGAGCCGCACGCAAGGCGATTCCGCTCCTGAACCCGCTGCAAGCAACAAGGTCGGGTGCCCATCGGCGATCCATCCGCGATTGTGCCGACGCCTATGTGGTGACTATCAACGTGGCGCAAGGAATCTAGTGAAAGAAGTCAGGTTCTTCTGGCAATCTGGCCCGATTTTGGGTGGCACCAAAATTTCGGCTGCCGATGGCAAGGAGGTGAGCAACCTGGCCACGGCCTTCATCGAGAAAAACAAGGACAAGCCTTTCTACTTAAACGTCTGGCTTCACGAGTGACCGAGCCGAAGCAACTCTCGAAACAGGCAGCGCCCGCATCTGAATCTTCCGCCAAGGAACCTGCGGTCATCCGCGTTCTTGGTTGCGGAATGTGGAACGATCCCTGGACCTCCTCGAAAGATCCCGACGAATGGGTGCATGAGAACATTCGCATTGTGGATAATATATTTGACAGCAATGGGCTCGATGCGAGGGCCACCAAAACCAATTTTTCGTGTTCCGATCAATGCACCCTCCTGCCATGACCACCAGACGACCGTTTCTGAAAACCTGCCCCATTCTCGCCTTGATCCCTTTCTTGGCCTCTCAGCCACTTATCGCAGACGACAGCATCCCCGCTTCTGCTGCGGAGCTGTGGGCGGATTTTGATCCGAGCAAGGACCCAATCGAGATCGAGGTCATCCGCGAGTGGAGGGAGGACGGCGCGGTGTTTCGGCATGTGCGGTATTTGATCGGCCACTTCAATGGGAGGCCCGCGAGGATGGCGGCAGTCTATGGCTTTCCGGAGGAAGCGAAGGAAAAACTCCCGGCGGTGATGCACATCCATGGTGGCGGTCAGCGCGGTTCCGTGAGCGAGGTGAAACTGCTCGTTGCACGGGGTTACGCGGTGCTCTCGGTCAACTGGGGCGGCAGTGGCACGGGCAAGGCACCGTTCAACACCTGCGAGAAGTCCGAACCTGGCGATCCGAACACCGATTGGGGCGTGGTCGATCCCTCGCAGCTCAATGTGCAGGGGTACAATTCCATCCTGCCGGGACCAAAGCAGTTCTTCGGGGACCGCGAGCATCCGAAGAACAACAACTGGTATCTCCTCACACTCGGCTGCCGTCGCGGGCTCACGTTTCTCGAACAGCAGCCGCAGGTCGATCCACAGCGCCTCGGCGTGCATGGTTTCTCGATGGGCGGAAACCTTGCGATGTATGTCGTCGGCACTGACCGCCGTGTGAAGGCCGCCGTTCCTGCCGTCGGCGGTCAGGGCTGGCGCTGGCAGCCACATGAGTTCCTTGGCGGCGCGGACACGCAGGATCGAATCAAGGGCGATGTCGAGGTCTTCAAGCGCACGCTCAGCTTTGAAAGCTACGCGCCGCTCATCCACTGCCCGGTTTTGCATCGCAGCGCCACGAACGACTTCCATGGCTGGATGGACGGCGTGTATCGCACGAACGCGCTCATTCAAAACCAGCCGACGCGCTATAGTTGGACGCCGCACATGAACCACCGTCTCGCGCCCGAGGTCGCGATCACGATGCCGCTGTGGTTCGATCATCATCTCAAGGGCGGCCCCGCCTTGCCTGACACGCCGCAGAGCGAACTCCGCCTCAAATCGAACGACGACGTGCCGGTGCTGTGCGTCCGGCCGGATGCGAAAACGCTGCCCGTGGCCCGCGTCGAGGTCTACTACAGCACCGACCCCGATCCCCGCGCCCGCTTCTGGCGCAGCGCCGAGGTGCATCACACCCCCGAAGGCCACATCGCCCGTCTGCCAATCCACACGCACGACCTGCCTCTCTTTGCCTTCGCCAACGTATATTACACGCTGCCCAAGCCCGAATCCCTCGCACAGATTCCCGGCAACACCAAACCGGTCACCGAGGTCTGCCTCAGCAGCCTCCTGCACTCGCACACCGCTGAGGAGGTTAAGCGAGCGAACCCGGCGCTGACCGCGAAAGCTTCCACACTGATCGACGACTTCACCCACGGCACCCGCGACTGGTATATGCTCAACGCCGACAACGCCACCCATCAGCAACTCTGGACCCGTAAAGTCACCGATCCCCTCTGGAGCGGCCCCGATGGCTCCAAACTGCAAGTCACGCTCAAGGTCCAGCAAACCAACAGCCTCAGCATTGTCCTCCAGCAAAACGAATGGCGCAGCTACCGCGGCCCCAGGCGCACCTTCGTCTGCCAGCGCGAAATTCAAGGCTCCGAAGCTCCTCAAACCCTCACGCTCTCCCTGAGCGACTTCACCTCCCCCGAAGGCTCACCGACAAGCTGGTCCGAAATCGATCAACTCGGCATCTGCGCCAGCTTCGGCATACCCGCTGACAAAGTGCCGAAATGGAAAGGCTCCGCGCCCGGGTTTTTCCGGGTGGAGTGGCTATGAGCATCGTGGAGCTCAAATGAAACAAACCCTCACACTCCTCACCATCCTCCTGAGCGTGCCGCTGGCCGTACTCAATGCCGGCGACTTTGCTGCTCAGCGCGAACAAATCCTCGCTCTCGCCGAGCTCACCGCGCCGCCAGATGATGCGACGAGCCTGCTAGCGAGTGGCGAAGTCCTCATACCTTAGAAACTGGCACTCGAAGATTGCGGGGGCTAATTGACGGCTTACACTGCTTCGCCAATATTGACGGCTGAACAAGTCCAAGAAGTCCTGACCTCGACCGAGTCCGACCGGACCCGCTCGACCAAGGACACGGACAAGTTCCGGGAAGCGATCTGCTCCTTTTCCAATGACATGCCGGGTCACGGGAAACTTGGCTACTTGCTCATTGGCGTGGAAGACGACGGTTCACTCTCCCCGGGATTTGTGGTGACCGACGAGCTGCAGCAGCAGTTTGCCGCCTATCGCGATGATGGACAGATTTTGCCGCAGCCAATGCTCGCGGTCTACAAGCAGTTTCATCCGACCGGCGGCGAGTTTCTCGTGGTGGAGGTGCAGCCCAGCGACCTGACGCCGGTGCGTTACCGGGGGCGCATCCACATCCGCGTGGGACCGCGCAAAGCCACAGCGAGTGTCAGCCGCTTCATTGAGAGCAGCTTCACGGAAAAGCCGGTCTATCAGGGCGGCTTGCAGGAGCGGGTGATTTGGGACTATCCGCCCGAGGCCATGCGCGAACTCCTGGTGAATGCCATCCTTCACCGGGACTATCAGACCAACTCGCCCGTGCGCTTTTCTCTCTTCCCGGATCGGATTGAGATTCAGAATACCGGCGGGCTCTATGGCGAAGCAAACCCGGAAAACTTCCCAGTCGTTACGGACTACCCAGAAATTTCTGCGTTGTTGATGACCACCTGGACATCGAGAGCGGTACGTTCGCAGACCCAAACCGCCCATCACTTCCATTCTCCCCCTTTGCCTCCCCGCCCCTTGCAGCCCGCCCCAACCCCGGCGAAGGTGACCGGGCATGATCGTGGGCATCGACTTAGGAACGACCAACTCCCTGGTGGGCGTGGTGGACTCGGGGTTTCCGATTCTCCTGGCGGACGGGGCGGGGCAGCGGCTAGTGCCGTCGGTGGTGCATTGGCCGGCGGGAGGATCGCCTTTGGTGGGGATTCCGGCTCGGCGGATGTTGGCGGTTGCGCCCGGTCGCACGGTGGCGTCGGTGAAGCGGTTCATGGGACGGCGGCTTTCTGAAGTGGAGCCCACCACGGAAAGCGATCTGCGCCTTGCGGCTGGGCCGGACGGATTTGTGCGGATCGGTGTCGGGGATCAGTGGCTTACTCCGGAAGAGATCTCTGCGGAGATCCTGGGGCAACTGAAGCGCAATGCCGAGGCGGCGTTGGAAACGACAATCGACCGCGCGGTGATCACGGTGCCGGCCTATTTCAACGACGCTCAACGCCAAGCCACCAAGCGCGCCGGGGAACTGGCGGGGTTCACCGTGGAACGGATCCTCGCGGAACCGACCGCCGCGGCGCTGGCTTACGGGCTCGATAAGCTCGCGGAACAATCCAAGGTCGCGGTTTACGATCTGGGGGGCGGGACGTTCGATATCTCGATTCTCGAACTCAATCGCGGCGTGTTCCAGGTGATCGCCACGTCCGGAGATACCCGGCTGGGCGGCGATGATCTCGACCGCGCAATCGCGGGATGGATCGAAACCCGCCTGGACCTCTCGAACCCGGTCGCCATCCGGCCCCGGCTTCTCGAAGCGGCGCGAGACGCCAAGGAAGCGCTCAGCGGCAAGGAGCGGGTCGAGATTCTCCTGCCGTTCCTCGAAGGAGGTGCCAGTCATCAGCTCAGCCTGACTCGGGAGGAACTCGAAACGCTCGCCCTGCCTTTCATCCGGCGCACCCGGAGCCATTGCCTGCGCGCTTTGGCGGACGCGAAGATCACCAATCCGGCGGAGGAACTCAATGCGGTGGTTCTCGTGGGCGGGAGCACGCGGATTCCACTGGTGCGCCGATTGGTCGCAGAATGGTTCGGCCAGGAACCGGACATCAGCCAGCATCCCGACGAAGCGGTGGCGCTCGGCGCGACCATTCAGGCGGGGATGCTGTCCGGGGCGCTCCGGGATCTCGTGCTGCTCGACGTGACTCCCCTCTCGCTCGGGATCGAAACCTTCGGCGGACTGATGAACGTGATCATCCCGCGCAACACGACGATCCCCGCCAAGGCCGGTGAACTCTTCACCAATGCGGTGGCCAATCAGCTTTCCATGCTCATCCGGGTCCTCCAGGGCGAACGGGAACTGGCCAAGGACAACTGGGATCTCGGTCAGTTCACCATCGACTTTGAGCCGTGCCCCAAAGGCAGCGCCCGGGTCGGCGTGCAGTTCGAGATCGATGCCAACGGGATTCTCCGCATCCTCGCGCGGGACACCCGGACGAACACGGATCGGGTTCTAGAAATCGCCAGCGCTGCGGTTGATGTGACGGACGCTGCGGTGGAACAGATGATCACGGAATCCGTGGACCACGCCTTTGCGGACATGAACGAGCGGATCTGGACCGAGGCCAAGCTGAAGAGCGACGAGCTTCTCCCGGCGGTCGATGCCGCCTTTGCAATGATGGGGCCGGAACTGGATCCCGTGGAGAAGGAGCGAATCCTCGGTGCCGCAGCGGAAGTCCGGGCGGCGCTCGAGGCGGAGCCCCACGATGCGAATCGGCTCAAGCGCGCCAACCAAGCTTTGGACGAAGCCACGGAAACGCTGGCCGCGCTCCTGGTGGAACGGGCTTATGCGCGGGCTCTGGCCCAGGTGGAGTCCTGAGCGGGAGCGGGCTCCAAAGCCGCGCAAACCTGCTGGAGGAACTGGTCCGCCTGGTAGGGCTTTTGGACGAATCCCGAGGGTCGGGCTCCGCAATCCATCGCGAAGGCGTTGAAGTCCAGAAGGTAAGCGCTGACCACGACCACCGGGACGAAGGATCCTTCCGCCCGGAGAATCCGGAACATCTCCGCTCCACTCATCCCAGGCATGTTCAGGTCGAGCACGATCAGGGTGATCCGGTCCCGGTATTGCCGGTAGAACGATAAGGCTTCCTCGCCGCTCCGGGCGCCCAGGGAAGCGATGCCGCCCCGCTTGAGAATGGCTTGGTTGAGGCGGCGGACGCCGTCCTCGTCATCGACCACCAGGACGAAATCACCTTCGGGAACGGCCATGGCCCCGGCAGGAGAAGCGGCATCGACCTGCCGGGCTTCCAGAGGCAGACCGGCGTCTTCCACGACCACGGTGACGGGAAGCTCGGAAGCCGGGAGATAGACGCGCATGCAGGTCCCCTGCCCTTCTTCGGAGGCGCAGGTCAACCAGCCGCCGTGCTGCCAGACAATCCCGGAGACGGCGGCCAAGCCAAGCCCGTTCGCGCGCGTGTCCGTGGTGAAAAATGGCTCGAAGATCCGGGCGCGCACGTCGTCGGGAATGCCCCGGCCGTTGTCCTGAACGGTGAAACAGATGAAGCGGCCCGCCTCGAGGTCGGCGGGATCGGGTTCACCGTTGGCGAGTTGGAGCGGTTCCGCCGCGACCCGCAAGGTTCCGCCGTGCGGCATGGCACGAAAAGCGTTGGCGCAAAGTTCCAGCAAAACGGATCGGATCCGGTTCCGGTCCGCGGTGACGTGGAGGTTCTTTTCCGGTAGCTCAATCTGGATGGTGTACTCGGGACCGAACCCGTCCGAAAGCTGAGTCTTGAGCCAGGCGATAATGGACCGGACGCCGTTGACCCGGGCCTCCAGGAGATGGTTCCGGGAATAACCAAGCAAGCCGCGACAAATGGCCGCCGCCTGATTGGCCGCGCTGCGGGCGTGGGAGATCGTCTGCTCCCGTTCCGCCGCATCCAGATTCTGTTCCAGTCCGGCGATGTCTCCGACGACGGAGGTGAGGATGCGATTGAACTCGTGGGCGATCCCGGTGGTGAGGTTCCCGATCAGTTCGGCGCGTTCCACATCACGTGATTGCCGCTGCAACCTGGCCTCTTCGGTGCGGTCCTCGAACCGCCAGATGAAGCCGAAGGGTTTTCCCTGGGCGTCCTTGACCCGGAAGACGGAGACCCGTGCCGCCCCGTCTTCGGGCTGGCGGAGGGCCCATTCTTGCGAGGTCAACTCCTCGGCCCGCGCCGCCGCCTGGTGCCACCATTCTAGGAAGCGTCCGGAATCCGCAAACTGCCAGGCCACCCGCTGGATGATCTGCCGGGCATCCAGGAGCGCCAGATCATTCTCCGTGAAGCGGCCGAACTGGGCGAACCGCGGATTCCACCAGGAGACGGCCTGTTCCTCACCCGCCAGCAAGAGAAAGCCATCCCGGCTCCCCTCTCCCGCCGCCCGGACCTGGAGGGCGGTGAGCGCGCCCCGGGCCTCCTCATCGCTCAGCCGTTTCTCCAGGCGCTCCCGTTGCCCCTGAGTCTCCGCGAAAAACGCCTCGAGCTTTTTGGCGAGGGAGTTGAGCCGCCGGTTCAGGGTGGTCATCGACTCCGGCCCGCCGTCCTTCAAGCGAACCCCAAAGTCCTTCCGCTCCAACGCACTGACCGCGCCGGCCGCCGCGACCAGGGGAGCATTGAGCCACCGGACCGTGTGCCATCCGGCGAGACACGCCACGCCCACGCCCAACAACCCCGCGAGAAAGAGGATGCTCGCCGCCTTCACTTGGAGCTTGGCGGCCTCCGCTTGCGGAATGCGCACCATGACCCGCCACGGTCTCGCGAGCCCTTCCCCGTTGGTCCGGACCGGGACGGTCAGCACCGTTTCCGGCGTGAGCGACTCCGCAAAGCGACGGCCGATCCACGCCGGATTGCGATGCGCCAAGACCTGCTCCCGGTCATCGACGAGCGCGACTTCCGCCGCCTGAATCCGCAGAACCGGCCCGGCCATCGCCTCCCGGTCGATGTGGAACTCCAAAATCTCGGTCGCCCCGCCCGCCGGCACCACCGACAACGCGGTCACCAGCGAAACCTCCGGACTCCCGCCTTCCGGCTGCCGGACCATCGTCTCGAACCCGCCCCGCCCCAAGCGCGCCCAGGTCGCGCCATCGGGATGCACGGCGCGATCTTCTCGGGTGGACAAGGCCACGCCGGTGGCGCGGTGCACGGTGATTCCGGAGAGATGGGGCACGGTCCCGGCGAAATGCTGAAGAGCCGTCAAGCGGGTGGCGTCGTCCGCCGCAGGGTTCGCGATTACCGGGTCCTCGCGAACTTTCGTGCCCGAGGCGATCCACTCGTCGAGGAGTCCACCATAATTGGGCTCGACCGATTCCGCCAAGGTGCGGGTGCTCGCCAACCGCAGATCGAGGGCCCCCTGCTGCAACGCGGGCATCAGGAAAACCCCGGCCACCAGGAGCGGAAGGAGCGCCGCGGCGGAAAGTCCGGCCAGGAGGCGGAAGGAAAGGCGATTGCGCATGGCGGAACCAAGGATTGGCTCACGTTCCCGCTAAATCAGGATTCTCCGAAAATCAACTACTCTCAACAATCGGGGTGTAGGGATCTCTTGCAGATCTCCCGCATACGGCTCTCGCCTTGGGCTGCGCTCCCGTTGGTTCCAGGGCCCCCTGGGACACGATCCATGAACCCGGAACCAACCCCGAAGGCGGTTGCGGACTCGCGGAACTGTGCCAGGCAAAATCGCCCTTCCTCAGTCCGCGACGCCCTTCATGATCTGGCGCACGCCGTTGTCGAACTCGACGACGCAGGCGAACCTGTTGGAGTAGCTGATCGCGCGTCCTCGGCCCGTGCCACCGGCGCCAGAGGGGGTGATGTTGGAGACGGGGAGCGAGATCGACCGGATCCTGCCCGGCTGGTTGTCGTAGAGCTGGCCTTTGCGCAAGCGCAGGAACGGGCGGCGCAACGGAGCCAGTTCGAACGGGTCGCCGCGCAGGACGTTGCCGGTAAACAGGGCCAAATTGGCGTTGGAGGCCGCCCCGGAAAGCGTGGCCAACACGGCATAGGAACTGGACCAGGCGTCGACCTCCACCCGGCTGATCACCCCGATCCTCCCGCCCGGACATCCGGGAGCCGGATCACCCTCCCGCATTAGGACAAACGGGATGGCGCTATCGTTATGGCGGAGCAACAGCGCTTGGTCGTTGGTCGAATTGACTCCCGGGCCGGACAGTTGCACCATCGCCATGACGCTGTTGTTGTTCGGGTCACCATTTCCCGTTGCCCAGAAGTGCAGGATTCTGGCGATCCTCAGCCCTGCGGAACCCAACTCCTGGCCCTTGCGCAGGATCAGTCGCCGACCGCCGAGCGAGTCCAGACGCCAGAGACCTTCGTTGTTGGCCCGGGTCACGACCGAAGCGGGACCGGTCAGCAAGGCGCGGTAGACCACCGCATTGTCGCCATTGGCGCTCTCCCCGATGAACGAGGAATAGCGGGCGTTTGCGATCGGCACTCCACCCGTGTCCACCGCCTCGTCCCCCTTCCGGGCGACCAGTTCCTCGGCGGCGTCGCGCTCTCGCCGGAAGATGGCGGCGTTGGAGGCGGCCGGGAAGTTGCTCCCGGTCAGCGCCGCGCTGTAGACGTATTGACTGTAGTAATAGCAGACGCGCGGCGCGAACTGGCCGATGTTGCCGACTGGCAAGGGAGCGATGGTGGGAGCGCCCTCCCGGATCGCCCCCGTAGACGTGCCGATCGATCCATACCAGATGCCCGAGTCATCCCCGGTGGAGGTTCCGCCGCCGACCCGGAGCGTGCAGACGGCGGCACATTGTTTCGAGAACGCTTGGTTGGAGGTGACCGCCTCGGGCACGCTGGCCAAGGTCGCGCCGCCGAATTCCGCGACGGCGTCGCCGGTGCGCAGGAGGACCCCGCCGTCCACGTTCGTCTGGCACCAAACGATTTGGTTGTTTCCCCGGTTGATCCCGGTGCCCGTAAGCCCCGCGTAGCCGATCACCAGCTCATTGTCATTGCCGGAGATGCGGGAAACCGCACCGATGAGGACGCCCGGAAAGAGGATCTCGCGGCTCGTCAGGAGTCGCTTTTGGCTGCCGCTGGTCACGATGTCCGCGAACGCGCCGGTGTCCCGGTTCCCGCCGGCCCCCCAGCCTGTAAGAGGGGAGACGAAATAGACGGTATTGCCTTCGTTGACGAACGCCTCGCGGAAGGCGCCGTAGCTGATCCCGGCGGTTCCGGGGGCGAAATCGCCCGTGGCGACAACCTTGGTGTAGGGCATCGGCTGGGTGAACGGTTTGATGAGGTGGGCGGCTCCGGCAGCGGGGTTTTGCACGCCGTCATTCGGAGCGGTAGCCAGCAACGCGTGGCCTTCCAACGCGACGGCAGCGCCAAAGGCTACGGCGGCGGTCTCGCCATTGGGAGGGGCGATGGTTTGCACGAAACTGCCATCGCTGGAACGAAACAGATGCACCCGGCCTTGGCCGCCGAAGGCACCCTTCTCGCTCACGGCAAAGAGAGGGCCGGCAATGGAGACACTCGAGCCGAAAGAAGCGTCCGTTCCCCCAAGAGTCACCGCCACTTCCGAGTCCGTCGCGAAGTCGTAGAGGAAGGCTTTACCTGTACCAAGGCCGAAATTGCCCAAGACGACACGCCCACCGTGCATGGCCAGCGCAGCCCCGATCTCATCCCCGGCGACGGCTCCAGCCGGTTGAAGCTTCTTGATGAGAGTCAGATTGGTCAGGTCATAGAAGTAAACGGCCCCGCGTCCCGAGTTGTGGCCGTGGGCACCGACAGCCAGGATGTTGCCTTCGATGGCGAGCCCGAGACCGAAAAAGTCAGCGGCTGCTCCATCGGACGCTTGGACTTTGAGGAACTGTCCGCCCGTCGCGACATTGAAGAGGTAAACGGCACCCCGACTCGCATCGATCGCCGTGGAGGTCACTGCGGCGATCACCCCGTTGGTGACGACCTTGAAGCCAAAGAAGTGGTTGGCCGCTCCGTCACTGGCAGAGAGCGTACGCAACAGCCTGCCGGTGGCCAAGTTGTAGAGGTACGCCCGGCCGCGATTCTCGTTGGTGCCCGGGGCGCCGATCAGGGCGAGGTCCCCACTGATGGCCACGGACCAGCCGAACGATTGCCGTTCCCCGACCGTGGGCGGGACCAGCTTGCGGACCCAGTTCCCCGTGGCGGTATCGAAAACCTGGACGCCGCCTTCCTGGACGACGCCACGTTCGTTGGCCACGGGCGATCCGATCACGGTCCATTTCGGCGAGAGCGCGGCGCTGCCGCGTTGTTCTCCGAGGAGGTAGTCGGTGGGCGTCGCGCCCCATTTGCCGAAGAGCTTCTGGGTGGAGAGATCGGTCGCGAAGGCAGCGGCGGTTCCAGCGATCAGAATGAAGGTCAGCAGGGTGCCACAACGCGCGGAGGAGGGTCGAGAGACGGGGGCGGATGGCGAGGTCATTGTGTGGGACGAGCATGGGCGCAGTCCGTTTGGGGTTCAAGTCCCATGTGTGAGAGTTAAGGAAAAAATGAGGTCGTTTTGGCGTTTTGGAAGACCAACCTCTCTACATCTTCGGAGACTTTGCCTGAGCGCACCACGTTCATTCAGGCCCTGGCTCATCTCCGGGGTTGACCCTTTCGCCAGCCATGGTCAACATGACGGGCCCCATGCGTCCCCTCCAAATCCCCCTCCTTGTTTGGCCCGCTCTCGTCCTTGCCTGGCCCGCCCTCGCGTTGGCCGACTTCCCGGAAATCTTCAATACCGAGAAAACCGCCGGAGGGCCGATGCCTGCCGAGGAAGCGGCCCGGACGATGGAGCTACCCTCCGGATTCAAATGTCAGGTCTTCGCCGCCGAGCCCGATGTGCAGCAACCGATCGCGATGGCTTGGGATGCGCGGGGCCGACTCTGGATCGCGGAATGTTACACCTACGCGGAAAACCCGGACCGCTGGAACACCACGTTGCGCGATCGCATCCTCATCTTTGAGGACGCCGACCACGATGGCCGGTTCGACAAGCGCACCGTGTTTTGGGATGAGGGCGTCCGGCTGACCAGCATCGAGATCGGCTTTGGAGGCGTTTACGCTCTTGCGACACCCAACCTGCTTTTCATCCCGGACAAAAACGGCGATGACATTCCCGATGGGACGCCGGAGGTTTTGCTCGACGGATTTAACTTCAAAACCATCGGGCACAACGTGGTCAACGGATTGCGTTGGGGCCCGGACGGCTGGCTCTACGGACGGCACGGGATCACCGACACCAGCGCGATCGGTGCCCCAGGGACACCGGCGGACCAACGCACCCGGATGAACTGCGGGATCTTCCGGTGGCATCCGGTGAAACGCACGTTTGAAATCGTGTGCCAAGGCGGCACGAATTCCTGGGGCATGGATTGGACGGCGGACGGCGAACTCTTTTGGATTAATACCGTCATCGGCCACCTCTTCCACGGCATCCCCGGGGCCTACTACGACCGAATGTTCGGCGCGCACCTCAATCCGCATGTCTACGAACTGATTCCACAGACCGCCGATCATTATCATTGGGACCACGACGATGAGACTTGGGACACGATCCGCAAAGGGAGCGTGAGCGCGAAGACGGACACCTTGGGCGGCGGTCACGCACACGTCGGTTGCGTGATTTACAACGGCGGACTCTGGCCTGCGGAATATCAGAAAAAGCTCTTCACCTGCAACCTCCACGGGAACCGCATCAACATGGATATCCTGGAACGCGAGGGATGCGGCTATGTAGGCAAACACGGGGCGGATTTCATGAAGTCCAAGGACAAGTGGTTCCGAGGCATCGATCTCAGCACCGGGCCGGACGGAAACGTCTATGTCATCGATTGGAGCGACGCTGGGGAATGCCATGATAACGACGGCGTGCATCGCACCAGCGGCCGGATTTATAAGATCGTCTACGAAGGCGAACCGGCCAAGCTGGTGAACAATTGGCCGCAACGCAGGGAAACCCTCGCCAAATCGATGCGCGGAGAATTCCCTCCCGAGCCCGCCGCGCCGGATCTCAAGGACGCCGCCAATCCAGACGGCCTCGTCCGGCTCCACCTCGCCAGCGATCTGCAGCGACTTCCCCTTCCGGAGAGGTTCCCTATCGCCACCGCCCTCGCGGCCAACGCCCAGGATGCCACGGACCGCCAACAACCGCTTATGATCTGGTATGGCATCGAACCGGCCGTGGTGCCGTATCCTGATCAGGCGATCGAGCTGGCCCTCTCCTCGAAAATCCCCACCGTGCGCAGATTGATCGCCCGTCGCCTCACCGAGGAGATCGAGAAGTCGCCCAAACCGGTCGATGACCTTCTCGTTGCCGCCTTGCCCGCAGAAGCTGAAGCCAGACTGGACATCGCGCGCGGCATGAGCGCGGCGCTCAAGGGCTTCGGCCAGGTCGCCAAGCCGGCCCATTGGGACGCGTTCGCCGCCGCGCTTGGAACGGCGGAACCGGAAGTGATTCGCGACCTCAACCTCGTCTTCGGGAGTGGACGGGCCGTCGAGGAATTGGCCGCCCTGGTGAAAGACGCCAAGGGTGATCCGAACGCCCGGCGGAGCGCCTTCGATTCCCTCCTGCGCAATCCGCAACCGGAACTCCTGGGCACGGTTCGCGCCCTCATCAACGACAAAGTCCTGGGCACCGCCGCGAGGCTCGGCTTGGCGAAGTTCTCTGATCCGGGGATCCCCAAACTCCTTCTCTCCAGTTGGCCCGATCGCAGTCAGGAATGGCGTGCGGCGAATGTGACGACGTTGTCCTCCCGGGCCGCTTGGGCGAAGGAACTGCTCCTCCACATCGAAACCCATGCGGCGGTAAAGGAAGACATCACCCCGTTCCAGGCCCGGCAGATCCGCAGTCTCGGTGACGAATCGGTGAACCAACTCCTCGCCAAAGTTTGGGGCGACATGCGCGAGACGCCGGAAGCGAAGCAGAAAGAACTCGCCACCTGGAAAGCCTTGCTCACGGAGAATTCGAAAGCCGATCCCGCCAAGGGCCGCGTCCTCTTCAGTTCCGTCTGCGCCGCGTGCCACAAACTCTACGGTGAGGGCATGGCGCTCGGCCCCGACTTGACCGGCAGCGACCGCCACAACCTGGAATACCTCCTGGGGAACATCATCGATCCCAACGCCCTCGTGCCCGCCGACTACCGGATCACGCTGCTCAAGCTGAAGGACGGCCGCACCCTGACGGGCGTCTTGCCGGAGCAGAACGAGCGCACCCTCACCGTGCAAACGCCCGCCGAGCGGCTCGTCATCGAGCGCAGCCAGGTGGTGGAACAAGAACAGCTCCCTGTTTCCCTGATGCCCGAAGGATTGCTCACGGCGCTCGGTGAGGAAAACGTGCGCAACCTCTTCGCCTACCTCATGGCCAACGGCCAAGTCGCGCTCCCGCAATGAGCGACGAGCACCACGACGAGGAGGATCTCCCAGAGGTCGAAGCCGGTTGGCGGCAACGCGGTGGGCTGATCGCGGGCGCGGCGGTGCTGCTTCTCACCTTCTTCGCCCCTCCCCTACCCGGCTTGTCTCTGGAAGCCTCGCGGACTGCCCTGCTCGCCCTGGCCATGGCGATCTTTTGGGTGACCGAGGCTTTGCCGATCCCCGCCACCGCGCTCTTGCCGCTGGTCATGCTTCCGGCGCTCGGCATCACCAAGGGTAAGGACGCCATGCGCGATGCCGCCGCTCCCTATGCGGATCCCATTATCTTCCTCTTCATGGGCGGGTTCATGCTCGCCCTGGCCATGGAACGTTGGAACCTGCACCGACGCATCGCCTTGGGAATCGTCGCCCGCGCCGGCACCAAGCCGCGTTCCCTCATCAAAGGCTTCCTCGCTGCGGCCGCCTTTGTCAGCATGTGGACGAGCAACGCCGCGACCACGATGATGCTCATGCCAATCGGCCTCTCCGTTTACGGTATGCTCAAGCGGAGTCGCGGTGCCCGGGACTTCGGCGCGGCCATGGTCCTGGCGATCGCCTACGGCGCGAACGTGGGTGGGATGGGAACGCTGATTGGCACCCCGCCCAACACCATTCTCAAAGGCTTCATGGCGGAAGCTTGCGGGGTGCAAGTGGGCTTCGCCCAATGGATGCTCCTGGGCGTGCCGCTGGTCGTGGTCGCTCTTCCGTTGGTTTACCTGATCCTCACCCGAGTGAGCTTTCAGGTGGACAACACCGAAGTCCCCGGCGTCCGCGAAGCCCTGGCGGCGGAACGATCCAAACTGGGCCGGATGACCTTCCCGGAATGGGCCGTCGCGGGCGCATTTCTCCTGGCGGTGACCTTGTGGATTTCGCGGGAAGCGTGGAAAGCTCAGGTTCCGCAGGTGACCGACGAAGTGATCGCGATGGCCTGTGCCTTGATCTTGTTCTTCGTGCCTGCGGATTGGCGCAAAGGGGTCTTCATCCTCGACTGGGCGGCTCTGAAAAAGATGCCATGGGACGTGCTCGTTCTCTTCGGAGGCGGCTTGAGCCTGGCCAGCGCGATCGACAAGACCCATCTCGCCGCCGCCATGGCGCAGGGAATGACCAGCCTGCAAGGTTGGCCGCCCTTTCTCATCATCCTGCTGGTGTGCGCGCTCATGGTCGTGGCCACCGCCCTGACCAGCAACACCGCGACCACGGCCGCGTTCCTCCCCGTGATCGCGGCACTCGCAGAAGCGATCCATCAACCCGCCCTGCTCCTCTGCGTGCCGGTCGCCCTCGCCGCCAGCGCCGATTTCGCCCTGCCAGTGGGCACCCCGCCCAACGCCATCGCCTTCGGGACCGGTCTCATCACACTCCCGCGCATGGCCAAAGCGGGAATCCGGGTCGACATCCTCTTCATTTTCCTCATCCCGGTTCTGATGTGGACGATCGGACGCTGGGCTTTTGGGTTGTGACAACGGAAGTCTTGGACTTCCCGCGAATTTGATGCCTCGGTGAGGGCGGCAAACATGAAGCTCAAGTTCGGCATCCAGGAGAAAGCAGGGCTGCTCATGATGGCGGTGGCGGTCATCGTGGGCGTCGGTACGGCTTTGTTCCTTCAGGGCATTGCCGCCCGGACCGTGGAAAGCCATGAGTTGGTCGATTTGTCGGACGAATCATCGCTCCGCGGTTGGTCGATCATTGATCAATACGCCACCCTGCGAGAAGAGGCGGGAAGACTGGCGGCCGACGGGGAAGTGCAGGCCGCGGTCTACGGTGGCGAATTGGCTTCGATCGCCCCACGCGGCGAGCAAACCTGCCCGCTCTGGAAGGATTACCTGGCCGTCGAAGTCCTCAAGCCCTCCGGAGATCCCATAGGCCCGCCGGTGGTCAGTCGCATCCAGGGGCTCGACAACTCGGAGCAAATCGAACTGCTCAAGGTGGCCGATTGCGAGACCCGAAACATTCCCATGCTTTCCAACCTAGTCCGCGCTCAATGCGAGGTGCGCGAGGAGGCCGCGAAAAATGGGGACCTGACGGGCCCGGTTTGGCACCAAGAATGGATGACGGTTTTCTGGGTTTGCGTGCGGGTGCAACCGCCGGCCGACTGGACTGGCGAAGCCCGTTACCTCACCGTCACTGCGCGCCTTGAGCAGTTTTACTCTTCACGCCATCTCTTCTTCCTCGTCGATGTGGACGCTCCGGGCCAGCCGTTCATCATGCACCCGGACATGTCCATTTCCAAAGGCTTCGGCCGGGACGGACTGTTCGACCAGGATCTACGGCAACAAGTCGAGGTCTTGCGCAAAACCTTGGTGAAAACGCCGGACGCCCGGATGGACACCGTGGGCCTGCTCGAAGGCGAACCGCTCGCCAAGCCCTTCTATTTCCAGGAAGGAAAGCCCTCTCAAGAACTACGAGCCGCCCTCCTCGCCAAGAAAGAAGCGGATCCGCAGGGTGATAGCGCCTACTTCAAGGCACTCACCAAACGGTTCCGGGCCTCCAATTGGCAACTCGGCGGACTTTCCGGTTCCATCACCGACGTTCGCTTGCTGGCCCCGGAAAAAACTGCCTTCGACGCCAGCCGAAAGGCCAGTTTCATCCAATCCCTCGATCGCGAAATCAGGAAATACGCCGGCCTATCTTCGCGCCATGACACGTTCCAATGGAAGAAACTACTCCGCTGCGAACATTGCCACATCTCCTGCATCGACCTCCACCTCAGCGCCGGGTCCGGACCACGGCGCTATCTGCTGATGTATGCCGCGTTCCAAGAGGAGTTTACCGGTGCAATCCGTTATGAAATCCGCTCGAAGCTGCTCTCCTGGATCATCCTCCTCGGTGCCGGTGGCCTCCTCGTGGCCTCCGTGGCTGCCATGGGGATCGTCGGGCCCATCCGCCACATGACGGCCACCGCCCATCATATCCTTGCGGAGGAGGGTGCCTTGCATGAGCGACTCGGCGAACTGATCTCCACGCTCCCGCTCAAGCGAACCGACGAAATCGGCGATGTCGGTCGCGCCTCGAGGCGCTTGTTCGAGGAGATCATCTCCGCCCAGGAGCAACTCGAAAAGCGGGTCGAAGCCCGCACTGCGGAACTGAGCGAGGCGAACCGGCAATTGGAAGGCTTGGCCAAGGAAAAAGACGCCTTCCTCGCCAACGTCAGCCACGAGTTGCGCACGCCCCTCACCGCAGTCTCGGGCTTCCTCCAACTGCTCCAACGCAAACTCCAGCGCGGCCAACCCCTGGGCGACAAGGAAAAGGACTACGTCAGCAAGTCTCTCGCCGCCGCCGGTCACTTGGAGACGCTCATCGACGACATCCTCGACTTCCAAAAAATCATCATGGGCGGCATCACCGCCGAACCGGAAACATTCAAGGCCGGTGACTTCCTCCTGGAACTGCGGGACAGTCTCCAATTCCAGGCCCGCAAGAACAACAACACGCTCGATTTCTCCTGGGATCATCGCCTCATCGAACTCAAGACCGACCGGCACCGGCTCCGCCAGGTGTTGACCAATCTCATTTCCAACGCCTGCAAGTTCACCAAGGAAGGAGTCGTCCGACTGGAGGCCAAGCGCTTCGAACAGGAGCAGGCCAACTGGGTCCGCTTCCGCGTCATCGATGCCGGACGCGGGATGAATTTGGAGGAACAAGCCCGGCTCTTTACCCGCTTTTACACGAACAAGAAGATGAACCAGTCTGGGACCGGGCTCGGGTTGGTGATTTCCGAAGGGCTCGGACGTCTCCTCGGCGGCCGCGTTTTTTTGGAATTCAGCGCCCCCGGCAAGGGCTCCATCTTCACCGTGGAAATCCCCATGGAACTGACGCCGCCCTCCGTCTTACCCGATTCCCAACCCACCGCTGACGCCGCTCAAGATGTCCAAGATCCTCATTGCTGAAGACGACCAGAACAACATCGAGATCCTCACCGATCTCCTGTCGGACGAGGGCTACGAGGTGGTCGTCGCGACCAACCGGGAGGACACCATCCAGTTCGCCGCAGCCGAAGCGCCCGATCTGATCCTCATGGATGTGCAGATGCCGGACTCCAAGTCTTCCGACGCCCTCAATCGCGAGGCGGGCCTGGAAGCGACCCGGGCCATCAAGGCGAACGAGGCCACCCGCCATATCCCGGTGATCGCCCTGACCGCCCACAACATGCTTCACCAAAAAGAGCGCATTCTCGCAGCGGGCTGCGACGATTTGCAAGCCAAGCCTTACGACTTCACCGCGCTCCTCGACACCATCGAAAGCCACCTCCACAAGTGAGTTCTCCCACCCCCAAAACCCGCCTCCTCGATCTCTTCGGCAGCATCCAGGCCCAGCTCCTGGCCTTGGAGTCTGGACTGAGCTCCGCCGGTGTCCCGGACGAGAAAGTGCTCCGCTACATCGAGAAAATGAAAACTGCGGTCGCGGAGAACATCCGCTTCGGCACTGCGGAACTTTCTGAGCAGACCTGGGGCGCAGCCGACGGCGATGACGCCGCCATCCGGGCGGTACGCCACGATGCCCGGAACTACCTCAACCACCTCAGCGGTCCGCTCCAGATGCTGCTCCGCTGCCTCCCGGCTGAGCCCTGGTCCTCCGCCGCAAACCGGATGCGCGACTCCCTGGACGAATGCCTGGCCCTCATTGATTCCTACGGATCGTCCCAAGGATTCCTCGGCGTCCTCGGCCGCAGTCACGTGCCCCCCGTTCCGTTTCACGTGGCGCCGGACACCCTCACGGCTTCCATCGTGGTGGCCGACGATGATCCTCAAAACCGGGAAAGCCTCACCGATGTTCTCACGGAAATGGGCTATCATGTCATCGCTGTCGAAGATGGCGAGGCCGCCCTCCGGGAAGTCACCGCCGGTGACCACGACCTTCTTCTCCTCGACCTGGAGATGCCCAAATTCTCCGGGTTCGAGGTGCTCGAACAATTGGCCAGCAGCGGTCAGCTTCAGCAAACCCCGGTCCTGGTCGTCACCGGTCAACGGCTGGTCGATGCCGCAGTCCGCTGCATCGCCCTCGGCGCGGATGATTTCATCCCCAAACCGTTCCACGTCGATCTACTCGCCGCCCGGGTCAAATCCTCTCTCGAGAAGAAGCGCCTGCGCCAGCGCGAGTTCGAGCAGTTCTTCCCCGCCGACCTCGCCCGGGAATTCGCCCGTCATCCGGACCTCCGCAACATGGACGGACGCGCCGTCGATGTCAGCGTGCTCTTTTGTGATATCCGCGGCTTCAGCACGGTTAGCGAAAAGGCTGGTCCCGAAGTCACCGTGCGCTGGCTCCGCAGCATCATGAATCGCCTCTCCGAATTGGTGATCGAACACGACGGTGTGCTCGTCGATTACGCCGGGGACGAACTCTTCGCGATGTGGGGCGCTCCCCGGGAGTGCCTCGACCACGCGGAACGGGCCTGCAACGCCGCCCTCGAAATGCTCGCCCTGGTGGACGAACTCAATAGCGAATGGGAGGCCACCGTCGGGTTCAAAACCGATTTCGGGATCGGCATCAATTCCGGCACCGCTTTGGTCGGGAACATCGGGACGGACCGGAAGTTCAAATACGGCCCGCTCGGGAACACCGTCAACCTGGGGAGTCGCGTCCAGGGCGCTACGAAGTACCTGCGCACCCGACTCCTCATCACAGGAGAAACCCGCCGTCGGCTCTCCGCTGGCTGGGACGCCAGCCGCCTTCGCCGCATTTGCCAGGTCAAGGTCCAAAACATCGTCGCACCGGTGGAACTCTACCAGTTGACCTCCCAGACTGGAGCAGAATGGGACGTCCTCCGCACCCTATACGAAAAGGCCATCCACGCCTTCGAATCCGGCGACCTCGCCGCGTCCGACCTGGCGATGGGCGAACTCTTTCAGCACTTCCCCACTGACGGTCCGGGCCGACTCCTCAATCTGCGAGTGGCCGAAGCCATGCTCGCCCCGGACGAGCCCCTCAACTTCGTCTGGACCTTGCCGGGCAAGTGAGGTAGGGCCACCGATCAAGGCCAGTCCCCGAGCGGCAAGCCCGCGCGAAGCTTCCCGATCCTGCCATTGAGCGTTCCGATGGCGATGGGAAAGAAAGCCTTCATCTCCGGGGTTAACCGATTGGATGCCTCCGCCGTGGAGGCGTAAAACGCAAGGACATCGGCATGAATTCCGAAGTCTCGATTGCCGATTTTGACTCCACCATGGCCATGGACAAACTGACTGAAATTGTCACTCTGGCCATCCCAGTGCAAGCTTCCGTAGCGATGGGCACCATACCCGCAATTCCGGTCTTCCTCCCTAAGTAGCTTCAGCGCTGCGTGGAACATCTTCGGATCGACAATGTAACTATCCACGGCTATCCATTTCCCGCCGAGCCAAACTTCCGTGTAGCTGTGATCCAACCAGTCGGTCCCGGTATCCAAGATCCCGCCGAGGATCTCTGGCGAAATATCCACAAAGTGCTGACGAGCCGGAATCCCAGCCGCCCGAAGCAGGGCAATGAAAAGAGCGCCTTTGGTGTTGCAAAAGCCCCGCCGCTTCCTCAGCACTTCGGAAGCCTTCTGATCGTAAAACTTGGAGCTGAATCCATACGAGATCTCGTCGCGGACGAAGTCGTGGATGGCCACAGCCTTCTCCCGATCCGAGTGCAAGCCATCTGTCAGCCGTGCGGCGGTGGACTGAATCAGGGGATGCCCGGTGTCGATCAATTCGCTAGCACCGAGATTCGCCCCGGCCGCGAAAGCATCGCCGAGCGGAAAGAACAAGAGCAGTGCGAGCAGAGAACGCATGTGTTTCAATCATCGGCGTTTGCTTGACTGTCAAGCTCCACTGAATTCCGAAACTTACCGGACAAGGATGAGCACCGATCCAAACACCGCCGAGATTCGCGACAAAGCCCAGCGCGCTTCAAGCACAAGCACCGATGCACGATCCATAGCCGATCGGGTTTCAAGCATACGCCATCGACGCACGAGCAAAGCGAATCGCGATCCAAGCATAGGTGATGCACGCACGATACAAAGCCGACCGTGACTCAAGCAGAGCCATCGAGATACACTACAGAAGCCATCGTGATGCAAGCATTCGCGATCGATGCAGCAGCAGAGCCATCTCGGGCATGAACATGGCGATCCGGTGCAGGAGACATGTCCCTAACGGAACGCAAAGCGGGCGGAATGGATGCGCCCCATGGGTCCTATGTGACTCATTAGCCCCATCTCCGAACATGCCCCTCGCCCGGAGGATGAGTGCTCATGGGCCTCATGGGTCTTACCCACAGAAAAGCGCGGCACCAGTAAATTCAAATGAACACTTTCGCACCCCATGGGTCTCATGTGACTCATAAGACCCATCTCCGCACATGAGCGCCCCAGATAAAAACAACGCTGGCTTCCTCCCAGAATATGGAAACTATGAGGATCTACTTTCCTTTCAGAAGGCGGAGGTCGTCTATGATCTCACGTTCCGTTTCGCCCACAAATACCTCGCCAGAGGAGATCGCACCATTGACCAAATGATCCAGTCCGCGCGCTCTGGGAAGAAAAACATCCTGGAGGGCAGCAAGGCTTCCAAGACATCCTCGGAAATGGAGCTGAAGCTCACGAACGTCGCCCGCGCCAGCCTTGAAGAGCTGCTGGACGACTACAAGGACTACCTTCGGGCCCGTGACCTGCGCATTTGGGACAAGGACTCCAAGGAAGCGCAATATGTCCGCCAGCTCGGACGCAAGGCACCCCAAACGTATGAACTCTACTGCGAGTTCGTGGAAACACGGCCGCCGGAGATCGTGGCCAACATCGCGCTCTGCCTGATCCATCAGACCAACTACCTCATCGACCAGCAGATCAGACGGCTGGAGAAGGACTTTCTCAAGAATGGCGGCCTGCGCGAGCGCATGACCCGCGCCCGGCTTCAAGCACGGGACCAGCAGCGCCGCGCGCCCCCGAACGGGCCACCATCGCAAGGGCCGCACCCGGAAGATGAGTGCTGATGAGGCTTATGCGTCTTATGAGCCCCATCAGTCCCATCCCTTGCCCTCCGCCTCCCACCAAAATCATCCTGACCAAATCCCCTGAAATCCGGTTGCGCATCGGTCAGGATGCTCCACTCTGTCCGCCTCCCCTTGCCCTGGCGGCCTCTCATGAACTTTCCCGAACTCTTCGAACAGGCCACCGGCCATCCGCCGTACTGAAGCAGCTCGGAAGCTTGAAGCGCTTCGCCCCCCCTCAGTCCAGAGCAATTTCGCTACCGTAACCACGCGATTTTAATAAATCGGCGATTCTACGGCCTTTTCGACAATCTTGGTGGGAAAGTAATCCTAACACCCTCAAATTAGCTTGCACCGATTGGGAATGATGTTCTCATGGTGTAATCCTGACACATCCACTGCTACCGCCTCCTTCAGCAATGGTGCCTCCTCTCCGTGCCAACTTACGCCCACACTCATCCTGGATTCCAGAACGACTCGTCAAAATGGGAGCCGCTCTTTACGCCATTTGGTGACGGACCGGACGACTGCCAGCAGCAGGATTGCGCTAAATGCCGCGAACTCAGCCCCAATCACGGGCATCTCAACAAGGTCGCGTGGTGGACCGCCAAGTTCGCCTCGGAAATGTTTCCCTCTGGGTCTGCCGAAGGGAAGGCCGCTTGGGATTGGGGATACATTGCAGGACTTTGGCATGACCTTGGCAAGTTCGCTCCCGAATGGCAAGTCTACCTCCGGTCAAAGGCCGATCCTCATTTGGGTGAGGTTTCAGGCAAAATTGACCATTCCACGGCTGGTGCCCAACACGCCACCAAAGCCCATTCCATTCTCGGTCATCTCATTGCCTACCCCATGGCCGGCCACCACTCCGGATTGCTGGACGGTATTGCCAATAGCGCCTGCCAAGCGGCCCGTTTGCAGAAGAAGGACTTGCCAGATTGGCGGGACACACCGGCAGCGATCACCGCCCATCCCTTCCCATCCTTACCCGGATTTCTGCAGCGGGAGTCCTTTTCACTGAGTTTTTTCACTCGGATGCTTTTTTCCTGCCTCGTCGATGCCGACTTCCTCGCCACCGAGGCATTCATGGATCCGTTGCAGGCGACTGCTCGAAATCGCACGTCTGACAACGACTTACCGTCGATCGCCAACCTGATCGATGCAAGGATCGACAGATTTGGCACGCCCTCCTCCGGAGATGACGTCAACATACACCGCCGTGCGGTCGTCGATGATTGCCGTGCTGCGGCCTCGAAATCACCAGGAATTTTCTCCCTTACCGTCCCAACCGGTGGAGGGAAAACACTTTCCTCGCTCAGCTTCGCGTTACGTCACGCCCTGACCAACGGTCAGCGTCGCGTGATCTACGTGGCACCTTTCACCTCCATCATCGAGCAGAACGCCGAAGTTCTTCGTGAGATCTTGGCCCCTCTCGAAACCAGCAGCTTCACTCCATTGATCGAGCATCACTCATCCCTTTCCCCTGACCGGGAAAGCACCCAATCCAGGCTTGCTTCAGAAAATTGGGACGCGCCTATTGTGATCACGACGGCTGTCCAGTTTTACGAATCGCTCTTCGCCTCCAAGACCTCGCGCTGCCGCAAGCTCCACCACATCGCGAATGCGGTGGTCATTCTCGACGAAGCGCAATCGTTGCCCGTGGACTTCCTTACTCCCTGCCTGCGGGTACTCCAAGAACTTGCCGATCACTATCATACCACCGCTGTTCTCTGCACCGCGACCCAACCCGCCGTGCATTACGATGCAGCCGAATTCCCAATCGGTCTAAAGAACTGCCGGGAGATCATCACGGATACCGCCTCCCTTTTCGGGGCGCTCAAGAGAGTGACCGTCCAATCCATCGGTGACATCACCGACCTCGCGCTCGCGGATCGGCTTACAGGCCATCCTCAGGTCCTGTGCATCGTGAATCGCCGCAAGCACGCTCAGCAACTCTTCCGACTTCTCGGCGGGGGCGAGGAAAACTTCCACCTCTCCGCCCTCATGTGCCCGGAACACCGTAGCCGAATCCTCTCGGAAATCCGCGCTCGGCTCCACGAAGGTCATCCCGTCCGGGTGATATCCACCCAGCTCATTGAGGCGGGAGTCGACGTGGATTTCCCTGTGGTTTACCGCGCCCTTGCGGGTCTCGATTCCATCGCTCAAGCCGCCGGGCGCTGCAATCGCAATGGCAAACTCTCCGCGCTGGGTCACACCTACATCTTCCGGCCGGAGGACCAATCAGCGGAAACCTACTTCCGCGAAACCGCCCAGGTCGCCCATCAACTGCTCGATCTGCATTCCGATCTTCTCAGTCAGGAAGCCATTCAGCATTACTTCGATCTCTATTACTACCAGCAGAAATCCCGCTGGGACTCGAAGGACATCCTTGGCCGCTTCCGGATCGATGGCCGGAACCCGGCTTTCCCTTTCGATTTCTCCTTCGCCACGGTCGCCGAAGAATTCCGCCTCATTGAGGATTGGCAGGTCCCCGTGATTGTCCCCTACGATGACAAGGGCTGCTCACTCGTCGCTGAGCTACGGAATCCAACCATCCCACTGCATCGGAAGCTCCTCCGCGCACTCCAGCGCTACACCGTGCAAATCCCGCCACGTTTGCGAGACCACAATATCGGCTCCTTCGAAATCCTCCGGGAGGGCCAATTCCACGCCCTCGCTTCCACCGATCTCAACTACTCACCTCACTTTGGCCTCACCTTCGACGAAGGTCACTCCAGTTCCCAAACACTCATTTGCTGAACCTCCATGAACTACGGAATCCACCTTAAGGTGTCCGGCGACTACGCCCTATTCTCCCGCCCCGAGATGAAGGTTGAGCGCGTCTCTTACGACGTCATGACTCCGTCCGCCGCGCGGGGCATCTTGGAAGCCATCTATTGGAAACCACAGATGCGCTGGATGATTGACGAAATCCATGTCCTCAATCCGATCCGCTTTACCAATATCCGTCGCAACGAGGTGTCCTCCAAGATACCCGTGATGGGAGGCACCGGCGTGAATGCCGCAATGATGAACCCAGAGATCCGTCCAGCCATGGATGTGTCGGAGAACCGCCAGCAACGCGCCTCGCTCGTCCTGAAAGACGTCGCCTATCTTATCAAGGCCCACGTTGTCGTTCTCGATCGATGCATGGAAATGGGCGATGCAGCGTCACCTGAGCCGGAAGCCGTCGGCAAACACCTTGAGATGTTCAAGCGACGCGCCCGAAAAGGGCAGGCATTTCAGCAGCCCTATTTTGGCTGCCGCGAGTTTCCAGTTCGTTTCGAACTCATCGAGAACGAAAGCGAGATCCCGCCATCCTGTCCAGACCACGGCGGGGAGAAGGATCTCGGGTTCATGCTCCACGACATCGAGTTCGACCAGGACCGCGCCACCAAAAAGGTGAGATCCACAACCCCGCACTTCTTCCGTGCCTCCATGCGCAACGGCGTGATCAAAGTCCCTCCCCTCCCATTCCCCGCCAAGGCATGATCCTGCAATCCCTCAACGAGCTTTACACGCGTCTCGCCAGCGATCCCGCTTACGAGATCGCTCCACCTGGATTTTCGCCGCAGAAAGTTACCTTCAGGGTGGTGCTTAGACCTGATGGCTCACTGTTCGCGGTGGAGGACGCACGAGTGGACGGCAACGCAATTAGTCCCCAAGTGCCTCAACCAGAAAAGCGCACTAGCGGAGTCAAAGCCCAGTTCCTCTGCGACAAACGAGAGTATGTTTTTGGAGTCGGAGCGGATGGTTTCCGCCCTGATTGTTTCGAGGATTTCAAAAAGAAGCATCTTCAGTGGGAGCAAGAAATTTCTTCAAGATCTTACTCAGTTCTCTGTAGATTTCTAGAACGGTGGTCACCCGACAACTTTGCGGAGCACAAGATTCCCTGCGATATCTTCGAATCATTTGGGGCTTTCCAAATTCTCGGAGAACGAAGCTACATTCACGATTGCGATCGAGTCAGAAGTTGGTGGATCGCGAGAAACGAGTCTTCGGATGAGAATTCGATTTCTGCCCAATGCTTGATCACAGGCGACGTTCAGCAAATTGTCGGCATTCACCCTGATATCAAGGGGTTCAAAAGTTCAGTGGCACTCGTGGGGATTCAATCTAACAGCTCCTACGAATCCTACGGAAAATCGAAAACCGAAAACTGTCCTATCTCCAAGAAAGCCGCCTTCCGATACGCCACCGCATTAACGGCCATACTGGCGGGCCCGCAAAAAGGGAAGCATCGGACACGTCTGGCAGACACAACGGTTGTGCACTGGACCGAAACACCAACCGAAATTGAAGATATTTTTTCTGCGATTTTTGGCGAAGTAGCGGAGAGATCCACGGAGTCTCAAGACCAATTGAGATTATCCCAGATCAATCGCCTGCTTTCCGCAATCAAAACTGGGTCGCACTTCAATGACTTCGGCGATCCACACACCTCTTTTTATCTCTTTGGATTGGAACAGCCGAACCCAGGTCGGTTTTCGATCCGCTTCTTCCATCGCTCGACGGTGGAACACCTGCTGGGCAACCTACACAACCACCAGCAATGCCTCGAAATCGTCCGCGAGTTCACTGAGCAAACTGGAAAGCGTTTCCCTGATCCGGAGTTCCCAGCCGTCTGGCAGATTCTGCGCGAAACAGCCCGTGTGGCCGACGAAATTCCGCCTCTTCTTGGGGGCGCTCTCGCTCGCTCGATTATTGAGCGCATCCCATATCCCGAAGGAATCTACTCCGCTATCATCCGTCGCATCCACGCGGACAGGACGATCAACTACCTCCGGGCGGCCATCATCAAGGCAGTCCTCGTTCGCAATCACAACTTATCTATACCGACCATGCTGGACCTAGAAAACACAGACGCCGCCTATCTGCACGGAAGGCTTTTCGCAACGCTCGAAAAAATCCAAGAGGAGGGCTACTACGCCCAATCCAACCAACAGATTAAGAGCACGATCAAAGAAAAGTATTTTTCGAGCGCATGCTCAACTCCAGCCGCCATTTTCCCGAGATTGGAAACACTCTCAGTTCATCACCAGCGGCATTTGAATCCTGGGCGCAAGGGACAATTCGACAAGCTGATTGGTGAGATCAAGTGGCCACTCTCGGGAACTAAAAAGACTCACACCCTCATTGAGCAGGGAAATTTCATTCTCGGCTACTATCACCAGCGAAAGGACTTCTTTACCAAAAAGGAAGCTTTACCCACTATCGACACCATGACTGAAAGCGCCTGATAACCGTCAGACCCACAAACTACCAGACATATCATGAAGAACCGCTACGATTTTCTTTTCATCTTCGATTGCCAGGATGCCAACCCGAACGGTGATCCCGATGCCGGAAACCTGCCGCGCATTGATGTGGAAACCGGCCAAGGGCTCGTTACCGACGTCTGCCTGAAACGCAAGATCCGCAACTTTGTCCAAACCTCCCAACCGGACCAACTGATTTACTTTAAAGTGGGGGCGGTGCATAACAATCAGCACGACGAGGCTTACCACGGAATCGGAGAAGGGGCTATCTCGAAGGAAGCCAAGAAGAAGCCTATTCCGGAGATCAAGGACAGGGCTACGGCCTGGATGTGCAAGAATTACTACGACGTCCGAACATTCGGAGCGGTCATGTCAACCGAGATTAACTGCGGCCAAGTTCGTGGTCCCGTTCAACTATCGTTTGCCCGGTCCATCGATCCAATCGTCTCAAGCGAGCATGCAATCACTCGGACGTCCGTCACGAAGCCAGAGGACATTCAGAAGGAACGAACCATGGGTCGCAAGTTCACCATCCCTTACGGCCTCTATAAAGCCCAAGGCTTCGTGAATCCCTTCCTCGCCGCCCAAACCGGCTTCAATGATGACGACCTTGAACTGCTCTTCACCGCCTTGGAAAACGCTTTCCAGTTCGATCAATCCGCGGCCCGGCCCGCAGGCAGCATGAACCCACGGGCACTCATCATCTTCAAGCACGATAACCAGCTCGGCAAAGCGCCCAGCCACAAGCTCTTCGAAGCGGTCACCCTCAAGTTGAAGGACGGAGTCGAAGTCCCTCGTGCGTTCGCTGATTACGATCTTTCGATCAATGAATCCGCCATCCCTGAGGGCATCACCCTCATCCGCCGCATCTAACCCTCATGCCGCACAGCGCTCGTTAATTCTTTCCCAGTCCCGTTTTATGCCGACTCCACCACTCGATCTCACTCCTCGCCTTGTCGATCTGGTCAGCCGGATCAGCGAAGCGTTGGGCCGGTGGGAAGTGTCGCGTGGGGCGGGGATTTCCCCGCGGTTGCGACGCGCCAACCGCATCCGCACGATCCAGGCGTCCCTGGCAATCGAACAGAATTCCCTCACCGTGGAACAGGTCACCGCCATTTTGGACGGCAAACCGGTCATGGGTCCACCGCGTGAAATCCGCGAGGTCCAAAACGCAATCGCCGCCTATGAGGCGCTGGCCGGTTGGAATCCATCCAGCGAAGCCGACTTCCTCAAGGCGCACGACCTTTTGTTATCCGGCCTTGCCGGGGATGCGGGGCGCTACCGCGCGGGAGGTGTGGGGATCTACCGGGAAGCTCACCTCGTTCACATGGCACCGCCAGCCGACCGCGTTCCTTTCCTCGTAGCGGATCTTCTCGCTTGGGTCGGCACGACCGATCTACACCCGCTTTTGGCCGGAGCGGTGGCCCACTACGAGATCGAGTTCATCCACCCTTTCAGTGATGGAAACGGGCGAATGGGGCGGCTCTGGCAGAGCCTCATCCTTTCCCGTTGGCGGGAGCCGCTCGCTTGGCTCCCGATGGAAACGGTCATCCGCAACCGCCAAGAGGAATACTACGCCGTGCTGGCTGTCGCGGACCAGGCGGGAAACGCCGCGCCCTTCGCGGAATTTATTCTGACCGCGATCCTTGAGACGCTCCAGACCGGCCAAGTAGACGTCCAAGTAAGCGACCAAGTAGCCGATCTTCTCAGCGTGCTCCCACCGGAAACCGAATTGGACGCCGCCGAACTCATGCGCCGACTCGGATTGAAACATCGGGGCAATTTCCGCAAACGCTTCCTTGGGCCCGCCCTCGAGGCCGGGATGGTGCAACGGACCGACCCAGATTCACCAAACAGCCCCAGGCAACGCTACCGGCGCTCCTGATCTTCTCAAGCTCTCCAGCTCTCAAGCTTTCAAAAAGTGCTCCCTCTCTCCGCCCTCCAGCATTGGTTGTTTTGCCCCCGCCAATGCGCCCTCATCCACCTGGAGCAGGTCTGGGCGGAAAACCGGTTCACCGCCGAGGGACGCGTTCTCCACGAGCGTGCCCACGACGGGCCAGATGAAACGCGAGCCGGAATCCGGATCGCCCGCGGCCTGGCGGTGCGCTCCCTCACCCTGGAACTGTCCGGGGAATGCGACGTGGTGGAGTTCCACGCCAACGGCGACATCGTGCCGGTCGAGTACAAACGGGGCAAACCAAAGGTCCATCGGGCGGACGATGTCCAGCTCTGCGCCCAGGCGCTTTGCCTGGAGGAGATGTTCGCCACCACCATCCCCTGCGGTTTCCTCTTCTACGGGAAACGGCAGCGGCGCACCGCGGTGGAATTCGACGCCACCTTGCGTCAACTGACGGCAGAGGCCGCCACCTGTCTCCACGACCTTATTGTTTCCCGGCAAACCCCGCCCGCTGTCCGGGAGAAGAAATGTGATTCCTGCTCTCTCCTGGAGATTTGCATGCCAGACGCACTAAGATACCGGCGCGGCGCGGAAGCTTGGTTCGATGCCCGGCTGAGCCGCAGCCTAACGTCGGTCCAGGAGGATCCCGGATACCGAGATTGATCTAATGCGCAAACACGTCAACACCCTCCTTGGTGCGCTTCATGCAGCCCCGGGCGATTCAGCTTCCGAAGCGAGCAGTGCATCCTTGAGGCGCCGGCCTCTGGCTTCTCACAACGCCTGGAGCGCATCCCGAGCCATCGCAAACGCTTCCTCAAGAGTATCCGCCTCCGTCACCAGTGCCGGTTCCATTGGGGAAGTCACTCCAAAACCGCCGCCGTCCTCGGTGCTCAGCCGTTCCAGCCGCAACACGAGTTCCCCGTCGCTCACCGTGAACACCTTGGGCACCATCACCCGAGATGGTATCACATTCGAATCCTAGCCGCAATATCCAGCCGCCCGATGCGCAAACACCTCAACACCCTGTTTATCACCCTGGAGGACGCCTATCTCCGCAAGGACGGGGCCGCCGTGGAAGTGCGCCATGAGAACCAAACCAAGCTCCGCGTGCCGCTGCACAATCTCGACGGGATCGTCACCTTCGGCTGGGAAATCGGATGCAGCCCGCAGCTCATGGCCGCTTGCGCGGAAGGCGGGGTCTCGATCTCCTTCCACTCTCCCCACGGCAAGTTCCTCGCCGCCGTGAACGGCTTCTCCCCGGGGAACGTGCTCCTCAGACGGGAACAATACCGGCGCGCCGATGACCTGGCCGCCTCCGCCCTGATCGCCCGGAACTGCGTGGCGGCCAAGATCGCGAATTCCCGCCACGTCATCCAGCGCGCCCTCCGGGATCACGGGAACAAGGAGGGCGACCGCCAAGCCGCCCTTGAATCCGCCGCCACCGCCCTCGTAAACCGAGCGGACACCGCCAGGCGTTGCGCCGATTTGGATGCCCTGCGCGGCGTGGAAGGGGAAGCCGCCGCAGTTTACTTCAGCGTGTTCAATCACTTGCTGACGGTCGATGATCCGTCCTTGCGGATCGACGACCGGAATCGCCGGCCTCCGACAGATCCAGTGAACGCCCTCCTCTCCTTTGTCTATGCGCTCCTGATGCACGACGCCCGTTCCGCCTGTGAATCGGTGGGACTAGACGCCGCCGTAGGCTTTCTCCACCGGGACCGTCCCGGCCGCCCCAGCCTCGCGCTTGACTTGATGGAGGAGTTCCGCGCGCCCCTGGCGGACCGATTGGTCCTTTCATTGATCAACCGGAAACAGATCACCCGGAACGACTTCCGGTCCGCGGAAGGTGGGGCCGTGCTCTTGAAAGAGGAATCCCGGAAGAAAGTCCTGACCGCCTGGCAGGAACGAAAGCAGACCGAATTGGTCCATCCGTTTCTCGGGGAGAAGACGACCATCGGGCTCCTCGTGCATCTCCAGGCGCGCCTCCTGGCCCGCCACCTCCGTGGAGACATTGATGCCTACCCGGCCTTTTTGTGGATCTAAGGGCGGGAGTCGGGAGGCGGAGAGTTCAGAGTTCGGCGAAGACGATGTATACCTTGATTACCTACGACGTGGCAACTTCGACGGAAGGAGGCGCCAAGCGGTTGCGACGAGTGGCCAAAGTCTGCCTTGATTTTGGGCAACGGGTCCAGAATTCCGTGTTCGAATGCCAAGTCGATCCGGCCCAATTTGTCCAGATGAAGCATCGGCTCCTGGCCATCGTCGATCTGGAGACGGACAGCCTGCGGTTTTATTTCCTGGGGGACAACTGGGAGAAGAAGGTGGAACACCACGGGACCAAACCGGGCTACAACGTAGACGGGCCGCTCATTCTGTGACAGGCTCCGGTTTGCGTTCGCGGACCAGAAGCAGTCGCACCAACCCCCGAACGGTTCGCGGAAAGCGGAACTCCCTGAGGCTCAGGCTCTTTGACAGATACCACATTCGTCGGGAGATCCGATTTTCGCTAAGTTCCGCTTGGTTCGCGGGAAACCTGTTGTTGAGGCTTGGGCATCATCGACTTACGATGATGGAGTCGCCCCCCATGCGGGGGCGCGGATTGAAACATCGCAACCACGAGTGGACGCTCTACAAATATAAGGTCGCCCCCCATGCGGGGGCGCGGATTGAAACACGCTCACTGAGATGGCGATGCGGGATTGCGAGGTCGCCCCCCATGCGGGGGCGCGGATTGAAACTCGTTGGTCGTGGATGCGTAGTCGTCCGGGCGGAGTCGCCCCCCATGCGGGGGCGCGGATTGAAACGCCTGGATCCGCAGCCAATAAGGTCAGGGTGTCCGTCGCCCCCCATGCGGGGGCGCGGATTGAAACTTCTTCGATTCGTCGACCCGTGTTAGTCCGTAGGGTCGCCCCCCATGCGGGGGCGCGGATTGAAACAGATCGAGATCGAGGCTGAGTCCTTGATCTTTGCGTCGCCCCCCATGCGGGGGCGCGGATTGAAACACCCCGCTGGCCAACGTCCCGTTCATCTGGATGGTCGCCCCCCATGCGGGGGCGCGGATTGAAACACCTCAGTTGGCCCCGTCGCCCGAGCGATCACATGTCGCCCCCCATGCGGGGGCGCGGATTGAAACATGGCGCAACCGGTGACGGGCGCCTGGGTGCCGGTCGCCCCCCATGCGGGGGCGCGGATTGAAACAGGAACTCAGTTCCAAGCGCCCCGCACAACGTGAGTCGCCCCCCATGCGGGGGCGCGGATTGAAACAACGGAGCGAAGACTCCCGCCTGGCGCCAGATTTGTCGCCCCCCATGCGGGGGCGCGGATTGAAACACCTTCACCGCTGCGGATGCCGATGAGTATTTCCGTCGCCCCCCATGCGGGGGCGCGGATTGAAACACTCCATCGGCCGTCATCTTGTAGGCCCGGAAAGTCGCCCCCCATGCGGGGGCGCGGATTGAAACTGGTCTCCAAATTCCGCTTCCTTCCAGCGGAATGTCGCCCCCCATGCGGGGGCGCGGATTGAAACAACGTGTAGCCGCCCGAGGTGGGCCGCGCATCGAGTCGCCCCCCATGCGGGGGCGCGGATTGAAACACCCGCTCCAAGGAGATCGACGTCGATACGGCGGTCGCCCCCCATGCGGGGGCGCGGATTGAAACACTTTCGATCGGCTTGTGACATTTCCAACAGACTCGTCGCCCCCCATGCGGGGGCGCGGATTGAAACACCGCCTCACCCATCGCCAGCTTCATCCCCGTCTGTCGCCCCCCATGCGGGGGCGCGGATTGAAACCCCGTCACCGGTTGCACCAGATACCAAACCCCTTGTCGCCCCCCATGCGGGGGCGCGGATTGAAACGAACAGAGGCATGTTTTATAGAACCCGTGACGAAGTCGCCCCCCATGCGGGGGCGCGGATTGAAACGTGTACTGGTAATCGCTGAGACGACGAGCTGCAGGTCGCCCCCCATGCGGGGGCGCGGATTGAAACATGCTGGACAACACCCTTCGGGCGACTCATGTGGTCGCCCCCCATGCGGGGGCGCGGATTGAAACTACAATCGCGCGGGCTCCGAGGAGCTTTTCGACCGTCGCCCCCCATGCGGGGGCGCGGATTGAAACGCAACTATGGCCTGACTCATCCCAGAGACGCGAGTCGCCCCCCATGCGGGGGCGCGGATTGAAACTACTCCACGTGCTTCCCAGTATGCACGTTCGTCTGTCGCCCCCCATGCGGGGGCGCGGATTGAAACTATCTGCTCGCCCGAAACTGCACATTGAGGCGCGTCGCCCCCCATGCGGGGGCGCGGATTGAAACTCGATGGACATGTCCTTTGCGGAGGAGCCTATCGGTCGCCCCCCATGCGGGGGCGCGGATTGAAACCTCCCCCTCCTTCGGCTGCCTCCAGCTCGATACGGTCGCCCCCCATGCGGGGGCGCGGATTGAAACAAGTGAACACACACCAGTGCTAACGCCTTCCGGCGTCGCCCCCCATGCGGGGGCGCGGATTGAAACGAGGCTGAGTTGGACGGATTCCCTACGGGGACATGTCGCCCCCCATGCGGGGGCGCGGATTGAAACTTGACGTGCTCCAGTGCCAGGTCCAGGTCCATACGTCGCCCCCCATGCGGGGGCGCGGATTGAAACTTCTTGTTCGGAGGGTTCATTAGTCTTACTTTGAGTCGCCCCCCATGCGGGGGCGCGGATTGAAACCTCGCGGACTCGATGAGTCGGAACTACGGCCAAGTCGCCCCCCATGCGGGGGCGCGGATTGAAACAGGGTTACTACCCTCCGTGTCATGGATGACTTTCGTCGCCCCCCATGCGGGGGCGCGGATTGAAACTTGCCAAATTCATCGACCAAGTGGACGGCCCAACGTCGCCCCCCATGCGGGGGCGCGGATTGAAACGCCGTGACACCCCGGTGGCCGATGAAAACGAAGTCGCCCCCCATGCGGGGGCGCGGATTGAAACTCCTTTGAGCCGTTCGATAGCCAGCTGCTTGCGGTCGCCCCCCATGCGGGGGCGCGGATTGAAACAGCCTCGTAAGGGCAGTCCTCGGTTTTTGCTCCCGTCGCCCCCCATGCGGGGGCGCGGATTGAAACTCTTGCCTGGACGATATGCCGTGGCCGGTGGGGGTCGCCCCCCATGCGGGGGCGCGGATTGAAACTTCGCGATCATCACGGCGGAGGATTATGTGAACGGTCGCCCCCCATGCGGGGGCGCGGATTGAAACATGTTGGACAACACGCTTCGGGCGACTCATGTGGTCGCCCCCCATGCGGGGGCGCGGATTGAAACACCGGTGAGGTGAAGGATCTGGCCCCGGATGAGGTCGCCCCCCATGCGGGGGCGCGGATTGAAACCTTGCAAGAGGCGGATGTTTGCGGTGATGTTGAGGTCGCCCCCCATGCGGGGGCGCGGATTGAAGCAGCTAACGACCAAGAGCACCTACAGCGGGAGGGGTCGCCCCCCATGCGGGGGCGCGGATTGAAACACGTCCATACATTAACACCTGTTATTGATTCTGTGTCGCCCCCCATGCGGGGGCGCGGATTGAAACGATTTCGTGATCCGGGAAACCCCGGAAAATGAAGTCGCCCCCCATGCGGGGGCGCGGATTGAAACGTCTCGTAGGTTGGCTTAAGTCCTGCCGAGGATGTCGCCCCCCATGCGGGGGCGCGGATTGAAACTCTGCGGGGTGCCTACTGGGCTACTGCGAGGAGAGTCGCCCCCCATGCGGGGGCGCGGATTGAAACATCTGGATCCGCTGGCCGTTTAGTGTCCCGGCGCGTCGCCCCCCATGCGGGGGCGCGGATTGAAACAAGTTCCCGCTCATCACCACGCGGCCCTCGTTCTGTCGCCCCCCATGCGGGGGCGCGGATTGAAACGCTCCGCTGCAATCCCAGTCATGATACTGGCCGCGTCGCCCCCCATGCGGGGGCGCGGATTGAAACATCGTCTACGTGGCGGGGCTCGGTATCCCGGAGGTGTCGCCCCCCATGCGGGGGCGCGGATTGAAACATCGCCAAGAAGTTGGTCCAGGAGATCCCGCCCGGTCGCCCCCCATGCGGGGGCGCGGATTGAAACGAAGAGGATTTCCGCAGCCAACCGCATTCCGTCGGTCGCCCCCCATGCGGGGGCGCGGATTGAAACTCCGAGTCCTGGGAGGAAGTGGAGTAATGCGCAGGTCGCCCCCCATGCGGGGGCGCGGATTGAAACATCGCCAAGAAGTTGGTCCAGGAGATCCCGCCCGGTCGCCCCCCATGCGGGGGCGCGGATTGAAACTCGTTGTCGTGCTGTAGGTGTTTGGTGGCCTCGTGTCGCCCCCCATGCGGGGGCGCGGATTGAAACAAGGAGCAGGTGCAACGGTACAATGGGCCTGCGTCGCCCCCCATGCGGGGGCGCGGATTGAAACTACCGGGTCAGCGTGCCCGGGACGGTCAACGGCGGTCGCCCCCCATGCGGGGGCGCGGATTGAAACCACGGGTTGGTTGGCGGTGCTGCTTGGCGGAGCGTCGCCCCCCATGCGGGGGCGCGGATTGAAACGAGGTCTCGCACGATCAGTTGCAACTCGGTGCCAGTCGCCCCCCATGCGGGGGCGCGGATTGAAACCCCTCTCATCCATTCCTAATCCCTTAACCCCCACGTCGCCCCCCATGCGGGGGCGCGGATTGAAACTTACCGGATGATTTTTGCACCGGCCCCTTCTTTGAGTCGCCCCCCATGCGGGGGCGCGGATTGAAACTGCCATACTAGCTGAGCAATGAGCGCGGCCGAAGTCGCCCCCCATGCGGGGGCGCGGATTGAAACTCGAACTCAACCGCCTCTACGTCCCCAAAGTCGAGTCGCCCCCCATGCGAGGGCGCGGATTGAAACATTCCGGGGAGCGGGTGGCGGCGGTGGAAGCCCTGTCGCCCCCCATGCGGGGGCGCGGATTGAAACGTCTGATTGGTGCATCACCCTTGGATCTCCTCTCGTCGCCCCCCATGCGGGGGCGCGGATTGAAACAACCGTGCGGAAACCGACGCCGGAATCATTGCGGTCGCCCCCCATGCGGGGGCGCGGATTGAAACAATCAGGCCGGGACCTTTGGATTTGCGCGCTTTGGGTCGCCCCCCACGCGGGGGCGCGGATTGAAACGCGGTGCGAGACCGCAAGCACTCTCCGGTGCCTCGTCGCCCATTGGCGTCAGGATAAGGATTCATCAACCTCGTAGCGGAAGCGCGTTCGCTTTCGCATTGACGAACCTCGGAACGGCGGGCCGTTCCACTACCGCTACGGCTTTTCGTCAACTTTGTAGCGCGACTCTTGAGCCGTGGTCCCAGTGATGCCGTGAGGTTTGCACGGGTAGCTTGAGCTTTCCTGTCAGCGGTCACTCAAAACCAGCCACCCAGGGTCGATTCAAAACCAGCCACCCGCCAAGCCCAAACGGCCCTGGCGGAGGCCCCTGACATGTAGCAGGGGCAGGCGCCATGGCCAACCACCTGA
>Ga0247843_1002027_pt1 | contig 38459 bp, 22 predicted proteins | sample LaCruzMarch2017__FD_192420 | JGI IMG/M metagenome (GOLD analysis project Ga0247843, IMG submission 192420) | Freshwater microbial communities from meromictic Lake La Cruz, Castile-La Mancha, Spain - LaCruzMarch2017_8m | ecosystem: Environmental > Aquatic > Freshwater > Lake | place: Spain...
TTCGTCGAATCCATGGCTCTCCATCACCAGCATTGGCTCCAACGAAAACGCCAGCCCTCCCCTCATCCTGTGTCCAACTTGGAAACACACTCACTCTTCAGTCTCCGCCCATCGCGGATTCTGGCTGCAAGGGGCTAAAGACGGTATCCCTCGATTCAATCACCCGATTTTCACCTTCATCTGAATTGGTGAAAAAGGTGGCCTCCAAAGGCAGGCCATGACCTCAAAACCAGACCATACCGTCGGGAGGGTATGGCTCTGGTCCAAAAACAAGAATTCATTGGTTAGAATTACTCCATCCTTCTCCAGGATGCCCACCTTTGGACCAACGGTCTTCGACCCAAAACCCAAAAACCATCGTAGATCTCGGAGCCTGTCCCTTTCAAAAGCCATTAATAAATCCCGAAGCCTGTCCCTCTATTCTATTCTATCGTTCCGATTACTTTATAAGCCTGTCCCTTTTAAGAACCTGTCCCTTTTAAGAGGTATGAGGCTTTTTTTGGGGGGCCTCCCGGGGGATTTACTGTCATTGACGGGGGAGGGGTTTTTTCGCATGCGACAAGCATCCGAGCAAAATTTGACTTCGGTCCAGACTTTTTCCCATTTCTTGCGCCACACGAAGGGGCGACCGCAGACGACACATGGCTTGGAGGGCAGGTCGGCTTTCTTCCGCATCTTGGGCATCCCAACACTTCGACTGCAATTGGCGTAAAGTCCACCGGCTAAGCCGGAACGATTCAGTTGGGAGGAAAGGGATGGCGTCGCGGTTTCTTTCGCAAGACAAGGCGAGAGCGAGGCGCGGGCCAATTGAAGGCCCGTAACGAGTGAACAACGAAGCTCTTGCGGAAGAAGACGCAGCCAGCACGACCGATCCAATTGAATCGTTCCGGCTAAGCTTGCCGCTCACACACCGTTTCACCCCTGAATTGCCCCGGCACCGTCCTGGAATCCCAGGAGGTTTCGACCCGCATGTCCTTTGGCTGATGATTGTCTTTGAGGGCAGCAGTCAACTGTGGTGGCTCGAGAAAACTCGATGCCGATCATGGTTGATGAGGTCAACCAATACCCGCTCTCAGCGCGGGCGGATGATCAACTCTTCGATGACCGCTCGGGATGGCAACTGGACGGCCAAGAGGACACAGGCGGCGATGTCTTCGGGCTGCATCATGCGGGCACGGGCAACCTCATCGGGAACCACCGGGCGGCGATTCAAGAGGGGGGTGTTGATGTCGCCTGGAAAGATGCCGATGGCGCGAACACCTCGGGCGCGCTCCTCGGCATTGATGGCTTGAGTCAGACCGGCCAACCCGAACTTGGACATCACATACGCCGGACCCGCCTTGGGGGAGGCCTGTTTGCCAGCATCGGAGATGATGTTGACGATGGTGCCCGAACCCCGGTTGCGCATTCCTGGCAAGAAGGCCTGAACGCAGTAGTAAGCGCCGTTGAGGTTGGTATCCATCATGGCCCGATAGTCGACATCGGACAGCACTTCTAGGGCCCGTTGAGGCGCATTGGTGCCCGCGGCGTTCACCAGCACTTCCACAGTGCCCATTTCCGCCTCGATGCGACGCCCCACTTCGCGGACGGACTCCTGTTGGGCGATGTCACATTCGATCACCGTGACGCGATCGGCCGAAGCGCCCGCCAGTGAACGGGTTTCTTCCAGAGCCGATCGCCTCCGACCGAGAGCCACGACCGACCATCCGGCGTTGACCAATGCCAGAACGGTCGCCTGCCCCACGCCGGAACCACCGCCTGTAACCACTGCCAATTGATTCATATTATAAAATCGTAAGGAGGACGGTCGAAAATAGGAATTGTAGGAATCAGACTCGAGCCCGATGCCTAGCCTCGAGATCTTGCAACGCTTCTCGAACGTGACGGATGTCCATCGAGTGGACCTCCAGACCGCGCCCAATGTCGCTCAACAGGGTGATGGTGAGTTCTCCGCCGAGATGTTCGCGGAATTCCTCCAATCCCTCCAACACACCCAACTCGCCCGAAGCGGAAACGGACTCGAGTTCAGGATCAAACAAAGTGAATCCCAACCGCTCCAAGAGGCTCAGGATGCGTTCGGCTGCCGGACGGGCCAACAGGCCTTGTCGGACCGAATACAGCACATCCAGGGCGATGCCGATGGCCACCGCCTCTCCATGCCTGAGCCGGTAACCGCTCATTTGTTCGAGCTTGTGGGCGGCCCAATGTCCGAAATCGAGAGGACGCGCACTTCCCATCTCGAAGGGATCGCCGCCATTGGCGATGTGATTGAGATGCAATTCCGCGCTGCGTCGGATGAGGTGCTTCATCGGTTCCGGCTCGAAGGCAGCCAAAGCCGAAGCATCCTGCTCAAGCCGGACAAAGAACTCGGAATCCCGAATGCAGGCCACCTTGACCGCCTCGATGTAGCCCGCACGCTTGTCGCGATCGGAGAGGCTGGCCAGCAAATCGAAGTCATTGATGACCGCGAAGGGCGGTGCGAACGTTCCGATGAAGTTCTTCTTTCCGAAGGCATTGACGCCGTTTTTCACCCCCACGCCAGAATCATCCTGAGCCAGCGTGGTCGTCGGGATGCGAACGAGACGAACCCCCCGGTGGGCCGTCGCTGCCGCCAGACCCACCATGTCCAGCAAGGCCCCGCCGCCCACCACTACGACGTAATTGTGCCGATCGATATGGTGTCGGTGAATGAGTTCCAAGATCTCCACCACCCGGGACCAGTCGTTCTTCACGACTTCCCCGCCGGTGACCCGAATGGGCGGACACACGAGCTGTAGTCGGGGCGAATAGGCTCCAAAGTAGGCTTCGATCTCCGGAGCCAATTCTGGACGGGCTGCCGCCAGAGCCTCTTCCAGTACCAGCAACACCTTCACTCGGGCCGCGGCTGGCTGGGGGTGAGCGTCCACCAGCACCGACGCCAGCACGGGATTGTCCCGAGCGAAAACACAGTCGGTGAAATGGAGCTGATGCCGGTAATTAACCGAGATGACACGTTCAACAACGGACATTGAGTGCGCAGAGCGTGCGGTTCCGACGTCGCAGCGCGAGGATTATTTAAATTCAGTGATGCCGACCGGGTCACCTCCAGTCGGTTGCTTCGACTGGGTTGCCCATTGCCTTCAGCAAAATCTGAGCATACATCGGCGCATGCGCTTCACCCGTTGTTGTCAGGCTTGGTTGATGAGTGTTGGACTCCTGTGCGCTCAACTCTGGGCTGCGGCCCCGACCCAACCTGTCCCGTTATGGCCTGGGTCAGCACCGGGTGACGGCGCCCCAAAGGAAACCGAACGCGACCTCACCAAGCCGGGCGAAGGCCTCGTGGCAGGACGCAAAGTCCTCCGCCTGGGGAACGTGTGGAGCCCCACCCTGACCATTTACAAACCTTCCCCCACTCTGGATACCGGAGCCTCGGTGCTGGTTTGTCCGGGAGGTGGCTACCACATCCTTGCGCTGGATCTGGAGGGCACTGAAGTCTGTCAGTGGCTCAATTCCATTGGCGTGACCGGGGTCCTGCTCAAATACCGGGTGCCTCGTCGCGAGGGGCGCGAAAAACACGAAGCCGCCCTTCAAGATGCCCAGCGCGCCTTGGGTCTGATGCGACAAAACGCTGACAGTTGGGGTTTGGATCCCCAGCGAATGGGAGTTCTAGGGTTCTCAGCCGGAGGACACCTCGCGGCCGCCTTGAGCAACAACCATGGCACTCGCAGCTATCCCTCGGTGGATGCCGCCGACCAGAAATCGTGTCGCCCGGACTTTGCGATCCTCGTTTATCCGGCGTACCTGACCCAACCCGAGAAGGCCGACGCCGTGGCTCCCGAATTGCCGATTTCCACCAACACACCGCCAACCTGGACCGTCATCACCCAGGATGACCCCGTGCGGGTGGAAAACGCCCTCGGTTACGTTTCAACCCTCCAACGCAACAAAGTACCGGCAGAATTCCACCTCTTTCCGAAGGGCGGACATGGCTACGGCCTGCGCCGAACCGACGTCCCTGTGACCCGTTGGACCGACCTGGCCACCGAGTGGCTACAGCTAACCGTCCTTCGGAAACGGTGACGGACTGGGGCTAAAAACCCGAGTGACTCCCCTCTCAGCCTGTTGGGGGGATACAGATAAACCGAAGGCGACAACTCGCCGGCCCTACCCTACCTTCCGCGCCCGATCCATGTCGGATTCCTCCGCCTCCATCTCAGTCCGAGTGCTGACCCGTCTAGCGCAGGTGATTTACCGGCGTCGGGCCTGGTTCGTCGCGCCGCAGCTCCTCCTCGCAGCTATTTGCGTCTGGTACACCGTCGCTCGACTGGAATTCAGCGTAGACCGGAACGACCTCGTCGGTTCAGACCAGGAATACCATCGGAACTTCCTGGAGATGAAACGCGAGTTTCCCAGTCAAGACGATCTGGTGGCCATCGTGGAGAGCGATCACCCGGAGAAGAACCGTCAGTTTGTGGAACGGCTGGGAGCCCGCCTCGATCGGGAATCCACCCAAGCTTCGCCCACCAACTTGTTCACCGATGTGTTCTACAAGGGCGACCTACCCCTGATGGGTCGGAAGGCGTTGCTCTTTGTGCCGGAAGGCGACTTGAAGGAGATGCTCAAGGCCCTCCGCAGCTTCAGGCCCTTCATCGAGCAATTCGCCAAGGCCACCAATCTGACGGAGGTCTTCCATCAGGTCAGCGTGCAAATCCGCTCGGCCGACCGATCCACCAACGCCTCCAATGAATCCCTGATCGGAGCGCTTCCGGCTCTGGAGCGGATCGTCCGCCGCTGCCGTGAAAGCATGGATCGCCCCGGAATACCCCCCTCCCCCGGTGTGGACGCCCTCTTCGGGGCCGGGCCTGAGGCGGAGCGGGCCAAATACGTCACCTTCGATCGCGGTCGATTGTATTTGATCAACTCCCAGGCCCGTCTGGCGACTCTCGAGGAAATCCCCAAGACTTCCCAAAACATCTGGGAACGATGGCTGGGGCGGACCCATACCAAAACACCCCAGGAACTGGAGGCCGACCTCAAGTGGCGGCAGGGCGAGTTGAACGAGGAAGCTGTCCACCGCTTCCGCACTTTGATCGCCGAAACGGCTCAGGAGGTGTCCGGGGTCAATGTCGGGTTGACCGGAGAACCCGTTCTCGAGGTCGATGAAATGCAGCAATCCACAACGGATTCCACCTGGGCGACCCTCATCTCACTGATTCTGTGCGGCCTGCTGTTCCTGATCGGCTACAATCATCGTGGCCGACCGCAGAAAACCGTCGTCTCGCTGTTGGTCGGCCTCTGCTACACGATGGGCTACACCACCCTAGTGGTCGGCCATCTCAACATCCTGACCATCACCTTCGCTCCGATGCTCATCGGGCTGGCCATCGACTTCGGAGTGCACCTGATCAGCCGCTTCGAAGAAGAACTGAAACAGGGTGAGACGGCGTTCACGGCCATCAACCGTGCGGTGGTCAACACCGGACAAGGCATTTTCACCGGCTGTTTCACCACGGCCGGCGCCTTCTTTGCCATGGCCCTCACAGATTTCCGGGGCATCCAGGAAATGGGCATCATTACCGGAGGCGGCATGCTCACCTGCCTGGCCCCCATGATGACGCTGCTTCCGGCCCTGCTGCTGCGGGAGAAGGGCCTCAGGCGGGAAGAATCGGATCCACGGCCTGCTGCGCTGGATGCCAACGGGTCGGCGTCACCCGACTGGCGGGAGCGGACCGAACGCTTCTGGCTCGAACGCCCCTGGTGGGTCCTGGGTGCCGGAGTGGGCATCAGCGCGGTTTGCGCCGTGTATGCCTTGCGGGTGTCCTTCGACTACAACTTGCTCAACATGCAGAGCGACGGGCTCTCTTCGGTGATCTTCGAAAAGAAATTGGTGGAAGCAGCCCGGGTGCGCAAAAACGGAGCCTCCGAGGAACGGGCGCAGGGCGTATTATTTGGAGCCGTGATGGTTCCCACCGTGGCCGAGGTGCCTGCGATCGAGGCCAAACTGAAGGCTATGCCGTCCGTCGCCGGGGTGGACTCCATGGGCCACTACCTGAACCAGGACGCCACCGAGCCATTGAAGCTCATCCGTGAAATTCGAGCGGAAACCCGGACGATCCACTTCCCCGAAGTGGCCGACGGCCCGATGGATCTCAACAGCTTCAGTCAACGCCTCTGGGGACTCCAAGGCCTTCTGGCTCTGGCGGCCGATGAGGTGCGCAAGTCCGCTCCGGAAGAAAAGGAACTCCTCAAGAATCTGGGATCGCTACGCATGACCATTTCGGACCTGCGCTCGGCCATGTTCCGGGGCGATCGGGAAGCCAATGCCCGCCAATTGGGGCATTTCCAGTACGCGCTCTTCCGGGATATCCGGGACACTTTTGACACCTTGCAGCAGCAGGATGATTCCAGTGGCCTCAAGGAGTCCGACTTGCCGCTGGTCCTTCGCAACCGATTCATTGGAATCACCGGAAAACAACTGCTGCTGGTCTATCCCAAGGAGGATATCTGGGAGCGTCAGGCTCAGGAAACTTTTGTCCGGGAAATCAGCTCGGTGGTTCCGACCGCCACGGGAACCCCCGTCCAACTCTACCACTACACGGAATTGCTCAAGGTTGCCTACATGGAGGCGGCCGGATGGGCACTCGGCGCCATCGTCCTGTTGGTGTTCATCCACTTCCGTTCGCCCACTCGGGTAGCGCTATCGTTGCTACCCGTCGCCATCGGGGCGCTCTGGATGGTGGGCTTCATGGGAATGACGGGCATCCCGTTCAATCCCGCCAATATCATGACCCTCCCGTTGGTCATCGGAATTGGCGTCACCAACGGCATCCATATCTTGAATCGATTCGCCGAGGAACGAACCCCCGCCATTCTGGGCAAGAGCACCGGAAAAGCGGTGCTGATCTCTGGCCTGACCACCATCGCGGGCTTCGGCAGCCTGATCATTGCCGACCACCGGGGCATCCGCAGTCTGGGCTGGGTGATGGCCGTGGGAACGGCGACGTGCATGATCGCCGCGATGACCCTGCTGCCGGCGTTACTCACACTCCGAGAACGATTCGCCCGCTCAAAGAATCCGGGAGCCCCCTCGAACTGACTCACGGAGTCGGTCCAAAGGTCTCCCGGGATATCCTTTAGTGGCAGAACTCCTGCAACGCTTCCAGGGGTGGAGCTTTCAGGCCTCTGCCATCGCCTCGCGGGCCAAGAACCGGTCGCGGAGCTTGCGCAACGCAGCGGCTTCCAACTGGCGGATGCGTTCACGGGTGAGACCAAAGTCAGCCCCGATTTCCTCGAGCGTGCGAGGATCGCCGCCTTCGAGAGCAAACCGCTGGTTGAGGATGACTTGCTCGCGGGAGTTGAGTGAACTCACCAATTCGCGCATGAGTTCGGCATTGCTGGATTCGCTGACACCAGCCCAAGGCATTACCGCAGATTCATCCGCGATCACATCGGCAATGCGGTTGGATTCGGGATCGTTGCCAATCGGGGCATCCAACGAGGTAGCTCCTATCGCAGCAGCCTCCCGCCAGCGACGGATGTCATCCACATCGGATTCCAACTCCCCGGCCAACTCGATGTCGGTCGCGGGACGGCCCAAATCGGATTCGAGACGTATCTCGGCTTTCTTCATCCGCGCCAACTCCTGGACAATGTGGATGGGCAAACGGATGGACTTGGACTGATTGGAAAGCGCTCGCTTGATGGACTGCTTGATCCACCAGGCGGCGTAGGTCGAGAGCTTGGCCCCGCGGTCCGGATCGAAGCGTTCCACGGCGCGCATGAGTCCGATGTTGCCCTCATTGACGAGGTCCAAGAGAGGCAGCCCGTAATCTTCGTATTCGCGGGCGATCTTGATGACCAATCGCAAATTGGCACGGATCATATGCTCTCGGGCTGCGTCGTCTCCCTTCTGGATACGGCGGGCCAACTCGACCTCCTCTTTTGCGTTGAGCAGCGGCGTCTCGACAGCATCACGGAGGTAGAGCCTCAAGGAGGAATGCTCGTCCCAGACACCGCGACCGGCGGTATCGGGGAGGCGCGTTTCGCGCAAAGTGGCGACACTGGGCAACTCGGATTCGACCTGAATCGGCAAGGCCCGGGAGGTCGCCAGGGTTTCGATGGGGATCAGCGCCTCGCCCAACGGCAGCGGACCACGCGGTACGCTGATCCGGGCTCGCTCAGCAGCAGGGCTTGGGGGCAGAACGATAGGGCGCGAGCGCTTGGAAACGACTGGCTTGCGTGAACGGCGCGGCCGCAACTTCGCTGAAGAGCTACGAGCCCGAAGCCCTTTGGCTTTGCCAGAACTCGAGTGGGAATCGGTTGTGGTCCGCTTGGTCTTGAAATTCGTTTTCATCTCTCTGGAAGCGTTGGAGTCGCCCGAGGCGGATTTGTTCACTGGTTTCATCGGACTCATTCGGGGAGGCAGAGGTTTCAGGAGAAACCCGCCTCCAAAGACCGACTGCAATACCTGAAGCATTCACAAGGCCAATCCGGGTTTCGCCAACTTCACGCCCCTCAATCGCTGGAAAGCTCATTCGCACGGCCCTCTTCGGCGACAGATTGAGTCATTGTGGCACTACCTGTGCCAGATCCGGTCCTCACTTTGGCGCGCATTTCACAGTAGAACCGAGGCAGTTCCCGCCAAGGGACAGGCCCTTAGGGCAAGTTTTTCCGGATTGGCCCTAACGAGGGACAGGCCCTAACGAGGGACAGGCTCTAACCAGGGACAAGCTCTAACCAGGGACAAGCTCTAACCAGGGACAGGCTCTAACCAGGGACAAGCCCTAACGAGGGACAGGCTCTAACCAGGGACAAGCTCCGAAAATCCTGAAAGTCTGGCTTGCTCGGCGGGGACGTGCTGAACTCGACTCCACACCTATGAAACAGAACGCCCCATCTCGTGCTCTGACCTGTTCGCTGGTCTCCCTGCTGGCTTCCGCGCTACCCACCCTCGCGGGTTCCTGGGTGACCTATGAACCCAAGGCCGGAACGGCCAATGGAAAGACGATCGTCATGCTCAGTGGCGATGAAGAGTACCGTTCCGAGGAAAGTTTGCCGCAAATGGGCAAAATCCTCAGTCAAAAGCACGGTTTCAAATGCACCGTGCTCTTCAGCCAGGATACCGACGGGACCATCAATCCCAACAACCAGACCCATATCCCGGGCATGCATCTGCTGGCTTCGGCCGATCTGGTGGTCAATCAATTCCGCTTTCGCGAACTGCCCGATGCCGACATGGAGCACTTCGTGCGGTACCTCGACAGCGGCAAGCCCATGATGGTGCTCCGGACGGCAACCCACGCCTTCAACTACGAACGCAACAAGCAAAGCCCTTACGCGAGCTATTCTTGGACGGCCAAGGGTGGCGGCTTTGGGGGCAAGACCGTGGGCGAGACATGGACCTACCACCACGGTCATCATGGAAAAGAAGCCACACGCGGCGTGATCGACGGCCGTCATGCCAAGCACCCGATCTTGAATGGGGTTTTTGATGTGTTTGGACCCAGCGACGTGTATGGGGTCAACCCAGACTTCCCGAAGGATGCGACCATTCTGATGCATGGCCAGGTTCTGACCGGCCTGCAACCCAACGACCCGCCGAACCTGAGCAAACCAGCGATGCCGTTGGTTTGGTTGCGCGACTACAAGGGAACCTCCGGGCACACCTCCCAGATCCTCTGCTCCACCATCGGAGCTGCCGCCGATCTGCGCAGCGAGGACCTGCGCCGACTCTTCGTCAATGCGGCCTATTCCCTCACTGGACTGGAAGTCCCGAAAAAGGCCGACGTAAATCCTGTGGGCACCTTCGAACCCTCGATGTTCGGCTTCAACACCTTCAAGAAGGGCGTAAAGGTCGAATTCCACGAACTGAAGTAATCCCCTTGGGGCTCGGATACCGAGGGTTACCCATCCGGTCACCCTCCGAAGCAACAACCTGGGGGCCGATCCCAATCATGGATTCAGGCGGATCCGCCACAGTTCGGCGGATTCGCCCGCGGCCAACTCAAAGACTCGCTCCACTGAGCCATCCGTCTGAAGGATACCCGGGGGTACTGAATAGGATCCGCTGAGCACGGTGGCTGTCACTACAACGGAGGAGGAGCCTGAGAGTGTGACGCGCTCCAAAACGTATCCCCGGTCCCGCGGACCCCGGGTTCGAAGACGGACTTGGTTGTCCGAAAGCCTTTCTACCGCGACGGAGGGTCTCATAGGGTTGATCGTGACCAAGGGTTCGGCCCGCCAATTGGAGGGCTGATAGGCCGGGGCCGTGGCGGCGATTCGGGCCAAACATCGGTCCGCCAAGGCCGCTTCAGCGGGCCATGGTGCCACCGACTGATAATCCAATTGCTCGACAACGAAGTAAGGTACGAATCCGGCATCCGGCCGTGGGGGCAGCTGAGGGCTGTCGGGGCGTACCAAACTGAGTCGCTCTCCACTGGAGGACAATTGGCCCGTGTAGGGCCCCAACACGATCTGGGCATCGGAGGCTCCCAGCAGGCGTCGAACTGCGGCCGCATTGTTGGTGTTGGCAACGATCCATTTCGCGCCCGGCGCCATCGCCTGAGGCTCCGTAAATGAAAAACTGATACCACCCTCGATGCGCCACCCATTGGTGGGATAGGCCGGGTCATACAAGGCTACGGTCTCAGCAGACACATTCTCCAACTCCACAAACTCGATCTCCCCCGCAGGCGCGGCATACCGAAGTCGGCGAAAAACCACTGGTCCCAGGGCATGCGGGGCATTGGTGCCCCCGAGTCCCTGGCGGAAGATGTTCAGCAACAGCGGGTCCATGGAGTTGTCGATCCCGGTTCCCAAGGTCATGCGCTGCATCAACTGGAAGGGCCCTTCACCATCCGGATGACGCCCGAAGCTCACCCCATTCGGACTGGCGGAAAACTCCTGAACATCTTCCCAGCGAAGAGGCGTGCCGGCAGCATCAGCGGATAGCAGCATCACGACCCCACCTCGCGCGGCGCCAAATGTGAAGGCCGTGCGACCCGCAGCGGGTTGGAGCGGATTGAACTGATATTCGTAAATCATCCGGAAGCCCCGAGGCGGAACCACGGTCCCCGGAGGAATGCGAAAGCGGAACGGGTCAATCAGATCGTTGGATAGGAACCACCCTCCGACATCGATCGGCTGTTCGGTGCGGTTGAACAACTCCACCGCGTCTTCGAGGGGAGGATCGGTGTGGGCCAGCAATTCATTGATCACCACCCGATTTTGGACGCCGGCCCCGGCCAATCCCGGCGAACCCAAGTATTCCGCGCTGGCCCGCCAATTGGCAACTGCCGTGGGGTCTGCCAAGGGATCCACCAATTCTATGGAGCCGCCCTGGCCGGCCGGCCGTGTGGGCCAGTCGCCGTCGATCCCATACTTGATTTGGGCCAAGATCGCCCCGCTGGCGCTGTTCAAAATCAGCGTCTCTCCGCCATTGTTCAGAGCCCCCGAATAGGAGCCAGCCACCAATCCCGACACCGACCCGTAGCGCGCCGTGAACACCGCGGGGTTGCGACAAATCACCACCCGAGCGTTGGGTTTCAAAAAAAACGGAGTGGGAAACGTGAAGGTGATTCCCGCTGAAAAAACCGCACCCGAAAGATCGGCCGGTTGGGATCCCGGGTTCAAGAGTTCTAGGAATTCCGCCTCAGCATACGCGGAGCCGCCGGGCGGTTCGTACATCACCTCACTGATGATCACCGACTGCGCAGAAAGCGTTTCAACAAACACCAGCAGGGCGGCAAAAATCGCGAACATCCAATTTCTGTGCACGTCCCGATCGTAATGGTTGCCCAGAAACAGGAAAGGCTGTTGGAGATGCTTTCCCTAAACGGGGCTTTTTCTCGGAAGCCGGCCGAGGTTCAATTCTCCCACATGCAACTGACCGACGGACTGCACCTGGCCTATTGCACCAATATCCATCGGGGGGAAAGTTGGACCGAGACCTTCGCGGGTTTGGAACTGCATACACGAGCGGTTCAAGCCCGGGTCTCCTCAGGGCGCCCCTACGCCATTGGACTCCGACTGAGTGACCGCGCCTCCCGGGAGCTTATCGAACCGGGCACCTTCCGGGCGTTTCAAGAATGGCTGAAACGCAACAATGCCTACGTGTTCACCATCAACGGGTTCCCATATGGCCAGTTCCACGGGCAGCGGGTGAAGGAACAAGTGTACGCCCCGGACTGGTCACAGCCCGAGCGGTTGGCCTATACCCGAAGGCTCTTCCGGATCCTCGCCGACCTCCTGCCGCCGGGAATGTCTGGCAGCGTCAGCACCGTACCGGTGTCGTACAAAGCCTTCCGACGCTCGCCCGATGATGAGCAACGCGCCCTGCTGCAACTCTGGGAATGCGTCGATTTCCTGGATGAGCTCTCCAGCCAATCCGGCCATGACTTGCACCTAGGACTGGAACCCGAGCCGCTGTGCACCCTCGAGACCACCAGCGAGTGCGTGAGTTATTTCGACAGACTGCGGGCTCAGCGGCCCGGAGACCGGCGTATCGACCGTCATGTGGGTGTCAACTACGACTGCTGCCACCTGGCCATCGAGTACGAGACGCCGACCGAGGCCTTGGCTCGGTTGCAGTCCGCGGGCATCCGGTTGAGCAAAATCCACCTGAGCAACGCCTTGAGCGTGCGTCCCACGACCGAGATCCGCCAATCGCTTCAAGCCTTCGCCGAAGACATCTATTTCCATCAGGTCATCGAACGACGCGCCGACGGCACCCTCGTCCGGCATGCCGACCTCCACGAGGCATTGGCCACCCCGGCACCGGCACCGGGAATCCCCCTGCCCGAATGGCGGATCCATTTCCACATCCCCTTGCACTCGGCTCCCCAGGGGGGATTCGACACGACGGCCGACCACCTCATCGGAGTCCTGGATGCGGTGAAGGCACAGCCCGATCTTTGCCAGCATTTTGAAATGGAGACCTACACCTGGGAGGTCATGCCCGCGGCCATGAAGCAGCGCGATGTTGTGGACCAATTGGTGAACGAGTACGCGTGGACTCTCGCTCGCTTCGCGGAGCGCGGATTCCACCCGCTGGGCTGATCGCAAACGGGTCCAACCCCAAGAGCGTCTACCCCGAGAACCGCGACTAAAGCCCCGCCGGCGGTCGGGCGCGGCCGGAGACTCCGACTTCAAGGCCCCACCATGCAGCGCAAAATGGCGGCCTGTTGGAATTCTGACCGTTCGAATTGACCAGCCACACGCCCGGCTCGCATCACCAGCAACCGGCGACTCAGGCCCATCACTTCAGGCAGTTCGCTCGAAATCAACAAGATGGCCATCCCGTCACAGGCCAACTGGTCGAGCAATCGGTGGATCTCGGCTTTGGCTCCCACGTCCACACCCCGAGTCGGCTCATCGACCACCAGCACCCGGCACTCCCGGGCCAACCACTTGGCCAAGGCGATCTTCTGCTGGTTCCCGCCACTCAATCCCTCAACGGCGGCCTCGATCGTGGGCGATTTGACCTGCAACTGACCGAACAATTCCTCGATCTGCTCCCGCTCGCGGCGGCGATCCATCCAACCCCAGTGCGACCAGCGCCGGAGAACTGCCAACGCCCCATTCTCACGGCCGTTCAGCCCCAGCACCAACCCCTGTCGCTTGCGATCCTCCGGCAGCAAACCGACCCCGGCCTCCATCGCAGACGTCACGTCCCCTCGTGGGATCACTCGTCCATCCACGGAAACCCTCCCGGTTCGCCTCGGATCTAGCCCAAAGATCGCTTGGGCCACTTCGCTGCGACCGGAACCCACCAATCCGGCAATCCCCAGTATCTCACCACGCCGCAAGGTCAGGCTCACGTCCTGGAAACGGGCGGGCGACGAGATGCGTTCCACCTCCAGCATGCGATCTCCCAACGCTTGGCGAAGATGGGCCGGTTCCGGATGGTCGACCGATCGACCCACCATTTGCCGCACCAGGCGATCGTGGTCGGAATGGGCTGCCATCTCGGTCGCCACATGATGGCCGTCCCGAAGCACTGTGATCGTGTCGCACAGCCGAAAAATCTCCTCCATGCGATGGGAGACATAGACCACCGTAAATCCGCGACGCTTGAGGTCCGCCAGCAGATCGAAGAGACGCTCGCTCTCCACCGCGGAGAGCGAACTGGTTGGCTCGTCAAACACCAAGACTCGAGCGCCGGTTCCGACAGCGGCGGCAATTTGGAGGAGTTGCTCCTGGCCAGTGGTCAATTCGCCGACCAACCGATCCACGTCTTCATCGAAGCCCACTTCTGCCAGCAAACGACGAGCCGTTTCGCGCATCGCCTCCCGATCTACCCAACCCCGTCGATGCGGCCAACTCCCCAGACACAAGTTCTCGGCAATGGAGAGCTCAGGGCAGAAGGCCAATTCTTGGTGGACCATGGCGATGCCCAGCGCCCTCGCCTCACCCGGATTCCGGGGGCAGATGGGGACACCCCTCAACCGGATCTCCCCGCCGTCTGCTACCGCGATGCCTGCCAGAATCTTTCCCAAGGTGCTCTTGCCCGCACCGTTTTCACCCATCAGGGCGTGGCAACTGCCCTCCGCGACGGAAAACGACACCTCCGAGAGAGCCTGAACCCCCGGGTAGGCCTTGGAGATCGCGTGGAACGACAGGAACGCCATGGCCGAATCCGGGAGGGGGCTATCGAACTATCTCAAAGGATCACTCGTGGTCAGTGCCGATTTCAGGTCGCCGGTCAACTCACACCGACTGACCAGGTGGCGAGTGCGATAGACGATCTTTCCGTGGGCGTCGCGCTGAACCCAGTGGCCATAGCGGGCTCCCAATTCCAGGGCTCGCTTGAGCTGCTTGTCTCCCTTGGCCGGAGTCAGGCTGTACTCCACCCCACGTCCGATCTGGCGCAGTTGCTGAACCAAATGCAACGACTCGGCACGGAGAGACTCGTCTTCGACAATCACCACGCAGTCCAACCCCGCATTGAAGGACGGCAGCTTGCCTCGGGCCTTGAGCAACTCGAGCAGGACCACATCGCCCATGCCAAAACCCAACGCGGGCAAGTCCACCTTGCCGTGGCTCAGCAGCTTCACCAACTGATCGTACCGACCACCGCCGGCGATGGCTCGGAATTCGCCCTTGCGATCAAACGCCTCGAAAACGACCCCGGTGTAATAGGCCAAGCCACGGATCACGTTGTAGTCCACAGCGACATAATCGCGGAGCCCACGGGCAGAAAGATTGTCGAGCACTGCCTGCAGTTCGGGAGTCGGCACTCCAGCCTCAATAAAGCTGCGGACATCCGCCACATCGATGCTCAAGGACCGGAGCTTCTCGGCGGTGACATCGGGTTTCTCACGCTCGATCTTGTCGATGACCTGATAGAACTCGTAGGCCCGGGCCGGATCACCCTGACGCGATTCGTAGAAACGCTGCCATGCCTGGCGGCTGCTCAGTCGGATCACCACATCTTGAGAGTCCAGCCCGAGACGGCGCAGGACATCAATCAGCAGGGCGATGATCTCGGCGTCCGCGGCGACATCGGCCTCGCCGAAAATGTCGCAGTTCAGCTGGAAGTGTTCCCGGAGACGGCCGCGCTGCTGCTTCTCGTAGCGAAAGAGCTGCGGCATCGAGAACCATTTGATGGGTTTTTTGTAGGCCCGCTCCGCCGCGGCAATCATCCGGGCTACCGTCGGCGTCATCTCCGGACGCATCGAAACAGCCCGGTCACCCTTGTCCACGAAGTTGAACAACTGCCCCACGATCTCGGCCCCGGATTTGGCCGTGTAGAGTTCGAGCGGCTCCAGAGGAGGCCCATCGTATTCTCGGAATCCGTAGCAACGGGCGGTTTGCCGCCAGGCGTCGAAGAGGTGATTGCGCGCGTCGCAGGACCATGCGTCCTTGAGAGGCAGAGGCTCAGGATAGAATTCGCGGAAACCGGGGAGGCATTCCATGTGGCCGCAGATCAAACCGCAGCGCTTCTCCCGCGGCAAGGCACTGATTGACAACGACCCCGGGCTTGGGCTTGACCACTCCGGCCTGTTCAGGCCACTTTATTCCATCGTCATGAGCGAAACGAACAACGGAGTACCCGTACTGGTAGGTGGCCCACCGGCCGCCGATGGGACTTGTCGTAACGCTTGATGCAGCTTTCACAAGAACCCACGGCCGGCGACGGTCGTGGGTTTTTTGTTCCAAACAGGGAAATCCACGACCACCGGCCAAGAACAAGGACACACTATATGAGCACGGCCACCCCGACGCAGAGCAATCAGACCAACAGCAACAAAGACATCGGCCCCCTGATGTTCGGGCGCGACATCTTTGTCGAGGCGCTGGAGCGCGAGGGCTGCGAAGTCATCTTCGCGTATCCTGGCGGCGCGAGCATGGAGATCCACCAGTCGCTCACGAAGTCCAAGATCCGCACCATCCTGCCCCGTCACGAACAAGGCGGCAGCTTCGCCGCCGAAGGCTATGCCCGGGCCACCGGCAAGGCCGGCGTGTGCATGGCGACCAGCGGTCCCGGAGCGACCAACTTGGTCACGGCCATCGCCGACGCCTATGTGGATTCGTGCCCCCTGATCGCCATCACTGGCCAGGTGGCCCAGTCGATGATCGGTCGCGGCGCCTTCCAGGAAACGGACATGATCGGCGTGACGCTGCCGATCGTGAAACACTCTTACCTGATCACGGATATCAATGATATCCCGCGGATCGTGAAGGAGGCCTTCTACATCGCTCAGAGCGGCCGTCCCGGCCCCGTGGTCTTGGACTTCCCCAAGAATGTTCAGCAGCAAAAGGCCCGCCCCGTGTGGCCCACCATGGATGAGGTCAAGGCCCGCCTGCGTGGATACACCGACCGGGTGGCCGCCGACGAACTGGCACTCAATGAAATCATCGGGCTCATCGAGAAGTCCGAACGACCGGTGATCTACAGCGGTGGCGGTATCATCACGGCCGGAGCCTCGGCCGAGTTGCTGCAATTCGCTGAATCCACCCAAATTCCGCTGACCACCACGCTGATGGGCATCGGCGGCTTCCCCGAGGAGCACCCGCTGTCCCTGCGCTGGCTGGGCATGCACGGAGCGGCCTTCGCCAACTGGGCTGTCAATGGAGAGTACGCCCAGCGCAAGGATCCGTCTGAGCCGATGGTGAAGCTCAAAGACGGATGCGATTTGCTGCTGGCTTTCGGTGTCCGCTTTGATGACCGCGTGACGGGGGCCTTCAGCGAATTCGCCAAGGGAGCCACCATCGTCCACCTAGACATCGACCCCTCCGAGCACCACAAAAACAAGCGCGCCAACCTCGCCATCCATGGCGATCTGAAGGACGCCTTGCAGCGCATGAACGCGCTGATCGCCCAACGCAAGGGCATCCAGAAGACCTTCCCCGCCTGGCATAGCCAAGTGGCCGAATGGAAGGCCAAGGCCCCGTTCCGCTACACGACCGAGGGTCAAATCGTCGATTCGGCCCACATCAAGCCGTTCCACAAGGAAGGCGAGGAATACATCCTGCCTCAGATGGTCATCGAGGAGTTGTGGCGACTCACGAAGGGCGAGGCGATCATCACCACCGGCGTCGGCCAGCACCAGATGTGGGCCGGTCAGTGGTACAAGTACAAGTTTGCCCGCCAGTTCATCACCAGCGCTGGTCTCGGTTCCATGGGCTACGGTTACCCGGCCGCCTTGGGTGCCAAGGTGGCCCGCCCCGACAAGCAAGTGATCGACATTGATGGCGATGGATCCTTCCTGATGAACATCCAGGAACTGGCCACCGCCCATGTCGAGAAGATCGCCGCCAAGGCCATCGTGCTGAACAACCAGCATCTGGGCATGGTGGTGCAATGGGAGGACAACTTCTTTGATGGCAATCGAGGCCACACCTATTTGGGCAACCCGGACAATCGGTCGGGCCTCTACCCCGATTACGTTAAAGTGTGCACCAGCTTCGGTGTCCCTTGCGAACGCGTGGTGTACCGCAAGGACCTGCGCGCCGCCTTGGAGCGGATGCTAGCTGCCGAAACCCCCTACGTGCTGGATGTCATCACGCCGTACACCGAGCACGTGCTGCCGTTTATCCCGGCCGGCCGCACGGTAGCCGACATGCGTTGGTAGGCCTCAGACAGCATCCACGATCTCCGATAAGACCGGAACCCTGGGGTTCCGGTCTTTTTGTTTCATGGGTCTCCCTGAAGAGCATTCCGGCGCACGATCCTTTTCTAAACCGAAATGAAATTGGATTGAATTGTCTCTAGGCGCGACCCGTCAGCGACCATTAGGATTCAGTTCTGAACCGCATGAGACTCTCGTTACCATCCGCCGCTCGTCGCGTCCGCAAAGCCGCAGGCTTCACGCTCATCGAAATCCTGTTGGTCATCGTCATCATCCTGCTTTTGGCAGGTGCTTTGGTGGTGTTTGTGCTACCTCAACAAGAAGGTGCCGAGAAAAACACCACCCGACTGCTGCTCAACAACATCTCCAGCGCTTTGGACACCTACCGATTAAACCTCGGTCACTACCCAACCGAGCAGGAAGGCGGCCTGAATGCGCTGCTCACCAAGCCCACGTTCGAAAACGAGCGCCAAGGAGAGAAATGGCAGGGCCCTTACTTAAAACCCGGCACCCGTCTGGATGATCCGTGGGGATTCCCTCTCCGCTACGAAGTGGTGGATCGTTCCCAGGCAGCCGATGGCGCCAAGTCCGCCCTGCCGTACAAGCTTTTCTCGGTCGGGCCGGACGGCCAGCCAGACAACGACGACGACATCAAGATGGCCACCGAGTCCGACACCTCGGGTGCCGGTGGTGCCAATGCCGGCGGCAGCGCGGGCGGCTCTGCCAAATAATCGAGTCGATGATATCTCAACCCTTCCAGTCTCGGTCGCGGCGCGGTGGCTTCACTCTCGTGGAGCTGCTCTTGGCCGTCACCTTGCTGGCCGGGTTGATGGGGGCGGCCGTCTTTGGGTTCTCCAGCCTTCAGCGCAGCGCCCAACTCAACGAGGGAGTGGAACGGCTGGAAACGGCCATGCGGTTCGCCCGGGCCCACGCGGCCAATACCGGCCGCAAGGTCCAAGTGGTGGTGACCACCGCCGAAGCTTCTTCGTCCTCGTCCTCGTCTTCCTCCGCGGACCCATCGGCTTCTCTTGGCAGCGGCAATGGCGACGAACCCTTCAACTCCCTGAGCATTCTTTGGGAGGCGGATCCTGCTCGCGCACCGGGCGTCTTCGAATCCATCCCCTCTCTTTCCGGGGATGTGGCCGACGTCTCTGAACTGGTGGAAATCCGCTCGGTGGGTCGTGAATCCAAAAATCCCGAGGCCAACGAAGGCTCGGCGACCCAAGACTCTCCAGACGGCGGCTACTCTCGAGCGACGGCCTCCGCATCGCCGGACAGTCTCGAACTGGCCAACAGGTTGATGAACAACGGGTCCAGCCTCGCGGCCGACACCGCACCGGACTCGGACTTGGGTTCCGAGGCCCTCTCTGGCACATCCTCCCGCTCCTCCGCAGGCGGCACCAACCCAGGAGAAACCACCATCACCTTCTACCCGGACGGATCTTGCGACGGAGCCACGATTGTTTTGGCATCCCGCGACAGCGACGATTCCCGAGAGGTGGCCGTCCACCTCGAGAGTGTCACCGGCACGACTCGTCGCCGTTGGAAAGAGTCCTCAGTCTCGGGGTCCTCCCAAACCAGCGTATCCCAAGATGATACCGCATCCTCCAATTTGAGCTCCGGATCCGGCCGATCCACCCAACAAGCTTCTTCCCGTATGGCCACCTCACCCTCAATGGCCAAATCCCGACGCTGAGCGGTTAGCTTCTGCGGCAGCATCGCCCCGGCGTCTCAAGCGCTCAGCCCCGCGAGTCCCCAGTTCCCGTGATGCTGAATCGCCCTCCAATTCCACCCAGACCGGCCCAAGGCGCGGTGCTGCTGGAGGTGGTGTTGGCACTGGTTCTCTTCGTCGCCGCGGCCGCAGTTGTGAGCAGTGCTCTCCGGTCGGCCATCGACAGCGAGGAACGCCTGAGGTTAGGAGTGCACGCAGACAACCTGGCAGCCTCGGTAGTCGCCGAACTGGAGGCCGGGCTCCGCTCGCCCGGTGTTCTGGGCCCGGCCCCCTTCGAAGCCCCCTTCACCAACTGGACGTGGCAAATCATCCCACCCGGTGGTGACACGCCGGGATCGCCGCACGAAATCGTCATCCGCCATGCCGATCCAGAACTGGTGCGCCGACTGGCCCAAGTCATCCTCACCCCTTCGAGGGGAATCTTCACCTCAGAACAACCCTCTTCGGACGACACCGTCCCGGCACCATGAGGATCTCCGCCAAGAACGTCATCGACTCTCGAGGCTTCACCCTCATCGAGGTAGTTCTGGCGATCGTCATCGGCGTCGGGTTGTTCACGGGAGTCCTCATGTTTTACCAGCAGTCCGCCGTGCTCCGAGGGGAGATCCTGCGCAAGGCGGACGCCATGTCCGCGGTCCGTCTGGTCATGGACCGAATTAGCACCGAATTACGGACGATCCCGCCCAGCACCTCGGGTGTCTCAATCCTTTCCGGAGACTCGCGATCCTTGCGAATCCTGCATACAGCCGTGCCATCGAAAGCACCGTGGCGCGGGGGCAATCTGGGCCGCGCCAGCCTCGTGGAGGCTGACTGGGTGGAGGTGTCCTATCGCTGGTCCTCCGACACCAATCAGCCGGGGCTTTATCGTCAGGAGCGAACCCATACGGCCAGTGCGCCCGTATCAACCAACCTGTTGACGGAGATCGAACTGCCGACTGGCAACAGCACCAACGCGATCCTTCCCTCCGGAGGGATTCCGCTCTCGGAAGCCATTGCTTACCTGCGATTCCGCTACTGGGACGGAAGCCGTTGGCAGACCCGTTGGGAGAACCCCCAACCGCCGACCGCGGTCGAAATCTCCCTGGGTCTGGAGTCCATCGAAGACGAGTTCATGGGAGATACCGCCGACTCCGCGGGTGCCCCCGGCCAAGAGTACCCCTTCGAAGTTTTCCGCCGGGTCATCGCACTTCCCGCCGCGCTCGCAGAGCCTTCGGCTGAGCCCGATCCGACGATGACCGACGAGCTACCGACACCATGAAGCCCCGCGAGTCTCACAGGGTCCGAAACGGCTCGGGGTTCGTCCTCGTGGGTGTGCTCATCGTTGTGATGCTCCTGTCGATGATCGCGCTCAGCGTCCTGTTCCGGATGCGCTCTGAGGAGACCGCCGGAGCCACCGGTTCGACTTCCGAACAAGGTTGGGCGACCGCAATGAGCGGGGTCCGCGAAGCCATGCGACTGGCCGCGACATTCCAGCCAGGAGACACGACTTGGATGGATGCCCCGGAGCGGTTCAAGGACCGCGTGCTTTACGATGATGGAACCGAGGAATGGCGTTGGACCCTCTACTCGGCGAACCCCGAAGGGGGCCTTCGCTTCGGGCTGACCGACGAGGCGTCCAAGCTCAATCTTAACTCGGCCACCACCTCGATGGTCAGCCGTCTGCCCGGAATGAAGGCCTCCCTCACCGATGCGCTGCTCGATTTTCTCGATGCCGATGATGTGCCCCGACCCGAGGGCGCCGAACAGGAATACTACAATGCGCTGCCCCAACCTTATCGGATGCACAACGGCCCGCTGTCCACCGTCGAGCAACTCCTGCTGGTCCGCGGGTTCTCCCCGTCGGTGGTTCTGGGCGAGGATGCCAATCGCAACTTCTCCCTCGATCCCAACGAGGACGACGGCGACGAGCGCGAGCCACCGGATGACGCCGACGGACGCCTCCAACCCGGACTGCTTCCGTTGCTCACCGTGTACTCCCGGGAACCCAATACCGATCGCAGCGGCAATCGCCGTTTCAACCTCAACACCCCCGGAGCCGCACTCACAGAGACCAACGATTTGCCATCGGCCTTCGTGGCGTTCGTCTCAGAGCTCGGCACCTCCAAAAGCGTGGTGATGGATCCAGCTGAACTCCTCGATGCCACCGTCACCCTGAGCGGACCCGACGGACAGGAACGGGCGGTACCCACCGGCATCGGCAAGGATTCGCTGGGGATGGTCCTCGATCGTTTCACCGGATCCGCAGAAGCGGAACTAGTAGGGCGCATCAACGTCAACACAGCGCCGGCCAGCGTCCTCCAACTCGTGCCGGGCATCGACAACGCACTGGCCGAAAGCATCCTCTCGGCACGCCGCAACCTGCCGGCTGAGCGGCGCAATTCCGTCGCCTGGATCCATGTCGAAAACCTGGTCGAGGCCGAGAAGTTCCGAGAGATTGCCCCCTTTCTGACGGTCCGCAGTCTCCAGTTCCGATTCCACGTCGTCGGCTACGGGGCCCGATCTGGAAGATTCCGCGTCCTGGAGGCGGTCATCGACGCAGCCAGCCAACCGGCGCGACTGGTCTACCTCCGCGACCTCACCCGCTTGGGACTGCCCTTTCCCATCGCCTTGGAATCCGACGAGGGCGGCCCCTCCGCGGAGGCCGGCTCCACGTCCGGATCCGGTCCAAAACCGTCCAATTTGCCCCAGCCCTGAACCAAGGTACGACCCTTTGGAGGGCGCCTCTGATCGTCTGTGCCTCAAAAACATCCGGGGCACCCCAAAAAACAGCTGAAATAAGCTGCCGATCGCCAGCGTCGGGTGTTGGCGACTCGCTGAAGGATATGGCAGTCTCGCAGTGATTCCTGAGTCCAACGAAACATGGGTATTTCCCTCACAGAAATGACCGGACAGATCCGCTCCCGCATTCCCGGAGCGGCGGGCTCTCGTGCCGCCGTCCGCGGGCTCCCCTCGGCCATGGGGCTCGAGATCGATGGACTCACCCTCCGCATCACTGAGGCCTCGAGGTCCGGCAACTCCAGCCGCATCGATCAGGTCCGGGCGTTCCCCTTGGAATTGCCCGAGAATGCGGACCGGACCGATGCCTCGGTCCTCGGATCGGCCATCGCCAAAACCCTCGCCAAGGCCCGGTTCAAGCCAGGCCCCGTGGTCCTCGGAATCGGCCGGTCCCAGGTGATCCTCCGCACCGTGGTGGTCCCCGACACGGGCCTGACTGGCACCATCGCCGCGCTGGTGCGCTTCCAGGTGGCGCGCGATCTGCCATTTCGCCTGGATGAGGCGATCATCGACTTCCAGATCCTCCGGAGACTTCCCGCGCGACCGGCCTCGGACATTGAAGCCACCACAATACCCTCCGGGGTAGCCAACGACTCGGTGGATCGCGTCGAAGTGCTCGTGGCCATCACCCGTAAGGAGTCCCTGGAGTTCTTGCGTCGCATGACCGAGGCCGCCGGACTTTCCCTGGCCGCCGTGGGCTGGATCTCGCAGGCCAATGCCACCTGCCTGCGAGCCGCGAGCGATGCCTCAGCGCTCAACCCCGGCCCGCGTGCGCTGGTCGCCATCAAGTCGGAAGAGGTGGGCATCGAGATCCTGGAAGGACGGTCCCTGCTCTTCAGCCGGGGCCTGCCCATGCCCTCTTCAAAAGACACGGAGCCAGACCAGTGGATTCGCTCCGCAACAATCGAAGTGGTGCGGACCCTGCATGCGTTCGGCGGCACCCCAGGCCGAACCGCACCCGAGTCGGCCCTGATCCTCGGCGGGACCGGTCTCGAGGAAGCCCTATCAGCCGCACTCGAAGTACGCCTCGGCTTCAAGGTCCCCCAAGTCACCCTGTCGCGTTCGCAGGGTCTGGACTCCTCCGAAGCCGCGGCGGTGGCGGGCGGGTTCTCCAGCATCGGGTTGGCCCTCGGCGCCACCGATCCCGCAGGGTTGGAATTCGACTTCCTCAACCCCAAGCGCCCCACCCCTCCTCCCGACCTGCGGAAGATCCGCCTGATCGCCGGCGCCACGGCGGCCGTGGCACTCCTGGTGGCGGTGCTCGGTATTCGCAAGACCCTCATCAACCGTCGCGAAGCGATCCTCGCAGCCCTCCAGACCGAATTGACCACGGGCGAAAAGAAACGCCCGGTGTATCGGCAAATGATCCAACAGGCGGCCACCCTGAAAGCCTGGTCGGCCGAGGAACGCGACTGGTTGGACCACTACGCCCACCTCAGCGCGGTCCTGCCCCCGAGCGAGGAGGTCTACCTGACCAGCGTCGCCTTCGGTCCCAACCGGGCGATCCGACTGGGAGTCCAGGCCCGCAACGGCGAGGTCCTCGGCAAAGTCGACCGACTCCTCCGCGCCGCTGGCTACGATGTCAAACCCCTGGCCGTGACGCCGGGGGCTGATCGCAACGGTTACAACTTCCGCACCACGGTCGAACTGACCGTGCCATCCAAGCTCAAGTTCGACCTCACCAAGCTGACACCACCGGCCCGGCCGGCCGACGACGCATCACTGGAGACGCCGCGAAAGGGAGGAGCCCGATGAACGACCGCGAAAAGAAACTCCTCACAATCATCGGCGGGATGGTGGGCGTGGTCCTTCTCTTCCTGATCGGCCGCAGCGTCTTCCTCAAGCCGTTGATCGAGATCGACCGCCGCATCGCGGGTGTTCGCGAGAAACTCGATCGCTTGGCCAAAGACCGCCGGGACTACTTCGCCGCGGAAGACGAAGTGAAGGCCGTCGCCACCCGCACCTTTTCCGACGACATCGACCAAGCCAGCGCACGTTTCGGCGAGATGCTGACCCGCACCCTCATCAACAGCGGTCTCCGCGAAGCCGATTTCAGCCGACTCCCCACGGGTACCCGCAAAATCCGGGGCGCGCTGGAAACCGGCTGGACGGTTCGCGGAGACGGCCCCCTGCATCAGGTCGTGAGCTTGATCTTCCTGCTCGATCGCGCGACCCCGGTGCATCGACTCGACGGACTAACGCTCTCGCCCTCCGATGCGCCCGGCAGGGTAAAAGTCAGTTTCCGCTACCTGACGCTCGTTCCCACGCCGTGTCCCGAGGTGGAACGCGGTGACCTCGAATCGCGTCTCAACGCCGAGAGCCCGGAGCGACGCACCTACGACGCCATGGTCGCCCGCGATCTCCTGCGACCCTACATCCCGCGCCCCGCCCCGGCACCACCGGCCGGACAGCCACCGGCCCCTCCGCGTCCAGCTCCTCCTGGAAGCCCCGGCTTGGAAACCTACCGGTTGGTCTCCTTGTCCGAGTGGGCCGGCGAGTCGGAGATCCACGTCCGCGATCTCACCGCGCAAAAAACCGTCCGCTACAAGGTCGGGGATACCATTGCCGGCGGTGTCATCGTCCAGGTCGACTACCGACCGATGCCCACCCCGGGCCGGGAAAACGTTCTCTCCGGCAGCCGGGTCATCCTGCGCATCGGAAACGAATATTGGGCCATCGAACGCGGTGGCACCTTCGCCCAACGGCACAAACTGAAACCGGAGCAACTGCCCACGGGCATCGCCCAATTCTAACCCTTTTCCTTTTTCTTCATGAACATTCAACGGTCCATCCGTCTGGCCCTCGCCCTCAGTCTGGGTCTTGGCCTGAGCGTCCCCAACCCGTTTGCCCAGGCGCAGACGGCCAGCGCGGGATCGGGCAATGCGCCCGCCAAGGCGAGCGCACCCAACCCGGCTTCAGCCTCGGCGCAAACCTCTGCCGCGACACCCTCCACGACGAATGCTCCTGCCGTCGCCCCGGCCAACGCGAAGAACATCCGATTCCAGTTCGATGGGATTCCCTATGCCGATGTCATCGAGCGCTTCGCCCAGATGTCGGGCAAGCCGGTGGTTGGTGAACTCAACATTCCGGGCACCATCACCTTCAACGACTCCAACGCCTACAATTACGCGGAGGCCTTCGACACGCTCAACGTGATCTTGTCGATGAAGGGGCAGATGATTGTCGAAGAGGGCAATTTTCTGCGTGTCCTCCCGTTCAAGGAACTCCCTCAAACCCCCCTTCGAATCCTGCGCGGTGGCGACAAGGCCGACGGTGTTCGACCCGGCGAGGTGGTCACCGTGGTCCTCGAACTCAAGAACCTCGACGCCAAGGAAATCTCCGAATCCATCACGAACCTGCTGTCCACAGCGGGATCGGTGGCCCCGCTTTCCCGCGGGCGCGGACTCATCCTCACCGACCGCCTGGTCAACATCCAACGGGTCAAGTCGCTCATCAGCTCGGTGGACAACGAGACAGCCGCCCAACGGCAGATGAAGACCTACACCCTGCTCCATGCCTCCGGAGCAGTCGTGGCCGACCTCATCAATCGCACCTTCGGTGTGACCACGGCTCCGAAGCGCACCCAGTTCAACCCCAACACCAAGCAACTCGACGTCCTGCCGGCCGATCCCAACGACTACGTGACGGCCGTGTACGATGATGCTTCCCGCACGCTGGTCCTCTTCGGACCCCGGGAGCGACTGACGCTGGCCGACGAACTCATCAGCCGTTTTGAAGACGGTGGAACCGGAGCCGGCGATGTCCGCATTTACACTCCCGAGGTCATCAAGGCCGAGGACCTGGCCAACATGATCCGTCAGGCCATCCCCGGTGTGGCCGCCGCCAACGAAACTGGGTCCGCGGCTGCCACCAAGGCCCGAGTCATCGCCGAGAAGGACACCAACCGCCTGATCGTCGCTGCTCCCTTGGCCGGCATGGCCGACCAAATCGAAGCCCTGGTCAACCGATTGGACAAACCCGTCCACGGCACCGGACGCACCGCCGTGGCCGGCACTCCCGGCAAGGCCCAGGTCGTGCAAGTGACCCGCGTCTTCCGCACCCGCACCTCGGAAGTGAAGAACGTCGGCAAAATCCTGACCGAAGCCCTCACCAAGACCTTGCCCAATGGCCAGAAGGTACCGACCGCCAGCGTCTCGGTGGAACCGGGCAGCCAGAGCATTGTGGTCACGGGATCCCCGGGTGACGTGCAAACCGCCGCCGACATCATCTCGCAACTGGAGACCGGCTCCACCAATCCCAAGCCGCAGCAAACCCGCTTCATCGACCTCGGCAGTGTCTCCGATGCCAAGCGCATCGTCCCGCTGGTCGAACAAATCTACCGCAGCGAGGTCTCCGGCAACAACGCAGGCGGAGCTGCCCATGCCAAGATCATGGCCGAGCCCAACACCAGCCGCCTGATTGTCACCGCCTCCGAAGAGCACCTGACCCGCATCGAGGAAATCGTTCGCAACCTTCGCGCAGAGAAGTCCAAACCCCTTCAGCGATCACTGCACATCCTGGCATTGCGCCATGCACGACTGGAGACCGCCTTCACCAGCCTCAACAGTCTCATCAACGAGCGCATGGCCGACCGGCGTTTTGAGGACCAGCCGAAGCCCTCGGTGGTCCCTGACAATGCCAACAACCGGTTGTTGGTCACGGCCACCGAAGAACAGAAAAAGGAAATTGAAGCGATCTTGGCCGTGGTGGACCTCGCCCCGGAACGCCAAAAGCGCCAGATGGCCGTCATCCCGGTCAACGGCAAGTCCCCCGCCGAACTCATCGCCTTGGCTGGACAAATGATGAGCCAACTGGGCGAGCAACCGAGCAATCCCCAGCTCGAGCCCAAGCTCATTCCCGACGCCTCGGGCAAGCAAATCATCGTGCTGGCCACCGACTCCGACATCCAACGGGTGCGGACCCTGATTCAGCAACTCGACGCCACCACGACCTCGGCGGTCAGCCGTCAGTTCCGCAACGTCGAACTGCACAACCGAAACGCGGCTGAACTGACCCCGCTGGTGCAGCAGCTCTATCAGGAGCAAATCAAGGGCAACAATGAGCCCCCCGGCGGCCCCGCCACCCTCATGACCGATGCCAAGAACAACAACATCATGGTCAGCGGTGCCGAGCGGGAAATCACTCGCGTGGAGGCCATCATCCGGCAGTTGGATCCCGCGGGTCAGAAGAGTGCCAAGGAGGAGACCCGCATCATCCGCCTCAAGACGGCGGTCGCCTCGGAAATCTCCAGCCTCGTGGAAAAGAGCATCGGCTCCCAAACCCAAGCCGTGAAGGTGCTGGTCGATACGCGAAGCAACAGCTTGGTGATCACGGGCGAACCGGAAGCCGTAGAAGCCGCGGCCAAGATCATCCGTGAACTGGACGTCCCCTCCGACGTGCAGCCCCGCGAGATGAAGGTCATCGAACTCAAGCAGGCCGACGCGGCGGCGCTGGCCACCCTGGCCACCACCCTCTCCACCGACCTGCTCAAAAGTCAGCGCGGTGCAGAGTACATCCCCAAGGGCCGCATCATGCCCGACCCGGCGGCCAACCGGGTGATCATCTCCGCTCCGCGTGAAGAGATCACCCTCATCTCCCAAGTGGTGGAACGCCTGGATCAAACCCCAGAAGCCGCCGGGGGCGCCCGGGTGTTTCGCCTGACCAACGCCGATGCCTCGCAAGTGGTCAGTGTGGTCTCCAATGCCATGGTGAAATTCGACGCCCGCAACCAACCCATCCGGCGGGCGTCGGTTTCCCTGGATCGCGAATCCAACAGTATTGTGGTCTCCGGATCGCGCCAGGATCTCAAGGACGCCGAAGGCATCATCCAGCGCCTCGACAATGAAGGGAGCGAAGGATCCGGTGGGACGGGCGGGAACTCCAAGAACCGCACTTTGAAGATGGTGGAAGTAGTCGGCGAACCCGACACGCTGGCTCAGGTGGCCACCCGGGTTTTCCTGGCCCAAAATGCCGGACGTTCAGTGACCAACTTGGTGAGCATCACCCCGGAACCCAATGGCCGCCGACTCATCGTGCTGGCCCCCGATTCGCTCATGGCGCAGGTGGAGACGGTCATCTCGGCGCTCGACGCACGCCCGGATCAATCGCAGCGCCAACTGCACACCATCGAACCTCAAGGCAGCCGAGCCGCAGACTTGCTGCCCATGGTCAACAAGATCTACGCCGAACAGAACCAAGGACGCACCACCAAGCCCGCAACCTTGTACACCGATCCCTCCGGCGACCGGTTAATGGTGTTTGGCACGGCAGATCAAGCGGCGGCCGTTCGTCAAATCGTCGCCACGGTTGCCACCGAACTCCCGGAGGCCCGCACCAACCGGGTGTTCGAAATCGGCAAACCCGCCGAGGCCCAGCGCCTACTCCCCATCATCCAGCAACTGTACAAAGACCAGGCTTCCAGCCGCCCCTCCGACGGCCCTGCCGACACCCAGCTGCTCACCGAACCCCGCTCCGGACGCATCATCGCCTCGGGCCGCGCCTCCCACCTGGATCGCATCTCCGAGATCATCAACAACCTGAAGGCCACCAACGGCACGAACCTCGGCCGCGAGACGCGCACCTTCGAGGTGGGTTCGGCCAGCGATGTCCACCGGGTGCAACCGCTCCTCCAGCAACTCTACACCGACCAATGGAAGGAACGCGCTGATACCGACCCGGCCGACGCGCAAATCCTGGGCGATCCCCGAAGCGGCCGCATCATCGTCACTGGCCGCCCCGACCACCTGCAGAAGATCGAATCCATTCTCCAACAACTGGGAACCAGCCCGGCCAAACCCGGGGCTGACTCCCGAGATGTCCGCATCATCGATCTGGCCACCGCCACAGCCTCGGAACTGGCCACGACGGTTCGCACCCTCTACCTCGATCAGGCCAAGGCTCGCTTTGGCACTACCCCGCCCGACACCACCATCACCTCCGACACGGGCAGCAACCGTCTCATCGTCGTGGGCGAGACCAATGAACTGGCTGTGATCGATGAGCTCGTTCGCAAGCTCGACAAGGTGGGATCCCAGAGCGCGACGGCCCGGGTGTTCAAAATTCGTTCTGCCGAACCGGAGAAGGTCGCCGAAGTGTTGTCCACGGCGCTGGTGCGCTACGACGCTTTCGGTAGGGCCCAGAAGCGGGCCACGGTGTCGGTCGATGCCAAGAGCCGAACGATCATCGTCACCGGCGACCCCAAGGAACTGCAGGCCGTCTCCACCATCATTGAGCAGCTCGACACCTCGCTGGGCGCCCGCCCAGACCGCCGCATGAAGGTGGTCACCTTGCGTCAGGGCAAGGTGGGAGAAATGTCAGCCCGGGTCCGCCAACTCTACAACGACCAGTCCCGCAACCAGCCGGAACTGGCTCTGTCCGATTTACTCGTCTTGGATGACGCCACCAGCAACCAACTCATCCTCGCCGGCAGCGAAGCTCAACTCACCCTGGTCGACACCATCCTCGAACAACTTCAAAAGAACACCGCCACTCTGGGACCTCGTGAAACCCGACCCATCACCGTGGGTCAACCCGACGACGTGGTTCGGGTGATGCCCTTGCTCCGCCAACTGTACACCGAACGGTGGAAAAATCAGGACGCCGCCGACCCGGCCGATGCGGTGTTCACGCCAGACGCCCCCAATGGCCGAATCCTGGTCACCGCCCGGACCAATCACATTGCGGAGATCGAGTCGCTCTTGAGCGTCATCCAAGCACCCACGGCCACACCGGCGGCGCGCGAGACCCGGGTGCTGAACCTAGCCGAGCGACCGGCTACGGAGTTGGCAGGGACGCTCCGCTCCCTCTATGAAGAAACATTGAAAGCCAAACCGGTTCCGCCCTCCGAACAAGCGATCATCCGGGCTGACACTGAAGGCAACCGACTCATCGTCACCGGCCGCACCAATGATCTCGACCAAATCGCCGCCTTGGTCCTCAACCTCGACACAGCCAACCAGCGCTCGGGCAATTCCCGCATTTTCCGTCTGACGAATGCCGAACCTGCCCAAGTGGCCGCCGCCCTGTCGAACACCCTGGCCAAGGTGGATCCCTCCGGTCGACTCACCCCGCGGGTCACTCTCGGTGTGGACAACAAGGCACGCACCCTCGTCGTGTCGGGCGAAGCCAAGGACCTTCAGGCCGCCGAGCAAATCGTCACCCAACTCGATGCCACCACCAGCCGCGAGCCCCGCGATCTGCAAATCCTGACCATCCCTCAAGGCTCCGCCTCGGAGGCCGTCGCCCGCCTTCGCCCGCTGGTGATGGATCGCCTCAAGGCCTCCGGCAATGCGGCTGACCTCCTCCTCATTCCCGACGACAACCAATCGCGGGTGCTGGTGACCGCCAACGAGGCTCAGTGGAAGGCCGTTCAAGACATCGCCTCCCGCCTGCTGACCACCGAGACCAATCTGGTCCGCGGCGTGCGCACGCTGCCGCTGCAACATGTGACGGCGGCACCGGTCATCACCCTGCTGGGGCAACTCTTCGCCCGCGAGATGGCTCTCACCGAATCCGCCCAGCGTCTGGTGGTGACGCCGGCCCTCGACGAGCGCTCCTTGCTCGTCAGTGCGCCGCCGGCCCTCTTCGAGCGGGTTCAATCCGTCATTCAATCGGTGGATGTCTCGGACCCGGGCGGCTCGTCGGTGCTTCAGACCGTGCTGCTCCGCAAGACCGTCGCCGAGACCGTGGCCGAGTCGGTGAGCAAGGCCATCGCCGGCAAGGGCACCGACGCCAAGCTGCGCCGGGTCAGCATCACTCCGGTCACCGGGGCCAACGCATTGCTGCTCAACGGCCCGGGCGAGGCCGTCCAAGAAGTGATGAAGTTGGTCAAGGAACTCGACGCCGAGAGCGCCACGGGGGAGGTCGAGGTTCGCATTTACAAGCTCAACAGCGCCAACGCTAAGGACATCCAACCGGTCCTCTCCCAATTGCTGGCCAATGTGAGTACCCGGCTTGAACGTCGTGGGTTCGGGTCCCGAGCCCAACCGGCCATCGCCATTGATCCGCGCTCCAACAGCCTGCTCATCACCGCCTCGGCCACCCACTTCAAGCTCATCGAGCAACTGCTCCCCACGCTGGACAAAGCGCCGGAGCGTTCCGATCGCGATGTCCAATTTGTCTGGCTGCAAAATGCTCGCGCCGCCGATATCCGCATGAAGGTCGCCGCCGTCTATGAAGAACGCCCGCGGGGCGAACAACCCGTCCTGGAAGTGGACCGCGAAGCCAACACCTTGACGGTCATCGCCAAGCGATCCGACATGCCGCAAATCCAGGACTTGATCCAACGCTTGGACACCTCCGCCCAGGACAACAGCCTTCAAGTCCGACTCCTCACCGTCGACGACGTGCCGGTCGAACAAATGATCGGCATGCTGACCAACATCTATCCCCAAATGTATGGGGCCTCGATCAAACTGGTGGATCGCTTGCCTTCGCTGGATCGAACCAAGACCAACAATCCCGCCAAGACGCCCGAGGTGACCGTGGCCCTGGACCGGAATGCCAATGCGTTGATCCTCTCGGGCCCAGCTCCGGAGCTGGACCGCATCAACCGCATGGTCACCGACCTTTCCTGGAAGGCCACCTCGGGTGAAAGCGACTTGCGCATCCTGGCCCTGAGCCAAGCCGACCCGGTGGTCATGGCCCGGACCCTGAACAACGTCTTCCGGCCCGGCGGCGGACGGGGCGGTCAGCCCGAGCCCCAACCCCAGCCCCAGCAAAGCCAACGCCCTCCCCGCTTCACGGTCGTGCCCGAACCCCGCTCCCGAAGCCTGCTGGTCCGGGCGTCGGCCAAGGATTTCTCCATCATCGAAACGCTGGTCAAACAACTCGACACGGCCAACCCGGCCGCCGACCTGTCGCACCGGCTGATCACCCTCACCCACACCCCGCCGGCCAAGATCACGCCGCTGGTGCAGCAACTGGTGCAGCAACTCAGCACCCAGCACCCGGGTGATCCGCTCACGGTATTGCCCTACGGCCGTTCCAAGGGGCTCCTGGTGGTGGCTCGCGAACCGCTCATCGCCCAAGTGGAGAAGATGATCAAGACGCTCGACATCCCCAGCGAAGATGCCGAAGCCGAAGTCCGAGTCTTCACGCTCAAACAAAGTGCAGCACCTGCCATGGCCACCACGCTCCAGAATCTCCTGCGCCCGGGAGCCACCGGCGAGGCCGGATCCGAGGCGCGTGAACTCCAGGAGCAGGTCCGCAAACTCAACATACGCGGAGACTCGGGCAGTCCGATCGCCCTCGACCTCCAACGCCCCATCAAGATCACGGCCGACCCCAGCGACGGCAACCGCCTGCTCATCACCTCCACGCCGAAGAACCTCGAGGCCTTGAGCAAGGTCGTGGAAATGCTCGATCAAGTAGGTTCGGCCGAGGCGGCCGACTTCGCAGTTGTCGCCCTGCTCAACGCCGACGCCCGCACCACTGGTCAGACGCTGACCACCATCTTCACCCAAGGTGCCAGGCTGGGCACCCGGCAAGATGGCCCCGGCAAACCCGAGGCCGGATCGGCCCGGGCTCTGGCCAGCCAACTGAACGTCACAGCCGATGCACGGCTCAATGCCTTGATTCTCTCCGGCCGCAAAGACTCCATCGAATTGGCCCGCAAACTCATCAAGGACCTCGACAAGCAATGGGACTCCGCCGTCACCGAGGTGAAGGTATTCCGAGTGAAGTATGCGACCCCCTCGCGCCTGCTGCCCATGCTCCAATCGGTGTTCACCGAGGGGCCGTCGGTGCCTGGAACCGAGGGGCTCAACAACTACGTCAGCCGGCTGCAAACCAAGCGCGAGGGCGGCAAGGCCGTCTCCACCGAGCAAGCCAAGACCCGCACGGCCCTCACCCTCCAGGCCGATGACAACGCCGGCGCCCTCATCGTGGCTGCACGCGCCGACACGCTACCCCTCATCGAGGAACTGCTCACCCAACTCGACATTCCCGACGCCTCGGGCCTGAGCACCGTCCGCATTTATCCCCTCAAGCACGCCGACGCCACGGCCGTGCAGAAGATCATCATCGATCTCCATTCCGGGGCCCGGAACGCCAATGCCAAACCCAGCGACCGGCCGACCATCACGCTGGATGACCGCAGCAATTCGATGATCGTCTCCGGCAACGACAAGGCTTTCGCCATCATCGACAACCTCATCGCCCAACTCGACAAGCCCATGGCGCCCGAGTTCCGCGACATTCGCATCTTGCCGCTGGCCCATGCCGATGCGGCCCAATTGGCGGCAACATTGCAGCGCCTGATGGATCAGCGCGTGACCCGTCAGGGGAGTCTCGGCAAAGGCCAGGGCGACGTCCTGAAGGTGCTCGTGCTCCCAGAACCCCGTTCCAACAGCCTGCTGGTCGGCGGCGGAAAGGACGCCTACGAGTTGGTCGAATCCCTCGCCCGCAAGCTCGACGACGCTGCCCCGAGCCTGACCGGCGGAGTGCGCATCGTGCCCTTGGAATACGCCGATGCCCGCATCCTCGCCGCCTCCTTCAACCAACTCTTCACCCAGCGCTATCAGGCGAGCACGTCACCCGAGATCCAGCGCCAGAAGCCGGTCATCCTGCCCGACGCCCGGGTCAATGCGCTCATGGTGTCCGCCGGCCGCGAAGACAATGAAACCATCGACGCCCTGCTCAAGAAGCTCGACCGCAAGCTCGACAACCCCTCGCTGGCCCTGACCGTGCTGCCCCTGAAGCACAACGACGCCGCCAGGGTCGCCGTGACTCTCGAAGGCGTCTTCGCCGCCCGCATGCAGGCGCGCACCTTGCCCGGCCAGGCCCCCTCCCCCACCGACCGGGTGGAGATCCAAACCGACAGCCTCAACAACTCGCTCATCGTCTCGTCCAACAAGGAGAACCTCGACCTCATCAAGGACTTGCTCACCCGCATTGACGTGGAACCCACCGTTGCCGAGGGCGTGTTGGAAACCTTTGTCCTCAAACACGCCGACGCGCAGCGCGTCTCCACCATGCTCAAGAGCCTCGTGCAACAAGGCATGTACCGACCCGGCCGCTCCGACGTGAAGATCCCGGGTCAGGCCAGTCGCGATGCCATGGCCATCGCTGTCGATACCCGGAGCAATACCCTCATGGTCTCGGCCAGCCCGGACAACCTGGGTCTCATCAAGGAGATCATCGCCAGGGTGGATACCCTCGACTTCGTGGCCGCCACCGACTTGAAGGTCTACAAGCTCGATCACGCGCGGGCCTCCAACATGGCCGGTGTTCTCACCCAATACTTGCAGGCTCGCAAAGCGGCCGATTCGGCCTCGCTCAATGCGCCCGAGCGCAGCATGCCGGTGGCCGTGATCGCCGACACCCGCCTGAACGCCATCCTCGCCACCGGATCCAAGGAAGCCATCGACATGCTCGACCGCATCGTCCCACAACTCGACGCCGAGGATCGTCTCGCCCAACTGAACTTCCGGGTCTTCCCCCTCAAGGAAGCAACCGCCATTCGCCTGCAAACCACCTTGCAGCGCCTTTTTGCCAACCGCCCGCCCAAGGCACGCGGTGAGCCCGTGGATCCCATCACCGTCGTCGCCGACGCCTGGGTCAACGCGCTCATCGTCGGAGCGGTTGTGGAAGACATGTCCATGGTCGATGGCCTCATTCAACGGCTCGACACCCAGCAGGCAGAACTCGGCCTGAAGGTCGAAGTGATTCCCCTGGCCAAGGCCGATGCCCGCAAGGTGGCACAAACCGTTCAGGGACTCTTCCGCGAGGGCACCCAAGGCGGACCGCTGCCTATTGTGGTCACCGCCGACGAGCGTGTGAACGCACTCGTCGTCTCCTGCGGCAACACCGACCTGAAGCGCATCCGCGACGTGGTGGCCAAGCTCGACACCGACCAGACCGCCCGCGTGAGCGAGATCCGGGTGATCCCCCTCAAATACGCCCGCGCCGAGAACCTGACTCAGGTGTTGAACACCTCGCTCAATTCCAGGATTGCCCCGCTGTCCGATCTGAGTCCCAACGCGCAATCGGTGCTGCAATTTGTCACCCGGACCGAAAACGGTCAGGAACTGGTGACTGCCGCGCTCAAGGAAGCCATTTCCATCACCCCGGATCCGCGCATGAATGCCCTCGTGGTTTCCGGCCCGGTGGACTACATGGGTCTGCTTGAGCAAATCGTCAGCCGCCTCGACAACAGCTCTTCGCGCGAGGCGAAGATCCGAGTGTTTTCGCTGCGCAATGCAGATGCCCAGCAAACAGCCCAACTACTGCTGTCGATGTTCCGCATGCAGGCCACGGGCGCTGCCGTGGCCGGTACGGGCCAGCGCACCATCCAATACACGCTGATGAGGCCGGCTGCGGACGGCACCGAGACCCCCTCCGCCACCGCCGTGATCGGCTCCGAAGAGCAGACGGCCTTGAGCGTCAGTGTCGACCCCCGCACCAATACCTTGTTGATTGGCGGCACCGAGCATTACGTGGCCCTCGTGCAACAAATCATCGAGACGCTGGATTCGTCCGAAGCTCTGGAGCGTAAAACCGAGGTGTATCGCCTCAAAAACGCTCAGGCCGCCGATGTCGGCACCGCCATCCGCAGCTTCCTCGACCAAGAACGTCAACGGGTCACCCAAGTGCTCGGCACCGACGCGGTCGGCACCGCCCAGCGACTCCTCGAACGCGAAGTCGCCATCGTGCCCGAGCAGGTCAGCAACACCCTACTGCTGTCCGCCAGCCCCCGGTATTTCGAACAGATCCATCAGATCATCGAAGAGCTGGACCAAGCCCAATCCCAAGTGCTGATTCAAGTCCTGCTCGCCGAAGTCACCCTCGATTCCAACCGCGACCTGGGATTCGAGTGGAGCTTCACCAAGAACCTCGGCAACGGATGGAATGTCGGCACCGGAACCGAATTCGGCATCCCCACCCAGATGCAGAACTTCGGCGGCTACTCGGCCTTGGTCACCGGCAACAACATGAGCTTCCTGATGCGGGCTCTCGAAAACGATGGTCGCGTGGAAGTCTTGAGCCGCCCGCAAATTCTCACCGCCGACAACAAGGTCGCTTCCATCAACATCGGCCAACGGGTCCCGATCATCACCGGCAGTTCCACCACTCCTCAGGGCGGCCAGATCAACACCTTCGACTACCGCGACGTGGGCGTGAACCTGACGGTCACCCCGCGCATCACCGGCGAGGGCTTCGTGAAGATCGACGTCGGAGCCACCAACAGCTCCCTGGCCAGCTCCAGCGTGGAGATCAACGACAAGGCCACGGTGCCCATCATCAACGAGCGTCGTGCCTCCACCACGGTCACCGTGCAAAGCGGACAAACCGTGGTCATCGGCGGACTCATCGGCACCGTCGATGACATCCGCCGGAAAAAGACTCCGTTCCTCGGAGACATCCCGGGCGTTGGTTTCTTCTTCCGCAGCACTTCAAAGAAGTCAGAACGGCGAGAACTGCTCATCATGCTGACCCCCCAAGTACTCATGGCCAACCACGAGCAAGAGCCCAAGATCACAACCATCGGGAACTTCTCGACCCGCATGCTGGAGAAGTCGACCCTTCGCGGAGCTGAGCGCAAAGACCCCTTGAAGATCCAGTTGATGGATTCGATCTTCCCGAACGATAGCAACGCCTCCAAGACCAACGCGCCGGCCGGCAAGAATTAATGGCCCGATACCCCTCTCAACACGGCAACACCCCCTTCCTCTGGATGTTTGCCTGCGCTGTGGTGATCGGCGTGGGAGCCTCATCAGGTTGCACCACCGGGACCTCCCGTGGTGACGTGGCCAGCGCCAGCAGCGCCAATAAAAGGCCCAAACGCCCCTCCGGCATTCTGGAACTGCACCTGCTGACCATGCCGGTCGCCTTGAACCTGGATGGCGCCCCGGGACCAGACGGAGTGGCCGTAAAGCTTTTCGCCAACGTGGGCAACGCCACCAAACCAGCACCCATCCGCAGTGGCGAAATCGAAATCCTGCTCTTCGACGGACTCCTAACCGACAAAAACGTTCCAACGCTCAAACCGGCCCACACCTGGACCTTCACCGCCAAAGAACTCAAAGGGTTTGAAACACAGGCGATGGTGGGCACCGGATACCAACTCACCCTGCGCTGGGGTAGCTTCAAACCGAAGAATGATCGAGTCACCGTCATTGCTCGTCACCCGATCGGAGACGGACGCTACCTGTACTCCACACCTGGGGTGATCTCCTGTTCGCCCTGAAGCAGCGTCCCTATCGAGGCGGCGAGATAAACCCGAGTCCTTAAACCCCGGGCCAAGCCCCGACAGCGCCCTTGCCTGGAGCCTTTGCCACCGGATCTTCAGTTGGGTCGCTCAAGGATCGCAGGACAGCCTCCGCACGTCCGGCATTGCCATCTCCAAGGTGGCGCATTGCCTCACGAAACGCGTCCAAACGAAAATCCGCACTTCCCTCAGCGCGATCCACCCGATCCAAGAACGCTGCGAGTTCGATCAGCTTGCACCGAGCATCCATGAAATAAAGGTCCAACACCTTCTGTCGAGTCATGGCCAAAGCCTAAACCAGAGCCTCAACCGCTCCAAGCTGTAGCCGATGAAGCCTTGCCCCCTACTGCCTCTCCCCAGTTCCCCGGTTAGCCTGTCCCCAAAGCCACTCCCCGAGCCTTCCTGCGAGCGCAGGCACGGTCCCGCGGAGCCCTGACCCCACGACCTGCCTCATCCGCTCCCCGCAGCCTGTCCCCAGTTTCAAGGGGTAGCCTGTCCCCAAAAGCACCCAGCGGCAGCGGGACCGTGCCGGAGCGAGCATTGAAGGCGAACAAACCGTCCCCTCGCGCGAAGCGCGAAAACCCAAACCTTCCCAGAGCCTTCCTGCGAGCGCAGGCACGGTCCCGCGGAGCCCTGACCCCACGACCTGCCTCATCCGCTCCCCGCAGCCTGTCCCCAGTTTCAAGGGGTAGCC
>Ga0247843_1002029_pt1 | contig 38427 bp, 39 predicted proteins | sample LaCruzMarch2017__FD_192420 | JGI IMG/M metagenome (GOLD analysis project Ga0247843, IMG submission 192420) | Freshwater microbial communities from meromictic Lake La Cruz, Castile-La Mancha, Spain - LaCruzMarch2017_8m | ecosystem: Environmental > Aquatic > Freshwater > Lake | place: Spain...
GAGCAATTTCATCCATACCTCATTACTACTCGCATATATGGCTTGCGCTAATGCTACTTAAAATAATAATTTTCAAGAAATTATTGATCTCAGCATTATTATTTTCTGTATCAATTTTAGCTCTGTTGGGTAGCCTTAGCTATCAGCATCTTCCAGGGTTAGTGCAGCAATTAACTGCTTCAAACCACCGATTGTTGCTGCATTTTGTGCAAGAGGGTGTTTTAGCAGGCCCTGAAAAGTTGCAGAAAATTGCCCTTATGTCGGGGGTGTATGCCAGCCTGATTGCGTTAGCAGCTTATGGCGCTTTGCGAAATGCAATTTGGGGTAAATGGTTATTACTAGGAGTATTGATTACAAGTTTGCCATACGAGATTTGGGAAATCCGTGAAAGTTATTCAATAATAAAAGTTAGTGTATTGATTCTAACTATTTTTGGATGCTTAATAATTGGATCGCAATTATTTAAACAGCAGCAACGAAAGGTATAACTGTAATACGCTTGCGTTCGCGGGTGGAACGGCGGATAGTTTCAAATTTAACTATTCCATCGATTAGCGAAAACAAGGTGTCGTCTGATCCTTGCCCAACATTTACGCCGGGTAACACAGATGTGCCCCGTTGACGAATCAAAATTGAACCAGCGGTTACTTTCTCACCGCCATAACGTTTAACGCCAAGCCGTTTGGAATTGGAATCGCGACCGTTACGGGTTGAACCTGTGCCTTTCTTGTGGGCCATGGAGAAATCAGTTGAAGGGTATGTAAATGAAAAAATAAAATCAAATAAATCTTAGACGATGCTTTTCCCGCCCACCGTGATCGATTCAACCATCACTCGGGTGAGCTCTTGGCGATGTCCGTTTTTGCGGCGAGTTTTCTTTTTCTTTTGCATTTTATAAACAATTATTTTCGGTCCGCGGCGGTGGATCATCACCTTCAAGCTCACCTCTGCTTCAGCCACGTAAGGCATGCCGAGAGTGGTGCCTTTGCCGTCGTTTACAAGCAATACCTCTTTGAGGGTAATTATTGAATCAACATCAGCAGCTAAGCGATCGATGTCGTAATAGCGGTTGGGTTGAAGCCAAAATTGTTGGCCCGAGGCCTCAACAATTGCATATGGGCTGTTGGTCATAGCTGAGCTCCGGCATTGGCAAGGCAGATCTTTCGATCATTTGAAAGCCCTGGCGCAATCCCAATTGGGAAACAAACAATAATTCTCCCAGATCGCTTTTGCTTTAGTCAAGATTGGGTTATGGAAGTTTCTGGATTGGTGATAGGGGCTTTGCTGCAAGATCAGCAGCTGCTGATTGCCTGTGGCCAGGGCTTAGGGGGGGGCAATTACAACCTGAGGATCCTCAGCGCCAACCCAAGCCGGCTCTTGGCGGAACTGCAGGGCTGCTGGGAAGCTTTGGATGGCCTATTGATTGAGCAGGGGGCCATAGATCAGGGCAGTTTTGACCTGTTGCGAGCCCATGGAATGCTGTTGCCAGCGGTGGTGATAGGCGCTGTAACAGGGGAGATTGAGTACCACGAGGCGGAACTGCACCTACAGGCTGATCAGCTGGTGCAATTGCCTTACAGCTTGGATGCGGCAGTTTGCAATTTTCTTGAAAAACGGCTGCTTAAAACCGCCAAGGCAGATTATTTGAAAAACGGCCACTGGCGTTTATCGCAACGGCTGGAGGAGCGGCTCGGTTATTTGGGGGTGTTCTACAAGCGCGATCCAAATTTATTTCTGCGTAATCTCAGCGAAGCTGAGCAAAGTGAGCTAACCAAGTCTTTAAAACGTAGTTATAGGGATCTCCTGCTTAATTATTTCCGTGATCCGGCTGCTGCTAATCAAGCAATTGAAAGCTTTGTAAATACCGCCTTTTTCAGTGATTTGCCAATTACGAAGGCTGTTGAAATACATATGAATCTGATTGATTCTTGGTCTAAGCAGTTAGTTCTAGAAGGGCATCAAAGCGAATTCCTTCAGGATTACCGCCTTGCCTTGCTCGACGTGATGGCTCACCTTTGTGAGATGTACCGCCGTTCCATCCCACCAGAGCCCATGGGCAGCTCCCAGAGCCCAAAAGCCGCGACAAGACTTCAGGAGGAGTTTTTATGAGCCCCCGCAAAACCTACATTCTCAAGCTTTACGTGGCGGGAAACACGCCTAATTCAATGAGGGCCCTAAAAACCCTGCGCAACATCTTAGAAACCGAGTTCCGCGGGGTTTACGCCCTAAAGGTGATCGATGTATTAAAGCAACCACAGCTGGCGGAAGAGGACAAAATTCTGGCCACGCCAACGCTGGCAAAAATTCTGCCCCCCCCGGTGCGGCGGATAATTGGCGATCTATCAGATCGTGAAAAGGTGTTGATTGGCCTAGATCTTCTCTATGAGGAGCTCAGTGACGATGCTGATGGCTATTCCTTTGATGAAGTTTCTGAATAATCTCTAGCAATGAGCAGTTCCCCAATGTTTCAAAGTTCAGCCGAAACCCATCTCAGCCAAGTGCAAAAGCTTGCCACTGGCATTGAAGGCTTCGATGATGTGTGCCACGGCGGCCTACCGATCGGTCGCTCCACCTTGATCAGCGGCACATCAGGTACTGGTAAAACAGTATTTTCTTTGCATTTTTTATACAACGGCATCAAAGATTTTGATGAACCGGGGATATTTGTAACCTTTGAAGAATCTCCTCTTGATATCTTGCGCAATGCGGCAAGCTTTGGTTGGGATCTTCAATCGATGGTTGATAATGATAAATTATTTATTTTAGATGCCTCCCCGGATCCCGATGGCCAAGATGTGGCGGGAAATTTTGATTTATCAGGGCTGATCGAAAGAATAAATTATGCAATACGAAAATATAAAGCAAAACGTGTTTCAATCGATTCCATCACTGCTGTATTTCAACAATATGATGCAGTTTCGGTTGTCAGGCGCGAGATTTTTCGTTTAATAGCGCGGCTCAAAGAGATCGGTGTAACAACCGTAATGACCACCGAAAGAATCGATGAATACGGTCCGATTGCTCGCTATGGAGTGGAGGAATTCGTATCAGATAATGTTGTGATACTGCGCAATGTGCTGGAAGGGGAGCGACGCAGGCGCACCTGTGAAATTCTCAAGCTGAGGGGCACCACCCATATGAAGGGTGAATTCCCTTTCACAATGGGAGTGAACGGCATCAGTATTTTCCCATTAGGGGCGATGCGCTTAACTCAGCGTTCCTCCAATGTGCGTATTAGTTCGGGTGTTTTAAAACTAGATGAAATGTGTGGAGGCGGATTTTTTAAGGATTCAATTATTCTGGCCACAGGTGCTACGGGCACAGGTAAAACCCTTTTAGTAAGCAAGTTTCTTGAAAATGCCTGCGCTAATAAAGAGCGCGCAATTCTATTTGCCTACGAGGAATCAAGAGCTCAGCTTATGCGGAATGCAACGAGTTGGGGAATTGATTTTGAGCAGATGGAATCCGATGGTTTGTTGAAAATTATTTGCGCTTATCCGGAATCCACTGGTTTGGAAGATCACTTACAAATTATTAAAACAGAAATTAGTCAATTCAAGCCATCACGAATGGCCATCGATTCCCTATCAGCTCTTGCCCGTGGCATTAGTCATAATGCCTTTAGGCAATTTGTTATCGGGGTTACCGGCTACGCAAAGCAGGAGGAAATCGCTGGGTTCTTTACAAATACATCCGAAGAATTTATGGGCAGCCACTCGATTACTGATTCCCATATCTCAACTATTACTGATACTATTTTACTCCTTCAATATGTTGAAATTCGTGGTGAGATGTCTAGAGCTTTAAACGTATTTAAGATGCGGGGTTCCTGGCACGATAAAGCGATTCGTGAATTTGTAATCACAGGCAATGGGCCTGAAATTAAAGATTCTTTTAAGAATTTTGAGCGAATAATCAGTGGTGTGCCTCATCGAGTTACAACAGATGAACGCAGTGAGCTCGCACGTATTGCCAGAGGTATTGATAATGAAATGCTGTGATTTAGGCTAGATTCTTATTAATTTTTGAAAGCATTACCTCGTCTCCATCAGATTGCTCAAGGGGAAGTTCAAACCAAAAGGTTGTTCCTGTGCCCAGTTCACTTACGATTTTGGCTTGGGTGCCATGTTTATCAAGAATACCGCGCACAATCGATAAACCCAATCCCGTCCCTGCCTCTGTATGAACAGCATTTTCCACCCTAAAAAATCGTTCAAAAACCTGACGACAATCATCTTCACCAATGCCGCTGCCACTATCGGCAATTTCTACTCTTATACGCGGTAAAGGTGAGCTGTTGTCTCCTTGCACCACAGGGCAAGTATCTGGCCATGGATAAGCCCTCAAATGCACCATTCCACCCGGTGCTGTGAACTTGAGTGCGTTGCCAACTAAATTATCAAAAACCTGCAGCATCATGTCGTAATTTCCCCTCACCCTCGGCAGCCCAACCGCTAGATCTAATTCCAAAGCCACCCCTTTATCTTGAGCATTTAAGCGATAACTGCGCAGGGTTTGCTCGATCGCAGTATCTAATTCCATGGGTTCAAAAGACCAAACCCGATCGGATTCAAGTCTGGAAAGATCAAGCACATCGTTAACAAGCCTGGTTAAACGATCTGTTTCGGAATTAGCAGTAAATAAAAATTCTTGGCGCTGTTCATCATTTAAATCCTCCCACATATCGTGGAGGGTCTCTACGTAACTTTTAATATTGAAAAGTGGGGTGCGTAATTCATGAGAAACATTGCTAATAAAGCGGCTTTGCGCTGCATTTAGTTCCACCTCCCTAGTGAGATCTTGCACCGTAACAGCAATTCCTTTTAAGGATTCACCACTGCCATCGCGCACCGCTTGCAACACTAATCGCAAGGTGCGCGCCGGTTCACCCATGGCGCAACGCAATTCAGCATTATCTCTTTTACCGCAGAGCATCTGTTCAAGGGGTTCTTGTAATTCCATTGACAGGCTGTCTGGCAGAAGCCGCAGTAGTTCAACATTTTCTAAATTCCTACCCTCCCAGCGGAATAATCGCCGAGCTGTTGGGTTTGAGAGCACTACATTTCCGCTTTTATCGAGCAATAAAGCGCCATCTGCCATCGTGGCGATTAGAGATTGCTGCTTAATTTGAGCAGCTGTGAGCTCTTCAATATTGGCCGCGTCGTAAGCCTGAAGCCGGGTGGCCATGTTGTTAAAGCCAGTTAGTAGCTCCCCCAATTCCCCCCCCATCGGCAGTGCAATTCGAGTGCCGAATTCGCCTTCGGCCACTGCCCTTACCCCTTTCAAGAGCTCTTTTACTGGGCGAGTAATGGTGAGAGCATTAAAAACTGCCCCAAGGATCACCAGCACCCAGATCGATACAAAAACCGCCACGGTTACATCGCGGGTGAGGGCAGCACTGGCTAAGCCAGCCTCGTTTGGATTTACGCCAAGGGCCATTACCCCGAGATAGCGATCGCCATCAAGCATTGGCACAAATACATCTGTTACCAAGCCATCCGGGGTTAGGTGTTGGCGGATAAGGGGATTTTGAGGGTGCTGCTGAAGATCACTCGGTAATTCCAGCCGCCGATTTAAAAGCAAATCACTGCCTGAATCCGCTCGGCTTATGGGGATCCCTAGATAAATCACCCCTTCCGGGTCTGCATAAAAGATGTAGCGCAAGCTGCGGCTAGTGCGCCAAAAATCTTCTGTTACCCGTGCTAATTCCCTGTCGTGTCCTTGCGCTGCTAAGGGCACCACATTGCTTGCCAGCAGTAAACCAAGATCCCTTGCGTAGCGCGTATCACCCATACGGGCTTCCTGCTGGATGCCGTTAAGGGAAAAGAATGTGAGGCCTGTCATCAAAAGACTCACCACCAAGGTGGCGGCAGCTAACAGTTTGGTTTGCAAACTGAATTCGCCCCACCAGTGGGTTATTGCTTCAAGCAAGCTGCGGCGGGCTGTTGTGGTCAGGGGAATTATTGGCTCTTGCAATATTAACGATGTCTTACCTGATGCCCGATGTCGCGCCTTAATTGCATTCCAGCAAAACTAACTTCGGCAAGGCGTTTATAGGCCGCTTCGAAGGCGGAATCAAAATCATTTGCCTGGGCTACAGCCGCCAGCACGCGGCCACCACTAGTTTTTAATTGTTTGGTTTGATCACTTTTAACTCCGGCGAAAAACAACTGAGAAACTTCGGCTTCAACATCATTTAGGCCAGCCCCTTGATCGCATATTAAATCACCCAACTGCGGTTCCTCTGGGTAATTAGCAGCAGCAGCCACCACGCAAGCGCTGCAGAGAGGCTTAATTGTTAGCGATGGGGCGCTTTCAAGTTTGCCCTCGGCGCAGGCCATGAACACTGCTGCTAGATCTCCTTCCAGCAAGGGCATCAGTGTTTGACACTCGGGATCACCAAAACGACAGTTGAATTCGATCACCTTGATGCCACTAGTTGTGAGCATCAGGCCTGCGTAAATAACACCTCGGTAGGAAATCCCCCGTTGTCGCAAGGCAGCAAGCACAGGTTCCAACACCAGTTCACGCACTTGCTCTAGGCCAGCAGCATCCAATAAGGGAGCGGGGGCATAGGCACCCATGCCGCCCGTGTTAGGCCCTTTATCGCCTTCTCCAATGCGTTTATGGTCTTGGGCTGGGGGCAAAAGCAGCAGCTGCTTGCCATCGGTGAGGGCAAATACCGACACCTCCGGTCCGCTGAGTTGCTCTTCCAGCACTACGCGGCTTCCGGCTATGCCAAAACGCCCCGAAAAACATTCTTGAATAGCTGCGATCGTTTCTTCAAGGTTGCTGGCAACAGTTACCCCCTTTCCGGCCGCTAATCCATCAGCTTTCACTACTAAAGGGCGGTTGAGTTGCCTAGCGATTTGGCCGCCTTCCTCAGCACTATTTACCACCCAGAAATCGGCAGTGGGTACACCTGCTTCTTGCATTAACTGTTTGGCCCATTGCTTGCTGGCCTCCAGCTGGGCCCCATCAGCTCCGGGTCCAAACACCGCCAACCCTGCTGCCCGCAACTGATCGGCGAGGCCCGCAGCTAGAGGCCCTTCCGGCCCAATTACCACCAGGCTGATTTGATTGGCAGTGCAGGCGGCCACCAGGCCCGCAGCATCAGCAACGTCTATTGCCAGGGTGTTGCAGCCAGAAATTGCAGCGCTGGCACCATTTCCAGGCGCTAGCCACACCTGGGGTTTGCCCTGGGAACGGGCTAATGCCCAAGCAAGGGCGTTTTCCCTACCGCCGGAACCCACCACCAAAACACGTGCCACAGCCATACTTGCCCGGAGCTCCACCTGCCCATTGCTCCTCACTATTACTGCGGCTGTGGTCCCTTGGGTGCTGGCAGGCGGTCTGCTGGCAAAAATTACCAAGCCGATCCCCCCTCTACCCCCAGGCGCCAGCTCGGCAGAAGCCTTCGAAGAGCTTTTGCAAAAGGGTGATCGCCAGCAATTGCAGGCCGGTTGCGCGGAAGCACTGGCTGTTGGCCTCAACGATCGCCTGCGTTTATTACGGCCGCGGCTACTGGAGCTAAACGCTCACAATCATTCATTGGCCGTGGTGTTTGCAGATGCCAAGGCGCTACTTGCTTGCAAGGCTCCAGAGGCGGCGCTGCAGGTGCTGAATCGGGTAAGCCCAGCGGCGGGAGAGCAGCGGGAGGAGTGGTTTTTGTTGCAATGGCAAGCTGCAAACGCAGCGTTAAATCATCACCGCGCCAGTTTGGCCTTGAGGCGTTTTTCCCAGGGATCCCCCCAAGCCTTAGCCGGGAAGTTGTTGCCCCTAGGCACTGCTCAAGAACAGCCGGTGCAACGCACAGCCATTGAATTGCAAATCAAGCAATTAGAGGCCATCGGCGCTCTACCTGAAGCTGTTTCCTTGCTGCTGCAGCCCAATCCCTTGCCTGCTGTGAATGCCAGCCGCAGGCTTGAAGCAGCGCGGTTATTAACGCAGCTTGGTGAACCAGAGCGGGCAGAGGAACTTATTCCAGCAGGGCTTAACCAATCGGCCCTCGGCGCAGCTTGGGGGGTAAGTGTTGAACTACTCAGCCAGCAAAGGGCTTTGCAGTTGGCTAGCGGCAACAGCGCTGCTGCAGCCCAAACCAGTAAGCGTCAAGAGCGGTTGGCCCGGCGTTTGGATGATTCCATCGGGGTTAAACAGGCTGAATTGGCGCGTATTGCGGATGGCAGCAGCAATCCAGCTCTGGCGCAACGGCTTTTGAGTCGCCAGGAACCACTTGAGGCAAGTAAAGGAGAACTCCTAACTGCGCTAGTGACTCTCGGTGATGGGCCAGCAGCAGGGGAAGCCCCGGCCATGGCCGCCGCCAGGGTTGAGTTTGCAAAGCGGCTGGCGCAACAACTAAATCATCGTGAGCGCTTGCTTGATTTATTGGCGGATCAGGAAAGCGAAGCCCGCAAGCAGGAAGATCCGTGGCTACTGGATCGGGTGAATCGCTTGGCTTTACAAAGCAGCGCAGGTAATCCGTTGCGGGAACTTGATGCCCTTGATAAACGTTCACGGGAGCTACTTGCCGATCCTGGCCTCGGGGGTAGCGCGTGGGAAGTTTTTACGCCAATGCGGGAACAAGAAGAACTAGAGCGCTTACGTGGGGTTGAAAATCTGGAGCAAAGGCGTCAGTTAAGGCTCGGATTTGATCCTTATCCAGGTTTGTATTCCCTGCCGGCATTACTAGAAGATCTGCAACGTCTGCGTTTTTCAGTGCCTTTGCAACCTGTAATTTCTGAGCCCTTACCTGGTGTAAAGCAACCATGGCGCTTGGCGCCAGCTCAATTTGGTGTTTTGCCAAGGCAGCTGGGAAATCGACGTCGCAATTTATTAATAAAAGAATATGAGGGTGCCCTTGCTTCTCTAGAAATTACAGAACTTGAAAAACAGCAGGGTCTTAAATTATTTAGCGAACTGGTGCAACAGCTGCAGCAGCGGGAGCAGCTCACAACGGCAATTAACCAGGCCTCAGGGAGTGGCAAATTCACGCTTCAAACAATTACTCAGCAAGGGCAATTACTTTTGCTAGAAAAACAACTTGATCCAAGTGGCACAAATATCAGGGGGCTGATGGGTTTTGCCCGCTCCGAAGAAGGCCTGCGCAGTTTGAGAGATTTGCACCAACAGGAAGATCGTTTGCGTTTGCGCGTTAGAGCGCAGGAAGCCCGTAATCTCCAGGCCCGCCGGCTGCTACTAGAGGATCAACTACAGCAGGAACAGACCCGTGCGGCTCGATGGCAATCAAGGGCACCGATCACGGCACCTCAGCTGGAAGCCATCAGGCTCAGCAGGCTTTGGCGTGAATTCCGCAGCGACCCTGCCGCTGGGGTGGCACCGGCATTGCAAGACCTGGCCTATAGAAAAAAAGATGGCGCCCTTGAATTAGAGCTCTTGCGTTATCGCTTGCTGCAACTGCTTCCTTCTGGAAAGCCCAACCTCGGCAATATCAACAAATGAAAGAACTTGAAATCGGCGCCTTGCTCCATGAAGGCAAAGCAAAAAAGGTGTTTTACACAAACCACAAGGCGGTGGTGGCAGTGCAATTTAAAGATGACGCCACCGCCTTTAACGCTCAAAAAAAAGCGCAACTGGCAGGCAAAGGTTTATTGAACTGGGAAATTTCCGCCAGGTTGTTTGAGGCCCTTGAAACTAGAGGGGTTGCAAGCCATTACCTGGGCTGCCTCGAGCCGGGTTGGATGGCAGTGCAAGCCCTAAAAATTGTGCCCCTAGAGGTGGTGTTACGCAATTTGGCGGCGGGATCTTTGTGTAAGCAACTGCCTATTACCCCGGGCAGCTCTTTGCAGCCTGCGCTGCTTGATCTGTATTACAAAGACGACGCTCTAGGTGATCCACTGTTAACGGAAGCTCGCCTTGAGTTGCTGGCGCTGCTGGAGCCTGCGGAGCGGGTTCAGTTAGAAGCCATTAGCCGTGATGTAAACAGGGTTTTGCAACAGATATTTGTTGAAATTAACATCACCTTGGTGGATTTCAAGTTGGAATTTGGCCGCTGCGATGCAGGCAAGCTTTTGTTAGCTGATGAGATCAGCCCAGACACCTGCCGCCTTTGGAATCAATCAGATCAACGAGTTTTAGACAAAGATCGTTTTCGCAAGGATCTTGGCGGTGTTGTGGAGGCCTATGGGGAGGTCCTTAAACGGGTCCAAGGGTTAGGGCCAACCCCTAGGCAGTACCGGTAGGTTTTGGTTATACGCGGTGTTATTGCCGTTTAAGTGAACTCACTATGGGTATTGGTAGCTCTCAGCTGTTTCCCCCCAGCTTGTTTAAAAGTTTTTTTTCAAGCGGTTTTTCAGCGCATTGGCTTTTATGTTTGCTTGTTCTTGGCGCTGGTGCTCCAGTTCAAGCACAGCCAAAGGGGGGGGGGCCTGCTTCCGATCAAATAGATAGTTCTTCTCCCGCAGCGATTGAAGCGAAAGTTTTAATAAGTGAAGTTTCAGTAGTGGGCCTTGAGGATCATCCCGATAAGGAAAGGTTGGAGCGGGCTGTTTACGACTCCGTAACAGTGAGGCCTGGCACGAGCACTAGCCGCAGTTCTCTCAAGACAGATATTGCTGCTGTTTATGCCACTGGTTGGTTTAGCGATGTGAGAATCCAGCCCCAAGATGGGCCATTAGGTGTAAAACTTGTAGTAAACGTAACGCCAAATCCGGTGCTTAAGGAGGTGGTTTTAACCAACCCCAAAGCACTTTTACCCAAGGCGCTGATCAGCGAAGTGTTTGCTTCCGATTACGGCCGTACTTTGAATTTAAAAAGCCTCGACCGTCGCATGGTGGAGCTACAAAAATGGTATTCAGAGCAAGGATATTCCTTAGCCCGTATCAGCGGCCCTACAAGGGTTAGTCCTGAGGGAGTGGTTGAATTAGCGGTGAGGGAAGGCACTGTTGAAGCCATTGAGGTGCAATTTCTTAATGCCAATGGTGATGCAACAGATGAAAAGGGAAAACCAATTAAAGGCAAATCAAAGCCCTGGGTGGTGAGCCGGGAAATTTCACTTAGGCCAGGTAAATTATTCAATCGCCGCCAGTTGGAAGGTGATATTAAGAGGCTTTATGGCACTGGTTTGTTCTCAGATGTAAAGGTAACCCTGAAGCCAAATCCCAGTAAGCCCGGGGAGGTTTCAATTGTTTTAGGTGTAACTGAACAATCAACAGGATCCCTCTCTGGTGGTGTTGGCTACAGTCAAAACCAGGGCTTGTTTGGCCAAATTCAACTGCAGGAAAATAATCTCTGGGGTAATGCTTGGAATATGGGTTTGAATTTCACCTACGGGCAATATGGCGCCCTCGCTGATTTGAACTTTGAAATACCTTGGCTTAAAGATGATCCAAATCGCAGTAGCCTTAGGATTAAAGGGTTTTTAAGTAGGGAAATACCACAGGTATTTCAAAGCCAAAATGATGGCGCTGTGCGCACGATAAGTAGCTTCTATCAACCACCAGCAAATTCTGTTAATCTTGCCCAGGCAATTTATTACAATCGTTTGCTTAAGCGCCCTGATAATGTTGTATTAGATGTTGAAAATATTCAGTTTGATAGCGCTGCCGCTGCTGGCTTTGCCGTCTATGGCGGGTCTAGCCTTTATGAAGCAGAAGGTGATTTAGTGCGGGTGCAACGCACGGGAGCAAATATTCAATACGTGCGTCCGTTGCGGGGTGGAGATCCTTATAAACGCAATATCTGGACGATGGTTTTTGGCTTAAGCGGCCAAGAGGTAACAGCCATGAATGGCTTTAGCACTCAACGTAAATATGGTGCAGCGCCATTCACTAATAATGGTGATGCATTTGCTGATACTGACGAAATCATTTGCCTGGCGTATAATTGCTCCAGCAAAAACCAATTGGTAGGTGGTAGATTTGCTCTTTCTTATAACACCTTGAATGATAATAAAAATCCTCGATCTGGTACCTTTTTTAATGCCAGTAGTGAACAGTATTTAAGCGTGGGAGAGAATTCTCCCACTTTCAACCGACAAAGAGTTTCTGCTACCCATTTTATTCCTGTTAATTTTCTCAAGTTATATAAAGGCTGCCGGCCAAAGAAAGGTGAGCCGGAAGATTGCTCCCAATCGATTGCTTTACAGCTTACCGGCGGCAATGTAACTGGCAGCTTGCCCCCCTATGAAGCCTTTTGTTTGGGAGGCAGCAACTCGGTTCGCGGCTATTATGATTGTGATTTAGGTGTTGGCCGCAGTTATATTGAAGCCACGATTGAATATCGCTTCCCAATTTTTAAAATAATAAGCGGAGAATTTTTTATTGATGCTGGTTCCACGCTCGGTAGCCAAAATCAAGTTCCCGGAAACCCAGGTGGTTTGCTGCTCAAAACCGGCCAAGGTTTTTCAATCGGCACTGGCGTAATTGTTACAACCCCTGTGGGCCCACTGCGTTTGGAGGTGGCAAGCCAAGACCTAACGGGCAACTGGCGTTTTAACGTTGGTGTGGGCTTTAAGTTCTAAAGGTGTTTTGGCCAGCTGATTACAGCCGTTGTTTCGGTTTGAGCTCTGCGGTGGAGCGCCGCGGTATCGGCTTGCATTCCGGTGAGAAATGCACATTGAGATTGCAGCCTGGGGCCGCAGCTGGTTTTCGAGTGGGCTGGATCGATCGCCCAAACGATCCTCCCCAGCTGCTGGATCCAAGCCTCGTTCAAGACACGCGCCTTTGCACCGCCTTGCGCCTTGGTGATCGCAAAGTTGCAACAGTGGAACATTTGCTTGCGGCCCTTGCCGGCACAGGCATCACCCAGGCAGAACTTTGGCTGGATTCTGAGGAGGTGCCCCTGCTAGATGGTTCTGCTCTTCCTTGGGTGGAGGCGATCGCAGAAGCTGGAATGGAGGATCTAGGCCCCCGCCCGCCTTTGCCTCCTTTACTGCAGCCGATTACGTTGCAGCAAGGCAATAGTTTTGTGGCGGCTCTACCAAGCACTGAATTACTACTTACAGCAGCTATCGAGTTTCCTCAAGCCGCCATTGGCCGCCAATTGTTTTCATTGGCGCTTACCCCTGAGGCATTTGTTACTCAGATTGCCCCTGCCCGTACTTTTGGTTTTCGCGATCAGGTGGATCAGTTGTTGGCGGCGGGATTAATCAAAGGCGGTGCCCTAGATAATGCCTTGGTTTGTGATGGTGAGAATTGGCTGAATCCCCCTCTGCGATTTATAGATGAACCCGTTCGCCACAAACTGCTTGATTTGATTGGTGATTTAGCCCTGGTGGGTTTACCCCAGGCACAAGTGATGGCCTTTCGCGGTTCACACTTTTTACATACCCAGCTGGCTGCTGCCCTCTACCAAAAACAGACTTAATGACCAGCCCCGACGCCTCGACACTCAGTTGTGAGCAAATTCTAAATTTGTTGCCTCACCGCTACCCGTTCGCCCTTGTTGATCGAGTGCTGGAGCATGTGCCAGGGAAGCGGGCAGTGGCTTTAAAGAACGTAACTATTAATGAACCCCAGTTCCAGGGCCATTTCCCAGGGCGGCCGTTGATGCCAGGTGTGTTGATTGTTGAGGCGATGGCCCAGGTGGGTGGTTTGATTGTTACCCAGATGCCAGATCTGCCAAAAGGGCTTTTTGTGTTTGCAGGTATAGACGGCGTAAGGTTTCGCCGTCCGGTAGTTCCGGGGGATCAGTTGCTCATCACTTGCGAACTGCTCAGCTTGAAGCGCAAACGCTTTGGCAAGGTGCATGCCGAGGTCACCGTTGATGGTGCTCTGGTGTGTTCTGGCGAGCTGATGTTTTCTCTGGTGGATTAACCATGGCGCCATCAACCTTGGCTACCAAAATTCATCCCACCGCGTTGGTGGATCCTGCCGCCCGTTTGGCTGAGGGGGTGAGTGTTGGCCCCTTTGCCGTGATAGGCCCTGAGGTGAGTGTTGGCGTTGGCAGTGTGATCGGCCCCCATGTGGTGATTGATGGCCGGGTGAGCATTGGTAGCGATAACCATATTTTCCCTGGCGCTTGCATTGGCCTTGAACCGCAAGATCTCAAATACGCTGGCGATGACACCGAGGTTGTGATTGGTGATGGCAATCGCATCCGCGAATACGTCACCATCAATCGGGCTACAGCATCTGGAGAGCGCACCGTGCTGGGGCATCACAATCTTTTGATGGCTTACAGCCATATCGGCCATAACTGCCGGTTAGGCGATCGCATTGTGATCGCCAATGGTGTGGCGGTAGCAGGCCACGTAGACATAGACGACAGAGCAGTTATCGGTGGAGTTTTAGGGATTCATCAATTTGTTCATATCGGCAGCTTGGCAATGGTTGGTGGGATGAGCCGCATTGATCGCGATATCCCCCCCTACGCAATCGTGGAGGGCCATCCAGGTCGCTTGCGAGGTTTGAATTTAATTGGATTGAGGCGCAGCGGCCTTGCTGATGCCAACAACGGCGCCGTGATGAAGGAATTGCAATTGCTTTGGAAGCTGATTTATCGCAGTGAATTTCCCCTTAGCGAAGCCTTAGCGCAAGCACGTTTGCAGCAACTTTCAGCGCCGGCCGAGAAATTGGTGGCATTTTTGGAAAATAGTTGCAAACAAGGCAGAAGGGGGCCGTTGCCGGCCCAGCGCCAGTGACCCATCTGTTGATAAGCACCGGCGAAGTGTCTGGTGATCTGCAGGGCAGCCTGTTAATTAAGGCTTTGTATCAAGAAGCAGAACTACGCAATATTCCTTTGCGGGTGAGCGCCCTTGGGGGACCCCGCATGGAAACTGCTGGGGCAGAGCTGCTTGGCAACACAACTCCCCTTGGTGCCATTGGTTTATGGGAGGCACTACCGCTTGTTTTGCCAACGCTGCAACTGCAACGCAAGGCACGCCGTTGGCTGAGCAAAAATCCACCTGATGGCGTTGTTTTAATCGATTACATGGGGGGTAATACCCCCCTGGGCCGCCGAGTTAAACGTGAAAGGCCCAGCCTTCCTGTGCTCTATTACATCGCCCCTCAAGAATGGGCTTTTCGTATGGGGGATGGTGGCACCACCCAATTAATTGGATTTAGTGATCAAATCCTTGCGATATTTCCTGAGGAGGCTCGGTTTTATAGCGAGCGGGGAGCTGTGGTGCATTGGGTGGGTCATCCCCTCCTCGATACTCTTGGCGAATTGCCAAGCCGCGCGGCTGCGCGCCAGGAGCTTGGCATCGCAGAAGACGAACCACTTTTGTTGCTTTTGCCGGCCTCTAGGAAGCAGGAATTGCGTTGGTTATTGCCGCCCCTTGCAGAAGCAGCTGCCAGGTTGCAAAAACTATGCCCCAAGCTCAAGGTGATCGCCACCGCAGCTCAAACCGGTTTTGAGCAGCCTTTGCGCGATGTAATTGATGAATTTGGCCTGCAAGCAACAGTTTTGAGCTCGGATGATTCCGATCGGCTGCGGCCAACTATTTGCGCAGCAGCTGATTTAGCCCTCACAAAATCCGGCACCGTTAATCTTGAATTGGCCTTGCGGGGGGTACCCCAGGTGGTGGCCTACAAGGTGAGCCGGTTTACGGCCCTGATGGCGAGGCGTTTGTTGCGTTTCCAGGTAGACCACATTTCGCCTGTGAATTTGGTTTTGGGAGAAAGATTGGTGCCTGAATTGCTGCAGGAGGAGCTCAAGGTGGATAAATTGGTGGAAGAGGCATTACCTTTGCTTCGAAATGAGCAGGCCCGCAACAAAATGTTGAGTGGTTACGGGCGATTGCGGGCATTACTTGGCGAACCGGGTGTTACCCAAAGGGCTGCAGCACTCATACTTGATGCAGTTGTTAAATCTTGAAAATAAGTGCTTAAAGGATTTGCTTGCTTCCTAGGAGCTCTTCTGCTTTTTATCAGCAGCCCAGTGCAGGCGGCTCCTATCAATGAAGCAGTGCTTGCGGGGGGCTGTTTCTGGTGCGTTGAACACGATTTAGAAAAGCTACCTGGAGTGCTGGATGTGCAGAGCGGTTATGCCGGTGGCGATAAGCCAAATCCCACTTACCAAGAGGTGAGTGCAGGTGGCACCAACTACGTGGAGAGTGTGAAGGTGCGTTTTGATCCAAATAAATTGAGTTACGAAACCCTTTTGCGCTCCTTTTGGCGCAATGTTGATCCCACCGATGGCAGCGGACAATTTTGCGACCGGGGTTCTTCCTATCGACCGGTGATTTTTGTTGCTGATGCCGATCAACAGAAGGGGGCAGAAGCAAGTGCTGCAGCTGCTAGAGCGGAATTAGGCAGCAAAAAAGTGCTGCGGGTGGCGATTGAACCGCTTAAGCGCTTTTGGCCTGCTGAGAACTACCACCAAAACTACGCAGAACTAAATAAAGCCAAATACAACTTTTACCGCTGGAGTTGTGGCCGTGATGCCCGCCTCGATGCTGTGTGGGGAAAAAAAGCTCGGAAAGGGCTTATGTGGTCTTCCCTACCGTTAAAGCCAGGGGGACAGCGCTAGGTTTGATTTGTTGAAGAGGTAGGCATGTATTTACTGCTTATTCGTGAAGGGTTGGCTACCCGGTATGTGGGCCCTTACGACAGCCCAAAACATGCAGCAGACGATCTAGATCGTTTGTTGGCTGATTGCGATGCCAAGGCCCGTTGGCAGATTCATGAGTTGCAATCGCCACAATTTCGAGGCTTGCGGCAGTTAGCGGCGGGGATGGCCGCGGAATAAACCGCTTTCCACCATTAAGCCAACCCCAGCATTAACGCAGATCAAACTCAAGGTGCCAAGCCAGAACCAAGGTTTTGCTGGATAGGCCGCACGCCTCATTACCGCTTCTCCAAACAAGCAAAGCCCCATGGGTAATAACAGGATTCCTGATTGAGCTTTTAAGTACCAACCCCACTTCGACCAACCACGGCGTCCGTTACTTTCCATAAATTTCAACAACAACTACTTACCCAGAGTGGCACTAAAAGCTTGGCACCAGTTCACTAGCAGACGAACACCGAAACCCGTTGCTCCAGCTGGATCTGGCCCTTTCCCTTTTTCATTCCATACGGGTCCGGCGATATCTAAATGAGCCCACGGAATATCGGCATCAACAAATTCCTGCAGAAAAAGTGCCGCTGTGATCGCGCCACCGGGCCTTGGGCCTGTGTTTTTCAGATCAGCTAAAGAACTTTTTAACCCGTCTTTATAAGACTTTTGCAGTGGCATACGCCAAAGGGGCTCCCCTGCTGCCCTGCCTGCCTCCAGCAATTGTTGAGCTAATTCGTCGTGGGGGCTCCATAACCCAGCAATTTCATCTCCTAAAGCAACAACACAAGCGCCGGTGAGGGTAGCTAGATCAACAATTGCATCTGGCTTCAATGCTGAGGCATAAACAAGAGCATCAGCGAGGGTAAGGCGCCCTTCTGCATCTGTGTTGTTGATTTCAATTGTTTTGCCATTTGAGGCAGTAATAATTGCCCCTGGATGAATGGCTTCAGCGCTCACCATGTTTTCTGTTGTGGCACTGATTATGTGAATTTCAATCCCCTCAAGCCGCAGTTCCGCAAGGCTGCGGGCCGCTCCGAGCACGGCGCCGCAACCGCCCATATCAAATTTCATCAGTTCGATTTGGCTGCCACCGGTTTTGAGGTTGTAGCCGCCCGAATCAAAACTGAGCCCTTTACCGATCAATACCAGCCGATGTTGAACAGCCCCCACTGGCTTGATTACTAAATGGATGAACCGTGGCGGGATGCAGGCCCCTTGCGCAACGGCAAGAAAAGCTCCCATCCCCTTTTGCCGGCAACCTTCTTCATCAAGAACAGTGAGTTCTAAATCAAATTCATTTGCCAGGCTGCGGGCAGTGGCTTCAAGGCTGAGGGCGTTAACCAGATTTGGGGGCCCACCCACCAGTTCGCGGGCTAATTCCACTCCAGCGCATATGGCCAGCTGGTTTTCCAGTTCCGCTTCTTGAAGCTCGTTAAGTCCTAAAAGCCAACAGCTGTTTGGTTTGTTGCGTGGTTCAGGTTCGCTGCGAAAGCGATCATCTTTAAACAATGCGAGCCTTGCGCCTTGCACCAAGGCCGCGGTTGCTTCCTCTGGGGCAAAACCTTCCAGGGGTATAGAAAGCCCTAGGGCCTCAACGCCACTGCCAACAGATGCTTTCGCTAATTTCGCTGCAGTTGAGCGAAGGGCGCGGCCATCAAAATTTTCTGGTTCGCCAAGGCCTGCCACGATTAAAAAACTTGGCTTCTGCCCTGGCAGGGTGAGGCAGATCAAATCACCAGACTTTGCTTTGAATTCACGCTGTTGCAGCAATGCAAGGGCATTTATTGCGATCTCGGGTGCTACGGCTTTAAGTTGCTCCTGCCAGTGGCCGCTGAAGAGGCCGATACCGAGTGCATCGCAGGAAAGCTCCGCAAAGGGGCTAGTGCTGCAGCGAAAATCCATTGATAGCAATTAACGTATGGCGCGATCGTAAGAGGGAAGGGGGCTCAACTGTTCTGGAATGGGGTTTGCCAGCGCTGACGGCATTCTTTATTAAACGGGGGTTGCCAGAGGCGAATTTGCTCTTGTTCCACCTGGCGGCGAGCCCGGGTGCTGCTGGGGGCATCGCACCAAAAACGAATGCTCAGCTGGGCTTTCTGGCCACAGCGCACTAAGCCTTCCCCGTAGGCAGCTAGGTAGGCCTTGCAATCGTGTTCCCCTTTCCAGCGCCGATCAGCGCAGCCGGTTTCCCCCAAATAAAGCAGCAGATCATTCGCCGCCCCGAGGCTGTGGTCGTATACGAAATAAAGCGCTGCTCCCCGCTGAGGCGGCTGCGGCCAGCGCCAGAAATGCAGGTGTTGAGCTGGCAAAAGCAAAGGATTTGGCACTGGGTTGCGGGCTGGCGCTATTTCCAGTTCAAATAATTGGTATTGGCCTGGCTGGCACTCTTGCTGCTGTTGATACTGCTGCTGTTGGTGTAGCAGCACCCGGGTTTGCCAGGCCCGTAAAACTTCTGGATTTAGGGCTAATTCTGGTTCGCTGCTGCAACTGGCTGGGGCAGTGAACAAGTTGGGTTGGTGGATTCTGTTCATGGGCGAGTGCTTGGTAATGCCGGCCCGCTGCCCTGGCCAAAGCTCACCCTGCCAATTAATGCTTCCACCACTGCTGCTGGCAGGCCTAAGCGATCTTGCAGATCCGCTAGATCGCTGAAGGGTCTGCGTGCCCGTTCCCTGAGTAAGCGCTTGTATCTTTCCGGATTAAACACCTCAAGAGCAATCAATTCCGCTGCTACAGCACTATTCAGATTTATTGGTGGCTGGCTAGGGCTTGGCGGTTCGCTATACCAACGAAAAAGCAAATGCGGCTTCCATGCTTCCAGTTGAGCTGTTGATAGCTCTAATAATTGAGCAAGATCTGCTACCCCACTTAGCTGTACTCCCCCCTGTTGCAAGCGCAGTAGTAATTCCGCTTGGCTGTTATTACAGCCAGGCAGTTTGAGCCAATCGTTCAGGCTTGCCCTGTTCACATCAATCAGCCAAGGGGTTGGAGGATTGATTTTTTTGCTTGGTTGCTTCAAAACCCGCAACATCTGGCGGGCGAGAGGATCCAGCCAGTGGCCCTGCGCCATAGGTGGTTTTTGCCAATATGAACTTGGGCTAAGTATCGGGGCGGCGATCCGCCCTGGCCAGGGGGGTAGGGCCGCCCAGAATGGCGGCTTAACTCGGCAGCCTATGGGCTTTTTTGAATCCGAAATCGTGCAAGATGAGGCAAAGCGCCTCTTTGCTGATTACCAGTCGCTGATGCAGCTGGGCGGCGAATACGGAAAGTTTGACCGTGAAGGTAAAAAACTTTTCATTGGCAGAATGGAAGAACTCATGGATCGCTATCGCGTATTTATGAAACGTTTCGAACTATCTGAAGATTTTCAAGCAAAACTCACAGTAGAGCAATTACGCACTCAATTGAGTCAGTTTGGTATAACCCCAGAGCAGATGTTTGAACAGATGAATCTCACCCTTGAGAGGATGAAAGCCCAGCTTGAGGCCGAATCTTGACAGTTGCAAGCATCCCTAACTGGTTTAGCCGCGGAGTGGCTGATCTCTTTCCAGCCGACGCTGCAGAAACAGCTCTACAAAACAAACCGTTGCGGGTAAAGCTTGGAATTGATCCCACCGGCAGCACTATTCACCTAGGCCACTCAATACTGTTTCGTAAATTGCGGGCCTTTCAAGATGCCGGCCATACAGCCATATTAATAATCGGTGATTTCACTGCGCGGATTGGCGACCCCAGCGGTAAAAGTGCCACCAGGGTGCAACTTAGTATTGAAGAGGTAGAGGAAAATTCCAACACTTATCTACAACAACTAGGGCAGGGCCAAGATCCGAATTTATCCCTTTTGGATTTTGATACTCCGGGCCGCCTTGAGGTGCGCCGTAATAGTGAATGGCTTACAGATTTAAATTTGCCAAAAGTTATTGAACTTTTAGCTTTAAGCACGGTTGGGCAGATGCTTGCCAAGGAAGAATTTGCTAATCGATATGAAAATGGCACTGCGATTTCACTCCACGAATTTCTATATCCGCTGTTGCAAGGCTACGACTCAGTTGCGATCAAAGCCGATCTGGAATTGGGGGGCACAGATCAAAAATTTAATGTGGCAATGGGTAGAGATTTACAGCGGCATTTTGGCTTAAAACCTCAACTTGGCCTGTTGCTGCCAATTCTGCCCGGCCTTGATGGGGTGCAGAAAATGAGTAAAAGCCTGGGCAACACCGTGGGCCTTACGGAAGATCCCCTATCGATGTATTCAAAGCTAGAAAAAGTTCCTGATGCGGTGGTGGAAGAGTATTTAACCCTTTTAACTAATTTGGATTTGGCTGCTTTACCAAATAATCCACGGGAGCGTCAAAAGGCGATGGCTTTAGAAATAACCCGTTTGCGCCATGGACCCGAGGCCGCCGCTGCCGCCCAAGCTGATGCCGCAAACCTGGTGGCTGGAGCTGCTGGGAATGGGGCAGCAGCGGCGGAGGTGCCTGAGGTTTCACTTGGGGCTGTGAATTTTCCAGCCAAGGCCTTTTATTTGCTAAGCGCCGTTGGTATTTGCAGCAGTAGCAGCGATGCACGCCGGCAAATAATTGGCGGCGGGGTGAAGTTGGATGGTGAAAAATTGAGTGATCCCAACCAGGAATTCCAAAGTTCAACTGAACTAGAAGGCAAGGTATTGCAATTGGGCAAAAAGATATTTCGCAGATTTGTTTAAAATACTTTCATTTAAAATATTTTTATTTAAATTCCATGGATTTTAGTAATTCCGCAAACCATATCATCGTTGCCCTAGACGGCATGGATCCTCGGCAAGCAATCGAATTTACCGCTGCTTTGCCAGGCCTGCGCAGAGTAAAAGTTGGCTTGGAATTATTTATGTCTGGGGGCTCTGCAGTGGTGGAACAATTGCGCCATCAAGGTTTGGCCGTTTTTCTTGATCTCAAGTTTCACGACATCCCGGCCACAATGGCTGCGGCTTGCCGTGAGGCGGCCAGTTTTGGGGCTGATTTGATCACAGTGCATGCTGCTGCAGGCATTGAGGCATTGGCAGCAGCCCAGCAGGGGGCTGAGGAGGGAGCCGCTGTAGCGGGTTTGCAAACACCCTCCCTATTGGCGGTAACGGTGCTTACGAGTTGGGATCCTCTTTATTTCAAAGAGCAGTTGGCGATTAGCGAACCCGTAGATCGATATGTGCATCGATTAGCTCGCTTAGCAACTGTTGCTGGCATCGCTGGTTGTGTTTGCTCTCCCCTTGAAGTTGCAAGTTTGCGAGCTGCACATCCGCAACCATTTGTTTTGATTACCCCAGGCATTCGCCCTATCGGTTGCAACAAAAATGATCAGCAACGGGTACTTAGCCCCAGCCAAGCATTAGCGGCCGGTGCAAGCGCCCTAGTTATCGGCAGGCCAATTACCAAAGCGGAAGATCCAGCAAAAGCTTTTAATGAATGTTGCCGGAGTATTGAAGAAATTTGATAATTAAATTTTAAGCAACAGTTTTACGCGGCTAAGGGCATATTGGGAATCAAGTTGCAATAAAGCTGTTCAAGAGCATCAATATTGGCTTGAAGTGTGTAGCGCTCTAATACTCGTTCGCGGGCTCTTCTACCTAATTCTTTGCTCAAGATTGGTTGCTCCCGCAGCACTGGCAGCAATGTTCTTAATTGAGTTGTTACTCCTTGGGTGCTGATCACAATCCCCGCGCCACCCTCCAGCACCTCGCCATCGGCGCCGGCATCGGTTGCTACGCATGCTGTACCACTTGCCATGGCCTCAAGTAATGCAAGCGATAAGCCTTCAACAAGGGATGGCAACATAAAAACTTCCGCCACTTGCAATAAAGCAAGCCTTACTGCTTGGTCTGCTTCGTAGCCCCACCAGATCACATCATCGTTGCTGTAGTTGGCTTGCAGCGCTTGGCGCAATGGTCCATCTCCCACCACCACAAGAACGCAGCCGGGTAATTCAACTAATTTCCAGGCCCGTAGCAAGGCTTCTACATTTTTTTCTGTTGCCAATCTGCCCATGTAGAGAAATACTCGTTTACCTCTAAAGCGTTCGCTCAATTGGGAAGCACCAGGCCGCCAAATATTTGGATCCACTCCATTTGGGATTACAGCCAAAGTATTTTTTGCAACTCCTAGCCGAATTAAAAGTTCTGCCTGCAGCTCTGAAAAAACCACCACCCGATCAAATTTTGCCAGGGAAGAGGCATAAAGCTGATAAGTAAGTTGCTGGCCGCCGGCAGTGATATTGCGTAGCCCTGCATCAAATGGAGGATGGAAAGTTGCAACTAACGGAACCCCTAATTGTTGGCAAAGTTCAGGTAAACGAAAATCAAGTGGCGAGAGAGTTAGGCTGGCATGGACTAGATCCGGTTGAAATCTTTCTAGGGATTCCCTTAATTCTCGACTCGCTCGCGGCGATGGAATCGTATACATCTGAGATTTCATCAAATAAGGCAGGGCTACCTCCGGTTCAAGGTTGCCGCTGCTTTCTTGATCGGGTTCTGCTCGATCAAATCGTTCGGGGGTATCGAAATGGATAAAGCTGATGCCATGGCCCCGTTCCTTAAGTGCCTCGGTAACGGCCAGGCCATAGGAAACATTCCCGCAGAAGGGGGATTTTTTGCCAAGCCAGGCAATACGCATTCAGCGGCAATTTGGATGCAAGCTTGAAAATTAGCAGCGGCTGTTGGTTTTGATGTTCCAGGGGCGCTCCAGCAGTACCCCGGCAAACAAGATCAGAGCTAACAGCAAAAGCACTGGCCTTAGCCCCACACTGCTCACTAAAGCCCCCGCGAGCACCATGGGCAGGCTGAGCGCAATATTTACGAGATTATTTTGTAAGCCAAAAACTTTGCCTCGCAGGTGCTCTGGTGTGTCTTCCTGGATGGTTGTTTGGGCTGGAATTCCCAGCAGGGCAGCTCCTAGGCCAAGCACTGAGCAGAGCAGCAAGGTGGGCCACAGTTGCGGCTGTATCTGGGCGAGCAGCACCAAGGAAAAGCCCATCGTGCCAAGGCCCACACTTGCCAGTAGGCGCCGGTGAAATCGATATCCCAATTGGGCAACGAGCAGGGCACCTAAGGCAAGCCCGAGGCCACTCATGGCGAGCAACACTCCGAACTTGGTGGGTCCGAGTTGCAGCACCCTTGATGCCAAGCTGATCGAAAGCACATAAAGAGCAGCTAAAAGGCTGTAAAGCACTACCAGGTGCAAAACGGCGCCGCGAACGTTGCTGCGTTCCGCCAAAAAGTTAAGCCCTTCTTTGATGTCGCCCCAGATGCTGTTGCCGGTGCTCTCGCGCAGTTGTTCATCGGGTTTTACAAAAAGCAAAATCAAAGCGGCTGCGCCGTAGGCAATCGGCACCAGCAGAAATTCCCCCCCCTGCACGCCAAATTGTTCGAAAAACTGATGCAGCAGTTGCAACACAGGTTCTCCAATGGCAAAACCAACAATTGTGGCCACCATCGTGGTAGCTGTGCACAAGGAATTAGCCGGTAGCAGTAAGGATCGATCCACCAATAAAGGGATGGCTGCTTGTTCAGCCGGAGCAAAGAATTGAGTGAAGCAAGATTCCAAAAAAGTGAGTGCCAGCAACCCCCAATAGCCCCAGCTCAAGCCCAACCAGCTCGGGCCGGGCAGCAGCATTAAGGGAACAGCAAGGGCCAGCAGAGCCCGTAGCCCGTTAGAAGCCACCATTACAGCTCGCTTGGGCCAGCGATCTGCCCATACCCCAGCAACACTGCCAAGCAAAATCGCCGGAAGCGTATTTGCTGCGTAGATACCGGTAGCTAAAAGCGTTATTAATTGCGCTTCATTTGCGCCTTGGCCAGCGGCGAGATTCGATCCGCTACTCATCCCCCGCTCTCGGATTAATTCCGCTGCACCAGCTAAGGGGCCAGTTTCAACACCAGTGCTCTGGGCCCAGGTTTGGGCAATCAGAAACACCATCAAGATGATCCAAAATTTATCTGCTAACTGCGAAAAAATTTGGCCAAGCCAAAGCAGCCGAAAATCCCGCAGAAGTAATACAGCTTCCAGTCCATTTGGTTTGTTTGCCTGCTCGCTCACCGGTTAATACGCCCTGCACCTTGCGGCTAATCCTGCCTCAGCAGGGCAAGAGAACGGGGTGTACGCCCTAAATGCTCACCACACCAAAAACCAAGCAAAGTTAAAAGTCTTTCCCACACAGGATCGGGCCCCATCAAATTGCCATCGGCGCGACGCGGCAACTGGGGCCGGAGCAACCTTTGCAGCAGCGCCAGCTCAGATGCATTCAGCAGCAGCACTGCCCCTGGTTGGGGGCCAATGCAAAAACCTTCAGCGGGAATAACGCTGCAACGCCAGCTCCAATTGCCCACAGGGGGCAGCAATTGCTCGCCACTGCGGCAATCACTATGAAGCGGTAAGCCATAACCGCCCATTTGCATTATTTGCACCCCGCTTTGCACCGCTAGGGCAAGGGCTTCACTGCGCCGTTGTTCAGGGGCTGCAATAAGCAGTGCCTCCAATTGATCCAGGCGAAGCAATATCAAGTTGAGAAGCCCCTCCACCGGTTGCCCCAAGGGCACAAGCAATAGGCACAGCTCTAAAAGCCACTGCGCTGCGGCCAGGGTGTCGAGTTGTTGACCAAGGCGGCCATAACTATGAAAAATGCTGATCTGGCCAAGGCGATCGAGGCTGCGGCCCCGTTTCACCTGGCCCCGCAAATGGGTGAGGGGAGAAGCAGCAGCAAGGCTGCTGCTGGGTTTGCGTGCACCACTAGCGGCTAGCCGCACCAGGCCCTCCTCTGCGGAGAGCAAGGTGAGCAGCCGGTCTTGTTCCCCCAGTGCCATGGCTCGCAGGCAAAGACCGGTTACTTCACGCTCCCTGGCGGCGGCCATCATTGTTATTCCCGTGTTATGCCCGTTGTTCTTTTGCAAGGGCCACTCCGCGGCTGGTGCCAAGCCGATCAGCGCCAGCCTGCACAAGAGCTATGGCTTGCTCAAGACTGCGAATGCCACCGGAGGCCTTCAGCTTGGCCTGACCCCTCGCCAGCAAATGAAGCTGTTCAATCAAGGCTGGTTCCACTGCGGGTCCGTAACCACTGCTGGATTTGAGATAACTAACCCCAGCATCCAAGGCAACTTCTACTAAGGCCTCCAGCTGCGGCTGGCTTAATTGATTTGCTTCAAGAATAAGTTTCACCTCTGGCCCCAATTCCACAATTGCAGCGATTTCGTCGTGGAGGGCGGTGAGTTCGCCATCAATTAACAAGGCAAAATCCGGTACTAAATCAAGTTCATCAGCTCCATTTTCGGTGGCAAGTTCTGCCTCTGCTCGTTTGATCGAAGCTGCTACAGCTCCAAATGGAAATCCCACCACACTTACCAGCTTGGTTTTGTTTACGCCGCGATCGCCTAGCAAGCGACGGCCCAAGGGCATCCAACGGGAAGCAAGACACACCCCAGCGAAGCCGTAGTGCAGGGCCTCTTGGCAGCAGAGTTCCACCGCCTGCTGGCCCGCACGGGGATCCAGCAGAGCGTGGTCTATTAATTGGGCAATATCCGCTGGTGCTGAGGGGGGAAATCTGCTGGACAATCGATTAGCTGCGGGCCTGGATTACACCGTATCCGCCGTGGTTGCGTTGATACACCACTTGCAGCTCCCCCGACTGCTTTTCACGAAATACATAAAAGTCGTGGTCGATCACTTCCAGTTGATGAATTGCGTCATCAAGGCTCATCGCAGGCATGGCGTAGTACTTATTACGCACAACAGGGGCTGGCAGCTGGGCGCTGCGACCGGCGGTTAGATCTCCCTGGAGATCACCTTGCAGATCACTGTTCAGATTGAGCTCAACATCTGCCGTTTGGGCAGTGGTTTTTTGGTGATGGTTATTGCGGCGATCTTTGTGGCGTTGAAGTTGGCGGGCCAGCTTATTTGCCACTAGATCAATGCTGGCGTATAGGTTTTCGCTGCGTTCTTGGGCCCTGATTACGGTGCCGGAAGCAAACAGTGTTACCTCAGCGGTTTGTTGTGGCACCCTTGGATTGCGGGCCACCGAAAGGTGCACATCGGCCTCCTGCACCAAACCATCGAAATGGCCCACGGCTCGGGAGAGTTTGTTTTCTGTGTAGTCCCTCAAGGCAGGGGTGAGCTCGAGATTGCGGCCGTGGATCAGAAGCTTCATGGATAGATCTCCTGGTGGGGCTGAGGGATGTGATCAATGTATGGAAGGAGCACCTAATCAGGTATCGCCGGATGCATTCCTTTGTGCTCTCTCAAGATTTGTGCCCCTAGAACAGGCTTGGAGCTGGCAGCAACGGTGGCAGCACTTATTAATTCGCAATCAAAATTCAAGCCGCCAGCCCAACCAGAGCCCCTGGCCGGAGCTGTTACTCCTGCTTGAGCACCCCCCCTGTTACACCCTCGGCCGCGGCGCCTCAGCAGAGTTTCTTGGTTTTGATCCCGCGAAGCCGCCAGAGCCCCTATGGCGCCTTGATCGCGGTGGGGAAGTAACCCATCACCTGCCTGGTCAATTGGTGGCATATCCGGTGCTTGATCTAAATCGACATCGCTGTGATCTGCATTGGTATCTGCGTTTATTAGAGGGGGCGGTGCTGGATCTTCTTGATGAATTGGGCCTTGAGGGTGAACGGCGCTCGGGGCTTACGGGGGTTTGGCTTGAGGGTAAAAAAGTTGCTGCTATTGGCGTTTCTGCCCGTCGCTGGGTTACTCAGCACGGGCTTGCCTTGAATGTGAATTGTGATTTGGCCGGTTTTGCTGCCATCAAACCCTGTGGCCTTGATCTGCCGGTGGCTGGGCTGCAGCAATGGTTGCCGGGCTGCACTGTTGCCCAGTTGCAGCAACCGCTAGCTAGGGCCCTGGCGCGGCGCTTGGGCTGGGATCGGCTCGATGCAATTAACGAGCAGAATCTGAACAACTTGAGTGAGCAAGATGAGCCAGGCCTGGGTGCGCTGGAGCGGTGATCGCAACGATGGGCGGGCTTTAGCGGCTCAACCTAACTATTCAGATCTGCAGGGAGTTGACGGTCTTTGGCCCAGGTTGGCCCAGCGCCATGGTGATTTGTTGGCCCTTGATCAGGCCCATGGTCCGGCGCCGGAAAGCTTGAGTTTTGAGCAGCTGCATCAACGCATCTCAACGGTGGCGGCAAGTTTTCAGCATCTAGGTGTTAAAGCGGCTGATGTGGTGGCCTTATTTGCAGAAAACGGCACCCGCTGGCTAGGGGTGGATCAGGGGCTAATGCGCCTTGGTGCAATAGCAGCTGTACGGGGCAGCCAGGCACCTGTAGCTGAGCTGGAATTCATCCTGGCTGACTGCCAAGCCACCGCCTTAGTGCTGGAGGATTCAGCCTTGCTACTGCCTTTGCTTGAAGCTGGCGCTCTAAGCAAGATCGCATTTGTGCTTTTGCTTTATGGCGATGCTCCAACCACCACTGGATTGCAACTACCAAATATTTACAGCTGGCTTGATTTCATTGGCCTAGCTGCAGGAGCCAGTTGCAATTCCCCCTTTGAAGCGGATTTAAACCGTGTTGCCACGGTGCTTTACACCTCTGGCACCACGGGACGCCCCAAAGGCGTTCCTCTGAGCCAAGCCAATTTGTTACATCAAATTTGTTGCCTTGGGGTGGCGGTTAGTCCCAAGCCGGGGGATCGAGTGTTGAGTGTTTTACCGATCTGGCATTCCTATGAACGCAGCGCTGGTTATTTCTTGTTGTCGTGTGGCTGCAGCCAGAGTTACACAAATTTGAGGCAATTTCGCAGTGATCTGCAAAGGGTTAAACCCCATTTCATGATCAGTGTGCCGCGCATATGGGAGGCAATTCACGGTGGCTTCTATGCAGCCCTTGAATCCATGGCGCCCATTAAGCGTTTTTTGCTTGTAAGTGCGCTTGCAATTTCAGAGGCAAACGTAAGCAGCTGGCGTTGTTGCTTGAATTTGGCGGATACACCCCAAAAGCTGCCGGCTCGCGCCAAGGGTTTCCTTATTGCTATTGCCACCTGGCCTGGGGCTTGTTTGGCGGCGTGGCTGTTGTGGCCTGCTGTGCGCCGTGGGCTTGTAGGCGGCAGTTTGATAATTGCAAATAGCGGCGGTGGCGCCTTAGCAAAACATTTAGATAGTTTTTTTTCCGCTATCGGCATTCAGCTCTTAGTGGGTTATGGCCTCACAGAAACCAGCCCAGTGCTCACCTGCCGTAGGTCATGGGCTAATCGCAGTGGTAGCGCAGGTAGGCCGCTACTTGGCACCGAGCTGCGCATTGTTAATGCCGATAGCAGGGAAATATTGGGGGAAAGGCCAATTTTGAATTGGGGTGAGAGAGGTTTGGTGTTGGCCCGTGGCCCCCAAGTGATGGCTGGCTATTTGAGGCGCCCAGATGCCACTGCTGCGGTGTTGGATCAAGAAGGTTGGTTTGATACAGGTGATTTGGGGTTTTTGCTATCAGACGCTTCTTTATTTCTTACGGGTAGAGCAAAAGACACGATTGTGCTTAGTTCAGGCGAAAACATTGAGCCGGCCCCTTTGGAAGCTGAACTTGCTTCACTTGGCTTAGTGGAACAGGTGATGCTTGTGGGACAAGATCGACGCCAATTGGGGGCGTTGATCGTGCCACGGGAGGAGGCGCTAAAGCTGTTTGCAAGCGAAGCCGGGGTGCTGGTTGATCAGCCGAATTTTGAACTGGCTCTCACGAAAGCCTTAACCCGTAGTTTCAATAAAAAGCTCGCGGCCCGCCGGGGTGCCAGGCCCGAGGAGCGTTTGGCTGGGGTGGCGTTGGTGCAACCGTTCAGCATTGAAAACGGTTTACTTACCCAAACCCTTAAGCAAAAACGCGATCGCATCGCTGATCGTGATGCGGCGGCGATTGACCAGATCTACGCAGGCTGAGAAGCTTGAGCGTCTGAAACTGCATATCAATGGCAAATCAGCTTTCGATCAAACGCAACATCACCATTCGGGCTGTAGTTACCCCCCGCTGGAAGGAGGAAGCCGAACGGGAAATCAGCCAGGCGATCTCTACAACTGATCAGCAGCTGGCCCAGTTGGAGCAGGAGGGGCAGGAGGTGGTGAGTGAAATTCGCCGCCAAAGCGCTAATCCCCTTGATCCCCGCATCCAAGAACAAGTTGCTGGGGTGCAGCAACAGGTGGCCTCTAAGCGGGCTGAGCTGGAGGAGCAAAAACGCAACCTGCTGGATCAACAGGTGAATGTGCAAGGGCTTGAAATGGAGCAAATTGTTGATCAAGGTCAGCTGGAAAGCAGCTGCACCGTTGAAGTGGGCGACAATTTGGTTGAAAAACTGCAAGCCTCAATTGTGGTGCGCGATGGCATTGTTGAGGCTTTAAGCGAGGGTGCTTGAGCTGCGGCGATAGGATCCCTTAAACCCAGTGCTGAAGCAGCGGATGGCAACCTTCGAGATCTTCATGCCGGCCCTCAGTTCCACGATGACTGAGGGGAAGATCGTGGAATGGCTCAAGCAGCCGGGCGATCGGGTGGAAAGAGGGGAATCGGTGTTGGTGGTGGAATCGGATAAGGCCGACATGGATGTGGAATCTTTTGAGGCTGGTTTCCTTGGAGCGGTTTTGTTGCCAGCGGGCGGCACTGCTCCGGTGGGAGAAACCATCGGTTTGGTGGTGCAAACCCAAGCCGAAGTTTTGGAATTGCAAGCCAAAGGACCAACTTCTGCACCACCTGCAACCCCTGCGCCCATAGCAACTCCAACTCCAGCACCCGTTGCAACACCAGCGCCTGTTAGCAGCAATCGCGTTGTGGCTAGCCCCAGGGCCCGCAAGCTTGCCCAACAGCTTGGGGTGAAACTTGAAGGATTAATGGGTAGTGGTCCCCATGGCCGCTTGGTGGCAGCTGATGTGGAAAAAGCTGCTGGTAAATCACCAGCTCAAGCAGCAATTCCCGCTGCAGCAATACAAGTTGCAGCGCCAGTTGTATTAGCTCAACCAGGCGAAATCAAAGCATTTAGCACCCTGCAACAGGCGGTTAACCGCAATATGTTGGCTAGCTTGAATACACCCAGCTTTCGGGTGGGATATACAATAGGAACAACAAAATTAGATATTTTTTATAAACAAGTTAAGCAAAAAGGCGTTACCATGACAGCCCTTTTAGCGAAGGCTGCCGCTTTAACTCTGGTTCGCCATCCGTTAATTAATGCAGCATATAGCGATGCTGGCATCAGTTTCCCAAATGCCATCAATGTGGCAGTTGCGGTGGCGATGGAAGGGGGCGGACTGCTCACGCCAGTGCTAGCTCAGGCCGATCGCACTGATCTTTATAGCCTTTCTCGAAATTGGGCTGATTTGGTGGCAAGGGCTCGCACTAAACAACTCAAACCAGAGGAATACAACAGCGGCACCTTCACCCTTTCAAATTTGGGAATGTTTGGCGTTGATCGTTTTGATGCGATTTTGCCTCCTGGCACAGGAGCAATTTTGGCGGTGGGAGCTTCAAAGCCTGTAGTAGTTGCGAATCCCGATGGTTCAATTGCTGTTAAATCTCAAATGCAGGTGAATCTCACCGCTGATCACCGAGTGATCTACGGGGCTGACGCAGCTGCTTTCCTTAAAGATCTAGCGCTACTAATTGAAAACGAACCAGAAAACCTGGCGCTTTTCTGAAATTAAAGAGGTTCTCTTTTGATTTTAAGGCTGTTGCAAACACTTTTTGGCAAACCTTTGCCGCGCCATCAAGCAGATGAAGCCACCCTGCCCAATTTTGAGGCCCTAGCAATACTTTCCTCCGATGCTCTTTCATCGGTGGCCTATGGAACAGAAGCAACCCTTGGCGTTTTGGTGCTGGCAGGCAGTGGCGCTTTGAAACTGTCGGTGCCGATCACCTTGGCAATCATTGCTCTTGTGGCAATTGTTGTGCTTTCTTATCGCCAAACGATTGAGGCCTATCCCCAGGGCGGTGGCTCTTATGTGGTGGCGCGGGAAAACCTTGGCACCATCGCCTCCTTGGTGGCAGCTGCTTCCCTACTGATCGACTACGTGTTAACTGCTGCAGTGAGTTTGATGGCTGGAACCCAGGCCCTTAGTTCTTTATTGCCGCAATTATTGCCCCATGAGGTGAGTTTTTCGATCGTGCTGTTGGTGTTAGTGGGTTGGGCCAATTTGCGGGGCGTTAAGGATGCAGGGAAATTATTTGCTTACCCCACTTATGCCTTTGTTTTGATGGTGGTTGTGCTTGCGCTTGGCGGTGTTTTTAATCTTGCCTTTGGCCACGGTTTCCATGCTGCAGCGCCGCTACCTGTAAAAGCATTGGAGCCGCTGGGTTTGTTTTTGATTTTGCGAGCCTTTAGTTCTGGTTGCTCAGCAATGACTGGTATTGAAGCTATTTCTAATGGTGTGAAGATATTTAGAGAGCCTGCAGCTGCAAATGCTCGATTAACAATGGTTGTGATGGGTGTAATACTTTCGGCAATGTTTTTTAGTGTTAGCGCCCTTGGCTATGCCTATGGGGTTGCGCCAAATCCAAACATTACGGTGATGGCACAGATAGGAACGCGCGTATTCGGTGAAAATAGCGCCTTGCTTTGGGCCTTGCAGATATCAACATTATTAATACTTGCCCTTGCTGCTAACACTTCATTTGCTGATTTTCCGCGCTTGGCTGCATTGCTTGCAAATGATCATTTTCTGCCAAGACAGATGGGTTGGGTGGGGGATCGTTTGGTATTTCAAAATGGAATATTAATTCTTTTACTAGCTGCAGGTTTAATAATTATTATATGCCAAGGTGATACAACCGTAGCTGTTAATCTATATGCCCTAGGCGTTTTTACAGCTTTCACATTATCTCAAGCCGGCATGGTGTTGCATTGGTGGCGCCTGCGGGGCTCGGCTTGGCTAGGCCGAATGTTGATGAATGGGCTTGGTGCAATTACAACTTTATTGGTTTTATTGGTTATTATTGTAAGTAAATTCAATCAAGGCGCTTGGACAGTAGTAGTAGCTGTGCCAATTATTGTTTTGCTTTTAGCTTCGGTGCGCCAGCGTTATCGCCAAGTTTATGGTGCAATGGCAATAGCACCTGGCCAGATAAATGTATTGGAGATACCAAAACGCACTGAAACACTTGGCAATCGTGCAATTGTTTGGGTGCCTTCAATAACAGAACCAACAATTAATGCCCTGCGTTATGCAGCTGCAATTGCTGATCATGTGTTGGCGGTTTGGGTGAAATCTGATGATGAGGATAGTGAGCAAATAGAAGCGGCCTGGCAAGCTGTGGTGGGCGTAAATACAGGAATTGAATTTCGGGTAATGGCTAGCCCAGGCGCATCACTGGTAGCTCCGTTTGTTGAATGTGTTGAATCAGAAGAAGAAAAGTATCCAGATTTATTTCATACAATAATCATGCCCATGGCGATACCTAAGCAACCCTTCGACGGTTTACTGTTAAATCAAAGGTCGATCAACATGCGCCAAGCCTTGGTTGATCAGCATAATCGAGTATTTACAGTAGTTCGTTATTATTTAAGCTGTTAAGGTTTTGGGATTTGACTGATCAAAACTTAGCAGATACAAAGCTTTCTAGTTACAACTTCCACTTGCCGGAGGCAGCGATTGCCCAACGGCCGATCGAGCCACGCCATCAAGCGCGGATGTTGGCGGTGAAGCCTGTTGAAGGCTGTGATCATTTGCAAGTGTGGAACCTGGCGCAGCAGTTGCAGAAAGGTGATTTATTAGTTGTTAATAACACAAGGGTTTTGAGGGCTCGCTTACAGGCGCGGCGGGCCAGTGGTGGAGCAGTGCAACTATTGGTTTTGGAGCCCGGTGCTGATGGCAGTGGTGATTGGGTTTGCCTTGCTAAACCAGCAAAGAAATTAAAACCTGGTGATTGGCTTGAAGTTTTAGCTGCAGGCCAGCCGCCTTTAGCGCTGCAGGTGCTGGCAAATCATGGGGAAAGTGGTGGCAGGATTATTCAGTTTCCAGCTGAATGTGTTGATGGTGCAAGCCTTGAACCTTTGTTAATACGTTATGGCGCTATTCCTTTACCGCCTTATATCCATGAACATCATGACAGCGATAATGAGCGCTATCAAACCCGATTTGCTTCCAAGCCTGGTGCTGTTGCAGCTCCAACCGCTGGTTTGCACTTAAGTGATGAATTACTTGCGATTTTTAAAAGTAACGGAGTTGAAATTGCAAGTATCACGTTGCATGTTGGTTTAGGAACTTTTAAGCCCCTTGATAGCGAAGATCTAAACCAGTTGCGGCTACACAGTGAATGGGTGGAGATCACAGCAGAAACTGTGGCAGCTGTGGAGGCTTGTAAAAAAAGAGGAGGCAGATTAATAGCAATAGGTACAACAAGTGTTCGCAGCCTTGAGGCGGTAGCTCAATTAAATAATGGAGTATTAAAGACACATCAAGGCCCGGTGAATTTGGTGATCCAGCCGGGCTATCGATTTGTTTTAGTGCAAGGTTTACTAACTAACTTCCACCTGCCCAAAAGTTCGCTTCTACTGTTAGTGAGCGCCTTGATTGGCCGCGAGCGGCTAATGGCGCTATATGAAGAAGCGATTGAGCAGGGTTATCGTTTCTTTTCCTATGGTGATGCGATGTGGATCCCGCCGGAGACGGTTGTTAATTAAATCAAGCAGCAGCTAAGTTAGCAGCAACAAAATCCCAATTTACTAACTTATCAAGATAAGTAGCCATGTAATCAGGCCTGCGATTTTGGTAATCAAGATAGTATGCATGCTCCCATACATCCATCGTGAGCAGTGCTGTTTGGCCGTGGGCTAGTGGAAGATCTGCATTGGCAGTTTTTGTAACTTTTAAGGTGCCGCCATCCAATACTAACCAGGCCCAACCACTACCAAACTGGGTTGCACCAGCAGCTTTGAACTGCTCAACGAAAGCATCAAAACTACCGAAATCAGCATCAATCTTTTCGGCTAAAGCACCGCTTGGTTTTCCACCACCACCAGGCTTAATGCACTGCCAGTAGAAACTGTGGTTCCACACTTGGGCGGCATTATTAAATACGCCAGCTTTACTGGCATCGCCGGCTACAGCGGCAATTGTTTCTTCTAAGCTTTTATCAGCAAGCTCTCCACCTTCAACAAGCTTGTTCAAGTTGGTTACATAACCAGCGTGATGCTTGCCATGGTGGAATTCAAGGGTTCCACGGGAGATGTGGGGCTCGAGGGCATCCAGGGAGTAAGGCAGGGCTGCAAGGGTGTGGGCCATTGAGTTGGGAGCTGAGGGATGGATTAATACGCTTAAATACTAACGATTGCGACTGGTTTCCCTACGTAGTTAGGGTGCGATTTTCACCAGTTCAACATCAAATATCAAGGTGGCATTTGGGGGGATTACCCCCCCCGCACCGCGTTCGCCGTAGGCGAGATCTGGAGGAATAACCAGCTTGCGTTTACCGCCAACCTTCATTCCGGCAACGCCTTCATCCCAGCCGCGGATTACGCGGCCTGCACCGAGGGGAAAGTTGAAGGGTTCATTACGGCTGTAGCTGCTATCAAATTCTTTGCCGTTGGTGAGTGTGCCGCGATAATTCACCCAAACTTTGTCGCCACTTTTGGCTTCTGCGCCAGTGCCCACGGTGATATCAGTGATTTTCAATCCAGATGCAGTAGTGCGCTCTTTAGCTGCAACAAGATCATCTGAGCCAAGTAGATCGGCAGCCTTGCCTTTGGCTATTTGACTCTTCTCAGGTGCCACGTCAGGTGCCATAGCAAATAATTGTGGGTTGGGGTCGTTTGGATCTAATTCAAAGGCGGCACGGCTTTGGCTTATTGGTGCCGCAGCATTAACCATGGCGGTTGGTGAGATCAACTGGCTTGCAAGCGCTACCAGGAGGCAGGCAACACACACAGCTGAACTGATAAGGATCTCGCGCATAGCGGCAGCTTTTTTGGATCGATGGGATTCTGTCAGGTGCCCTCACGCAGCTGTTGCTCGAGCCGGTCGATGCGGCCGCGTAATTCATCTAATTCTTTTTGACGCGCTAGCCCCACGTCTTGGAGGAAGTTGTCAAAGTTGCGTTCTAGCTGACGCTCTGCTTGCTTTTCAGCGCTTGGATTCTCACCACGCATAGCGGCAGCCACCTCATCTACAAGGGCAGTGGCTTGATTTGGATCTAAACGGCCGCTGAGCACCCAATCTTGGGTTACGGCCTTCAAACGCTCAAGCACCAGATTGGTGGTACCAAGACCCCTCACTAGTAGTTGTTGGAGGGGGTTAGCTGAATCCATTCAACAAAAGCTTCTTTCTATGGTTTAGCGGGCCTTGGCCTTAACCACGAGAAAACGACCGGGTTCCATCAGTAACCAGCCTTCATCTCGCAATTGCCCAATAAATCTAGTAATCGTTACGCGGGTGGTTCCCAAACTGCTGGCTAACTCCTGATGGGTGAGGCGTAAACCGATGCGGGTGCCCCCCTCGCAAGGTTGCCCGTAATGCAAAGCAAGCAGTTCAAGAAAACCGCGCAAACGCTCTTCCACCCGCCTTAAACCCATCAAGGCTAATAAAGCTTCGCTTTGTCGATAGCGCCGTGCCATGGCCAGCAACATCGCGCGGCAAAGGCAGGGATCATCTAGCAGTTCATCCCAACGCAAGCAGAGCAGATCGCTGTCGCAGAGCGTTATTGCTTCGTATGGGGCAACGGAACTTAGGGGTTCACCAAAGGGTTCATTTGGGCCAACTAAACCCAGCAGGGCTTCATCACCACTCATGTAAGAAGTAACCAGCTTTGTCATGCCCCGCACCACTAACCACACGTGATCTTTAAGAAGTGGTATTTGGCTGCCAGCAGGCATAGGAACTAAATTGCGTTTACTAAAGCTGGTTTCCAGTAGTTCCCTTAAACCCAAATCGTCGCGCTGGGGGCTGGCAACCATCGCCGATGCATCGGAGAACACCTGCAAATGTATGAAGCATTACCTATCTGGCGGGCTAAGGAATGGGGCCAATCTGCTTAAGGATTGGCTAATAATTGTTAGATGGTGCGGTTGGCTACCAATAGCGGCAGGTGCTCTAGCTGGTTATGCCTTGCCACCACTTGGTTGGCCTTGGTTGATGTGGATTGCACTCCTGCCCCTTTGGCGTTTCGGGCCTGGCGGCGGAGCTCTTTGGGGTGCGGCGGCGGTGCTGGTGAGTCATCGCTGGCTACTGGCCCTGCATCCCCTCACCTGGTTGGGGGTGCCTGCTGTTTTGAGTTTGCCTTTGGTGCTGCTGCTGTTGTTGATCTGTGCAGCAGCAGCAGCGTTATTGGTGGCGATGTGGTGCGGCTTGGTGCAAAGGCTGGGGCCACGGCACTTATACAGCGCTTGTTTTGCGGCCTTGTTGTGGGGGCTGATGGAGGTGTTGCTGGCAAAAGGGCCTTTGTTTTGGATTGGCCTGGGTGCTGCTGCATTACCAGGAGATAGGCCCCTGGCTGGCTTGGCGGCATTTGGCGGAGCAGGATTCCTTGCTGCGGTGCAACTAATTATCAGTTGGTTGTTGTGGCGGCAAGCCTGGCCCTTGCTGCTGTTTGTGGTGCTTGCAGCCCATGGTTTTGGCGCTGCTGCCCTTGCTTTTAATAGTGATGTGGATAGCAGCCAAAAATTGCAGCTGGAGGTGGTGCAACCGGCATTACCCACCCGTGAAAAGTTCAATTGGGAGATGCAACAAAGGCAGCGATACTTGCTCGGCGATGCGATTCGTGAAGCAGAAGCTGATGGTTCTGCAGCTGTGGTGCTTCCAGAGGGTGCTTTACCTGAAGGCGAACAACCCAATTCAAAAAATGTAGCTGTAATTAGTGGCGGTTTTAGGCGTGATGGAATTGAAGATCGCAGCAGCTTGTTGTGGTTTCCACCAGGAAATCAAAAACCAAAAAGTTGGCTTGATAAGCATCGATTAGTGCCAATTGGGGAATGGGTACCAGGGGGTGAATGGTTGCAGTGGAGCGGACTTTCAGCTGTAGGAGGATTGCAGCCTGGAAGTGGCTCAAGGCTGCTGGATCTACCAAATCCAATCGGACCAATAGCGGGAGCTATTTGTTATGAACTAGCCGATGGATCATCATTGGCAACTGCGGTAAAGGAGGGGGCTGAGTGGATTTTAACTGTGGCAAATCTTGATCCGTATCCGCTGCAATTGCAGCAGCAATTTTTAGCATTGGCGCAGCTAAGAGCGATTGAAACAGGTCGCTGGCTTTTAAGTGTTGGTAATACTGGACCTACAGCGGTGCTGGATGCAACAGGGAAAAAATGGAAAGAATTAGAGTTTCAAAAACCCCATATTGCAACAATGGAAATAAAACGCAGAATAAAATTAACTTTTTATGATCAATTTAACCAGCTTCCGCTTATATCAATGCTTGTAATTAGCGCAATCGGTTGGTTGTGGTTTAGTAGATCGTTGCAGCGCGGCCCTCTTTTGAACCATAAATAATGAAATGTTCTGAAGAACGATCTCGGAAATAGGCTGAATTTGCAACACCTGGATTTGCTTCTAGGTAAGCTGCATTATTAAAGCGATCAATCGATCTACCTTCTTGAAAACCAAATAGATAAAAGTGTTTACTTGCAAGCTCTAAGTTATTACCAATTACTGTTGTGAGGTCAGCATAGCTGGCTAGATAATCATGACTAATTGATTTTTTACGGTCTTGAGCTGATTCTGGAGAGATTCCACCTAATTTTATGGGGATTGTGGAAATATCGGAAAGATCAAGAAAAGCCTTTTTCGCATCAAAACCTGTAGAACTTATGCCGGCCAATAAAGTGCTGCTGCCATCGGAATAGTTAATTGATAAACCACTTACTGTATCAACTAAGCTACGCTGAAGACTTGCTCTACCGATAATAATATCGCCCTCTGTAATACTGAAATCACTAATTACGTCATTACCTACGGATAACACAAAGATATCTGCGCCCAATCCCCCTGCAAGAAGATCGTTGCCAAGGCCACCGGTAAGTGAATCATTGCCAGCGGCGGCAAGAACTGCGCC